>Ga0210407_10002680_pt1 | contig 15119 bp, 13 predicted proteins | sample IncBWC27MmetaG_FD_150860 | JGI IMG/M metagenome (GOLD analysis project Ga0210407, IMG submission 150860) | Forest soil microbial communities from Barre Woods Harvard Forest LTER site, Petersham, Massachusetts, United States - Inc-BW-C-27-M | ecosystem: Environmental > Terrestrial > Soil >...
CAGTTCGGTGTGAAGACAGCTTCAGGGGCGGATTTCATCATGCAGAACTCCCCCGAGCAGGCCCTCGGTACTGCCGATGGGGATTAGGGGAACACACTTGAGAACGGCGAGAGGGGAAGTCTAGAAAATATGGCTACAACTTTACCTCCTCCAAAACCCGGACGCGTCCGTCAAACCGACGAGCCGAAAACGGGGCACACTGGCAACGGCGGCTGGCATAATTTGGTTCCTGCTGATGGCGCTTTAAAGACCATTCAGCAATACTCGCCTCCCGCCTCCAGCAGTGCCATCTGGGTTGGCATTGCCGCGATCTGCATGTCGTTTGCCGCGTTTACCAGCGCACTGATCGTCCGCCAGGGCTCATCCTCGGATTGGCGGCACATCCAACTACCTTCCATCCTCTTTTTCAGCACCCTGTTGCTCTTGGCTAGCAGCGGCACTTTGGAAGTAGCGCGGCGGCGTGTGGCCGCCTTCATGATTGGACAGGGAACTACCATCGGCGTGCCGCAACGCTGGCTGTACTTGACTCTCGGGCTTGGCCTGCTCTTCGTGGTCAGTCAATACATGGCGTGGCTGCAATTGCGCTCGCAAGGGTTGTATTTGGCCACCAATCCCAATAGTTCTTTCTTCTACGTCTTCACGGCGGTGCACGCGCTGCACGTCCTTGGGGGACTCGCCGGACTGCTCCGGGTTATATATAAACTGGATCAATCAACCCTGCGGCGTAGCACGCTGAATGCGGCCTCATACTACTGGCATTTCATGGGCGTACTCTGGGTCTACCTGTTTTTGCTGCTGTGGATGAGAATTTAACGCACTCGATCATAGGAGGCGCCGTGAGTCATACTGAAGCAGCGTTGGGTGGACACCACACTCCGGTAATGGAGCCATCTCCGTTTGCCATCCCAGCAAAAAAATTGGCGATGTGGCTCTTCATCATATCCGACATCATGACCTTCGCGGCTTGTCTGGTGGCCTATGGATTCTTGCGCAATGCGACGCCGGACTGGCCTAGGCCGTTTCATTCTTCCACCATCATCAGCGTGATCGTCATGACTTTCATCCTCGTTACCAGCAGTTTTTTCATGGTGCTCGCCGTGCGAGCCGCGCGGTCGGGAGACCGGGCAGGCGGCTTTCGCTGGACGATGATCACTCTGGTAGCAGGCTTGCTTTTCGCTCTTCTGCACATCCGCGAATGGTCCGGTATGATCGGGCAAGGCGTTACTTTCTTCAAGAATCCCTGGGGCACGGGACTATTTGGCGGAGCGTATTACAGCGTCACCGGAATGGAACTTTTGCACGTCATCGCAGGATTGATCGCCCTGCTCGTCGTGGGCCTCGGCTACAAGAGAGGCCGCTATACCGCCGATGACATTGAGAACTGCGGCCTCTTCTGGCAATTTATCAATATTGTTTGGATGTTCGTCGTGCCCTTGGTGTATTTCATGAACATCGCAAGCTAGAGATACTGCGACCCGGAAAGGAAACGAGAAAAATGAAAACTGCTGAAGTACACGGCGGGCTCGGCAAATACGTCGTAGTCTATGTCTGTATGCTGGCAATCATGGGGCTGGAACTGCTGATCGCCTATCGTCATCCCGGCGGCTCACAGTTGTTGGCCAGCATGTTGATATTGGCGTTTATAGGCGCCGCCCTTGGAATTCTCTATTTTATGAGGTTGGCCTCGGAAAACCATAACCTCATCGTGGCTTTTGCGGTCTTTACTCTCTTCGTGTTGGCGACCATTAATTATGGATGGACGGACAGTTTCCGGATCCTAGGTGGCGCGCCGTTTGCAAAGTAGGGTAGAGTGAAGCGGTTGATGCTCCGTTCGAGGTGCGAACATGAAGATAAATAGAGCGCTCCGGGTGGCGAGTGCCGCCATGTTGGGACTGGCTACGCTCACACTTTCTTCTCCGGCTTTTTCCCAAAACTGTGCGCTCTGTTACACACAGGCTGCCTCTTCCGGTTCCCGAATGATTGAGGCATTGCGCAGCGGAATTCTGGTGCTCATCCTGCCTCCCACTCTAATGTGGCTGGTAATTGCCGCTATCGCGTATTCGAAGCGCAACCAGTTTAAACAGGCCGATTCTGCGCCTGAGTCTGCTTCTGGTTGGTAATGTCCCGGATTGGCGGCAGCCCCGGCCAATAATTCCGTTCACACCCATAAATCCTTTCTTTTGCGCTCTTCGTGCTCACTGCAATCTGAACCAGCCAATGCCATCCTTCTTGACCATTCTTAAAAGCAATTGCGTATTGCTATCATGGGCGTTTCTTCGCCTCGGAAACTTCCCGCGAGGGGGCGTTAGCGCTGTCGTTCTGGCCAGATACGCGCAGGCCGCTCTGGCCACGGGAATTTAAATGCGCTCAAGTCCTCCTCACGCGCGTCTCGGATGTAGCAGTATCTTCCGGTTAATGATCCGCGTTTTGGCGATGCTCCTGTGTACTGGCTACACGCTCTTTGCCCAAACCCAGTCTCCCTCGCCGCCGAAAAAGATTCCTCGTTTGCCACGCACGCTTCCGTTGACCAAGTTCTACGACACGCCTGACCCGCTGCCCGCAGGTAAGCCAGGGCAAGCAATCCGTTCTGAACCGTTTTACGAATACCAGCTTTCGTACGAGGTATCGGCCTTTCGCATTCTCTATCATTCTCGTTCCCCGAATGGTCAAGATGTCGCCGTATCGGGTGTCGTGCTGCTTCCTCGCGGCACTCCGCCCTCCAATGGCTGGCCAGTCATTGCCTGGGCGCACGATTTCACAGGATCCGCACGCCAGTGTGCCCCTTCATTGCGAAGCAACCTCACCGATGCCCCGCTTCTTTCTATGTACGCCAGCCTCGGCTATGCGGTTGTGGCTTCCGACTACGCGGGATTAGGCACGAGTTTTCCGCACGCTGCTCTGGATGTGCAATCGAACGCACTGGATGTCATCTACTCTGTTCCTGCGGCGCGCGCCGTCTTCCCACAACTCGGGACTCGCTGGATCGCCGCGGGGTATTCCCACGGAGGTCTCGTGGCGGCCCGGGTGGCGGAAGACGCGGGCGAACTTGTCGGTCCTGATTACCTCGGCTCGGTTGCCATTTCCGGTGTTGCTGAACCAAAGGAGTTTTTTGAGCGGCTTGCCCGGGGAGCCTCCTTTTCCGCGCTGGTTTTTCTGGCAAAGGGAATCAAGACTGTTTTCCCCGAGTTTCATCCTTACGAAATGCTGACAGACAAAGCCATGGCTCTCTATGAGTACATCGGCATTGCTTGCGAAGCCAGCTCGGGGCCGCAGCCAGCCGCCGACGAAATGCTGAAACCAGGTTGGGAGAATAACCGCTTCGTCGAAGAATTTTTCACTAGGAACTCGCCCGGACATAAACCCTTTTCTCTTCCGTTGCTGGTAATCAGCGCCGACGCGGACTCGGAAGCCCCATCAGCCCTCGCTGCCTCCGTCGTGGCACGTCTATGCAGACAGAAAGATCGCGTGCTCTTTGTCAAATACCCGGGCCACAGTACCAGCTCTGTTCTGGGAGACTCGATCAGCGAACAGATCAGTTGGATACGGTCTCGCTTCGCCGGCCTTCCTGCCCCAAGTAACTGCTCCTAACCTTTTCGCTGCGATCCGAACCTTTCGAAGCCCTTTCGCGCTGTTCCACTTCGATGTCGAAATTCTGAAGCCTGCAGTACTTCCAGTTTCATTCTCAAGGTAAATCGAGGTCTAGTGCGTAGATATCCGTCAAGCCTCGTTCCAGCATTAGGTACAGAGATCCATCCTTCGCGAGTCCGCTGAAAACGCAGTGACTGGCGCTCCCCTTCAATATCTCTCCAAATCCCGCAACCCGCTCGGTTTTGTGCGAACTCGCATCGTTTCGAAATACGGCTTCCTCTTCATCCATAAAATCCTGCACATAAATTCCAGAGTTGTCACTCTGCCACGAAGGTGAACCCAGCATTCCTCCCGAGGCGCTTTCCGTCCATTTTCCCTTGCGCACGTCGTAAAGCACCAAATGCTGAGACGATTCGTCCAGTGCCGCGATTAGTAGTCCGTTCGGTGACCACCTTGCTTGATTGAAACCCGTTGTGTCGGGAAGTTCCTTGAACATCGCGGTTGCCAGCACCAGCACGTAGAGTCCGTATTGCGGATGAGTGCGAGCGTTACGCATGCTTACAACAATTCGCGATCCATCCGGCGACCAGTCCGCACTGGTCGTTTCCCAGTTCTTCGGAAGCACTGGCCTTAGCAATCCACCATCCGAAGAAAGCACGTAAATCTGCCGGGCGTAGCCAGGTCTCGTCCCTATGAACAGCAGTTCATCGCCCTTCGGCGACCATCGCGGGTCCGTTCCCTGCAGCGGTGGACTCGTTAGTCTCAGCCTCGACGTACCATCTGCATGGCTCGTCCACAATGAGCCATCCGGACGGTTGACGTACACGATTCGTTCTCCATTAGGCGACACGCTGGCCTGCTCCGCATAAGTACCTACGCTCAGCGTCTCCGCGTGCTGCGTTTGCGCGTTCATTTTTTCCAGCTCACGGCGCGACCGGAAACTGAACGCGAATATCCGCGAGCCTGCCTGTGAGGGAATGGCCACGTGCAATGAATCGGGGCCGCTGGTCAACGGGAACGGGTCGTGGTGCGATCGCCGGAACCAACTCCAGGCATTTCGAATTCCCCACAGATTGCAGTCGTATTGCTCGCATCCCGAAAACAAAAAGTACCTGCCATCAGCCGTCCAGTTTCCCGCGAACTGCCGCGTGGGTCGCGTTGATCGCGACAATATCTCGTGCAGTCCGCTTCCGTCTGAGGTCATCTCACAGATCGTTTGGGCGCCTAACTCGCTGCGGTCCAGCGTAAATCGGATATTCCCGCCGTCCGGTGACCATGCCGGAGCATGCGGGTGTCCTTCCACGTGCGCCAACTGCCGGACTTGTGTCCCGTCTCGGTGAATGGTGTACAGATTTTGCCCTCGTACGAATACGATTTGCGTCCCGTCCGGCGACCATGCGCCATCCGTTCCCGTTGCCGGTCCTAGCCGCCGGGCCTCCCCGCCCTGCACTGGCCACAGCCACAGGGGCATCTCTTCATCACGGCGCGTGAACTGGCCGATCAGAAATTGCGAATGGTCAGGGGACATCGCAAACAGGCGTGTGTTTTCGAATGGCGCAGACACTTTCTCGGCATTTCCGCCTTCCACCGATGTCTGCATCAGATTCCAATGGCCCGCGTTTCGTTCCAGAAAAAATATTCGCGTTCCGTCGGAGACGATTCCGCCCCACTCATCGATTCGTCCGGCATTGGTAATGCGGGCCATTCGTTGCATGCTCGGATGGGGCACCGGATATACGATAAAGAAGAAAAACCACGACCCGAAAAGAATGGCTACCGACAGCAGAATCGCATCAAACCACCGCTGTGTCCGCTCTGCCCGTTCCCGGCTCCAGTCTGGCGCAGCCACGAATCCTTGCGTGACTTCGGGGCGCAGGTGCAGCCGCACTTCGATCGATTTTTCCCCGTTCTCCAGCCGCGATAGCTGGCCGCCCTGCACTGATGCGGTCGCATCATTAATAATGTGCACTGGCGCAAGGAATCGGTAACCTTGGCGCGGGATAGTCTCGATAAATCGTGGATTCTCCGCATCGTCTTGCAATGCGGCCCGCAATTTCTTGAGCGCGGCGTTTAGGCTGCCATCAAAGTTTACATGCGTTCCTTTGGGCCACAGCGCCTGTCTGCATTGCTCCCGCGTAACAATCTCGCCATGCCGGTCCAGTAGCAATATAAGGATATGGAACGGTTGCTCTTGAAGCTTGATTCGCGTCCCCTGCCGGGTAACCGTGCCGCGTCCGAGGTTTACTTCATACAGTCCAAAGCGAACTGTTCGTGCCGGATAGATTTCGGGTGCAGGCAAATCTTGCCCCCTAACAAAGTGCGATAGACTCTAGCACGGCCTGCATTTCTTGCCAAGATGCGGTTCATATGACCTCGCATACTATTGAATATAATTAGCTTAACGGTTCATCGTATTTTCACTCCTAGGTCGTTTGACCCATTCCACACCTTCCTATATCTCTTGTGATGAATTCACCGGCGACAGTCAGGTCAATTCCCTCTGGCAGTTCCGGACCCTACCAGCTCACTGATTGGAGGGCTTGGACTAAAAAACTTAGCCTGTAGTCCCAGAACCATCGAGACGCTCGCGCTCGTGAGCCCTGAACCGCAATAATAAGCCTCCGACCGCGAGCGTTTCGATCCAAATGCCTTCTTTGATTCTCTCCTCTACCCCCTTTCAACGCTTGACTTTTTGCTCGTCGCCGTCGGATTTCCATGGTCCTTGTGCTATTGCGCACCGCTCGAGTTCAACGAGTCCTTGACCTCTCCAATCGGAATTCCACGACGCCGTTCCCTCGCTGCACCCAAATTTTTGCAAACGGCGGCTTTATGAGATGATTTACTTTCATGTCGCGCTTCCTCGCCTTCGCCCTCTTGGGTCTCTTTCTTTTCTTCGTCCCCGCACACGCCCAGGATAATTACGAAATTCAAGTCTACGGGTACGAGTTGGTCGACCCCGGCCACACCATGGTTGAGTTGCATAGCAACTTTACGATCGATGGCTCTAAACAAATCGTCAATGGGCTTTATCCGACCAATCACGCCGAACACGAAACCATCGAAATCACTCACGGCTTCACCGACTGGTTCGAGTGTGGCTTTTATATTTTCACTTCCGAACATTCTGGCCAAGGAATCCAGTGGGTCGGCGACCATATTCGCCCTCGATTCGCTGTTCCGAAAAAGTGGCACTGGCCCGTTGGGGTCAGCCTTTCCAACGAAATCGGGTACCAAAGGCGGCAGTTCTCCACCGACACGTGGACCTGGGAGATTCGTCCGATCGTCGACCAAAAGGTTGGAAAATGGTACTGGTCGATTAACCCGACGCTCGACCGTTCCTTTCACGGGACAAGCGTCCCGCAGGGCGTCGTATTCTCTCCGAATTTCAAATTAAGCTACGATTTCACGCCCAAAATTTCTGGAGGCCTGGAATATTACGGCTCGGTAGGTCCGGTCACCGGTTTTGATCCCGTCGCTCAGCAGCAACAGCAAATTCTCCCGGCAGTTGATCTGAATCTCGCGCCGCAGTGGGAAATTAATTTTGGTCTTGGGGTCGGCGTTACCCGATCCACCGATCATCTCATCGCAAAAATGATCATCGGCTACCGCTTTAATTTTTAGCGGGCACAACCCAAGATTGCCAAATTCCTGATTCGCGGCTGGATCGAAGCTTCAGAATAATCACGAGCGAGTCTGAAGCCCTGCAACTTGCGCTTCGAGCCTCGCATATTTCTCCCGATAAATCTCATCCGCGCGTTGTAGCGCATCCGTGATGCTGGCGCAGATATTTTCTGCCCCCACATGGCGTTCGAATTCCGCCTGTTTCATGAGTTCCGCAGGTTGTTGCCGAGCCCCGCAAAGCAAAAGCGCCCTGCCCGAAGTATGCAAAGTATCCGCAAGATCCCGGATTGCGCCGAGACCCGTAGCGTCGATGGCCGTCATGTTGCGAAGCCGCAAGATCACCACCGGAGGTAAGCTCTCTACGCGGTCAAGTATGTCGGCGAATTTATCGGTCGCACCAAAGAGAAATGGGCCATGCACACGGAAGACCGTGGCGTATTCTGGAATGTCTTTGCCTTGCAGCACATGTACGACGCCGCCCGCCACGTAATCTCGCGTCACTTCCGTGACCGTCGTCGTCCGCGACACCTTTCGTATAAACATCAACGCCGCCAGCACCATGCCCACTTCCACTGCGAACGTCAGATCCGTGACGACGGTCAGCGTCACGGTCAGTAGCCACACGGAAATATCCGCCTTCGAAAGCTTTAGAATCTCCGGAATCTCGCGCCACTCGCCCATGTTGTAAGCGACAATCATGAGGATGGCCGCCAGCGCTGCCAGGGGCAAGTTTTTCACCAGCGACGCGCCGAAAACCACAATGGCCAGCAGCGTCAGCGAGTGTATGATCCCCGCCATGGGAGTTTTTGCCCCGGCACGCACGTTTGTCGCCGTACGGGCAATCGCTCCCGTAGCCGGCAGCCCGCCAAACAGCGGTGAAATCATGTTTGCCACGCCTTGCGCTACGAGCTCGACGTTCGGATTGTGCTTGTCATTGCTCATGCGGTCGGAGACGACCGCGGACATCAGCGATTCGATCGCTCCCAGCATCGCCACGGTAAATGCTGGCGAGAGCAATTGACGCAGCATGTCGTAGTGCAGCTTCGGCACCGCGATCGTCGGCAATCCGCTCGGGATCCCGTGAAATCGCGTTCCGATTGTCTCCAATGGCAGATGAAAAAGCGTCACCACAGCTGTTGCGCCAATCGTTACGAGAATCGCTCCTGGCACTCGCTTTGCATATTTCAAGCAAAGCACCATCACCAGAACTGAAAGCAAGGAAAGCGCGGTTGCGGGAATGGAAATCGTGTGCCAGGCCGAGGCAAATGCTTCCATCCGGTGAAAAAAATCTCCCGGCACCTGCTCCATTTTCAATCCAAAGAAGTCTCGAATCTGCGTGCTCGCGATCAAAATGGCGATACCATTCGTGAACCCGATAATCACTGGCCGCGGAAAATATTTCACCGCCGAGCCCAAGCCCGTCACGCCGAGCAACACGAGCAGTACGCCCGCCATCATCGTGCATACAAACAAGCCTTCGATCCCATACTTCGCAACAATTCCAGAAATCACCACCACGAATGCACCTGTCGGTCCGCCAATCTGTGTCTTCGAGCCCCCCAGCGCAGAAATCAGGAAGCCGGTGATGATCGCGCAATACAATCCGGCCTGCGGGGTGACCCCTGAAGCGATAGCAAACGCCATCGCCAGCGGCAACGCCACGAGGCCAACCGTAATCCCGGCGATAAGATCGGAAAGGAATCTATGGCGGTCGTAGTCGCGCAGAAGCAGCACCGACTTCGGCATCCACGCGGCGACGGCAGGTGTCATCTAGCTGTGACCTTCGAGCGGCAACTTCTGAAGAAAATTCTAGCAGAAAGCGAAGTCCACCCTGCTTCGCTGGCCGCGTCGTGTGACGTGGTCGTGACGGTCGAACAGCGCTGGACCATCAGACGCCAGCCTCGCTGCGCGCAAGCAATCGCGTGCTTAAAATACTACTCCCAACCCGTGGACACGCGCTGGAACCAAGACTAGCCTTGAACTGACCCAGTTTCTTCTCAGGAGTTGCGCGATTTGTTTAAAGTCTTCGGCCTCCACGTTCAATATTCCGGCCCTTACGGACGGACGATTCACGCCGTCAACGGAGCGTCTCTTGAAGTGCGCCAAGGTGAAGTGCTCGGCGTCCTCGGCGAATCCGCCAGCGGAAAATCCACGATCGCCAAAGCATCCTTGCGCTTGTTGCCCAAGACTGCTCAGTTACTCCGTGGCCGCATTGAGCTGGATGGTTTGGATCTCGTGTTGCTCCCGGAAAGGAAAATGCAAAAAATCCGTGGCGCCCGCATCGCCTTGATCCCGCAGGACGCGGCGCAAAGTTTGAATCCCGTGATGAACGTCGGTGATCAAATCGCCGAAGTGTTTCGCGCCCATCGCGACTGGCCTTCGGACCGCCGCCGCAACGAAACGCAGACATTACTTCAACTGGTGCAGCTTGAGCGGACCGATCGGCACATTTACAACGCCTATCCCCATCAACTTAGCGGGGGTCAGCAGCAACGCGTCGCCATTGCGCAAGCGCTCGCATGCGATCCTGCACTTGTGATTGCGGACGAGCCGACTGCCTCTCTCGACCCAGAAACAGCGCAAGAAATTCTGACGCTCCTCGTCAATCTAAGAACGGTGAAAAAGTTATCTCTTCTCTTCATCACCCACGATCCCCGTCTCCTGCTCGGCCTCGCCGACCGCGTGGCCATCATGTACGGTGGCAGGGTGATCGAGGAAGGTTCGCTCCAGGAAATTCTCCATTCTCCCCTCCATCCCTATTCCAAAGCTCTCCTCGATTGCCTCCCTTCACTCCCTGAAGCCCGGCAGACCCAGCCCAGCGACCGCCTGCCCACAATCTCCGGCTCCGCACCAGATCCAGAGTCCCTTCCCGCTGGCTGCGCTTTCGCGCCACGCTGTTCGCAACGAATGGCACGATGCGACACACAGCACCCCGCTCTGGCAAAAATAGACCCCACCCGCCACGTGGAGTGCTTCCTCTATGGCAATTGATCCCCATGGCGTCGCACCGGCGCCGCCACTCCTCGCCGTCCACGACCTAACGCTGAAATACGAGCGGCGTCATTTCTTCAAAGAGCAGCACAACGCTGTCGCAGCTCTCCAGGATGTTTCGTTAGATCTCACCGCCGGAAAAACACTCGCACTCGCCGGCGTTTCCGGTTCCGGAAAGTCCACCTTGGCGCGATGTCTCGTCCTCCTCGAAAAACCAAGCTCCGGCCAAATTCTCTATGAAGGCAATGACCTTCTGCGGCTCGCCATGCCCGCCCTGAAACGCGCCCGCCGCGAAATCCAGCTCATCTTCCAGGATTCAGCCTCGGCTCTAAATCCCAACCTAACCATCGAGCAAATCCTCCGGGAACCGCTCGTCATCCATGAGCCCAGCACTTCCTCCAGCGAAAAACAAACCCGCATCCGTCAAGTAATGCAAAGCGCGGAACTCCCCGAAAAATGGCTCCCTCGAAAACCTCTCGACCTAAGTGGCGGCCAAAGACAGCGCATCGCCATCGCCAGGTCCTTAATCCTCAAACCCAAACTCCTAATCCTCGACGAAGCGCTCTCCGCCCTGGATCTTTCCACCCAAGGCCAGATCGCCAATCTCCTCTTGCAATTGCAGGAGCAGCACTCGCTCGCCTATCTCTTCATCACCCACGATCTCCCCCTCGCCGCCTCTATCTCCCACGAAGCCGCCATCCTTGCCGCTGGCCGCATAATCCACCGCGGCCCTCCCTCCATCCTGTTTACTGCCAATCTACACGCCTCACCCGCATCATTGCGGCCTGCTTCTCCTTCACGAGAGACTATACCTGCAGCATAAATCTCCGCGGACAAACAAGAGATGGCCAGAGTCGCACGGCGGACCCTTCACGGCTTGCTCCTTTTAGTGGGAGTGTCCGTTTTCACGTTCGCTCTCCTTTCCGCTGCCCCCGGCAATTTCTTCGATGAACTGCAGTTGAATCCGCAAATCTCCCCCCAAACCATCTTGGCCCTCAAAGCGCGATACGGAATGAACGATCGCTTCCCCATTCGATATCTGAAGTGGCTGAACTCCGCCGCTCGCGGCGATTTCGGCTATTCCATGTCCTATAGCTGCCCGGTCGGTTCTCTCCTCTGGCTGCGCGCTGGGAACACACTTCTCCTCGCCGCTCTCGCCACGCTTCTAGCCTGGAGCATCGCCATTCCATGGGGAATTGTTGAAGCCTTGCGCCGCGGCAGTTGGATTGATCGCGCCGGCGGCGTTTTTACAGCGCTATTACTGGCGATTCCCGATCTGCTTCTCGGCCTGTTGCTTTTGCTTTTCGCTGCCCGCACCGGCTGGTTTCCTACCGGCGGCATGTCCACAATCAACGCCAGCGCCAGCGCCGCGCCGCCAAGTTTCCTGCAAAGCGTTCGCGATCTTGCGCTTCATCTCGTCCTTCCCGTAATCGCGCTGGCCTTGGGCGCACTCCCGGTTTTAGTCCGGCATGTCCGCGCCGCCGTCGCCGCCGTTCTCGATTCGCCCTTCGTCGAAGCTTCCCGCGGTCTTGGCATTCCGCCGTGGCGCCTGATTTATCGCCACGTTCTCCCCGCGGCCGCCAATTCTCTCATCTCGCTCCTCGGTTTTTCCATTGGCGCTCTCCTGAGCATGTCGCTCCTCATCGAAGTTGTCTTGAGCTGGCCAGGCCTCGGCCCGCTCGTTCTCGAAGCCATGCTCTCTCGCGACGTCTACGTTGTCATGGCCGTCGTCACGCTCTCTTCCGTCTTCCTCGTGGTCGGGAATCTGCTCGCCGATCTGCTCCTCTATTACACCGATCCCCGCATCCGCACGGTGTCGCCATGAACAAGCCCCACCGCACCGCACTCCTTGTCATCCTCCTTGCTTTTCTGCATCTGCTCGTCATTTTTCCCGGATTCTTCGCCCCCTATGATGCCGCTGCTCAGAATCGCGATCTCCCCTTCGCCCCTCCAACCCGCATCCATTTTCTCGATGCGACCGGAGCCTTCCACCTCATTCCCTTCGTCTATTCTTGGAAAGACCGCCTGGACGACTCTTCCCAATACGAAGAGGACCGCGCGCAAATCCATCGCCTTCGCCTTTTCATCATGGACTCGCCGCGTTCCATCATCGGCGGCTGGACCAGCCGCCTGCATCTCTTCGGCGTCGACCCTCCATCCCAAATTTTCTTATTCGGCACCGATGATTTCGGTAGAGACCAGTTCTCTCGCATGCTCTACGGCGGCAGAATCTCTCTCCTCGCCGGCTGGATGGCCGCCGCCATCGCCCTATTCGCTGGCGGAACTCTGGGCGTCGTCTCCGGATATTACGGAAAGTGGCTCGACTCCCTCATCATGCGCCTGGTCGAACTCTTTCTCGCTTTGCCGTGGCTCTACCTCTTGTTCGCCGTCCGCGCCGTCCTCCCGCTAAGTATTAAAACCACCGACGCTTTTCTCCTGCTCGTCGCCGTCGTTGGCCTCGCTGGCTGGGCTCGCCCCGCGCGTCTCGTGCGAGGCATCGTTCTTAGCGCCAAAGAACGAAATTTCGTTCTCGCCTCGCGCGCCATGGGCGCATCCAACTGGCACATTCTCCGCTGGCACGTCCTTCCACAAACCTATCGCACCATGATCACCATGGCCGCTCTTCTCGTTCCGCAATTTATTCTTGCCGAGGTTACACTCTCTTTCCTCGGCCTCGGTGTCGGAGAGCCCATCCCCAGTTGGGGCAATCTCCTTGCGGAGCTGCAAAAATACAACGTGCTCACCTCCTATTGGTGGATGTACTTGCCCGCCGGCGCACTGGTAGCTTTGTTTCTCGCCTACCACTGGGCCTCCGAAATCTTGCGAGACATGCTCGCTCAGGTAAGCGCATGAAGAATCTTGCCTTCGGAACACCCGCAAAACTTTTGCTGGCCGCCACATTTTTAATCTCGGTCCCAGCCGCGCGCATCGCAGCGGCGCCACAAGACTACGCCGTCGTCCACGGTGAATCAGGCGCAGCTGGCGGCAACCTCATCGTCGCCCTGCGCTCCGAACCAAAAACGCTCAACCCCGTTCTCTCCGTCGACGCCACTTCCCGGGAAGTCATCGGCGTTATGACCGCTGACCTCGTCCATATCAATCGCGAAACCCAACGCACCGAACCCGCCCTCGCCAAATCCTGGAGCGTCTCCCCCGACGGCCGAAAGTACACACTCCACTTGCGTCGCGGAATAAAATTCTCCGACGGCGCACCTTTCACCGCCGACGACGTCCTTTTTTCCTTCCAACTCTATCTCGACGAAAATTTGCACTCCCCGCAGCGCGATCTCCTGGTACTCGATGACAAACCGCTCATCGTAAAAAAAATTGACGCCGCCACCGTGGAATTTGAATTTGCAAAGCCGTACGGTCCGGGCGAACGTGTGTTTGATGGTCTGGCCATTATGCCCAGCCACCTCCTGGCAAAACCCTACCGCGACGGAAAGCTTGCGCAAACCTGGGGATCCTCCGCGGGCGCATCCGAAATCGCCGGATTAGGCCCTTTTCGCCTCAAAGACTATCTCCCCGGTCAGCGCATGACTTTGGAGCGCAATCCCAACTACTGGAAATCCGACGCCAAAGGAAATCGCCTTCCCTATCTTTCCAATCTCACTTTCTTGTTCGTCCCCACCGAAGACGCGCAGGTCATCAAATTTCAATCCGCGGAAACCCACATTCTCGAGCGTGCCGGCGCGGACAATTTTGCCGTCCTCCAGCGCGATGCCAAGGCCAATGGTCAATGCCTCTCCGATCTCGGCCCCGGTCTGGAATTTTTGTCCTTACTCTTCAACATGAACCAGCTCGACCCCGCGAAATCTCCGGACATCGCCGCTAAGCAAGCCTGGTTCCGCGATTTGCATTTTCGCCAAGCCGTCTCGCTCGCCATGGACCGCAAAGGAATGGCCCGTCTCGTTTACAATGGCCGCGCTACTCCCGTCTGGGGAAATGTCACTCCCGGAAATAAATTGTGGCTCAACGCTAATCTTCCGCACCCGGATCGCTCCGTCGACGAAGCCAAACATATTTTGCAATCCGCAGGCTTCTCCTGGAACGCCGGCGGCGCGCTTCTCGATCCCCAAAAACATCCTGTGACCTTCACGATTTTGGTCAGCTCCTCCAATTCCCAGCGTACAAAAATCGCCACCATCGCCCAGGATGATCTCAAACAACTGGGAATGGACGTGCAAGTTGTCCCCATGGAGTTTCGCGCTCTCGTCGACCGCATTCTCAACACCAAGGAATATGAAGCCGTTCTGATGAATCTCGTTAATGGTGACGTCGACCCCACGCCCGAAATGAACCTTTGGCTTTCCAACGGGGAAACTCATCTATGGGATCTTGGTGAAGCGAAACCCGCCACTCTTTGGGAAGCGGAACTCGACCGCCTCATGCAAACCCAACTGACTACTCCCGATTACCCCACACGCAAAAAACTCTACGATCGCGTCCAGGAGATAACCTCGCAGAATCTTCCCTTTATTTTCCTCCTGAGCCCGAACATTTTGGTCGGCGCGCAATCCACTGTCGGCAATTTTCATCCCGCCATCCTCGAGCCCTACGCGCTTTGGAACGCGGACCAATTGTTTTTCCAGCCGCCGGGAGCCGCAAAATGTCGGTGAAATCGCTCCCCCAGGAAAAGAGTGCGAAAGCAGCGAACGGAAAATCCGATCGTGAAATCGTCCGCGGTTGTCTGAAAGGCCGCGAAGAAGATTGGAATCTTCTGATCGACAAGTACAAGAATCTGATTTTTTCCATTCCCATCCGCTACGGCTTCTCCAGAGAGGAATCCGCGGACATTTTTCAGTCCGTTTGTCTCGAACTGCTTCACGAATTGCCAAAAGTGCGCGAGCCCAAAGCCCTCCCGAAATGGCTCATGCAAGTCACCGCGCACAAATGTTTTCATTCCAGGCGCCAGCGCA
>Ga0210407_10002681_pt1 | contig 15114 bp, 16 predicted proteins | sample IncBWC27MmetaG_FD_150860 | JGI IMG/M metagenome (GOLD analysis project Ga0210407, IMG submission 150860) | Forest soil microbial communities from Barre Woods Harvard Forest LTER site, Petersham, Massachusetts, United States - Inc-BW-C-27-M | ecosystem: Environmental > Terrestrial > Soil >...
GGCGGGCGCAAGAATATGACCGAGTCGTACCGACTACCGCATCGATACAGCTACGGCACCTCGTCCGCCTCGCGGCATATGCTGCATGAACAAGTGTGGGCCTCGATGATCGACCTGCCGACCACTACGCCGATCCTGTCGAGGATCTTCGGCACCGAAAAATACTGGGTCGTCGGCGCGGGCGGGGACTTGTGCTTGCCGGGGGCGATCGAATACCAGGCGCTGCATGTGGATGGGGACCGGGAGAATTACCAGATACCGGAGGAGCGGCTGCGGCAGGCAAAGAAGCTCGGGATCAAGATCAGAATGCACGACGGTGAACTCGATCAATCCACCCGGCAACTGATTATCGAGCGGACGGCGCCGATGGTCACGATAAATTTTCTGATGACGGATCTGACCTGGGAAAACGGGCCGATTCGGCAGATCGCCGGCACCCAGGGGCGGGTCGCGAATCCACCGTCGGCGGCTGACGAACCGGAATGGATGCGGCTCTCGACGCTAGTCGGAGCGCCGGCCGGCGCCGGCGTTTTTCGCGACAGCCGCGCATGGCATGGCGCGACGCCGAACGTGAGCAGAGAGATACGCGCGATGCCCAACGTTGAGTACGGAGCGCCATGGCTGGACGAACGCTTCTTCGCGCCGTCGATGCCGCACGAGATCTGGAAGACGCTGTCTCCTCATGCGCAGCGAATCAGCAGGAGGATCAAGACGGCAGTGGGTGTGTGGCCGGCGGGGGCAGGAGTGATGCATCCGCTGTCTAGTGGTCGGGACGAGGCGAAGGCGCGAAGCGGGAAGAATAAGAAAGCAGCGACGGGGGAATTTTAGTCACGCCTGCGCGGCTAGCGGCAGGGGCTGACCCCTGCACCCGGTGTCGATACCATTCAAGCACAAAATCCCGCGGACGGTATTTTGCTCTCGGTCTGGGGGAAATCCGGGCCATGCTCGCGTCGATAGTCACTTGTTTCGGCGTATCGGGGGTCTCTATAGTCGATTGGTAGGTGATTTGGGCGGGGGACTAGCAGGCATAAATGGCTCGGCAGGGGAAATCGGGCATAATTTCGCGGCTTTTGGACCGGATGAGCGACTTCGCCGTCGGCCTGCTCACCAAGCCGGTCAAAAGTTATGCGCTGCATATCCCGAACGACATTGCGGCGCTCAAGCGTCATATACGCAAGGGCGACGTTATTCTGGTCGAAGGGAACGAACGAATCAGCGAATGTATCAAGTATCTGACCCAGAGTTCGTGGTCGCATTCGGCGCTATACGTTGGCGACGAGCCGATTCGGCGTAATCCCGCTTTGAAGGCGCCGCTGGTCGCGCAGTTCGGTGAAGAGGCGAACTTCCTGGTGGTCGAGGCGATCGTCGAGGCGGGGGTGGTGCTGTCGCCAGTCAGCAAGTATCGCGATTTCAATATTCGGGTGTGCCGGCCGTTCAATCTTGCGCCGGCGGATCTTGCCGAAGTGATGGACGAGGCGATTCGCAGCGTGGGCGATACATACGATCTTCGCAACGTGATCGATCTCGCGCGATATTTTCTGCCGGTGAGTCTTGTGCCGGCGCGCTTTCGGCGCAGCGCTTTGCAGTTCGGCAGCGGGGAGCCGACGCGCGTGATCTGTTCGAGCGTGATCGCGTCGTCGTTCCATCGCGTGCGGTTTCCGATCGTGCCGAACTACGAGCAGTTGCCGCCGGAGTCGGTAGAGCCGCCCAAGCGCAGGCTGTGGCCGATTCGGACCAAGACCGGCGCGCTGCAATACGGCGTGCTGAAGATGGTCTCGCCGACGTTGATAACTCCGCGCGATTTCGACTTGTCGCCCTATTTCGAAATCGTCAAGTTCAATATTATCGAGAACATGCGTTTCGACTATCACAAGATTTTGTGGGCCGAGGACACGCCGGCGCGCGTCGCTCCTCCATCGGTCGAAGTAAAGAAGGGCGCCTGAAACGGAGCGCATCGCAAAAACTCGCAGGGGAGTAAGTCATTTGAGCGACGAACAAGAGCATCCGGGCGGGCGGCGCGAGCTACTCGAGAAGACAGTCGCGAAGATTTTGCATCGGCACTGCAACTTCGGATGGGCGAACTACTATATCCCGAGCGAGAAGTTCCCGAGCCTGATCGAGGAGCTGGTCGAGGTGATGAGTCCGGGCGGGCAGGCCGGGCACGAGGAGCTGGTGCAGTTTTTCCTGGGCGTGCAGAGGACGGCGTCGGTGCAGGAGCGCGTCGCGAAGTTGGAGGAGGAGTTTTCGGTGTATCGGCGGGGGTAGGGGGCTTCTTTCATACGATCAGCGAGACTCGGCTACTGCGCCACGAACCACTGCGAATGCCAAGTCGTGAGAGCATCGTCGGAGCGATCATTCTTCGACGCACGAGCGTCGGGTTTCTTTTCGTGATTCTCGTGTTCGTAGGTCAAACCCTTGGTTCGGTGCAACTCGCTAACGCGGCCGAAGATAATCCGGCCTTAATTGTGTACCCTGGCGGCACAGGCGTAATGAACCGCACACAGGGCGGCATGGACAAGCTCACGTACGATGTCGTCGCTGAGTTTCCAGCCTCCGCGGTTATTGGCTGGATTTCCAAAAAGCTGGAAAGGGCCGGCTGGGAACCTCTGAAATATGATTTTCTGAATCCCGGCCTGCAATCATCGCAGGTGACTGGTTGGACATACTTCCTGGACGGCACAAAGGACCCCATACAATGTGTTCACCAGTGGCTTGGCCAATGGAAAGACGCAGCAGGAAACTTCGTCGATTACGGTTTTCGCTACAAGCGAGTTGGCTGCGAGACTTCGGATCTTACTGACCTTGAGGTGAACGCCGAATATGTGCCGGCGGCTGCATTTCGGCAAGAACAGAAGATGCTTGAGGAATGGAAGAATGAGCATCAGCCACAGTGAGACTGCGGCGCTGCGATAGGGTCACTGTCTTCGTACTTCAGGCTGCGGGTCGTGCCTTGATGCGCGCAACTGCGTTCGGCTTGAGATTCTTGCGCGCCATCTTTAGATCGTAGTGGGTCTGCAGATTCAGCCAGAATTCCGGACTGTTGCCGAAATACAAGCCGAGGCGCAGCGCCGTATCGGCAGTGATGCGGCGGCGGTTGTTCACGATCTCGGCGATCCGGTTCGGCGAGATGCCGATTGCCTTCGCGAGCCGGTTTTGCGAGAGGTGGTATTCGGCCAGGAATTCTTCCTTCAGCATTTCGCCCGGGGTGACTGGTGCGAATTCCTTTTTCATCGAACGTTTCCTAGTGGTAGTCAACGATTTGTACCTCGTGCGCATCGCCGTAGCGCCATTTGAAAATCACTCGCCACTGATCGTTCACTCGAATCGAGTAGAAATCGCTCAGATCACCCTTCAGCTTTTCCAGCCGATTTGAGGGCGGCAGGTTGAGATCTTCCAGCCGAGTTGTTGCATTGATCGCTTCCAACTTGCGTTTCGCGCGACGGGCAACGCCCTGGAATCGGTCCACGAATCTATCCGCAAACAGCGCTCGGGTTTGGTTGTCGCCGAACGAGCGAATCACAAGACCCGTATGTTATACCGTATCCCGGTACACGGTCAACTCAAGCGAGGAACGAGAGCACCCCTCGCTAGTGCAGTTCGGCTTTTAGGGCGGTTAGTTGGGCGGCGTCTTCGGCGGCTTCTTCTACCATTCGGCCGGGGAAGCGGTCGTGTAGTGGACTTAGTCTTGAGCCGAATTGGACCAGGGCGTGGGCCATTCTTGCGATTGCGCCGAAGGGGGCTGGGACCAGTTCGGCGGCGTCGCGGAATTCGGCGAGGCTGGCGCGATCCCATCCGAAGAGGCCGCTGAAAAACATGTAAATCGGCAAGGAGCCGAAGAGGCTCAGCAGCACCACTGCGAATGCGCTGACGACGTGGCCGGGGCCGCGGAATATCAGTGCGGCGAATCCGCGCAGGACGAAATAATTTGCGACCGCGGAGAGTGCGGGGTTGATTAGCGTCTGCCATACGCTGAGCGACGGCCATGCGACCAGGTAGCCCATCAGCGGCCACGCGAGCGCGGCGCGCAATAGCGACGAGATCATGAAGGCATAGAAGACGCCGTTGAAGCCGTACAGTTTGATCAGATACCACACCAAAATTATTCGGCTGCCGTGCTCGACCAGCGAGGTCCACGTGTAAGTGCCGGTGCGGCCGACGCCCTGGAAAACCTGGTCGGGGAGGCGGGTGGAGAAGTCGGTGACGCGCCACAGATGCATCAGGATCATCACGCCGGCGGCGCGCGCGAATTGCGGCGGCAGCAATCCTTTGACGAAGACGTCGGAGAAGGCGAGGAAGGCGCCGCCGAGCATCGAGGTGACGATGAGGCCCCATCGCAAACCCTGATCGAGGTAGCGGCGCGTCAGGCGCATCATGTGCTGCGAGTAGCTCTCGGAGATTGAGGGCATCAGCGTGGTGAAGATGTACGCGCCGGTTTCCAGGTACGCGAAGGTCAGCGAGAAAGTGAGAATCCAGATTTCGTTGAGCTCGAGAAAGTTGGGCAGCAGCGCGCCCATGATCACCGGCAGCAATCCCCAACTGAGCGCGACGGCGACCGAGCCGCCGGTCAGCTTGGCGCCGTAAACGATCGATTTGTTGATGGTGTCGCGATCGAAATGGGCCATGAAAATGGTGCTCAGCTTGAAGCCCATCTTGTCGTAGAAGATCGCGCAGAAGATGCCCATCAGCAGGTTGGCGATCACGCCGCCGATCGCGAAACCGAATACCACGCCCATCCCCTCGCCGAAGATCGGATGCGACAGGCCCCAGTGGCGCATGTAGATCGCGCAGGTCATCTGCACCGCGGGGGTCATCACGTAGGTCAGCACGATCAGGAACTGCGCGTAGTCGAAACGCTGCAGCGCGCGGAACAGGTTGAAGAAAATCGCGATGAAGCCGGGGAATTGAATCAGTGTGTGCAGGACCACGAACCACGTGAGGAAGGCGACGGTGGTGTGCGGCAGCCAGATCGCGGCGGCGAGTCCGAGCACCGTGATTTGAAACATCCCGGCGAGCGCGTGGAACCAGATAAAAAATTGCGCATAGCTGATCGCGCGGCCGGGTTCCTTGACCCGGTACTCGGCGAAATATTTCACCATCGCCTGGCTCGTTCCGAGATCGAGCAGGGTGAAAAAGAAAGTCATGAACTGGGTGACGGCGGCCCACGCGCCGCGCGCTTCGAGGAACGGATTTACGAAGGTGCGCTCGATGTAAAATGTCACGATGAAGTTGAACGGGATCATGATGATCAGTGCGAGCAGGTAGTTGTAGAAGAATCCGCTCAGCGGGCGATGGAATCCCACGATCTCCCATCGCGGATCGCCGTGCTGGCTTTTCGAATCGTCACCCGCGACCACCGGAGCCGCAGCCGCCGCGCCGAGCGACGCGGGCCGCGGTTTCGAATCACGCGGAATGTAGAACTGATCGAGCTTCTCCGGGTGGCGCAAGCTGTAGCGGCGGACCGTCAGGTAGGCGGCGGCGAACAGGCCGAACATCGAGGAGAACAGCGCGGCGAGCATGAAGATCTGGCGGCGGTCGGGAACCGGCGACGCGATCCAGTCGGCATACGATGTGACCGGCCGGTTCGCGGCGGCGCGGCTCAAGTCGTAGAGCAGCCAGTTGAAGTACGGCCAGCGCTGGAAGTCGTAATTCTCGGCGCCTTCGATTCCCTTGAGCATCGTGATGACGCTTGCGATGCGGTCGCGCTGGTCGCCTTGCCGGAGCCATACGTTGAGTACGTCGATAGTGCCCGCGCCGGACTTCACGCGGACGAGGATCGGATCGCGCGGACGCACCGGGTCGCTCTTGTTGGTCGCGACCAGCACGATCGCCGCGCCTGTGGTCTCGAGGATCGAGCGTTCGTGCACGCGGACCGCGGACTTCCAGCTCATGTTGGTGGCGATCGGATCGGTGGGCGGGCCGGTGTATTCGAGCACGGCGGCGAGACGTTCCATCTCGCGCGCGTGAGTCGCGCCGCTCACGACGTCCACGACGCCGGTCTGTTTGATCGCGCCATTGGTGAGAGAATCCAATGCGGCCGGTGAGGTGTGCTGGCCGGTGACGATCAGGAGACCCATCCCTGACGCGACGCGAGCTTTAAGTGCGTCGAGCTCGGGGCCGGGCGGCGGCAGATTGTCCTGGTAGACGGCGGTGGTCGCGTCGTTCAGATTTGCGGTGCGATGCGTAGTAGGATCGAGCAGCAGGCGGGAGAGGACGAGATCTTCGGCGCCCGAATAATAGACGTTGAACCCGGAATCGGCCGCGATGGCAGCCGCGGGCAGCAGGATTAAAACGAGGAGCGCGGAAACGGTCCGCGCAAACCGCTCACTGCATACTGAGGCCGCCACTAACCGATACCGACTCTCCTCGCTTCCAATCGAACTGGATTCAACGGCGAGTTGATACTACAAGTTTTTGTGGCTGCTTGACACACGAATCTTTTGCGACGGAGGCACGAGTCATGGACGCTCTTGAAGCGATACTCACCCGCAAGGTTCAGCGGACGTTTTCCGACCAGGCGGTCGAGCCGGAGAAGCTTGCGAAGATCGTCGATGCGGGGCGTCATGCGATGAGCGCGCGCAACCTGCAGCCGTGGCAGTTTATCGTGGTGCGCAGCCGCGACACGTTGAAGGAGATCGGGGCGCTGTGCTCGACCGGGCGGTTCGTCACGGATTCGCCGGCCGCGATTGTAGTGCTCAAGGGCGTCGCAAATTTGCGATGGGCTGACGTGGATTGTGCGCAGGCCGTGCAGAACATGGCGAATGCGGGATGGGCGCTGGGTCTCGGCACGTGCTGGGTTGGGAATTTCGACGCTGCGAAAATCGGTGCGATGCTCGCGGTGCCGGCGGGATGGGCGATCTTCACGATCCTGCCGTTTGGATATGCCGATCCGAAAAATCCCCCGCAAGCGAAGGCGCTGAAGCCGCGGAAAGAGATCGTGCATCAGGAGCGGGTTGGGAATTCTTAGGAGGGAATTTGAAATGCGGACCCTCACCGGCCGCTTCGCGTCGGCCTCTCCCTGTCAGGGAGAGGCATGTTCAATGATAAAGTTTAACTACTGATCGAGAAGGATATTACGCGATGGCGATACAGCAGCAAGTTCCTCCTGAGGCATTTGAGACGCTTCAGAAAAATCCTGATGCGCTTTATCTTGATGTGCGGACTGAGGGCGAGTTTGCGGCGGGGCATCCTGCCGGGGCGATTAATATTCCGGTGATGGTTGCGAAGGGGCCGGGGCAGATGCAGTTGAATCTCGATTTTGTCGAAGTCGCCGAGAATGTTATTCCGCGCGGGAAGAAACTCGTGGTCGGATGCATGGCGGGTGGGCGTTCGCAGCGCGCGTGCGAGATGCTCGAGGAGGCCGGCTACACAGATCTCACGAACGTGGTCGGTGGCTTTGGAGGCCAGCGCGACGCGTCGGGGAAGGTCGTCGTCGCGGGATGGCGGGATGCGAATCTGCCGGTGACGACAGAGCTCGGCGACGCGAGCTACGCGGAGTTGCGCAAGAAGGCGGGCGTGTAATGGCGATTCGCCTCACCAAGATCTACACCCGCACCGGCGACAAGGGGATGACCGCGCTGGTGGGCGGAAAGCGCGTGCCCAAAGAGAGCGGGCGGCTGGAGTCATACGGGACGATCGACGAGCTCAATGCGATCATTGGGATCGTGCGGACGTATCTGCCGAATTACCGCGCAGGTTTCGGCGACGACTTCGAGGCGTATTCGGAGAGCTTGCGACGGATTCAGAACGAGCTGTTCGACGTGGGCAGCGAACTCGCGACGCCGCCGGATTTCACGTATCCGCAGATGCATCGGATGGGCGCGGCGGAAGTGAAGAAGCTCGAGGCGGAGATGGACGCGATGGAGAAGGAGCTCGAGCCGCTCAAATCGTTCACGCTGCCAGGCGGCGGAGTCCTCAACGCGTTCTTGCATCAGGCGCGCACGGTGTGCAGGCGTGCGGAGCGGGTGTGCTGGCGTGCCAAGCGCGAGGAAGATATCAGCGACCAGGTTATCGTCTATATCAACCGGCTGAGCGACCATCTGTTCGTGCAGTCGCGATGGGTCGCGAAGCGGCTCGGCGAGCCGGAGTTTCTGTGGGATCGCGCGCTCCGAATCGAGGAAGAGGAGCAGGCGGTCCGCGCGTCGAAGAGAAAGACTCGCGGCGGCAAATCCTGATCGCATACAGCCGGAAAAGGAGTTCACCATGCCGGAATCTGCCGTTGTTGCTCAACTCGTCGAAACGATGCGTAGGCTTGCCGGATCGCATCCGGGATTTCGTCCCGTACACGCCAAGGGGATCGTATGCTCGGGCACGTTTCGCGCTGGAGCGGAGGCGAGTGGAGTGAGCCGCGCGGCGCATCTGCAAGGCCAGCCAGTGCCGGCCGTGATTCGCTTCGCCAATGCGAGCGGAGATCCCAATGTGCACGACGGCCTGCCGAGCGTGCGATCGATGGCGGTGAAATTTCAGCTAGCCGAGGGCAAGCACGCCGACATCCTCGCGAACACGATCGAGGGGTTTCCGGTGCGGACGCCGGAAGAGTTTCTTGCGTTTCTGCGCGCGCAGCTTCCCGACCCGGCGACCGGCAAGCCGGCGCCCGATGCGGTTCCGCGCTTTATCGGTAGTCATCCTGCGACGGGCGAGTTCATCGGACGGCTGACGCAGAGGCCGGTACCGGCCAGCTTTGGGCAGACCAGTTACTACGCGGAGCACGCGTTTCGGTTCATCGCGGCTGATGGCAGCAGTCGATTCGGACGATATCGCTGGACGCCTGAAGCGGGCGAGGCGTTTCTCTCCGCCGACGATGGTGCGAAGCGCGGCGCGAACTTTCTGCGCGAGGAGTTGGAGGCGCGCCTGAAAACGGGACCGGTCGCGTTCCGCCTCCGCCTGCAAGTGGCTCGCGACGGCGATCCGACCGACGACGTCACCGCGTTGTGGCCGGCGGATCGGCAAATCGTCGAGCTGGGACGGCTCGAGGTTACAGCCATTTCTGCGACCAGCGCGGCCGATGAGCGGCGCCTGGTGTTCGACCCGGGCAACATCGTCGATGGTATCGAGTTATCGGCCGATCCCATTTTGTTGGCGCGATCGGCCGCGTATTCGATCTCGTACGAGCAGCGCAGCAAGGGCTAGTGAAGCGGAGCGAAGATTCGATGGGCACGACGCGAAAAGTAGCGGTAATCGTCGGGAGTCTTCGCAAGGGCTCGTACAATCGCATGACTGCGAAAGCTCTGGCGGCGCTTTCGCCCGCGGGGCTGCATCTCGAGATTGTCGAGATTGGGCAGCTTCCGCTCTACAACCAGGACGCCGACGACGCGCCGCCTTCGGAGTGGGTCGCGTTCCGCGAGAAGGTCAAAGCGGCCGACGCGGTTTTGTTCGTGACACCGGAATACAATCGATCGGTTCCTGGCGTGCTCAAAAATGCGATCGACGTAGGCTCGCGCCCCTACGGGCAGAGTGTGTGGGATAGAAAGCCGGGTGCAGTGATCAGCGTATCGGTGGGTGCGATCGGCGGCTTCGGCGCGAATCATCATTTACGTCAGTCGTGCGTATTCCTGAACGTGCCGATGATGCAGCAGCCGGAGGCATACATCGGAGCCTGCACGACCCTCTTCGACAAAGAAGGAAATCTCACGAACGAGCACACGCGAGAGTCTTTGCAAAAGTTCATCGACGCGTTCGCTGCATGGATCGAGGTTAATCTCGTCCATTGAGTACCGTCTTGATTGTCGAATTCGTGCGCTGAACTAAAATCATGTAACTTGGAGCTTGGCGCGCACTCAAGGATCACTCATGGCAGCATCGAAAGGCCGGTCAGAAGTGGCTCGAAACTACGAGGCATTCGTGCGGAAACTGCCAAAGCTGCTGTCGACGCATCGCGGCAAATTTGCGCTGATGCGCGGCGCGGAGATCGTCGACTTCTATGACAGTGCCGGCGATGCCTACAAGGTTGGCGTCAAGCACTATGGTGAAGGCGCGTTTTCAGTGCAGGAAGTAACTGACCTGCGCGCCGATCTAGGTTTCTTCTCGCATGCCGGTCCTCAGCGGTAAGGTTTCGCCGGCGGGCATAATTCCCACGCTTGCGTGTTTACCTCCCGGCGTCTCCGATCCCGCGACAAATCCGCAATACAAACAATTCGCCGCATTGTTGGACACCGGGGCAAGCCTGACGTGCATCTCACCGAAAGTCGCTAAAGCGCTCGGTGTGAAGCCGCTCGGCATGATGCCGGTATCATCGGCCAGCCACGCAAACCGCCCGACCAACACTTATCTGGCCCACATTGGTATTGTCTTTGGTGATTTGATTGTATGGCGGTCGAACATTCAGGTCCTTGAATTTCAGCTAGCGGCGGGCAGTCCGTATGAAATGCTGCTAGGGCGGGATCTCATTTGTCGTGGTGCGTTGACGGTCAGTCCGGACGGTCACTGGACTTTTGCGATTTGAATTCGTGGAGTAATCGCGATGGCTGAGGCTGAGAGAATTTATTTGCGGCAGGCGCAGATTGGGCCGATGGCGAACTATGTTTATATGGTCGGCGATCCGGTCACGCGGAAGCTCGCGGTGGTGGATCCGGCGTGGGACGTCGAGACGATTCTTAATTTTGCGGAGAAGGAAGGCTACGAAATCGAAAAGATTTTGCTGACGCACTATCATCCTGATCATTTGGGCGGGCGGATGATGGGGCAGAATATCGAGGGCGCGGCCAAGCTGATCGAAAAAGTGAAGGCCAAGGTCTACGTCAACAAACACGAGGCGGACGGCGTCAAGCAGGTGTCGGGGCTGTCGGACTCGGACCTGGTGAAAGTCGATGCGGGCGATACGATCAAGGTTGGAGAGCTTGAGATCAAGTTTCTACACACGCCGGGGCATACGCCCGGGTCGCAATGCTTTCTCGCCGAGGGAAATTTGATTTCGGGCGATACGTTGTTCGTGAACTCGTGCGGGCGGGTAGATTTGCCGGGATCGGATCCGGAAGCGATGTACCACAGCTTGAACGACACGCTGCGCAATCTCGACGACGCGACGGTCGTGTATCCGGGGCATGCGTACTCGCCGGAATCGCGCACGACGATCGGCGAGCAGAAGCGGCACAACATGTACATGCGGTTTCCGACGCTGGACGATTTTCTGGACGCGATGGGCTACGCGCGCCGATAGAGAATCGATTGTGGCTCGTCGCGAAGATTCGGGAAAGCGTGCTGCTGAGGCGGCGCGGCTGCGCGGCGAGATCGATCGGCACAATTACCGCTATTACGTTCTTGACGATCCGGAAGTTTCTGACGCCGAATACGACAAGTTATTGCGGCGGCTCGAGGCGCTTGAGAAAGAGCATCCTGAGCTGATCACTCCTGACTCGCCGACGCAGCGGATTGGCGCGGCGCCAAGCGAAAAATTCCGGGTCGTGAAGCATCGTACGCCGATGATGTCGCTCGGCAACGCGATGGACGCCGAGGAGATGCGCGAGTTCGACAAGCGGATCAAGCGGATGCTGAAGTCCGACGCGGAGATCGAGTACGTCGCGGAGGTTAAGCTCGACGGGCTCGGGGTCGAGCTGATTTACGAAGACGGAGTGCTGGCAGTCGGGTCAACGCGCGGCGACGGGACCAACGGCGAAGACGTCACTCAGAATATCCGGACGATCAAGAGCGTGCCGCTGCGGCTGCGCGCGCCAGAGCATGGCAAGGCGCCGCGGCTGCTCGAGGTGCGCGGCGAGGCGATCATGCCGCGCGCGAGTTTCCAGAAACTGAATCGCGGCCGCGAGGAAGCGGGCGAGCCGGTGTACGCGAATCCGCGTAATGCCGCAGCGGGATCGCTTCGTCAGCTCGATTCGCGAATCACCGCGTCGCGGGCGCTCGATGTTTTTCTTTATTCCCCCGGCGCGATCGGAGGTATTGCGTTCAAGTCGCAGTGGGATTTTCTGAATGGGATCAAGGCGCTCGGACTGCGGGTGAATCCCCTCACGAAGATCTGCAACGGGGTCGAAGCGATCTTGGAATATTGGAACGAGATCACCGAGCGGCGGCATAGCCTCGACTACGAAGCCGACGGGGTGGTTGCCAAGGTGAACTCTTACGCGCTCCAGGAGCAGTTGGGCGAGGTTTCGCGCTCGCCGCGATGGGCAATCGCGTACAAGTTCAAGGCGCAGCAGGCGGAGACGGTGATCGAACGAATCGAGGTGCAGGTCGGCAGGATCGGATCGTTGACGCCGGTCGCGAAGCTGCGCCCGGTGCAGCTCGCGGGTGTGACGATATCGAACGCGTCGCTTCATAACCTCGACGAAATCCGGCGCAAGGACTTTCGCGCGGGCGACACGGTTTTGATCGAGCGCGCGGGCGACGTGATTCCGTACGTGGTGCGGGTAACGAAGGAAGCGAAACCTCGGGCGAAACAATTTGAGATGCCGGCGAAATGCCCCGACTGCGGCGCGGCTGTTGTGCATGAGGAGGGCGAGGTCGGGTACTTCTGCGTCAATGCGAACTGCCCGGCGCGGATGCGTGAGTCGATTCGTCATTTCGCGTCGAAGGGGTGTCTGGATATCGAAGGGCTCGGCGACAAGCTGGTCGGGAATCTAGTCGAGGTCGGGTTGGTCAAAGAGCTGGACGATTTGTTCAAGCTGAAGCACGAGCAGCTCGCCGAACTCGAGCGGATGGCGGACAAGAGCGCGCGCAACGTGATCGAGGCGATCGCGAAATCGCGCAAGACGACGCTCGACAGGTTTATCAACGGACTAGGAATTCGCCACGTCGGGGAGCATACGGCGCGACAACTGGCGCTGAAATTTCGCACGATGAATGCTCTTGCCGAGGCGAGCGAAGATGATCTGCTTTCGGTGCGCGATATCGGCGCCGAGGTCGCGCATAGTATCCGCGAGTATTTTGCCGAGCCGCGAAATATGAAAGCGGTCAAGCGGCTGATCGATTTCCTGGAAGTCGAGCCGGTCGCCGAAGTTCAGGGACGTGGCGCGCTGCGTGACAAGACGTTCGTGCTGACCGGCGCGCTCGATTCGATGACGCGCGAGGAGGCCGAGCGGAAGATCATGGCGGCGGGCGGGCGGGTGACGTCGTCGGTGAGCCGCAAGACCGATTTCGTGGTCGCGGGCGCGGAGGCGGGATCGAAGTTGAAGAAGGCGACCGATCTTGGAGTTCGAGTGCTCGACGAAAAGGGGCTGATCGCGATCCTGGCGGGCGACTAGATTTATGGAAACCACGCGGGCCAGGGTTCGTCTGATCATTCGTGGGCGAGTGCAAGGAGTCGGATTTCGCTTCAGCGCCTTCGATGAGGCGAAAGACCTTGCATTAGGCGGATGGGTGCGGAACCTGCCCGGCGGAGAGGTCGAAATTGTGGCCGAGGGGAGGCGCGAGCGTCTCGAGAGGCTCGCGGCGTGGGCGCATCTCGGCCCGCCGTCGGCGCACGTAACTGACATACGCGAGGAATGGCTGGATTTCACCGGGGAGTTTGCCGAGTTCCGGATTCGGTAGGAAAACCGCTCAAAAAAGCGGCCTCTTTAATGGTTCTGTTGGATTAGCTATGCTTTAAATCCGCGTGTTGGAGTATTTGACGAGCTTCGAGAGACCGGACTCGAATCCGGCTCTGTCTGCAAGGAGAAAGGACTGAGATGGCTGTACCACCTGAGGCGGCTGAGCAAGCTGCCGAGTCGCATGGTTCCGCCGGGAACGCCGGTAACGGAGCCGCGCCCAAGCCCAAACCGCATCTGAGCAGAGACCGTGTAGTTATCCGGTTCGCCGGCGATTCGGGCGACGGGATGCAATTGACGGGGATGCAGTTCACGACCGAATCGGCCCTGGCCGGAAACGATATCGCAACCCTGCCCGATTTTCCCGCCGAAATCCGCGCGCCTGCGGGAACGCTGGCCGGAGTCAGCGGATTTCAGCTTAACTTTTCCAGCAACGAGATCTTCACCGCCGGCGACGAGCCCAACGTGCTGGTCGCGATGAACCCGGCGGCGCTGCAGGCGAACCTCGAAGACGTGCCGCCCAACGCGGTCATAATCGTGGATCGCGAGGCGTTCACCGAGTCGAATCTGAAGCGAGCGGGCTACACTACGAATCCGCTCACCGACCATTCGCTCGACAAATTCCAGGTGATCGAAGTCGATGTGACCAAGCTGACGTCGGCGGCGATTCACGGACTCGGGCTGAACAATCGCGCGGCGTTTCGATGCCGCAATATGTTCGTGCTCGGGCTGCTCTCGTGGCTTTATCAGCGGCCGATCGAAAGCACGCTCCAGTATCTCGAAAGCAAATTCAAGAAGACGCCCGAGATGCTCGAGGCGAATATTCGCACTCTGAAGGCGGGCTACAATTACGGCGACACGACCGAGATGTTCGCGAGCTCGTACGAAGTGCCGGCGGCACGAATCAAGGCCGGGCTGTATCGCAATATCACGGGCAACAGCGCGACTGCGCTCGGGTTCGTGGCGGCGGCGGTCAAGTCGGGACGTCCGTTGTTTTTGGGTTCATATCCGATCACGCCGGCGAGCGACGTGCTGCACGAACTATCGGGCTACAAGAATTTTCCGGTGTACACGTTCCAGGCCGAGGACGAAATCGCGGGCGTGTGCGCGGCGATCGGTGCGTCGTTCGGCGGCTCGATTGCGATCACGACGACCTCGGGGCCCGGCATGAATCTCAAGGCCGAGGCGGTCGGGCTCGCGGTGAAGGTCGAGTTGCCGCTGGTGATCACCGATATCCAGCGCGCGGGGCCGTCGACCGGGATGCCGACCAAGCCGGAGCAGGCCGACTTGCTCCAATCGATGTACGGACGGCATGGCGAGTCGCCGATTCCGATTATCGCGGCGTCGACGCCGGCCGACTGTTTCGATTGCGCGTACGAAGCGGTGCGAATCGCGGTCAAATACATGACGCCGGTTATCCTGCTGACTGACGGCCAGCTCGCCAATGGCGCCGAGCCGTGGCTGCTGCCCGACTCGGATCAGCTCGCGCCGATCAAAGTTGAATTCGCGACAAATCCCGAAGGCTTCATGCCTTACACTCGCGACGAGAAGACGCTCTCGCGTCCGTGGGCGATTCCGGGAACCAAGGGCCTCGAGCATCGCGTCGGCGGAATCGCAGGAGAGCATCTGACCGGAAATATCAGCT
>Ga0210407_10002685_pt1 | contig 15110 bp, 6 predicted proteins | sample IncBWC27MmetaG_FD_150860 | JGI IMG/M metagenome (GOLD analysis project Ga0210407, IMG submission 150860) | Forest soil microbial communities from Barre Woods Harvard Forest LTER site, Petersham, Massachusetts, United States - Inc-BW-C-27-M | ecosystem: Environmental > Terrestrial > Soil >...
TATGTCCTGATGCGGGTTGATAGGAAGCCTCTCGACAACTTTTCCGGATGGAAACTCGACGACGGCGGAGTCTTTAGGAGCGAATTGGTTCTGAACAATCATGCGGTCCGGCGCGAGGAAAGCGAAATTCGCGGTGAGGGTCTTACCCAGCGCACCATCGAGTGGGATTTGGGCGTGATTCGGAACGTTAACCGCAATGGCCAGATCCGCAGCAGTCGCGGCGAAGTAATGGTCATCCGGGGAGAAAGCCATGCGGATCCATCGGCCATCGTCTGCTTCCGCCAAAATGAATAGGATGAGGCGCCGGAGATCGCCAGCTGAGCCGAAGGTCTTGGACTGAAAGTACGCCTTTTTTGTGAGGACAGCATTTCCGCTGGCCACGTCAATTAATGCGAAGTCGAGACTCCGATTGACGCACGCGAGTAGTTTGCCGTCATGAGAAAGCGCGCTCTGCAGGCAGCCATCGGGCAGGGTCATTTCGTGAACGCTGGTGCGATTTTGATCGTCGATGCTCCATTCTTCGACCCTGAGGCCTCGTGTGAGGAAAAAGATTTCTTGCGAGTCCGGGGAGAACTGAGCGTCGCGGGCCTCTGCGGCATTAATCCGGAATAGGAAAGTAAATGGATCGTTGGCGAACACGAATATGTTGGCGTCGTCCTGCGCCAGCGAGTATTCACCGCTGGGACTAAATTTCAGATTCTTGATGTCGGTACGCAACGGCGGATCGAGAGGCTTTTTGGAAACCGCACCGACCAAGTGCTCCCGATGTCCGAAACCAGAATAGGCGATGACCTCAGATTGCCAGGCGAGAAAGTCGGCCGAGGGAGCGGATGGGGCGATCGCACGACACGCCTCCGGGAGTAAAGTCAGGGACTTGTGGATTTCGCGAAGCCGTTTCTCGTCGGGCTTGGTCGCTCCGAAGAAATCGGTCAGTAGGTTGCCAGTTTTCCCGTGGGTCTGCGCGAGCCGGTCAAAAAATTCCACGAAAGCTTGCGGCGAAAATCCAGCGGCGCTTGCGGCGTATAGAGCGACGCGATCCGCCTGGTATTGGTGAGGTTCTTCCTGTTGCCAGTCTCTCTCCGCGGTTTTGGTGAGCGTGCTTTTATTGCGCGCGATGCTGTCCAGCATTCGGTTGAACTTATCGCGAATATCTTTGCGGTCGCCCACGGTATCGACGCCTAGAAAGTCATGAAACTTCCGCGTCATCTCGATGGCGCTCTGGTGGGTGAGGATATGGCCCATCTCGTGGCCGATCATACCGGCGAGTTCGTCGTCGTCGCGAAGGAACGCGACCATTTTTCGCGTAACATAAATGCGCCCAGCGCCCACGCTGAACGAGTTCACTACCGGGGAATCGATGAGGATGACGCGAAACTTCAATTGCGTCGGGGGGAGTTGTGCGAGGATGCGATTGGTGATCTGGTTCAGACGACCAGCCAGTTCGTCGTCATGGATGACGCGGTAGTTTTTCTCCAGCCATTCGGCTTCGACGTCGCCCAAATCCAGCTCCTGCTGTGCGCTGAAAATGTTGGCACTCGTCGTGGCACTGAGCGCCGGAGGAGCCGGGCATTTCTCTTGTGCGCAGACCGCGCCAGCAATGAGGATAGCCGAAATCGAGAGAAGTGCGATGGAGATGGGCTTCATTCGCGCGGCATTGCATATAGCACAACGGGCGGGATTACGAAAGCGTACATTAACGGGGAAGGAGGCGCTTCGCCGCAGCTGGGATTATTGAAGTTTGGCGTATTCGGATTTGGCGGCGAGCAGGATTGGAACGTTGGGGTCGGCATCTTTCCATAGCGCCAAAAAGTCTTGGTAGGCTATGCGGGCTTTGGCGGCATCGCCTTCGACGGCGTAGGCGCGGGCCAGTCCCAACTTCGCTAGCGCGGCGGTGATCGAATTTAGGGCGACGCCGGGATGGTCCACGATCTTTTGAAATTCAGCGGCGGCTTCGCTGCCTTTGCGCAGGGCCAGGTAGACGCGGCCACGCTGGTAGGTGCTGAGCATGGCCCTTTGGTTGGCCAGGTCGAACGGCATTACCGGCTGGAGAATCTCCACGGCTTTGGCGGGATTGTTGCGGCCGATCTCGAGCGTGGCGCGAATGACGGGGAGATCGAACGAATTCACCATTGTGTTAGAAGGGTTTTCCTTCGCAAGCTCGGCGGCGATGGACTCGGCACGGGCGACATCGCCAGTGCGCGCCAACGCATCCGCGGCGTCTGTGCGCGCGCGCAACGACGCTGAATTATTCCCGAGCGCAGCTGTGGCGTCCCGGCGCGCTCCGGTTTCGTCGCCGACCTCAGCTTCTGTCATGGAGCGTTCGGCCAGCCACACTGCCGCCGGGTCGTTCTGATGCAAAGCTATAAAGGCGCTGCGGGCACGTTCCGTTAAACCACGCGCTTTTTCCATGCGTCCGAAATATGCTTCGGTTTGGGCCGCCAACGCCATCGAGTAGGCGGCACTTTCCGGGCCTTTGGAAGCGACCATCGAAAGTTCACGATCCATCGCCGACGAATCGTTTTGCACAAACGCCATGAAATAGAGAAGGCGATGAAGGTTCGGCACATCCAGCTTGGCGGCCAAGGCTTGACCGACCGTCGCTTTAGCTTCATCGAACCGCCCCAAGCCGAGATAGGTTGCGCTGAGAGCGACGAAGGCAATGCTTTCTTCGGGAGCGAGTTGGTGTGCCTGGCGAGCGACCGGCAGAGCCTTCTCCCACTGGCCTATCAAAGCGTAAGACACACCCAAATTGTTGAACGGAATGGAATCGCGCGGGTAGGTTTGCGTCCAGAGCTGATAGACCTGATTGGCCTGCTCGACGTCGCCGATCACGTTGTCGTAGTAATGCGAATCAATGTAGAACTTTTCCGCCTCGCTGGCGCGATCGCGCAAGCTGTAAGCCTTCTTGGTGTACTCGATGCCAACGCCCCGGTTGCCCAGGTTTGTTTCCACCTGGCCCAGGGTGGCGTAGGCGATAGCGAAATTGGGATCGAGCGCTACCGCTTGTTTGAAGAACGCCGCGGCGGGTTCCTCGCCTTGAGTCGCGCGCGCCTGCGTTCCCAGGCTGTAGGCCTTCAGCGCTTCCAGTGAAGACGTGGTGGCCTCTTCGATCGGCGTGTTGTATTTCTGAATGGAGGCGAGCGACTCGCCCAGCTTTCGTCGAATATCTTCGGCTGCATTGCCGAGCGCGCTGAGGACGTGATCTTTGTCAGGGGCTTCGGCTGCGGCGGTTGCCAGCGTTTCGCCGGACGCGCAGTTCAGCGCGTTGAGAATTAAATTGTAGGTGTTGCCGATTTGCGCGATGGAGCCTTCGAGGACGGCGGCGCTTTGCGTGCGCTGGCAGACTTGCCGCGCGAGATCGTTGGTTACGCGCGCGGTGGCTGGTTGGCCCATGTATTGCATGGTCTGCTGCATTTGGCGATCGGAGAGAATGTGCAGGAAAGGAGATTGCGCGAGCTGCGCGGCGAGGCCCTGGCGCAGCGCGCCATCGAAGACTGCATCCCCCGTGGTGTTCGTGAAATCAGCGAGGACGATGGAACCTTGGCCAGTGAGTTTCGCGCCGCGATGCGTGAAGAAATACGCGCCCGCAGCGAGAATGATGAAGATTGCCGCCACGGCGGCGATGAACGGCCTGCGGCCCCGCGGCGCGATGTTCGACGGCTGTGCGGTTGCTCCTGCGACGGAAGCGGAAGATGGGGCGCCTGCCATTGCCGTGGCTGATGTCGCCGTTCCCGTCGCAGCCGGTTGCGCTGTCGTGATCGGCGCGGCACTTGTTCCACTCGACGGAGTCATCGCAGCGATTGCGTGGCCGCTGGATGGAGCGGACTGGGTTGCGGTGTCGCCGAACGCGCCCGAGTTCTGCTGCGGCATGGCGGCTTGCGCTTGCGCGGACGGCACCGCGCCGGAAACGCGATTGGAGCCGGAGTCACGCCTCAGTCGCGCGAGGTCGGTGCGCAATTCCGCGGCGTGCTGATAACGCATGCGGCGATCTTTTTCGAGCGCCTTAGAAATCACTTCTTCCAACCGCGGCGGAATATCAGGGTTCAGGCGTACCGCGGGCAGCGGCGCTTTTTCCAGGATAGCGTTGAAGACGACCGCCGTCGTCGCTCCGCGGAACGGAACCGCGCCGGTGGCCATCTCGTAGAGCACCGCGCCAAAACTGAAAAGATCGCTGCGCACGTCGAGCGTTTCTCCGCGCGCCTGCTCCGGCGACATATACGCCACGGTTCCTACCGCGGTACCCGCGCTAGTGAGGTCTGCTTCCCTCACCGACGGCGTATCCACCGTGAGATCCGATGGATTCAGTCCCCGCGTCGCATCCGACGTCGCCAGAATTTGCTTGGCCAGTCCAAAATCCAGAATCTTCGCGTGGCCGCGGTCCGTGATGAATAAATTCGCGGGCTTGATGTCGCGATGGACGATTCCCTTGGAGTGCGCGGCATCCAGTGCGTCGGCAATCTCGATTCCCAGGTCGAGCAGTATCTCCATTTCCAGGGGACGCCCGGAAATGCGGTGCTTCAACGTCATGCCTTCCAGGAATTCCATGGCGATGAAGGGATGTCCGTCTTGCTGGGCGATCTCGTAGATGGTGCAGATGTTGGGATGGTTCAGCGCGGAAGCAGCGCGAGCTTCGCGGCGAAAACGTTCGAGCGATTGCGGGTCGCGCGCGACGTCTTCCGGGAGAAATTTCAGAGCGACGAAGCGGCCTAGTTCGGTATCTTCCGCCTTGTAAACGACGCCCATGCCTCCGCCGCCCAATTTTTCCAAGACGCGATAGTGAGAAATCGTGCGGCCGATTGGCGACTGAGGTTCCGGCATGAGTGGCGCACATCTTAGGATGCGAGCGAGGACAAGTCAACGAAGAGCGAGCAGCTGTCGCCGCAAAATGAGAATGTCCGGATTGCGCAAAGTAGAAATGTCCGCTTTTCTAAGGGCCGGGGGGCCCGATGGCAGAGGAGCGGATGACGTTGAGTGCGAAGGAGCGGGAGCGGTTGAAGGTGTTGCACCAGATCACACAAGGGCATTTGCGGCCGATCGATGCCGCACACCGTTTGCGACTGAGCGATCGTCAGGTGCGACGTTTGCTGCAGCGTCTGCGCACCGCCGGGGATGGCGGGCTGGTGCATCGGCTGCGCGGGCGTCCCTCGAACCGCAAGATTCCTGAGCGTATCGCGGAACGCAGTCTAGCAAGATTGCGACAGGCCGCTTATGCCGGTTTCGGCCCAACCCTGGCCAGCGAGCATCTGGCGCGGCAGGGGTTAGTTGTGAGCCGCGAGACGCTGCGGAAGTGGATGAGTGCCGCCGGATTGTGGCAGACCCGCCGCCGGCGCTTGCAGCAGGTGCACGTGTGGCGCCCGCGTCGTTCCGCGTTCGGGGAGTTGGTGATGCTGGACAGCTCGCCGTTCCGCTGGCTGGAAGAGCGCGGGCCGGCCTGCCACTTGATCGCCCTGATCGATGACGCCAGCAGCCGCGTGTGGGGCCGTTTGGTCGAGCACGATTCGACGGAAGAAAATCTGCGCACGCGGCGCGGTTGGCTGCAGCGCTACGGTCGGCCGCTGGCGCTGTACACCGATAAAAATAGCCTGTTCGTGACCACGCGGCCCACGCAGTGGCAAGAACAGTTGCGGGAAACTCCGGCGCGCACGCAGTTCGGTCGAGCGCTGGCCGAGCTGGACATCGAGTGGATCGCGGCACAGACCCCGCAAGCCAAAGGGCGTATCGAGCGACTGTTCGGCACGCTGCAAGATCGGCTGGTGAAAGAAATGCGACTGGCGCAAATCGCTACGCTGGAGCAGGCCAATCGCTTTCTGGAAATTACCTTCTGGCCGTTCTGCCAGCAACGCTTCAGCGTGCCTGCGGCGCAGAGCGCCGATGCGCATCGCCGGGTCGAGCGCAGCCAGCACCTGGAGCAGATTCTCAGTGTGCGCGTGGCGCGCCGGGTCGCTTCCGACCACACCGTGAACTGGAAGGGCCAGCGCTGGGGCGTGCGGCGCGAAGACGTCAGCGCGGGGCTGCGCAACGCACAGGCCGAGATCGAGAAGCGCCTCGATGGCAGCTACTGGCTGCGCTTCCGCGGTCGTTACTTGCCACTGCATCCCTGCTCGGTGGCGGCGCGAACCGCAAGTCCTTCCGGCCTACGGCCTCCAGGACTTGCGGCGCAAAAACAAAAACCCCCAGCCAAAATCAAAACCAAGTACAGCAGCCCACCCCCCGATCACCCTTGGAGGAAGCCATGGAAGCGGACATTTCTACTCTGCGTTGACACGAAGAGCGAGCAGGCGCGGACTAAGCTCCGGTCAACGTATTGACGGGGCATTGACGGAGCACGTCTGTTGGCGCGAGTAATCAGGCAGGACGGGTCAGCGCGGCGCAGGGGCCGCATCGCGGAGCAGCACCACGTCGGATTCGATGTGAGAACGCAGCAAGCCAATGGTCTTGCCGTCAGGTGAAAACCGGAATGACGAAATGGCGTCGGACTTGAAGTTTGTAATCTGGCGGCCGCGTGAGCCGTCCAGCGGCTGTAGCCACAGGTTTTCCGTGCCATTTTCGCGTATGGGATATACGAGGGCATTCCCGTCCGGCGTGAATTGCGGTGCGTCCGCAATGCGCGGATCGGGATCGAGCATGCGCCGCGAGGGTGTCGGCCCCGCATCTAGAGGCACCAGAGCTATCTGATGTCTCCCATCTGTCTTAGTGTCTACGGTGAGGAACGCCAGCAGCTTGCCATCGCGTGCCGTGCTGAGTCCATAGTAGAAGTAGCCGGCAGGTAGAGCCGTTCCCGGCACGATCTCGGGCGTTCCACCATCAATGGACACTCGCTTGATTTGAAGATCTTGCACGTCGTCATAGAGCACCCACCTTCCGTCCGGTGAGCATTCCGGCCCAATGTCCTGCATCCCATCGGTGAGCTGCTTGGGATTCGAGCCGTCGACGTTCAACCGCCAAATGTTCGCCTTGTTACCAGCGGAACGGCCAGCCCAGACGAAGACAATATAGCGGCCGTCCTGGTAGCTCGTTGGTTGAATAATTTGAGCGGCAGAGTCATTCAGAAGGTTGGTCTTGTCTCCGCCGTCGGCAGACATTCGCACCAGGGAGTCCACATCATCGAGGTAAAGAGTACCGTTACCCGCCCAGTCAAAGAAAAGTGAATCCTTGACCTGCGCAGACGCGGGACTCGGAGTAATCCCGGTGAAACCCGTGGCAGGCAACGCGTAGAACGTGTGTGTGGCTCTTTGCTGAACGGTGGCGAGTGTTCTGCCGTCCGCCGAAAGTGTAAGCGTCTGATAGTTGTTGGTGTCCCTGGTAATGGGACGAAACTGGCCAGCAGGCTCAGAGACAAACGCGAGTTGACTGCGCGCGTATGGTGTTGCGTTCTGTTGATAAGTGGCGATCAGGCCGCGTGCGTCGGGCAGCCAGGCCAAATCGTTCAACTGCACATTGTTGAACCGGGACAGTGTCTTCACCTTGGCGGAAGGCACGTCCTGTATTTGAACCACGCCCAATGCGCCATCAACACCGGGCATCGCCGAGGCAATCTGCTTACCGTTGGGCGACCATGCGACAGCGCTGGGAAGTGTGGCTGAGGGCCCACCGGCGAACGTCAACTCGTTCGTGCCATCCGCATTGGCCGTGAGCAGTTGAAATTTTCCAGCATCCGGATACATTCCGCGCATGAAGACAAAGCGCTGGCCATCGGGCGCAAAACTCACCCGGGTATCAATATTTTGCACGATCACCTGCGGCGTGCCCCCCAGCACCGGCGCGCGGAGGAGATTGGCACCCAGGTTGACTTGGTCAGTGGCCCTGAGGAAATAGATGTAGTCACCGTTCGGAGAAAAAGCGAGGCTCTGGTACAAAGCATCCGCTGGCGCAACCACCCGCGTGTCGCTGTTGGTGGAGATGTGGCGCAGCCACAGGCTCTGTTTGCCGTTGTCGTCTATCACGGTCAGCAAATATTTCGCGTCGGGCGAAATAGCGGCCGCAACGGTTTTTCCATTGTTCGTGACTTGCGTGATGGTGAAATTTTCGAACGGCAGATGAGTCTCGCCGCCGAGAAATGAGTAGACTCCATAGCCCGCCGCCGCGATCAGCACTAGCACGATGATGGCGATCGCGGCAACGCCGAACTTGTGCTGCTTGGCCGCATCGACCACCGCCGAGCTTTCCGATGCGCGTGATGCGGACGAATCCGTCGGCGTCGCACCTGAAGATGCAAGAGCGTCGTGTCTCGGCTGCCCTACCGCGGTCCGTCCGGAATCTGTGTCGCGCTTCAGCCGCTGCAAATCCGCGCGCAGGTCCGACGCGTGCTGATAGCGCAGCCGCTGGTCCTTCTCCAGCGCCTTCTGAATGATCCGCTCGAGTTCACCCGGCAACACGGGATTGAGCCGCGTCGGCTGCGCCGGCGCTTTGTGCAGGATGGCGTCGAAAATGGCCGCTGAGGTTGCGCCAGCGAACGGCAGCGCGCCGGTGGCCATTTCGTAGAGCACCGCGCCGAAGGAGAAGAGGTCGGTCCGCGCGTCCAGTTCTTCTCCCATGGCCTGTTCCGGGGACATGTACAGCACGGTTCCCATGGCTGAGCCGGGGCTGCTGAGCGCCTCCTCGGCAGTGACGGTGGGAAGTGCAGACGCCGTCGCGCCTGGAAGCACTCGATGCGGCGAAAGAATCTTGGCCAGGCCGAAATCGAGCACTTTGGTTTGTCCGCCGCGTGTGCAAAAAATATTCGCGGGCTTGATATCGCGGTGAACGATGCCTTTTGCATGAGCGGCATCGAGCGCATTCGCCGTCTGGATGCCAACGTCGAGCAATTCATCGAGGGGCAGAGGCCCAGCGGTGATGCGGTGCTTGAGTGTTTGGCCGTCCAGAAATTCCATGGCGATGAAGGCTTCGCCGCCCTGATCGTCAATTTCGTAGATGGTGCAGATGTTCGAGTGATTCAGCGCGGAGGCGGCTTTGGCTTCGCGCTGAAAGCGGCTGAGCGCTTGCGGATCTTTGGCGACGGCGTCGGGCAGGAACTTGAGCGCCACAAATCGGCCGAGTTTTATGTCCTCAGCCTTGTAAACCACACCCATACCACCACCCCCGAGTCTCTCCAGGATGCGGTAGTGCGAGACGGTGCAGCCATTCAGAGGCAGCGGGTCAGGCATGTGGCGCTCATCTTAGGTTGCTGCTGGAGCCAAGTCAACGAACAGCGAACCTGCGCGGTAAGACCTGATGAACGTGCTAACGCGTCGCATGTGCTAAGGCGAATTATCAAGCACAACAACCCGACGGCTGTCGGGAAAAGTTTTCCCGGGGCTGTCCCGGCGCGGCGATGCGTTTAAATTCTGGCGATCTGATTCGGTATTTTTCGCGAGACTAAGTGTTGCCGAATGTCATCAAAGTTTCGAGGTGCTTGATGCAATCGTCCAATTCGTTCAAGACTGTGTTTGCGATTTTTGCGGTGCTTGCCGCAATGTACCTGGGCAGTTCACTCTTGGCGGCTCGAGGCCGATTTAATTCCGCTGCGGCGGCTGAAAACAAAAGCCCGGCATGTCCGAACGATGACAGTGGATTGAAGCTACCCAGCGGTTTTTGCGCAACGGTGTTTGCTGACGGCATCGGTCATGCGCGGCACATGGTAGTGGCGCCGAGCGGAGTTCTTTACGTCAACACCTGGTCCGGCCGGTACTACGGCAACGACACGCCGCATGCAGGCGGTTTCCTGGTGGCCCTGCAAGACAAGAGCGGCACGGGAAAGGCCGATGTGATCGAGCGGTTTGGCGAAACCGTGCAAAGTGGCGGAGCAGGCGGAACGGGCATTGGACTATATAAGGACTCGATCTATGCGGAGAACAACGATCGCATCTTGCGATATTCCTTGGCTGCCGGCGCGATTGTACCGAGTGGCTCGGCCGACACCATCGTTTCCGGATTGCCTTTGGGCGGCGACCATCCGATGCATCCCTTCCTCATCAACGCCGAAGGTGCGATGTATGTGGATGTGGCCACCGCGACCAATTCCTGCCAGCTAAGAAATCGAACACTCAAATCGCCAGGCCTGAGCCCCTGCACGGAACTCGAAACCCGCGGTGGCATCTGGCGCTATGACGCAAACAAGACGAACCACACCTTTTCAACCGCTGAGCGCTTCGCGACGGGAATCCGCAACGCCGAGGGTTTTGCCATTGATTCAAGCGGGCGAGTGTTTGTGACCCAGCACGGACGGGACCAGCTACGCATGAATTGGCCCGACCTGTATAAGCCCGACCAAGAAGCGACGCTTCCGGCTGAAGAACTATTGCTTTTGAAATCTCAAGGAGATTTTGGCTGGCCGGAGTGTTACTACGATGCCTTCGCGCAAAAGCTGGTTCTGGCTCCGGAATACGGTGGCGACGGCGGCAAAAAGATCGGCGTATGCGCGGACAAGATTGAGCCCGTTGCGGTATATCCCGCGCATTGGGCGCCGAACGCGATGGTGCTGTACGACAAGGCGCAATTTCCGGCGCACTACCATGATGGCGTCTTCATCGCGTTCCACGGGTCGTGGGATCGAGCGCCATATCCGCAAGGCGGCTATAACGTGGCCTTTCAGCCGCTTGCGGGGGAGCGCGCGTCCGGCCAGTGCGAAGTATTTGCGGATGGTTTTGCCGGAGCGGCGGAGTCCCCGGCCGAAGCCGCGCATCGTCCCTCCGGCTTGGCGGTGGGACCGGACGGTGCGCTGTACGTTTCCGATGACATACGCGGACGGATTTACCGCATTGTGTATCTTGGCGGCGCGGAAGGCGGCGGTGCAAACGTGACACCATGTCCGAGCTTGACCGCTTCGGCTGGCGCTCCCGTCGCAGCAGCCGCGAAACCGCCGGAGGGCACACATCCGGATGCCGGTGCCGCCGCATCAGCAAAGGGCAGAGCTGTGGTGCCGGAAGGCGCGACAGCTGCGATGGTTGCGCTCGGTAGGCGGATCTATCACGGCCAAGTGGGCGGAGCGGCGTGCACGGGCTGCCACGGTGATAACGGCGAGGGCACGCCATTGGGACCGCCGCTAGCAGGCACGAACAAGAACTGGCTGTGGAGCGATGGCAGCTTCGCTGGAATTACGAAAACAATAACCGACGGTGTGTCGCAACCAAAGGAATATCGCAGTGCGATGCCGCCGCTGGGTGGGGCGCAACTTACGCCGGAGCAAGTGAAAGCGCTGGGAGCGTATGTCTGGAGCATGAACCACCGCGCGCCGGCCAGTACGAATTAAGGGCCGAGTTGATGGCCCAAGTCCGGTGCGATAACTCGAGTGTTCTTGGGCTATAAGCCGCGCAGAAAGTCGAGTATCGCTTTGTTTACCTCAGCGGGGCGTTCCTGCTGCGTCCAGTGGCCGCAACCCGGGAGCATCACGGTGCCGCGCAGCTGTGGCACGAAGTACGCGAGGCTGGCAATTATCTGGTTCATGCCGCGGAAGCCCACGACGAGATCGCGGTCGCCGGCGATATAGAGCGCGGGCACGTTGACGCGAGCGTCGGCGAACGCGGCCAATAGTTCCCAGCCGCGGTCGATGTTGCGATACCAATTCAAGCCGCCGCGAAACCCGGTGCGCGTGAATTCTTCCACGTAATACGCTACGTCCGCGTCGGTAAGCCATTGTGGGAGCGATGCGGGATCCATCATGCGCGAAAGAAAACCGCCGTTCCGCGGCACCATGCCGAACTCGCGGCCGGACGCCGCCGTATTTTCCCGGCGCGGGGAATCGCCCGAAGCGGAATAGAGCAAAGTCCGGATGCTGCGCGAAACGTCACGCTCGAGTTCCGCCTCGGCAACACCGGGATTCTGAAAATAGAGTTGGTAAAAAATTGCGTCGTCCGTTTGCGGCATCAGGCTGGTAGGACGCACGGGCGATCGCGGCCAGAACGGCACGCTCAATCCGATCACGGCCGTGAAACGATCGGGACGCAGCAGCGCGGAATGCCAGGCGACGGGCGCGCCCCAGTCGTGACCGGCGATCACGGCAGTGTCTGCGCCGAGACCGTCCAACAGACCGACCATATCGCCTACCAAGTGAAGCAGCGTGTATTGCTCGATGGCCTCGGGGCGATCGGTCTGGCCGTAGCCGCGCATGTCTGGCGCGACGGCGCGAAAGCCGGCTTCCGCGAGCGCTTGAAGTTGGTGCCGCCAGGAATACCACGATTCAGGGAATCCATGACACAAGAGCACCAGCGGACCTGAGCCGCATTCGGCGATGTGCATGCGAATTCCATTGGTTTCGATAAAGCGATGCTTGATTTCAACCATCATGCGGCCGATCGGCGATTGACGTTCCGCCGTGAGTGGCGCTCATCTTAGGATGCGAGCGAAGGCAAGTCAACGAAGAGCGAGCGCGTGCGGCGCTTACCGGTTTGACATTGAGTGATGCTGAGAATGGTGCGCGGCACTGGCGCCTGAGCCGCGAGGCCTCGGGCGCCAGTACCTTTGGGGTGGTTCTAGTTACCGCACGTTCCTGGATTGGATGCGCAGTGGTTTGCTTGATTGAGGAGCGACTGTGCCTTCACGATCACCTCCTTGGCCACCTGCTCATCAATTGGAATGCCATTGAACTCCGCGCCCTCGAGCATGGCCTTGATCTGTGCAGCCAAGCCGTCACGCTCCAGGGTCCATTGCGAGATTAGATTCTCGAGGTTGTTATAGACCACGTCGCCGGCCGAAGTGCTGGTGATCGCGAAGGTGGAGACAGTCAGAGTGCTTTCCGACAGCTCCCCGAACGGCGCGTCAATCTTCTTGTAGATCTGCCCAAGTTTTAGCAGCGTGTCCGAATGAGCGTGCAGGCTGCTCGGCAGGATCTTGGGATCCAGCAGTTCAACGATCGTGCGGCCGTCATGCTGATAGTCATCGGTGAGGCCGAGGAGCGTCATCATGGTTGGCCGCAGGTCAACGTGATCGGTAAAGAAATCCTGCGGCTTCGTTACGCCGAGATTCTTTACTCCAGGGCCAGCGATGGCGATGAAGGTGCGCGCGATCTCCGGCTGGATGTCACCGTGATTCCAGGCGAAGCCCGTGCCCACGACAGGGGTGGTGCTGCCGATTGTCTCGAAGAAGAAATTGGGATTGCCGAAGAACGTGAAGGTCGGCTCGCGGTTGGGGTCCGCGACGGTGTTCATGTGCAGCAGCTGCATCGCCGCCGGATCCACAATCGCTCCTTGGAGTTCGGGCCCCAGACCGGTGCCGAGCAAGCTCTCGCTTAATCCAGTGTGAGGATTGACCACGCTCAGTCCGGCCATGGTCTGCTCCAGCGTACGGACTGTGCTGTTGGATGGAAGCGGCTGTCCATTCACGTAGGTAGTAGCGGCGTCGTCAAAATGGATCGAGTACGCCGTCGGATCGCCTGCGCCTTGAGTGAGGCCGAGCAGATTGATGTCCAACTCGCCCACGCCATTCGTTCCGTAAGTGCAGGGAATGTCCGGCACGACGTTGCCATTGCGATCGATCTTGGCACCGTCGCAATTCGCTGGGCTTGGCGCGCCGCCGACGAAATGGTCGCCCTCGTCCGGGGTGAAGATGAAAAGAGTGTTGCTCTCGTCAATACCAGCTTCCTTCAGATGCGAGAAAAACGTGGCAAACGAGGAATTGTAATCAGCCAACTGAGCGACGTAGGGAGCCTCGCCGGGGCCGAAGGTGCCTTCGGTCGTGGAGGTCTCCTCGTGATTATCATGGGCGTCCGCGATGTAGGCGTAGACGACGGGAATGCCCTTCTGCAGCATGGCCTCGACCACTGCCAGCGTTTGAGCCGGAGTTGGGTCGAAATTCAATTGGTTAAACCCGGTGAGCGGAACACCGTGGTAATCCGTGATGCTTCCGGTGGGGCTGCCGGTAAGCGCGGGGTTGATGTATTTCAGTCCGAATAGCGCCTGATAGCCGGTGTAGCCGCCCGGCTCGTCCGGCAACGTGTCGCTGACGCCCACCACTCCGAGAGTTGGATTCGACTGACAGATGGGGTCGCCGAGAGCGCAGTGTATCGATGCACCGATAAAATCATTATTCTGGTTGGAGCTGCTTTCCATTCCTTGCGGCGACGTTGGCCCGCCGAAAACTTTGAACACATCGAAAGGCGCGCGTTCCAGCACGATGTTGGCGGTGGAGAAGGCGCCGACCGTGCATCCCGCGCGAGTGAACGGTACCCACGGCGCGGGGACGTTCTGGCCCGAGGGCGTCGTAAGCGCGAAAGTGTTGTCGTCCGTGCCTGCGTTAATATCCGAGACCTTGTCGGTCCAGTAGAAGAATGAAGAAGGAAACAAACCGTTTTCGCCGATTGTGGTTGGCGAGAATACGCCAAAGCTGTTGGCGATGAAGATGCCGGTATTGTCGGAGTAGAGGCCGATCTGAGTGGTCAGGATGTCGTTTGCAGTGTGGGAGATGAGAACGGTATGGTCACCGGCATCGAGCGTGCCATGTTGCGTGATGAAATTAAGCAGATTGGGCATTTGTTCGAGATCGGACGGAACGTTGGGGTTGTCACGAGTGAAGTGTACGTTATCGAATTCGACGTAAACCACATGCTTGATTTTTCCTGAGGGTGAGTTCAGTTGACACTGCGCGTAGGCGGACCCAGCCAGCCCGGCGGCCAGCAAAACAAAGCCGAGCAAGGACGTGATCACGCGACGCAATCGTTGCGCTTGAGACATTGCTTTATCCTCCTGAATTAAGTATCGGACCGCGATCCGCTGGGCACGGACTCGTGGGAGTAATTCTAATACTGGGCTTACATGACGCAATAGATAAGAAGCGATTAAAATCTCGCGTCACCTAAATTGACGCGCATTCAAAGCGACGCCCGGGGGCGCGGATCCTTTGGGAGTCGCTCCAGGAGATTGAAGCAGCGCCTTTGGTACAGCGGTTCGGCAACGAAGATTGTTAACCGACCAAACTATTTGATTCCATTCATGTTTTAGCCGAGGTACGTTCAGAGAGCAAATTCGCATTGTGTTTTTGCGCTTGACTTCTCTTCGTATCTTGTAGATAGATAATGTATCAGGTATGAGCGACCCTGTGAACCGCACCAAACTCTCCGCCGTCGAGCGCAACTTCCGTTCCCGCATTGCGCAGCTTTCCTCCGCTCAATGGTTTCTTCGCGGCACTCTCTCGGAACGTGC
>Ga0210407_10002689_pt1 | contig 15101 bp, 11 predicted proteins | sample IncBWC27MmetaG_FD_150860 | JGI IMG/M metagenome (GOLD analysis project Ga0210407, IMG submission 150860) | Forest soil microbial communities from Barre Woods Harvard Forest LTER site, Petersham, Massachusetts, United States - Inc-BW-C-27-M | ecosystem: Environmental > Terrestrial > Soil >...
GGTACTTGTCATTGTCAATCGCGGTCGCATAGATGGAAGGCTTCACCAGCTTCAGCGGCAAAGACACCAGGTTCGTGGGGACAACTGTTTCCAGCAACGCACGCAACTTCTCATCGAGGTCAGAAAAGATTGGTCCCAACGAGTCGTGCACGTACAGCGGCAAATCGCGCGGCCGCAGCTTGGGAGAAAACGTGCTGAGCGAACCCGCCAGCGAAGCCATCGCCGAGTACAGTTCCTCAGGATGCCCCTGCTTGCCTTCAAACAAGTGGCTGAAAATCGGGAAATAAGAGTTGACCGTATAGAGCAACCAGAAATTCGCAATGTCGGACGCAGTGAAGTCCGCCAGGCTCTGATTTTTTTGCCTGCGCGTGCCGGAAAGCTGCGTGCTCCGCGCGGAGAGAATCTCAATCAAGCCGCGCAGAATTCCCGACAAGTATTCACTGGCGCTGATCTCAAGCAAGGGAGGAACGAAGCGCGGGTTCAAAAGAAATGTATCCGCCTTCGTGCGCTCTACGTTGGCAATACGCAAAACCGAACAGCCTTCGCGATTCTCATTCTCCGCCAGCAGCCGCAGATTCTTCCGCGCAATCTGCACCGGCTTCTCGCCCACCCCAGTATTCTCGTCGCGGAAAGCTGTCACTTCAGCGAGATAACGGCTCCCACCGTTCCGCTCAGCGATCGCGACATTGAGTCCGCGCTGCCGGTAGTCGGGGATGGTCAGGTAAACATCCAGCGTGGTCGCGCCGGGATCAAAAAAATCCGCCAGCGCCTTAGAAGGCGGCGGCGGATCCGCGTCCGGAATATCGAACAGCAACCCATCGGGAAAAATGCCGGCAGCCCGCGAGACCACAAGCTGTCCCTCGGCAAGCATCTCCTGATTGATCACCAGCTCACTGAATCCCCAGGCGCAAAACTTCAGCGCCTGCAAGCGGAAGTTGAGCGTGTCCTCAATAAACCTGTCCTGCGTCTGCAGGTGCTGAGGAGTGAGAAACGTCCCCTTGGTCCAGATCACAGGTTGCAGTTGCTTCATAGAATTCCCAGCGCCTGCCACGATAGCAATTCCGGAGCCGAGAAGCAAAGGGGCAGGCGCAAGAACTAAGCCATTGGAATCAGAATCGGAGGCGGATGCGCGAGGCTGCCGCAAGTGTTCCACGTGGAACATTCGCTCGGATTGGTTGAGGTGTGGGGGCTGGCACATATTGTATAGCTAGTAGATAAAGTAAGAAGACCCAGTGTGACGAAATATCGGCGGTCCGACATCAACACGCCCGACCCCTCCGCAAAAAAAAGCGGAAAGCACGAGGCACCCTCAGACGTAACGATGAACCGAAAGGCTGGGCCAGCCCCCCAAAGAGGCAAAGGTTATGACACTAAACTGGGAATCTCCAGCCCTTTAGATCGAACGTTGTTACCAGCAAAAAGTTTTCACGGATCATTGCACCTGCACCTTCACGGTTCTTCGAACAATCAAGTGGCCCGGGGTAACCGCGACAATGTCGAACGTGGCCTCCATTTGCTCGGCAGGCGCGGTGTAGATGAGCACAGGCTTATGTCCAGTTTTGAAGCTCGCTCCGCCACTTGTTGAGCCAAATTGAAGCGCAGCGGCGTCGGCGTTTTCGATCTCGATCTCCGCTTCTACGGTCTCTTTGCGGAGCACAACTGCCGGCAGGCGTACAGCAGCAATCTTGGGGGGGCTGATGTTGTCGGTGTGCTTGACCTCTGCGCTCTCTTCTTGCAGAGCATCGTCGATGTGCTTCGCGAGCCGGAGACGTTCCACGGTCGTAACGTCTCCCGAAAATATGGCCATGACGTTGGTTCGGCGGAACATCACAGAACCGCTCGTCGGCATGGAGGGATTGCCGAAGACAAGCAACTCGTCCCCAACCCGCTCGGCGACCGGCGTCGGCCCGATCATCATCAACTGTGTCTTCCGCTCGAGCGCCGCGTGGGCCAATTCCTCCGCGGGGTACACACCCAGAAGCACTGCGAGCCGTCCTTGCTTTCCCAGGGCGAATACATACTGCACACCATCGGCCGTTATTACCCTTTGTACGACCGAGGACTCAGGCCGCAACCCCTTCATCAACTCTACGAAACGAACGCTTTCAACGAGCTGCTTGGTCGCCATTTTATGAATCTCCTGACCGGGTCCAGATTGCGCACCTGCTGTGGGTTCGATCCACGGCATCGCAATCGCAAGCAGGCACGCAATCCGCGCTTTTACAACCCGATCTTGTGCGGGCAAACCCATGGACTATTCACCTTTGTGCTAAAAGGAGGCCATCCTCCGGGCTTGCCTCCTACGACAGATGCTGATTTCGTCTGTCGCGAAGCTCCTGGAGCTGTCTCCGCCAACGAGATCAGCCCAATCGTTCCGTAGGATGGATCATACGTCTTTCCGTTCACCTCGGTCACAACATGGTAGGTGAAGTGGGGGTTCTCCTCCGCTAAGTCGTTCTTGGGGGCTACAACCATGAACGTGGGCCGCCAGAACATCGTCGGATCAGCGGCCCGAACTTGCTTGAACGTGGTGTACTCAGTCCCCGTAGCTCCTCCCCAAATGTAAATCATAGTTGCAGGAATCCCTAGACTCCGGCATAGATAGGCCATCAGAGCCGCATTGTTCATGCAGAGGCACTTACCATGTGGGTAGTAGCCCAGAACATGAGTGTCCGGAGCGTCACCGGGGTCGTAAATGAGGTCGCCGGAAATGCCTTTGCTGACTTTGTCCGCGATCTTGTCGACATCGTTGTCACCCGCTGCGTACCAGCACGATCTGTCGAGCGCGAAATCAAAGAGCGGTGACTCAATCGGCGTGTCGTAGACCTGGTAAATCTTATGAGGCCCGGTGGAGCCCGCTGTTTTCCAAGGGTCCCCCTCCCAGGAGTAACTCCATTTAAGCGACAGCATCGTTGTTTGGACTTTCTTTTCGAGGTTGCCAGATAGCAGGGGCATGTTCTCAAACAATTTCTCGGTGCCACCGGCGGTCCCATCTATACGGAACTCGAGGGCGGGAGCCGATGAAATGGCTTTTAGGGAGAGGGTCGCGGACCCCACCGGTGTAGGGCTTATGCTCACACGCGGCCACAGTTTCATATTGTTGGAGTCCATCTTGTAGCAGGCGGGATTGTTTAGAACGCCCCCTGTCTTCCACACGGGATCAGTGATCTTCGGCCCAGCGCTAGCTGAAGTTGCGTCCCAGGTGGTGAGGTCAAAATCATCAGAGAATCCCAGTTCGGTGATTGTTACTGCGGGCCGGACGAGCTCAACGTTGGCACTGGTGGTGGCGCTCGGAGGAACACTGGCCGCGGACGCTCCCTTGACAAATCCTGCCTTGCTTGCCGAAACTTGGTAGCCGCCGGGGGCCACTCCGGAGAAAGTCGCATTCCCGGTCGCATCGCTTTTGCCAGAACGGGATTCGGCTCCCGATATATCGACGTCAGCTCCTTCAATGGCATTACCGTATTCATCACCGACGTGTACGATCAGATCGGCCGGACCTCCAGGGCAGGGCAGGGTCGTAGAACCAACAGGCTCACTGGAAAAACCAGTGTCAGCGCTACCGTTCGACATTGCCTCGCCCCTGGCCTTGCCCCATAAGCATCTCCCAGAGATGATTCATCCTATCGCTCACATATTTAAGCCTCTTGTCGTTCAAGACATCGCTCGCGGCTGGCAAGCTCGAATCTCTATCGAAGTCCAGTCCGAAGACAACCACTAGCTCGACGTATTTGCAGACGTCGCGCTCCGCAACGATTCCGTAGCTGTCCGCGCGCTTGATGCCGTACTCAATTGTTTCTCGGACTTTAGCTTCGCCGAGCGCGCCAAACTCCTTTGGAAAAAACTTGCTGACGTGCTCGATCATTCGATCTTCGAAGTTCTGCAAAGCTTCTTGCCGGAAGGCGTCGGCTTGTTCTTGGCGGATAGTCAACATGGCTTTTGTCTCAACGCGCCTGATCAGCGGCGGGCTGCTGGGCAGCCGTTCCTGGTTGCGGAGCTGACGCCAGCATCTCCGGTAACAGCATCACGGCTTTCCTCCCAACGCTCTCGTCCTTGTTCGAGAACCTTAGCAGCACACCGGGTTCTTCATCTTCTGCCAGATAGTACTTCACTGGACCAAAAAACTGCGCTGCCTCTTCGGTTAGGCACGTAGGCAGATATACGCGTAGCACGCGCGGGTCGTAGAAGCGAAAGTAGGCTTGTGCTCCGTCTGGCATTTTGACCGTCAGGAACTGGCGAAAGTGGCTGCGAAGGTCCTGCAACGGCTGCGCGGAGGTTAGAAACACTCCCCAGCTTTTGCCCCATCCCTTTTGTACGAGGGTTTCAAGTAGCGGGGATTCCTTGGGTAGACGCACCAGGTACGGTGCGAAGTATGTGAGCTGCGCGCCTGCCACTCCGTCGAAAAGCGAAACGTATTCTTCCTTGGATCCGTACAATGCCTTCAAGACCGAGGATTCGCACGCCGCGTCGAGCAACGCGTACAGCGGCTGGAACTCGCCCCGCAGCATGGTCAGCAGCCGTTCCTGCGGCGTGGCCGCGACTGGCACTGTCACATCCGGCGCTAGAGCTTCGGCTTCGTTCATCTCACTCTTTACGAAGAAAGCGGTCTCGCCAGCAACGACTGTGTCACCTTGATGAAGCAGCGCGCTACTCACTCTCGCTCCATTTACCAAAGTTCCATTGCTGCTGTCCAGATCCCGGAGAACGCAGCTCTTCTCGTTACACTCAACCACAAAGTGAACGCCGGACATGTGCGTGTCATGTGAGAACACGGCGTCCGCCAGTGCACTGCGTCCTATGCGGGCAGAATGGCCGGGTTCCAGCGAGACTTTTCTTCCGGCAGACGGCCCGCTCCGTATTTCGAGAGTCACGCGCATCATTTCGTTTTAGGCGGCAGAACCTGCCGCTTGGGCAAGCGCCTCTCAACCGGGACAAGGCGCGATAAACGGTGTGCCGCTTTGTGCAGCCTGTGCCAACGACTTCGCCGCCGCGGCAGCCGATTGCACCGCCGTGGTAGTCGATTGCACTGCTGCGGTAGCAGCCGATTGCACCGCCGCCGTGGCCGATTGCACGATCGCACTGCCAGCACCCTCCATGGCTTTTGCCAGCAGAATCATGGGCAGAAAGGGTGGAATAACCACGGGCACGCCCATCCCGACTTCACCGATCATGACCGTCATCTCCCCGAGCATGATGACGCCGCCGTGAACCGTCGGATCGAGCATGCGGGCGGCCATTAAGTTCCCGATCAAAACCGTTGGCGAGCCCATGGCAATCATGTCTGGGGGGCCGACGCAGGTGGCCATGTCGGTGGCGCGGGCTGCGGGGAGCATTCCGATCAGGACCGTTGGCTCGCCTGGGGGCAGAATCGGGCCGCCTACGTGGGGGACGATGCCGGTCACCATTGGGCATACGTGCATGTCGGTGATGCGGGCTGCTGGGGGCATTTTTCTCCTAGCCTAGTTCCTGGAACGAAGTGCCGTCGTCGGCGGTTTCCGGACTGGCCGGGGTGTTCGGCGTTTTGGGCGCATCTGGTGATTTCGGGCTGTCCGGGCTGTCGGGATTGGTCGTGTTCGGACCGCTTCCGGAACCGGCCGCTCCTCCGCTATTGATCAAAACCAGCGTCCCCTGAATTGCGACCCCTGCGGGGCCAATGGTGATGAAACCGCCGGGCCCTGACAGCGTCAGTTGCATGCCCGCTTCGATTACCACGTTCATGCCTCCGGCAAGATACATGTTCATGCCGGCCTGCATGGCGTGGTTCTGGCCGATTTGTTCGTCGCTGTCCTGGCCGACGGTCAGCGAGTGATTGCCTCCAATCGATTCGCTGCGGTTTCCGCCAACCGTGAGGCCCATGTTTCCGCTAATGCTTTCTTTGGTATTGGCTCCGACGGTCAGGTTCATGTTGCTGCCAACCTGCTCGATGCGATTGGCGCCCACGTTGAGGTGCATGTCGCTGCCGATGTTTTCGATTCGATTGGCGGTAACATTCAAATGGGCATTCGCGCCGATACTCTCCTGCAGGTTATTGCCTATGGTGACGTGTTCGTCTGCTCCGACCGATTCGAACAGGTTCGCGCCGATGGTCAGAGACATATCGGAGCCGATCTGTTCGCGGTGGTTCTTGGCGACCTGAAGATGCTTGTCGGCCCCTACCGATTCGGTTTGATTCGCGCCGACATTGAGATGGCGGTTGGAGCCCACGAATTCACGCGAGTCGACCTCTACGCGATGGTCCATGTCGCGTTCGGCGTTGATGAATAACTGTTCGTTGCCCTGTTTGTCTTCGAAACGAATCTCATTAAAATTGACAGCGCCTCCGCCCTTGGAGCTGCGCGACATGAAAGTGCTCACGGTTTGATGGGCGGGCAACTCGTAGGGCGGCATTTGTTCGGCGTTGTAGACGCGCCCTGTGATGATCGGCCGGTCGGGGTCGCCTTCGAGGAAGCTGACAATCACCTCCTGGCCGATGCGCGGGATCCACATCGCGCCCCAGTTCCCTCCTCCCCAAGGCTGGGAGGTGCGTATCCAACAGGAACTGTTTTCGTTCTTCTGCCCCTCGCGGTCCCAATAGAATTGCACGACCACGCGCCCGTAGTTGTCCACCCAGATTTCTTCACCCGCTTTGCCCACAACCAGGGCAGTTTGAGGGCCCTGGACGAAGGGCTTGGGGGTGGTTCGTGGAGGCCTGTAGGGTACCGACGCCGGTATGCAATTGAACTGGTTCGAGTAATCGTCTCCGCCGGACTCGCCGGTGTGGTAGCTGCCACCGACCGTGGCATGGTGGCGCACCTCGGTGAGCAGATAGCTGCCGTTCATGTCTTTGCGAAAGTGGTCTTCCAGGCTGAAGGTGTAGCCGGGAATGAAGGCGCGAACGTTCCCGGATGCACTAATGATGTGATGAACGGCTTCGTGCTCCTGCATGCGGACTTTGGCCAGTTTCTTGCCCTGGTCTGCGGTTCCATGGATGCCGGGATAGTCGAAAACTTCGTAGTCGGAGTTGCCGCCCATCTGGATCACGGTATCTTCGGGAGCCAGGAGGCTGGCGGATGGAGTCTCAAAGTTATAGTCGGTTGCGACATAGCTGCCGGTTCTGAACTCCCTCCTGGAATGCATGTAGGCTATGCGGTCTTCGTCCTGCAACCCGCCCGCGCCTTGTTGATAGCTGACCACGGATTGGATCGGACAGTCGGAAAGCGCTGCGGGACTATCTGCGAGGACGAGTTTGTGATCGTCCTCGGTGTGCTCGAAGTAATAGAAAATGCCCGCGTGTTCCAGCAGGCGGGAAACAAAATTGAACGTGGTCTCGCGGTACTGCACGCAATACTCGAGATCGTCGTAATCGCCGGGTTTAAGGCTTAATCCAAAGCTGCTGGGTTGCGCCGTTTGCTCTTGAAAAATCTGGGTCACGATGTCGATCACGCTGGCACTCTGAAAGATGCGGCAGTCCGCGTGACGGGTGAGGAACCAGAGCCAGGGCACAAGTTCCATCTGGTAGTGATAAAAAACTTTGTCGTTGCCACTTTGGGCAAAGCGGCTTATATATCCGTTTATATATCTGGGATTTGATTGGTCGGAGGTCTGGATTGTGATCGTGGCATTTTGCCCGATGAGATCGGCCGGGTCGATCGAATCTTGCTCCGACAGAAGATCGAGGTGAAAGGAAAATGGACGCGACAGAGCCTCATAGCCGGTGAAGCCCTGCAGCAAGAGGGTGTCATCGTCAAGGCCGTCAACCGAGATTGCGATCAGCCGGTCTTCCTGGGTATAAGTTCCCATGAGTTTTCCTTCGACTACGGTACAAATTCCTTCAAACGGTTCGGTTGGGGTCTGACCATCCACCCGTTGGTGCCCGGAGGCACCGCCGCGCCATGTCCGGGCGCACTCTTGGCGCCACAGTGACCATGAGTGGCATCATCTTGGATTGTGGGTTGGTCTATGGGACACGACAGGTATTGGTTGCGCAGCACATCCGGGGCGGGTTGCTTTGTGATGGCACCGTCTCGCGCAATCTTGGCATGCGGGGAATATTCCGACCGCCAACTCCCTTTCAACGCGTCCGCCGGCGTAAAAGCCGGTTCTGGTTCCGGGTAGTGAATGTCCGAGTCCTCAGCTGCCGCGAACCGGTGGGGCGAGCTGTACGTTTCCTGCGCGATGCCGTAATCAGTAAATGCGACCACCCGAACCCCAGGCCACAATTTAGAAAGGGCGATCAGCAGATCGGTACCTCGCGGTTTGTTGGGTTCATAGGTATCGCTACCCGCGTTACAACCGTCAAATCGTACAGTGGCATCCGCCGCCAGGTACTTGCCCAGATCCTTGAGATCTGAAGAGTAGGTCGGTAAGGTTGAGGGCGCAAGGAATGTTCCCGAGTAGCCGTGCGCATCGACCCCGTTGACGTACAAGACGCCGGGACTGCCGTGACAAATCATCACCAACTGCTGAATTCCACCCGCCTCCAAAGGGCCTAGCTCGGTCTTCGCCAATGGCTTCGCTTTCGGCCCGGCAACAAAGCCCTTGAAAGACCCGAGTTTCGTCACCAGTTCATGAAGGTCGTCGAATACGACGCTGACAGCGCGGTGCTTTGCATAGCGCCTTGCCCATGCGGCTCCGGTTGGCTCGGATAGCTCAAAATCTCCGTCCGTAATGAGCACCCCTGCGTCCAGCCCGACGGTGGGGGCGCCGTTCTTCCAGTTCCTATCGATCGCGTATAGGTTGATGCCTTTCAATTTCTTCCCACTCCTTTTCGGCGTGTAAGAAAGGACTTATTGATAGGTGAATGCACCGTCTTCGCCGATTCCCACACGAATCGAACTGAGCTTCTCTCCCTCTGCCATACGGCCTAAGATCTGGCGCGAGATGTCTGGCAGCAGGGAGTTGGTCAGGATGTTATCCACGTTGCGGGCGCCGCTTTCGACTTCGGTGCAGCGGCTGGCGACCGCGTCAATGAATTTATCATCGTAAGTCAAGGCGATCTTGTGATTCTCCTGGATGCGGCGCTGAATCTTGTTCAACTTCAGCACAATGATTTTCTTCAAGGCTTCGTCGCGCACCGGATAGTAGGGCACGACCACCATGCGTCCCAGGAAAGCCGGCTTGAAAATCTTGTTCATCTCCGGCTTGAGAGCTTGCACCAGAGCCTGCGGACTGGGCGCGGTCTCGGGATCGGCGCACAGTTTCATCATCTGGTCGGTGCAGGCGTTGGTGGTCAAGATGATGATGTTGTTTTTGAAATCGATCACGCGGCCTTCGCCGTCTTCCATATGGCCTTTGTCGAAGACCTGATAGAAGAGTTCGAGCACGTCGGGATGGGCTTTCTCGACTTCATCCAACAACACCACCGAATAGGGACGCCGGCGCACGGCCTCGGTCAGGACGCCACCTTCTCCGTAGCCGACGTATCCAGGGGGCGATCCTTTCAAAGTGGAGACGGTGTGCGCTTCCTGAAATTCAGACATGTTGATGGTGATCAGGTTGTGCTCGCCGCCGTATAGCAGATCGGACAGCGCGAGTGCGGTCTCGGTTTTGCCGACGCCGCTTGGTCCGACCAGCATGAAAACGCCGACGGGTTTGTTGGGATCGTCCAGAGTGGCTCGCGAAGTTTGGATTCTCTGGCTGATGACATCGAGCGCGTACGGCTGCCCAATCACGCGATTGCCCAGCAGATTCTGCAAGGCAAGGACGGTGGCAATTTCATCCTTCATCATCTTGCCGACAGGAATCCCGGTCCAACCGGAGATCACTTCGCCGACAATCTGGGCGTCGACGCAAACCCGGATCAGGCCAGCCTCGCCTTGGAGCAAGGCGAGTTGCTTCTCGAGTTCGGCGAGTTGAACTCGCAGTGCCGCGGGATTAAGTTCAGCCTGTGCCTCAGGGGCCGGGGCGAGGACGGTGTTTCCTGAAGCAACGCTCGTATTTGCCGCTGCTGCGCCATCAGCGTGTTGGCTTGGCCACGCGATCACCCCAGCGGCGTGGCCATCTCCCTCGGCTACGCCCTCCAGCTTTGTCCGGATGTCTCGAATCTGGACGACCAGATCGCGCTCTTTGTCCCAGCGTTCCCGCAGCATCGCAAGATGCGCATGAGCATCGGCCTTCTGCTTCTCGATTTCCGCCAGCCGTTCGGCGTGATCTACCCCAACCGCGGTCTCGCGTCGCAAGATACGCTGCTGCACTTCCAGGTCATCGATCTGCCGGGTCGCGTCTTCTATCGCGGGAGGCGTGGCGTTTTGTCCGAGAGACAAGCGTGCGCACGAAGTATCCAGAATGCTGACTGCTTTGTCGGGAAGTTGGCGGCCGGCTAGATACCGATGCGAAAGGCGAACGCCCGCGTTCACAGCCTCATCCAGAATGCGGACCTTGTGATGCTTCTCGAGCGAGCCCACGAGTCCGCGCATCATCACCATGCACTGGGTCTCGCTCGGCTCTTCCACTTTCACGACCTGGAACCGGCGTGCCAGAGCTGCATCTTTTTCGAAATACTTTTTGTACTCGGACCATGTCGTGGCGGCGATGGTGCGCAGTTCGCCTCGGGCGAGAGCGGGCTTTAACAGGTTCGCAGCATCGTTCTGTCCGGCTTGGCCTCCGGCTCCAATCATGGTGTGGGCTTCGTCGATAAAAAGAATGATCGGCGTCGGCGAAGCTTTTACTTCTTCGATCAAACCCTTTAGCCGGTTTTCGAATTCTCCCTTCACGCCGGCACCGGCCTGCAGAAGCGCGAGATCGAGGGTTCGCACCATCACGTTCTTCAGCGATGGCGGCACGTCGCCTTGCGCAACCCTCAGAGCAAATCCTTCGACCACCGCCGTTTTTCCGACTCCGGCCTCTCCGGTCAGAATTGGATTGTTCTGGCGGCGGCGGGTCAGGATGTCGACCACTTGTCGGATTTCGAAATCCCTCCCCAGTACCGGATCGATCTTTCCGCGCTTGGCGCCCTCGGTCAGGTTCACGGTGTATTGGTCGAGATTCGGGGTTTTGCCTCCGACCGGTTTCCCAGGCGCAGAAGCACTGGGCGCACCCGTGGCAGCAGGAAGGGCTTCTTCGTGCGACTCGGCCACGATATTTACGAAGTCTTTGCGCAGGGAGTCAGCTTGGATTTTCTGAAATTCCTTGCTGATGTCCCGCATCAGCCGCGCTAGATCTTCGTTGGCGGCGAGCGCCAGAATGGTAAAGCCGGTACGGATTTGGCCAGCGTTGAAATCTATCGACCCGATCGTCCAGGCCTCAGTCAGCATCTTTAGTATGGTCGGGCTCAGCGCGGGAGTGCGGGCATTTCCCGACTTCAACTTGTCGAGACTGCGACTGAGTTCCGTGGCGAGGCGTGACTTATCGATTTCGAAGAACTTCGCAATGCGCGCAAAATCGCCATCGGGCGAGTCCACGAGCTTCGACAGGTAGTGTTCGATTTCAATGTCATAGTGCGTGCGGGAGAGACATAGTCCGGCGGCACCTTCCAGCGCCGAACGGGACGCGTCGTTTAGTTTTCCAATCAGTGACTTCAGATTCAGACCCATCTTCGTCCTCCCACTACAGGTTTAGGATCGTGTCGCCAGGATCCCGGTCAAGCGGTATCGACTTCAGCCAAGTAATCCAGCCCAGCCGGGGGGCCGCTTCACCCTCGGAGCCGACCTCGCAGCGCGGCGCTTGCTCGCGCGCCAACATGAGCTGCACTTCAAAATCAAATTCATCGTTGCAAAAGAATTTCGTCAGGGCCCGGAGCGGCTCGAAGGCGCTTCCATCGGGAAGAAAATCGCTGTACTGCGAGAGCGTGAGCGGACCAAGCTTGACGCGCACACGCGAACGCTGGTCCCAGATTTCATCGCCCACGACGGCTCCTCCACCGAGCTGCTGAGAATCGTTGAATTCATCTTCCATGCAAGTTTGTGTGGAAGGATCGAGGCGATACCAGGCGCCGGAGAATTGTTCAACTTCGACCGGAACCTGAAAGTAGTCACTCAGAATCGCTTCCAATGACGCCGCCGAACGCGACTGCATTCCCATCAGCCCGGCGAAGTGCAGGAGGGCGTCATCGGGCACCGCTTGCCGGTCTTGCAATCCTGGCGTGCCCAGCCCGATCACATCGAGCAAATGATGAGTAAAAAGATCCTCATCTCCCAGGTAATAGGTGACAGGAAAGCGATGCTTCTCCCATGCACGATAAAAGAACGAGATCATCCGATGATTGAAAATATCGAAAAAGGCCGGCAGCGTGCGATCTTTGGCTCGGGCCCGTTCAAGGATCAACTCGGTATAGCAATAAGGAAGAACTCCCATCGGCCCGGTCAAGCCCATGAAGTTGACTGACATTTGCGGCGGAACATTCTCCGGATATTCAATCTCCTGAATCTGGCTGGCGGGAAACGCCAGAGTGTTGTTGGTGTGGAAATGAACGGCCTCGTCCTCCGGCTTGGAGAATCTGCCCACAGGCTGGCGCTCGCTGTGCAGACGCTGCAGCAGTGTGACCGCCTGGAAGAACTCGAACGAACAGGCGTCCTCATGCAACACTTCTTCGAGCGGAGTCTGTTTCAAACCAGAATCCGTCGTCCCGCCCGGGGTTGCCATTCGTGCAACATTTCCTTTCTTTGAGGAGTGGTTACAACCAACTGGGTAAAGCTGTTGAGCGAAGCACTGAGGCCGAGAAAGCGTTCGATTACGGCGGCGAAAAGATACACGCCACCGCCTACGAACTGGTCCTCGTCAAGTTCCATTTCGACGCGCATTCCTCGAGCAAAGTTGATTCCGCTTTCCGACGACACCCGGGCGAAGTGATGACGACTCTGCACCCGGATAATACTGTCGATCACATTCTGCGAATAGGCCGACCGGCCAATGTCGTACAGCCGCAGAATCTGTTGCAAGGCTTCTCTGCCCTCCTCCACCAGCGAGAGGTAGTTGAGCGAAAGGTGGGAGATCAGGCGCCAAAGTGTGCCCTTGCCGGTCGACGGCCGAACCGGCGCAGTCGGCTTGCGCAATGCCACAATCCGCTTCATCGACGCCGCCCCTTCGAGTTCGAAGTCGCCATCCTCATTGCCGAACGGAAGGCGGGAGGGAAGGTCGCGATTGGTACAGGTTGTGCGGATGGACAGGATATTGCCGTCAGGGCTCAGGGTTCGCATGGACAAGTCGATCAACGACACGAATATGTCGGTGCCTTCGTCGTTAGGCCGATTCGACGGCCGCCTGCGCGCAATCCAAAAGCATTCCTGTTTACCGGCCACGCCTGAATGCCGCAAGGAATAAAAGGGTTCGAAGGTCGCGGTCTGCTGAGTTGCGGTGTTGATGCAACTCACCTCGTCGACCGAGTAAACCTCAGTCGCGTAGGGCCGGCGTACGTCCGGCGCGAGCGGATACTCGTACCGGCGCTGGCTTAGCTGGACAGGTTCGGCGACCTGGCCAAACAGGTTGACGATCGGTGTGCAGCCCAGGCGAAAGGTTTTTTTCGAGAGCTCCAACTCAAGCCGCTGGCGGCGGTCATCTCCTTCAACGTCCGAGATCAGGAAGACGATCTCCACGACGTCTTTCAAGCCCGACTGCCACACCTGCTCCAGACCGGTTAAGTCAATAAAAAAGAACTTCTCCGGAAAAGTGAAATACTCCATGAGCAGGCGATGGCCAATGAAGGACCGATGCGAATAGGGCAACATGCCTTCGTCCTCACTGAAACCAACCGCGTGCAGCGCGGAAGCCGGGAGCGTAATCGGACTCATCTTCGAGCCCGGACTGGGGTCGCGAACCAGAATGCGATTGAGCCTGCTGAACAGCAACTCATAAAGCGTATTGATGAACCCGCCTTCGCCGTCGAGGTAAAAACGCAGGCGGTCATTCTTCAGCTCACGGAAACTCACGTCGGGGGCACAACGAAGTTCGATGCGGACCGCGCCGGAGGAATCACTCGTCTTCACCGGCGGCGACAACCGACTCGGGGCCTTCCACTCGGCCGCCGCGACCGAAACCGGCCACAGGGTCGTGTCGTAACAAGTGCGAAAGGTGCAAGGGACGCCGCCAATCGGACGCGAATACAGCACCGAGTTCCGCGGGATGGGCAGGCCGCTGGTAAGCTTCCCCTTTTCCGGATCGGGTTGAAACTCAGCAATCGACATCGAGGGCGTGGGACGAACGAGTTGCGGGTAGATCACCGTGAGCAGAGCTTCGCTGATTTCGGGAAATTCGTCGTCAATTTTTAAATGGACACGCGCCGCCAGGAAAGCGAAGGCTTCCAGCAGGCGCTCTACGTGAGGGTCTTCACACTTCGTGGGCTCGAGGACGAGGCGGGAAGCAACCTTGGGATTTTTTTCCGCGAACTGTACCGCCATCTTTCGGAGGTAATCCAGTTCCCGCTCGTAGTAGAGGAGGAGGTCATCTCTCATTTGCGCCTCCAGCAAGCCGGCAGACGCCGCTCTTTAACTCGATGAGTGTGTCGAACGACACCGGCTCTGGAGATGGATCCATCAGCAACATGCCGTCGATGCGAAGCCTCAGCTCCTGCAACCCCGTGCCACCCGACGATTCGAGCGGAGTCAAGCGCACGTTCGCCAGCCGCGGCTCGAAGAGTTTGACCACCCCGAGCAAGTGCCGCATGAGTTTCGCCTGATCCCCCGCTGAACCCATGGTGTAAGCCGAGAGATCCGCGAGTCCGTAGACGAACAGGGAACGGCAGACCTCCTTGAGAGACTCGTCGGGTTCCAGAAATATACGGCGAGTGTTCAACAGCCATTCCAAATCGCGGTGAACCGCGGCCTTCAACAAACGAACGGATTGCGAGCGGCTCAGGGGAGCCTCAACCGAGCTCTTCGGCTCAAGGTCAATCAGCCGGTCCAAAACCGAGAGAGTGACGGTGATGTTCCCTTGGGAGCGCGCCATCGGGTTATCCTGCGCTCAGTGCCCGGACGGGATCGAGGCGGCAGATGCGTTCGAACAGCTTCTGCTTTTCCACGGCATTCCCCTGAATCTTCTTGCTCAGTGTCATCACCGTGGACAGCGCGGCAGCGACCATCACCTTGTCTTCCCAATCCTCCAACTTATGGTTGTCGATGGCTACGGCGAGATCGTCCAGCAGCGGCTGAGCAATGGCGTCCTTGCCCGCGGCAACACAGAGCTGGACGAGT
>Ga0210407_10002692_pt1 | contig 15089 bp, 16 predicted proteins | sample IncBWC27MmetaG_FD_150860 | JGI IMG/M metagenome (GOLD analysis project Ga0210407, IMG submission 150860) | Forest soil microbial communities from Barre Woods Harvard Forest LTER site, Petersham, Massachusetts, United States - Inc-BW-C-27-M | ecosystem: Environmental > Terrestrial > Soil >...
GGAGGCGCTGAGGGGAATGAAGAATGCGAGCGAATAGAGAAATGCAGAGGAGCGGAGAAGACGGGATCGGGTCATCCCGATATAGAAACGCATCCTAGCACTTTCACGCAAGCTTTACTTACTGAGCACGACGGGGACTGTCTGGTCGTAGGGCCACACGACTGCGGCCAGAACCTGCCGACGGTTGAAGTCGTCAAGCGTCATGGGAAAGGCGACGATGATGGTGCGAGCGGTGGTTTCGCCGGGCTGAATTTTGGTTTCCGGCGTGAGCGGCGGCTGCGCGCCGTTCTTCAGAGTCGGAAAGGCCTGGAAGTAGCGGTCGAAGTCGACGGCTGAGACGGCGTCGACGGTGGAGTCTCCGGTGGGAGCCTTCACCGAAGCCTGCAAAGTATGGACGTAGAGGGTTTTGTCGCTGGTGTTGTGAATGGTGAAGGTGAGCGCGACCATGGTGGAGTTTTGTCCGGGAATTTCCACGGCGACGACGTTGTCGAGCGTGCCGGAGGCTTGCGGCTTGGCGCGCTTCAGAAACGATACGAATGCGACAACAATGCCGAGCACGATGATGGCTATGACCAGGATCCTGCCCGAAGGGAGACTTTTCTTGGCGGTGCCGAATTCCTCGCCGATGTTGATGGTGGGGCCGGAGGGCGCGGCGGGTGGTTTCGGAGTGGAGGGCGTAGAGGGAGGATTCGACATGGGATTATCCTACGCGCGATTTTACGCTTGAGGCGAGCGTGTCGCACGAGCTGTCAGGTTCAACGTCGCGTTCCTGATATTCGGTCTTGCGCTCTTCCAGAGCTCGTCCTTATTTTCGTCTTTTACCCACAGCTTGCGCTGTGGGCTGCATTCTATCGGCGCCTCGCGGCTGATGGTTGTGCTTTCAGCGAAATTACAAACAGTTTGCGATTCTATTTGCGATCTACCAGCTGTGCTTCATGGCCTGGGCGAATTTTGAGGCGGGTAATGTGTTCAGGACGTCGTCTTTGGTGAGCCAGGCGCGGCGGGCTTGCAGGACTCCGAAGCGGATCTTGTCCATGTGCGAGGTGTGGTGTGCGTCGGTGTTGATGACGATTTTCACGCCGTGTTGCTTGGCCTGGCGGAGGTTGGCATCGTTGAGGTCGAGGCGGTCGGGATAGGCGTTCTGTTCCATGGCAACTTTGTGTTTCGCGGCCGCGGTCAGCACGGCGTGCATATCGAAGCCATAGGAATCGCGACGCAGCAGGATCCGGCCGGTGGGGTGTCCGATGATTGAAGTGTTCGGATTGCTGATGGCTTTCAGGAGGCGGTCGGTCATCTTTGCCGGTTCCTGATTGAAGACCGAGTGAACGCTGGCGATGACGATGTCCATCTGAGCCAGGACGTCGTCGGAGAGATCAAGGTCGCCGTCAGCGAGAATGTCGACTTCGATCCCGGCGAAGATGGTGATGCCCTCGATCTTGTCGCCTGCTGCGCGAATGCGCGCGATGTGTTCGACCGCGCGCTTGTCGTCGAGTCCGTTGGCGAAGGCAAGATTTTTCGAGTGGTCAGTGATGGCCATGTATTTGTAGCCGCGCTCCCTGGCGGCTTCGGCCATCTCCTCGATGGTGTTGCGGCCGTCGGTTTCGACGGTGTGCATGTGGACATCGCCCTGCAGATCTTTCTGCGTGACCAATGCCGGCAAGGCGTGATTTTGGGCGAGGTCGATCTCGCCCAGATTTTCACGCATCTCGGGCGGGATGTAGTCGAGCTTCAGCTTGGCGTAGATTTCTTCCTCGCTTTTGCCCGCGACCGGCTTCTCGCCTTCCAGAGTGGCGAGGCTGTATTCGTTCAGGGTGTATCCCATCTTGAGAGCGCGCTGGCGCAGGGAGACGTTGTGCGCCTTGGAGCCCGTGAAGTACTGCATGGCGGCGCCGAAGGAGTCGGGCGGAAGCAGGCGAACGTCGACCTGCATGCCGCCGCGCAGGTGAAAGCTGATCTTATTGTCGCCGCGGGCGATGATGTCCATGATGGGCGAGTATTTCGAGACGTAGTCGATGGCTTCCTGGCGTCCAGCTTCAGTGCAGCAGGATTGGCCGGTAACGAGAATGTCGAGATCGCCGACGGTGTCGCGGCCTCGGCGCAGGGATCCGGCGGGCGTGATCTTGTCGATGCCCCGGAACTTCTCGATGTAGGCGATGAGTTTTTCGCACTCGATCTCGGCTGCGTCGATGAGGAAGCGGCCGCCGATGCGCCGATAATCTTCGATGGCTTTTAAAAGCTTGGCCTCGTGCTTCTCGCCCATGCGGGGAAGTTCGCGGATTTTTCCTTCGCGGGCTAGTTTCTCCACACCATCGACGTCGCTGACCTTGTAAGCGCTCCAGATTAGCGCGATTGTCTTTGGGCCGAGGCCTTGAATCTTGAGCAACTGCAGCATCGACGGGTGATATTTCGCCAGCAATTCGGCCTGGACCGCGAGCTTGCCGGTATTGAAGAGCTCCTGAAGATTGGTGAGCATCCCCTTGCCGATGCCGGGGATGGCGAGTACCTGCTTGGGATCGCTGATGATGTCTTTGATCTGGTGCGAATGGTTCTCGATCGCCTGCGCGGCATTTCGATAGGAGCGGATGCGGAAGGAATCCTGTCCGTCGATCTCGAGCAGGTCAGCGGTTTCGAAGAGGATGTTGGCGATGGCCTTGTTGTCCACGAACTTAAAGATAAACCAAACAAAGGCTGAAGAGAGCCCTGCGCACACTGCTGCCTGTTGCGGTAGAGAGCGGAAATGACCGACACTACTGAGGGGGACTGGCGGCGAGCGTCAGACGAGAGCGGAGAAAATCGGTTGGCGCGCTTACCCGGTCCTACTGAGCTTTCACAACATTTGCAGCCTGGGGACCTTTTTGGCCCTCGGCGATCTCGAACTCAACCTGATCGCCCTCCTGCAGGCTCTTGTAGCCCTCGGAGGCGATCGCGCTGTAGTGCACAAACACATCGGGCCCGTCCGCGCGACCAATGAACCCGTATCCTTTCGCGTTATTGAACCACTTTACGGTTCCTTTCATACGTTCCACAAAGAGCCCCTTTTCTGCACGCCCTCTTGAGGGCCCCGAGGACGTGCCCGCAACAACGACAATAGGATGCATTTTGTAGCGGTGGGGTTAGGCTGTCAAGAGAATGCGTCAATGACGTTGGCGAATCCGCGCGGGCGTGAAATTGCGTGCAACAAAAGCAGTTTCACTTGCAACAAAACACCACGTGGGTGGATCGCGTAAACTACATTAACTGCGGAACCCCATTTACCATGAAGGCCAGCAAAGTGCACGAAGGAAATCAGTTCTGGAAATCCTTTGTGTGACTTCGTGTCTTCCAATAGATAGATCAAAAGAAGCCTTATAGCCTGCCGCTGCCCTGATTCAAGACATGATCTAGCCATAAGACGGATGCAATCGTTTTGGCGTCTCGGATTGTCCCCTTCATCACCATTTTTACGACTGCCGGCAAAGGAAGCATGCGCTTATAGATCACCTCGTCGTCCTCGGGCTCAGCTTGTCCAGCGCGAAGGCCTGTGGCGAGGTAGACGGCCATGGTTTCGGCGACGAATCCGGGGCTGGCGTAGAACTTGAGAATGCGGCGCCAGCGGTCAGCGCGGTATCCAGTTTCCTCGATCAGTTCGCGCTTCGCGGCATGGAGTTCGCTCTCGCCAGGGTCGATGCGACCTGCGGGGAGTTCCCAGAGATAGTCGTTCGCGGCGTGGCGATATTGGCGCTCGAGGAGAACGCGAGGAACCTTCGAGGTGTCGTCGACCGCAAGCACGACGATGGAACCGGAGTGATGGATAAGATCGCGGCGCACCTTGATGCCGCCGGGTTCGATCGTGTGATCGGTGCTCACCCAAAAAACCGGGCCGCGATATACGGTGCGAGAGGAAACGAGGTGGGCCTTGGAGCGCCCGGTGGGGCGAGGCTTGCTCCGAGAGGAAGTTTTGACCATGCCATCACTATAAAGCACGGCAGTTGAAATGACCGTCTACGGGCTGACTTCCTGGCGCAACTTCTTTGCGAGCTTTTCCATCTTCTTCAGGTTCGGTGTGAGGTCTTTCGTGAGCATTCCCTTGCGAAGTTGGAGCAAGTCGGATTGCAGCGACGCGCTCAGAGCCGAAAGTTCTTGGGCGTCCTGGTTGATGGCCTGAAGACGGAATGCGGGCGAGTTCAGGTCGCGAGGGGGTTCGGGTCTGACGATTGTGGGAGACCAATTCCCACCCGGCACTCGCTGATTCATTGTGGATTGTTGGGACAAGACCGGGACGGTGAAGAAAACCAGGGAAAGAAAAGCTACTCGGGCCGACAACGGGAACCTCCAAGAGGCCTTGTGCCTGCTGGCGAGCGAGTCTACACCGGTTTCGAAATCCTGCGGCAGGAAAATTTTCAGCACAGCGAACAGTTGTCTCTGTGCGGTGTGCGGTCGCGGAAAACAGGTTCTGCTATGCTGCCCGGCATGGCGCAGAATCCGAGTGTTTCGATTGTAGGGGCGGGGAATCTGGGGACGGCGTTGGCAGTTGCGCTGAGGGAGGCGGGCTATCGGATTGAAGCATTAGTTGCGCGAAGTCGCGGAAACTCATTGGCGCGGGCCGGACGCTTGGCCAAGCTCGCTGGAGCGCGGGCAGTTGTGAGTTCAGACGAGGTGAAGGCAGGGATTTTATGGCTCTGCGTGCCTGACGCCGAGATTGCGCGTGCGGCGGTATCACTCGCTGACGGATTTCGGGGAAGAGGAAAAATCGCACTGCACTCGAGCGGGGCGCTCGGCAGCGAGATTCTGGAGCCACTTCGGAAAAGGGGAGCGGCCGTTGCGTCGGTGCATCCGTTGATGACGTTTGTGCGGGGATCGCGGCCATCGCTTGCAGGCGTTTCGTTTGCGATTGAGGGCGATCCGGCTGCAGTGCGGGCGGCCGGTCGTATCGTGCGTGATCTAGGAGGGGAGCCCCATGCCATCAGCCGGAACCAGAAGACGGCGTATCACGCATGGGGAACATTCGCTTCTCCGCTGCTGACGGCTTTGCTGGCGACCACTGAGGAGGTTGCCGCGCTGGCCGGGGTCAGAAAGAAAGCGGCGAGAGAACGCATGCTTCCGATACTTCTTGAGACGGTCAAGAATTACGGAAAGCTGGGAGCGGCGGCTGGGTTCAGCGGGCCGATTATTCGGGGAGATGTGGAGACCGTGCGGCGCCATCTGAAAGTGCTGCGAGCGGCACCTGTTCCGCGTCAGGTTTATGTCGCACTGGCGCAGGCCGCGCTGGAGTATTTGCCAGCGAAAAACAGAAAATCATTGCGCTCGCTTCTCGAATCTGCGGGTGGATGATTTTTGGTTTTACCGAGTAACCAAAAGAGGGATGGAAACGAGCGACGCCGTTCTTGCTTCGGATGCGTCTTGCTTCTTCGCCGGTTCATGTCAAGGATGCGCCCAGAACGAAACGAATCCTCCGGTGAAGAAGACTGCCGCTATCGAGGAGCAGGTAGAGTGGTCGAACAACAAAGTAAACATCCAATACCGTCATGTCCAGAACACCTAGAACACCCCGCGTGAGCGCCAGAGCGAAGGCCATCACCAGGAAGAGAACGCCTGCCAGGAATAACAGAATTGATATCAGCTTCATCAGTCACCTCACGCTTCAATCACAGGATCCGGGAAATGACTGGCCCACAAACTTTCCATTGATTCTGAAGCGCGCGCCTTTAGCCAGAAGTGAACAGGTGTCCCAGTTTTTCTTTCTTCGTCCGCAGATATTCCTCGGCGTGCGGGCTGGGAGTAACTTCGCAGGGAACGCGCTCGACGACGTGCACGCCGGAGCGTTCGAGAGCTTCTACTTTGTCGGGATTGTTCGAGAGCAACCGCACGCGGGTGACGCCTAGCGCCTTGAGGATCTCGCCAGGAAGCGTGAAGTCGCGCTGGTCGGCTTTGAAGCCGAGGCGTTCGTTGGCCTCAACGGTGTCGAGGCCCGCGTCTTGCAATTCGTACGCTTGCAGCTTGGCCATGAGGCCGATGCCTCGTCCTTCCTGCTGTTCGTAGATCAGGATACCGGCACCTTCCTCGGAGATCATCGACAACGAGAGCTCGAGCTGCTGGCGGCAGTCGCAGCGCAGCGAATGGAATACATCTCCGGTCAGACATTGCGAGTGAACTCGGACTAATGGTGCGGCAGATTTCACATCGCCCATGACGAGGGCAACAGCTTCTTCGATGCGGCGATCGACCCTTCCTTCGGTGTGTGCGCGGAAACCGTAAATGCGGAACTTGCCCCAGCGTGTTGGGAAATCGGCGGATGCCACTTGCTCAACTGCGTTTTCGTTCACAGATTCATTATAGCGGGTGAGCGGGGCGCGACAGGGCTAGCCGCGGGCGCGGAAGGGAAAGATAGCGTCTTGTTTCGACGAAATGGGAGAGCCATTCCGTGTCGCAGGATGGAAGTGCCAGTTCTCGAGTGCTGCGAGGCACTTCGAATCGATGTCGGGACCGAGACTCTGGAGCACGGTTTTGCTGACGATCTCGCCGCGCTCGTCGATGGTAATTTCGATGACTTCGTTGCCGGGCGTGGTGGGGAGTTGCCAAGGGAAGACAACCGGATCGGAGGTCGCGACGGGAAGCGCGGGGCGGATCTCATCGCCGTAGAGCTGGCCGCGAGTGAGCGTTCCATAGGGAAGACCCGCCTGCGCGCCGTGGCCGAGAGCGGAGAGCGTCTGGGTTTCCGACCTGTCTTGTTGTTCAGCGCGAGCTACGGGCGCCTGCGGAGCCTGCAGTTTCGAGAGTTGCGCAGGAGCCTTCCAAGTCAGCTTCTGTGCAAGGCGCTGGTGCTTGTACCGTTCGGTGGCGAGATCGGAAGAGCTGTGACTGCTGTTGTCGGGATTTTTGCTGGACCAGAACAAGCGAGTGACGGACGTGCCATTCTGACCGAGAGCAACGGACACTGGAGTCAGCAACCTCGGCGCGGGAGCGTGAAGAAGCCAGGCAAGAATTACCACGTGGAAGCCGACCGAGGCCGCAAGAAGAGTACGCTGACGCCGTACAGTCGCAGGATTCGATGGTTCGAACATGAGGATTTCCCCAGCGGTCTCGCCTTGTTGCTAGTTAGACGCATGTTGGCGGGTTTCGTCAAGGTGATTTGTGAGGTTCGAAACCGAGCTTGCAGCGCGAGCGGCTTGGTGCGGATTCGGGAAGGCTGATAAAATAACGGAGTTATCGATCCAACCTGCACGGGGCTATAGCTCAGCTGGGAGAGCGCATCGTTCGCAACGATGAGGTCGTCGGTTCGATCCCGACTAGCTCCACCAATCTTCTCAATCATTTGCCGACTTTTTTCGTCGAAACCCAAGGCCGCACGTGGCCAGGAATCGAGCTTGTCTGGGGATTCTGGGGACTACTCACGCTGGTGGTCATCAATAGCAAAGAATCGAAAAAGAAGACCCAAAGTGCGGGACTGGTGTCTCGGGATACGGCTGCATTTTCCAAAAACTGAACCTGCCAAAACGTGCTCGCTCCCTCTACTGCACTGTCTGGATAACCGAAGCTGAACTCTTGGCGATATTGGAGTCCCCGTTGTACTTCACCGTGACCTTGGTCGAGCCAACGGACAATGACGAGATCACCAGTTTTGCTTTGCCGCCGCTCAGTTGAGCTGTACCGAGTACGGTCGTTCCAGCTGTGAATGTAACCGGTCCCGTTGGTATCACCGTCGGCGACGTAATCTTCGCGGTGAACGTTACCGCCTGACCTTGCGTGGACGGGTTCGGCGACGAAGTGAGCGCGGCCTTGCTCGTGGCCTGAAAAACCACCTGGTTCACAAAAGTGGATGTACTGCCCAGATTGGCCGCGTCGCCTGCGTACACAGCTGTCAGTGGATACGTAGCGGCAACGAGATTTGACCTGGTTAGGGTCGCCACACCACTGCTATTGAGTGTTGCCGAACCAATCGTGTGGCCACTCCATGTGAAGTGCACTGTCCCGGTCGGCGTAACTGAACCCGAGGAGGTAACCGTCGCAGTCCAAGTTACCGGCTGTCCGTAGATCGAAGGATTCAGGCTTGAAATAAACCGGGTCGATGTTGTGAATTTGCCAAAAGGCGTGTTGTTCAGCAGCACGGCCACTGCGCCCATACCGGGGGCGGCGTTGACAGTTCCGACCAGCAAGTCGGGCTTGCCATCGCTGTTTACGTCTGCGACAGCTATGGAGTCACCGCCTGGTACGATAAGGCTGACCGGACTTGCGAAAATGCCGTGGCCTTGGCCCAGCAGCACGCCTACAGTTCCACCAAAGATACAACCTGGGTCGCAAAAATTGGTCACCAGCAAATCGGGCTTGCCGTCGCCGTTCACATCCGCAACCGCTACCGACAACGCCCCGGAGCCGCCCGAGTCATATACAACGACCGTTTGGAAAGTTCCGTCACCGTTTGCCAACAGTACACCCACCGAGCCGTCAACGCTCAGATCGACGCAACCGCCATTCCCGCCCTCTGAGCAGTTCGCCACTAGCAGGTCTGGCTTTCCATCTCCATTCACGTCAGCGACCGCTACCGACGTAGGAGCGTCTCCGCCCGAGCTGTAGCTCACGACCTGCTGGAAAGTTCCGTCACCCTTGCCTAAAAGCACGCCGACTCCCTCGTTGGCAACGACCAAATCGGGCTTGCCGTCGCCATTCACATCCCCAACCGCCACGGAGCTGAGGGAGCCTTGACCGGTGTTATAAGGCACCGCCGTCTGGAAGGTTCCGTCACCATTGCCCAACAGCACACCTACCACTCCGCCGTTTACGGTAGAACAGTTAATGTCACATAAATTTGCTACTACTAGGTCAGGATTGCCATTGCCGTTCACGTCAGCGAGGGCGATTGACACTGGATAATTTCCGCCCGAGCCGAAGATGACGGCCGACTGAAAGGTTCCATCGCCATTGCCGAGCAACACCCCAACTGTGCTGGATCCCTCATTTGCCACCACGATGTCGGGCTTGCCGTCACCGTTCACATCGGCGACAGCTACCGACTCGGCATTGCCGCCGCCTGAGTCATAGGTCGTCACCGGTTGGAAAGTGCCGTCCCCGCTCCCGAGCAAAACACCTATCGATCCTTCCCCAGAACAATTTTGAAACCCAATGACTGCACAATTCGCCACAACCAAGTCCGGCTTACGATCTCCGTCCAAGTCTGCGACAGCTACCGAGGTGCCAACCAACCCGCCCGAACTGTAAATCACTGGCGGCAGGAATGAAACGGAGCCTCCCGGTTCTGCAGCACGGGCGCCATGTTGCCGGATCGGGGAGCCGTTCACAGCAAAGCGCTCAGCGTTGTTGGCTCCCGCTTCTGGCAGATGCTTCGCTTGCACCCAGGCTCTTGCATTCGATGTCACGCGAGCAACGGACTGATTGGCAGATTGCCCCGCGCCCGTTATTTGCGCTAGTACGATCAGGGCGGTCAGCGAGATCAATAGCCTGACAAGGAACTTCTTCAATTGTGTATGAGTCCGCATGGCGATCTCCTTCTAAATCCACGAGGCTTAAACACGATCGTGTTCGTGGACTGCGCCGAAGAACAGGAAGGCCTGCTCAGACAGAATCGGCTTTCTGCGGATGACTCTGGGTGAGCGCGTTGCGACGTACCTGAGCACAATGCGCGCTCCTGGAGGGGTTGTCAAGAAGAGAGTCGGACGAAAATTGTTACGCCTAGGCTGGTGAAGCGCGCAGGCTGAGACGTAACGATGCTCCCACGCAAGTGGACATCTAGAACATCTCAGGGCGGCGATTTCTTCTGCCAGGCGTGCCAAGCAGAGCGGCCACAGGTTCGGCTAGTTGCCCAAAGATAGAAAAGCCCCGGCTGGAACCGGAGCTTAGTGTTTTTTGCACGCTGCAATCTCTGGGCGCACATTAGCTCCGGAGACAACTTATGCCAATCTCTACCACCCCACCTGCTGACACAGAGCGCGCTATATCCGATGAAGAATGGCGTGAACTCGTTCGTGCAGCAGACGCGTGGGAGTGTGCAGCGCTTCGAGTGTTGGATGCTGTTCAAATATCAGAGAACCCGCCTGTTGTTGAACCATCTGAGTCAGCTTAATGTGATGCTCCAAGAGTTTTTCTGTTACTTCGAGATGGCCAGCGAGAACGGCTAGCAACGCTTGTTCGTGAGTTTCCATAGCGCCGCGAATTATACGCTCGAATCGTTGACCCTGCGGTCGTACTGTTCCTGAGTCATCGGCACGTCATTCACAAGAAGGAACCCGCGTCCGCACTGGTCACAAATCTTTCGGGACATGAAGACGGTGTCGAACAGGGCCGCGCGGTCCCGATGCTGGTTTCCTTTTTGCAGTACGGGCAGATGCAGTGCGTCATGATTTCCCCGCCCGGAACCGTTCCCCACACTCGGGACAGATCATCCGCTCAAAGTCGATGCGTCGGATCTTGTCCGGCGTAATCGAGCATCCGCACTTCGGGCAGACGGTGTTGATGGATGCCAGGACTTTTTCGAGATTTATTTTTTGCTTTTTCGGCACGGCTAGCCAAGAAATAGAAAGGCCCGGATGCTGGTCCGGGCCAATTCACGTGCTCACTTCTGAGAAGGCTGGGGAACTTTCTTAGGAGCCTTTATTTCAGAAGGTTTTCTGCGGGGCCTTCTCTAGCATCCGGCGGAGAACCTCATCGAATTGGCCTTTATCTGTCTTCATGCAACCATTCCCTTGGCCATCGGCTTCCACACGCCAGATTTCTTCTTAAATGTAATATTCTCTTCTTGCTGTCGATTGCGGATGATGCGCAACCAGTCCTCGGCCTTGGCGACAATGTCGGCGAGAAGCTTTTGATCTCCGCTGAGCATTCCATAGGTTAAGCGTATGAGCTTATCGGTCTCTTCGCCCACAGACTCGTGATCGTTTTCTAGTTTAGAGAAATACTCTGGCGTCTTGTTGATTAGACCAGCAAAATCCGCCGCTTTCTTACCCAAGCGTTTTCTTAAAAAGCGAATCTCTTCTCCGTTGAGAAGGGATGATTGCATAACTACAGACCTAGCTATCACAGACAGCAATTGTTCCACCGCTGGGATTTCTGCTGCCTTCCTTTTGCACTCCTCGCATTCCCAATACGTGATTCCGGCAAGGTAAACGTTAGAAAGCCCGGAATCTAGAAACTGATAGGGTTTTTCGATGGTAGCGCGATGTTCCTTCCGGCGAGTCTTGCAGTCATGTTCATTCATCGTGGAACCTCGACAAGACCGTGAATCTTGTATTTTTTGGATCTAGCCCAATTGGAATTAAAAGGGGGATACCTTCAATGTCGGTTGTCGCTATCAAATACTTCCACTGCCATTCATCGTCATTAAACTCTTGAACCTTACACGATTCCCATTCTTTCTTGAGACCGTGGATAACGTCATCGATTGACAAGTGTCGATCTGCGTTATCGAAGCGAGCATGGTAGGAGAATGCCTCAATATATGCACCATTCGCAATGGCCGCCAATATCACTCTGCGAACTTCCTTCGCATCCAGCGGTTTAGGCTTCTTGCCCTTACTTGTCATAATATTAAGTCCAATTCTGTGGCAGCGCAAGGTAGCGCGCACGGTACGATGGTCACCGCAGGGTAACACCATGCCGCTAACACCATAAATAGCAAGTGTTTACGGGCCTTCTACCACTTCGGTAAATTTTGTTTATAATGGCGGAGGGCGGGGGATCGGACCCCGTTCCAGTAAAAGGAACTCCCGCTTATAAGGCGGTTCCTAGCTGCCAGCTAGACGCCCTCCGGTCGGGCAAAATAAAGCGGATCACCACGGCTCTAAACCAGCTTCCCTCCAAGGCATCTGGTTTGGGGCCTTTCCGTTATCGCCTGAAACCACGGTGAACCAGGGATGGAATCAGGCTAGACCAATTCTCATCGTGGTTCTCCGGGAGCTTCTTGGTCTGACAACGCTAGCTCCAACATTTTCAAAAGCTTCGGTAAGTCCCTGCTCGGCGTCCAATCATCCGGCAGTTCGATTGTGACCAGCCTGCCAACCCCTAGTGAAATCGGTACGGTATGACTGCCCGGGATCGAAGGCGACTTCGAAATACCGTCCACCTTTAAAGGGTCCCGCTTTGGAATCGTGTCAGCCCGTCCGCTCATGTCGCCGACGTACGTCCCCTTATAATGAATCTCGTCGTTTTCCACATTCACAATCCGGCCTTCCTGCAGCATATCTAGAATGGCCTTCAAGAACTGAAGATTGCGACTGTCGGGGTCAAGTCCAATGATCATGACAATCTCGCCTCGGAAAGCTTCCACCGGCATCGTCGACCGTGCCTTCAGCAAGTTGACCAAGTACGCGAGCCCCTCTTGGCTTCGGACAATCTCCCGAATCGCACTGTCCACGAGCGAAGGATTGTTAATTCCCAGACCGGTGGCAAGGCGATCACCCACTGGAGTGAGTTTATTGGCGTTCTCTTGAAGAATTCCGGCGGAGCGTAAGAAGTTATTGTTGCCGCTTACGACGGGGCGCTGTAAGCCAGCGACTTTCGCCACATCCTCCACCGTGGGGCTCTCGTTGTCTGCCACCGCATGATATGCGCGAATGATCTTCTTCAGTGACTCCCACGATCCGCCGGGAGCCTGCAAGCGAGCCTTCTTGGTTTGGTCTGCCATGGTTGTTTACCATTGTTAATGCTACACTAAGAATGGTAGATGTAGCAACCGGAAGATTATACATTTTACGTGTACCACTAACATCTTTACAATGAATGATATAAATTCAACCAAACCACTTGCCCACGGGTACTGGTACCTACACTATGCGATGGGAGGCATACTCGTGTATGTCTTCGCGTGTTTATTCAGAACATTGAGGAGCAGGGGAATGGGAGTCGTAAAGAGCGCGCGGAATTGGGCGCACAATTCAGCGCACGGGTGCCGAATCGCAACCATTAACCCCATTTGGTGTGAGGGAATCCGACTCTGAATGATTGATCCGCTGTGGGCGCTCTGCAGAGCAGACTTTTAAAAGGCATTGCTCTGCACAGGGGGTTTTGAGTGTAATGGCCTGTTTAAAACAGTTTGGCGTTTCGGGCGTAAAATGGCCGCTGTGAAGCTGGAATTTCAAGGAGCGCTGCGTGGTGTCAAGAACCCGCTAGCGCCGCACCATCGCGCAATAATGGTTCTTGTGGCGTTTCTGCTGTTTTATCTACTTCTCTGGGTTTTGCATCTGACGTATTCGGCTAAACACTACGCGTTACTTGTCCCTGTCGTGCTAATTGCTTTAGTTGTGGGTACGAAGGCGGGAAGACTCCTACGAATCGCGGTGCTTTCCCCATCAAAGAACGCCTAGAAACATCGTCTTGTTACTCATTGACGCCGCAAGGGATTCTGAGTGTAATGGCCTGGTTACGTCAACTACGCGGACGGATAGCCTATCGAAGACAGTTCGGGTTCGAGAACTGCAATGTCAGCATCGTGATTCAGTTGCTTAACGACAGTCTCCGTAAGAACTTCATGGTGATACACAAGATTTACAATTTCTAGAGGAATCGCTCGCTCGAAGTATTCACTAGCGTACTCCACGTACAGTTCAGGCCCTCCCGTAAAGATCGAAAGCTGTTCTTCCGACCCATCACTTTTCTCGTCGCCATCCGGGTACTCGATGTTTCCTACATGCCACGAGGAATCCTCGTTTCGTCGCCAGACACAAAATGTTGTGTTCGGGATGTCGAACGCGGGTTCTTTCAGGAACGCTCGGAACTCTGCTGGAACCTGATCGAATATTTGAGGCCAAAGCGATTCGTCTTCTCGTGCCCAAGGACTCATGAAACTTTCATGGTCGAAGCCTTTCATGATGGCTCCAACCGGATTGAAGAGCACGTAAAGCTCATCGCCGGAACCGTTCTTCCGGGACGCCATCATTTCGTCTGCATCCCATTGGGCATTGAACGAATAGTACCGATATTGCCAATCGGGACTCATGATCGCATCGAGAACAGCAAGGGACTGCGCTTTCCGTCGCAACGTTATTACATCGGGCAAGACCGATAGAGTGCTCTTCATCACCATGTGCGACAGTCTATTTCCCTTGAGCCGAAGTCGTCTAGAACGCTTAACTGGCGAAGAATCTCCATAGCGCAAAATGACCAACGGTCAAAACGTGATAAGGCCTGATAGCGAAGTTAGGAGCAATGGTCTGCTAGAATCCTGCACGAAATGCTGCCACTGATCCAAGGCGTGATCGCCCGCCGCATGCTCCTAAATTTCCGTGCGAATGCTGACGTAGTACAAAGCCTTTTGCCTGCGCCTCTGCAAGTTGACCAACGGAATGGGCATGCCATCGTCGGCGTTTGTCTCATACGCTTAGAGAACCTGCGACCGCACGGCATCCCCGGACCCCTCGGCCTCTCTTCCGAAAACATGGCTCACCGAGTGGCGATCCAATACCCCTCTAGCGACGGCATTCGCCCAGGAGTGTTTGTTTGGCGTCGTGAAACGGACCAGCGATTGGTCGAGTTGCTCGGCGGGCGTCTTTTCCCGGGAGTTCATCACCATGCACGGTTTCAGGTCAGTGAAAACGCGAACCGTCTTGCCATGGACGTGAGAAGTGATGACGGCAAAGCCGATGTGCGCTTTACGGCCCGCGTCTCGAATGAATGGCGACATACGCCCAGCTTCGGCTCGTTTGACGAGGTATCGGAATTTTTCCGAAAAGGCGACTGCGGCTTTTCTTGCTCGCTGCGTGGCGATGAATTGGAAGGATTGCAATTGAAAATGCTCAGGTGGGAGATGGTGCCGATGGAAGTTGAGTCGCAGCATTGCGCATTCTATTCAGACTCGCAGCGCTTCCCCGCCGGGTCACTCGACTTCGACTGTGGCTTGCTCATGCGCGGCCTTCCTCACGAGTGGCACCAGCTCACCGACATACCTGAGCTAGCAGTAAATGACCGCTGAATTGGTCACGCCTCCGAGTCAGAATGCCAGGCTAGCTGTTGAAACATCTCGATTACACTCAAAACCCCTTGCTCCAACGGAAGATGAGCGTTTCTCGCGCGTGAAAGTCTGAGGCAACTCCCAGGCGAGCCGGTTCGAATTGGACCGTAATGGACCGTACTCGGCTGCTAAGTTAGGCAGGGAAAAGAGATAATTC
>Ga0210407_10002694_pt1 | contig 15078 bp, 7 predicted proteins | sample IncBWC27MmetaG_FD_150860 | JGI IMG/M metagenome (GOLD analysis project Ga0210407, IMG submission 150860) | Forest soil microbial communities from Barre Woods Harvard Forest LTER site, Petersham, Massachusetts, United States - Inc-BW-C-27-M | ecosystem: Environmental > Terrestrial > Soil >...
TCGGACGCACGAACGATCTATCAGGTGGTGGTGCCCAATACCGGCTTCTACGCCAAACTCGACTGGACGCGCACGTTCTCGCCCACACTCTTGAACGAGGCAGGGTTCACGGTGGTAAGGGCAGTGGGCTCAAACCCAGCCACCACCAATAACAAGGATCTTCCCAACGTGAGCATTAATGGCGTATCCGACGGATTCTCTCAATGGGGCTCGGCCGGATGGGTTCACGAAAATTTTAACTGGCACGACGTGCTCACCTGGACGCACGGGCGGCACACCATCTCCGGAGGCGTCGATGTTGACCGTCATCACGATGACGACAATTTCACCAACGGGCTCCTCCGGCCGGGTTTTAACTTTGCCAATTTGATTGATTTTGCGCAAGACACGCCGTTTTCCCAGAACGGTCCCGCGCTGACGGTGGCTAATAGCGCCTTGGCCAGCAATCTTTACCAAGTGCTGCGCTGGGTCTACGTCGGAGGATTCGTCAAGGACGATTGGAAAGTGAACAAGAAGTTCACTTTGAATATCGGGCTGCGGTACGACTACTTCGGTCACTGGGGCAACTACCACAACTCGACAACGCCCTTCCCCCTCTTCACTCCGGGCTCGGGTACTGGTTTTGCCGCACAGGTTGCCAGCGGCGTCATGTCCACACGAGGCGGGAATAGCGCCTACGTAGTGAACAACACTCCCATGGGTGTAGGACCACGGGTTGGTTTTGGCTATGACGTTTTCGGAGATGGAAAGATGGCCATCCGGGGAGGTTATGGCCTGTTTTACAATAACGTCGCGGATGGCTCATGGTCGTTTCCCTCGCGTGCCAATCCGCCCGTTTGGGCTAACCCTTCCTTCAACCTGAACAGTACTTCGCATCCCTTCAGTTATTCTTTGGGGAATTCGGACGGAACGATCTGGCCCGTTCCTCCGGGTCTTACCTTCAAAACGAACTCCGCCGGAGGGATCGCGGGCCTTCCTGTACTCACGTCGGGGGTACAGACGCCTCTGGACCAGCCTCGAACCCATATCTGGATGCTCGCTGTGCAGAGGGATCTGGGCCACAACCTTATAGCGGAAGTGGATTACAACGGCTCGCATAGCGCGCATCTTTACATTCAAACGGACGTGAACCGGTTCCCAGGCGATCTGATCACCAACAAGGGCGTTCAGACCCGCCTGAATTCGAACTTCGGCCCCATCATTTTCGGCCGCACGATCGGCGTCGCCGACGGCGACTACGGCACGTTCATGCTCACCAAACGGATGAGCCACAACTGGCAAATCAGGGGAATCTACACTTTCGGCAAGGCTACCGATGACATGAGCAGCAATGACAACGGGACCGCGAACGGAGAGGCGATCTTCAATCCGCTCAACATTGCTTCTCAGCATGGCTTGTCGGATTTCGACGTTTCCAGGCGGTTGACTCTTGATACCCTCTGGGCCTTGCCATCGCCCTTCCAAGAGGGAATCGGGAAGAGGCTGCTTGGCGGATGGCGAGTGTCGGGAATCATGGTTCTGCAGAGTGGATTGCCGTTCACCGTCTTTACCAGCGCCCCGTTTAAACCAATCTTCGATTCGGGCGGGAACGTCATCGGGCTAAAACCCGGGAGCGGAGATTTCAACGCCGACGGCTACGGCTACGATGTACCGAACCGTCCAGCCGGCGGAGTGGTATCGACCGGAAGCCGCAGCGACTTCATCAAGGGCTTCGCTTCCGCCTCGGCATTCCCGACGCCGGGCTTGGGAAGCGAGGGGAACCTGGGACGAAACACTTATATTGGTCCCGGATTGGCGAACGTCAACATGCAGTTCTCGAAAGCGCTCACCTTCGAGCGCTACAGCTTTGAGTTCCGCGCGGATCTTTTCAATATCTTTAATCGTGTGAATCTCACGCAACCCGTCAGCGATTTGTCCAGCAGCCAGTTTGGCCAATCGACCGGGCAAAGCTTTCCGCGTTACGCCCAGTTCGGGATTCACTTTAGCTTCTAACCTTGGTTCGCTCCACGGCGTCCCATCCGGCAAAGCCATTTAGCCGGATGGGACGCACCCCTTGCAGCGCTAACGGCTTTCCGTCCGAACGTCCTTACGAAGATTATTCGGTGTGATTATCGTCATTAGGGTGCACTACGGAATTGCGGATACGCAGTTCCGTGGGCAGGACGATTTGTTGCGGGCGTCCTTTTTTGCCGCTGATGCGCTCGAGGAGAAGCCGCGCCGCCGTGGCACCCATCTGGTATCCGGACTGATGGACGGAAGAAAGAGCAGGGTCGGTGAACATTCCCAAGTCGAGGTCGTCGAAGCCAATGATGGAGACGTCCTTGGGACAGCGTAAGCCCAATTCCCGGACGGCGAGCAACGCACCCAATGCGACCATATCGTTGGCCGCGAAAATTGCCGACGGGCGTGGCAGCATGTTGAGCAGACGCAGGGCGCTTCGGTAACCGCTGTCGCGGTCGAAGCGGGTTTCCTGCACGTATTCGGGTGTGATAGTCACCTTGTGTTTTGCCAGGGCTCTGCGAAATCCCGCGAGACGCTCGACGGCGTTGGTCACGTGAGACGGGCCTGATAGCATCGCCAATCGTGTGTGACCCATCTTAAGCAGATATTGCGTCGCCTGGAATGCGCCCTCCTCGTTCGCCACCATGACCGCGTCACCTTTCCAGTCCGACGGCCGACGGTCGAGGAAGATCAGCGGGATACCCTGGGGAATCGAATAGCCCAGCTCGGAAGAGAGGCCGCGCTCGGAGGCAGGTATGATCAGCAGGCCGGCGGGACGATAGGAGCGCAACTCGTCGATGTAGGCTTTCTCTTTCGCCGGGTCGTTGTCCGTATTGCAGAGCACCACGCGATACGATTTGTTGAACGCAACGTCTTCCACGCCCCGGACGACTCCCGGAAAGAAGGGATTGGTGATGTCGGGGATCACCATGCCGAGCATGGTGGTCGAATTGCGCCGGAGTCCGCGAGCTAACTGGCTCGGCTGGTATCCGAGACTTGTGATGACATCGAGCACCCGCTTCCGAAGTTTCTCGCGAACCGGAGCGGTTCCATTGACGACGTGCGATACGGTGCCGATGGAGACCTGCGCTCGCTCGGCTATTTGTTTCATGGTGGTGGGTTTGGTCATAGAGAGCGAATCAACTATGTTTCAGTCGCTGGGCCGTTTTGGGAGTCTCTTTTTTGCGCGGCAAGCTAGTGAAACGTCCCGTAACTCACTGCGCGTCTTCGACGCAGCGGAATCCCAATGCTCCGGAACGGTCTATGCTGGGCGACATCATCAAGAGTTTACCGTGTTCTGTCAATTTATATGCTTGGGGGAAATACCAGATGGAGCCTTGCGGGCGGTAATTGCTTCCGCCTCGCAAAATTCCGGCGCGTGTGTGCTCATCCAGAAACTCATCTGTCCATTGCCACACGTTGCCAACCAGGTCCATCACTCCAAAGGGGCTGGCTCCTTTTGGATGCGCGGAAACGGCATCGGGACCGCGCATCGTGCGGCCCTTGTCCGGAGCGGGGACTGCGGACCCATCCCACTGGTTTCCCCACGGATAGAGGCGGCCGTCGGTGCCTTCGGCGGCGTATTGCCATTCCCATTCCCGCGGCAAACGCTTTCCGGCCCATGCGGCATATACGCGCGCATCTTCGAGGGAAACCCAGGTGACCGGCTTGTCTCCCCAACCCTGCGGGTAGGTGCCATTCTGCCAGTGGCGCAGAAAGTTTAAGTCGTCCTTGGGTTGGTAGTGCGTGGCGTCCAGAAACTTTTTGAACTCGGCGTTCGTCACCGGATATTTGTCCATCCAGAAGGGCTTTACGTGCACAACATGCTCGTGGTATCTGCGCGGGGAGTCTTCCCACGGATATTGGACGTCAACGCCGATGTCGTCGAAGCCTTCGATTTCGATGCCTTGAACCTTGAAGAGAAAGTCGGCCTCGGGAATTTCGACCATTCCCTCGGGCGTCCCGGACGCCGGTTTCGTCGCGGCGATCTCCACCATTTGCTGCAAAAGAATGGTGCGCTTGTCCGACAGGCTCGAGAGTAGCGTAGCCGTCATCGTCTTCATGGTGGCCATCAGGCTCGACTTATTCTCTGTGAGCGACGACCGTGTAGAGAGCACTGCGCCGTAGTCTTTGGCTCCCAGCGAAAAAGTTAGGACGGCTTTGTCACCGCGGCGTTCCGGGGCGAGCTCCACGCCGTGGTAGAGATCGAAGTAATGCATTCCTTCCTGGAAGGGAAGTTCCATTTCCGGGCCGGTGATGTTGTATTCGTTGCGATTGATGATCGTCCAGAGCGTTTCTTCTCCCAGCGGCCAGCGGCTGGCAAATACTCCAAAGCGAAGCATGGGAAAAAATGGCTCCCAATCTTTGCTCACCAGGAACGGGGCCATTCCTCGCTCGATCGTCGCGACTCGCCGCGTCGCTTCGCCATCGCGAGGCGTGATTCCGTTCCAAATGCCCCAGATGTTTTCCCAGCTCTCCCAGCCGATTCCGTTGAAGAACGCGAACTGCAGGTCATCAGTCTTGTCGCGGTTCCAGCGATCCGAGATGTTCACCATGTGGCGCGTCTCGAGCCACTTATAGCGATCGATGCGCGGCGCGAAAGGGAATTTGTACTGGCCCCACGTCAGGACGTCATAACTCACGGCTTCGTCATGCGGACCTCCTTCGGGTTGAAACGCCAGCGGGTGACCAATGCGCTCGGTGGCTTCCGCGAAGGGGCGAGGGACTCCGTCTTGTGTGTCGCCGTTGATGCCGTCCGCACCGATTTCCGCCATCAGAGTGGCAATAGCATCGGGCCACGATTTTCCGGGGTCGCGTGTGCCCTGATCCCACATCATCATGGGGAAAAGCACGTGCACTCCACGGCGGTGAAAATCGGCCACCATCTGACGAACACCGGCAGCGCCGCCTGGCATCGAGCGGACCAAGTCGTGCTGATTTCGGTTATCGATCCCCATGTTGGGATAGGTTGGCCAGACCAAGACAGCGTCGATTCCGCCGTAACGCTTCACCGTGTCGTCGACGTAGCGATCTACCGTGTAGCGGCGGGTAACGGGATCGTAGAGAAAACGGTCCTGGACCATCATTTGCGGTTGCATGAAGCTGGATTGCGTCCATTGGAGGGCCGGCAATTCATAGCGGGAGTCGCTGTAAGCGATGCGGATGCGCCGCTCGATGCGCCAGTGCGTTACGTCGGCGAGCCAATTGTCGTGATCTTCGGGCGTGCAAGCGCTTGAACCGCCTTCCCAGGCGCCCCTCATTTCGAGGCATTTGGGGCCTGCTATCTGCTGCCATTCGGCATCCCAGGCAGCCGCGCCGCCGGGGACATAGGCCGTGTCTTGGGCCAAAAGGGATGTGGTAGAGATACCCACAAACACGAGAAAATGGAAAAAACGGGAAGTCATAGCGCTCTCCTGGTATGCTGCCCCGGCGACAATCTCGAGCGAACGCCAATATAAAACGTTTTAAATGGCAAAGTCCAGCCAAACTAATGCCAGTTCTGCCCGTGAGGCTGGCAGGCGGGAATTCTCGCCGGAGCAGACTCTTGGAAACAAATACCCGTGAGGTTCCTTCGAGAGCCCGGCCAGGCATGCACTCTTCTATTTGTTCGTTGACGCCATTCGATTCTTGATCTGGGCATCGATTTCATCGGTCAGGTATCCGCAATCCAGGCGCATAAAGACGGAGGTGTAAGGGATCGTTGTGTTTGTCTTGATGAACAAGACGCGAAAGGTTTTGCCCGCTTCATCAATTTTGGAAATGGCTTCCGAGTGCGGAACGCTCGAGAGGATGTCCTTACTGAACTCGCGGCTGATTTGCTCGCGCAGATGTGTGACTCCGGGGTAGCTCTGCTCCGGTACAAATTGAAGTTCCTGGTCCACGAAGGCGACAGCCCGTACGTGTTTTGATGAAGCGATAGCCTTTGCCACGTAGTGTAGGACCGAGGTCAAGTCCTCGTTCACCACGATCGTCTCGATTCCGGATTGGGAATAAGCTGGAAACGCCGAATCGCTAACCACGATCCAATTGCGGTGGCCGTAGAGCGGCAGCCGCTCTTGTAACGTTGTCTGCCAGTCAGCGGTCGACGGGTTGGGAGCGGCCGGCCTGGGCCAGGCGCCCGCAAGGAAGAAGAGGACCAGGGTGATCGACAGTAGCTCGAGTTTGGATGTCTTCATAGCTTCCTTCCATTCAGCGGAGTTCCCATAGCCCGGCGCTGCTTTTTTTCACCAGCAACCGGCGGCCTCTGGAAGTCCTGAATAAAACGTTTCAACAAATAAAACGTCCTCACCCTATGCTCGTGCTTTCCGCCTGTCAAGCTTCTCCTCTAGGCTTGTCTTCGCTCCGAAATGGCGCCCCACCAGGTGACGGGGAAGAGCTTGATGGAGAGTGGGAAGGAAACCCGCAGCCTCTCTACCAAGATCCTCTAGAGAAGGCGGGCAACTTATCGATATCTTCGAATAACGAGGTTGTGGCGGTCGGAACGGTAGAAACCCAAAACATACAAGACGGCCTTTCCGTTCGTCGAAAAAATAACCTGGCGGATTCGCAAGAGCGGTTCACGCCGCGAGACGTCCAGAAGATCCGCCGTGCGGGGATCCGCCGCCGTCGCATCCACCTCTTCATCCGCATATCCGATTTCCACCTTGTAATCGCGTTCCAGGATGCCAAACAACGATTCCCTTTGTAGTGGAGCCGATAGCAGTCCGGAGAATTGCGCCGCGGAGAGGTAGCAAGTCTCCAGCGCAAACGGCTCCCCCGCGGCATGTCTCAGACGCTCTAGCTTTATGACGCCAGTCTTCGGAGAAAGGGAAAGCCGCGCGTTAGCTTCTTGCTCGTCGTCGATAATCTTTGCGAAAAGTACTTTCGAGCCTGCCGTCATGCTGCGGCTGGCCATCTGTTCCGTATAACTCATCAGCTTGTTGAAGTGAATCTTGGGCGCAGCGACAAACGTGCCGATCCCGCGTCGGCGCTCCACGACGCCTTCCCGCTCAAGCGAGGCCAGCGCGTGACGCGCGGTCATCAAACTCACTTGATGGATCTTCGCCAAGTCGCGCTCCGAGGGCACAGCGTCCCCGGTGCGCAAGTCTCCGGAATCGATGCGCTTCCGCAGAGTGCCTTGAATTCTCTGGTAGGCAGGCACTCCGTTACTGCGACTTTTAGGAGGCATTCTCGCTCCCGAAAATTAGAAACAGCCCAGAACGAATTGACGAGCTCTCACAGCCAATGGAATGTCAAAAGAAACGGGAACCCTTTTCCGGCGTTGGATTTCCGCATTCCAGTGTCGCCGCCCGCTGCCCATTGCCAGACATCGCCGGCAGGCATGGAAACTTGCCGGGGGGCAGCATTGTAGGTCGGCTGTCGGGCAGTGACTAGCCGCTCCATAGTGATATAGAGCGCAAATCAATCCTGCTATACATCACCACCGCCCAGTGCTATACATCCGGACTTCCATAATCCTTATAAGACATTACTTTTCGCTTGACAAGCCCAAAATCGTGCTATATAGCTATCCACAATTCGGCCATATAGCAGTGCCTGGGTGCCGGTTGCAACGCAGAAGATCTCGACAGTTGAGTAGAGGCGGAATGGCGGCCGAGGGCCTCGCCTCGGAGGAATTAACATGAAAAAACTGCAGTCTGTGGGGCTAACTATTTTGTGCGTGACGCTGCTCGCGCTTTTGTGCGGCGCCAGTGCGGCGTGGGCTCAGGATGTGACCGCGACGATTACAGGAACAGTTACCGATCCCAGCGGTGGGGCGGTTGTCGGCGCCACTGTCACCGCCAAGTTCGTGGAACGCGGAGCTACCTATACGGCCGTGACGAATGAGGCCGGGCTTTATCGCATCTCGCAATTGCCGGTCGGCAACTATGAACTGCGCGTTGAAAAAGAGGGTTTTCAAACTTCAGTGTTTCCTGCGTTCACCCTGGTGCTGAACCAGGCTGCGCGCATCGACGTCGCACTGAAAGTCGGCCAGGTTAGCCAGACCATTGAAGTGACCGGCGCGGCGCCTATTCTGAAAACGGAAACCACCCAAGTCGATACCATTATCAATTCGGCGACCAACGAAGCAATTCCTCTAGCGACCCGCAATTACGTAGAGTTGACGCTACTGGCCCCCGGCACGGTCACGACGGATCCTGGCAGCCTCAATAACGGCGACAACACCGCCAGTGGCGGCCGGCCACTGATTAACGGGAATCGCGAGCAATCCAACAATTTCCTGCTCGACGGCATGGATAATAACCAGGTTTCGGACAACCTGCTTGGATATACGCCGGCTCCAGACGCCATCGAGGAATTCAATCTCATCACCAATAACGCCTCCCCCGAGTTCGGGAACTTTGAGGGCGGAATCGTCAGCGTGAGCCTCAAATCTGGTACGAACAGCTACCACGGGGACGTCTGGGAATTCTTTCGCAACGACAAATTGAACGCCAACAGTTGGTCCAATAAATTCAGCGGCACGTCCCGCGACAAGCTGCGGTGGAATATGTTCGGAGGAACCCTCGGCGGACCAGTCATCAAAAATAAGCTGTTCTTCTTTGTCGATTACCAGGGACAGCGTTTTGACCACCCCAGCTCAACGGGTCCCATTACCGCCTATACGACGGCCGAGCAAGGAGGCGACTTTAGCGCTCTGTGCGCCGCCGGGTTCAACGCGTCCGGAGTCTGTACTTCAAACAAGGGTACGAACGTCCAACTTTATAACCCCTGCGCGGCCGGTACTGGGTTCAATGGCGCACCCTGCACGGCAGCGGCAGCTCGCATGCCTTTTGCTTTTAACCAAATCTGCGGCGTTGCAAGGACCGCCCCCGGGCAAGCGTGTCCTGCGGCAGACAGTATGATCAGCCCTGTGGCGGCTGCACTGTTTGCCTCGTCGTTCTATCCCAAGACGATCAACAATAACCTGCAGCAGAACGCCCTGAATACAACCACCTCGGCATTGAACTCGAACCAAGGCGATATCAAGGTGGACTACCAGATCTCCGATAAAGACCGCATCTCCGGCCGCTTCACGCGGGCCTACCAGATCGACCCCAGCACAAACTCGCAGCCGCTTTTCGCGAACGGCTCTTCGACGGCGCCCATCTGGAACACCGTGGGTGATTGGACTCGCACCATCCGTCCCAACCTGGTGAACGATGCCCGGTTCGGCTGGAGCCATATCACGCTAAACACAGGGGAGAGCTTTGTTCCCGGCGTCGGCGCACTTGGTAACCAGCTTGGCATCGGAAATGGGAACCCTGCGGGCATTAGTGGCTTGCTCAGTCTCGGGCTTGGCGGCATTGTGGGTGGCGTCGGGAACAGTCTGGTTACTCAGAGCTTTGACGACCACGTGTGGCAGTTGGACGATTCACTCAGCTACACGCGCGGCCGACATTCCTTTAAGGTCGGCTTCCAGTTCTGGCGTGAGCCGATTAAGACTTTTTATTCGGGCAACAATGGCGAACTGGGATTCATGAACTTCAATGGCAGCTTTACCGCGAGCGCTTTCAAAAACGCAGCCACCAACACGGGTGATGGCAGTGCGGACTTCTTTCTGGGGCTTCCCGGCGAGTTCGGGCGTGGTCTTAGCTCTGGAAAGACATGGGAACAGTGGAGCAATATTTATGGCGCCTACATTCAGGATACCTGGCGCTTCAACGATCGCCTGACCCTGAATCTTGGCTTACGCTACGAGGCTCATACGCCTTGGGTGGAAACCAATAACCAGCAAGTGAATTACGATCTCAAGACGCAACAGATCGTGTTTGCGGGCCAGAATGGAGCCAGCCGGGCCCTCTACAACGGGGTCTATGGGGGGAAGGATTTCCAACCGCGTATCGGGTTTGCTTGGACGCCAGCGATGCTGGGCGGACACACAGTCGTGCGTGGCGCGTTCACCATTTCCTCTTATCTGGAAGGAACAGGCACGAACTTGCGCTTGCCGATTAACCCACCATTCAATCCCGCGGAGCTGGACACACCCTACACCGGCGTCGCATTGCCTGGCACAACTGCGTCAAACGGCATTGTGGGAACAACGTCGACGGGAACGACATGCCCGAACAATGCTTGCTTCGCTGGCGCGCTGCTGCGTGTATGGGATCCTAATGTGCAGCCAGCCCTGTCTGATCAGTGGAATCTGACCATCCAACACCAGTTCTGGAAGAATTCCACGTTTCAGATTGGCTATGTGGGCCAGCGGGGAACTCATCTGATGGTGCCGTTCTCTTATTCGCAGCGTCAACTGCTCCCGAACAGCGCTTGCGGGACTCCCCCCTGCACTGCTCCGAGCGCGTTCTTCACGAACAACCCCGCGCTCCTAGGCATCATATCCCCGTTCACGTCCGGAACTCAGTCGAACGGCAACATGTATTACCACGCCTTGCAGGCGGTGCTGCAGAAACAGATGAGTAACGGCTTGCAGTACCAGGTAGCGTACACCTATTCAAAGTGCATGACCGACAATAGCGGCTACTATGGCTCCTGGGGCGCCCTAGCCACGACCGCCTCACCCTACTGGCAGAATATCTACAACCAAAAGGCCGAATGGGCTCCGTGCTATTACGATGCAACCCATATTCTTTCATCCTACGCGATCTACGAGCTACCCGTGGGCCGGGGCAAGGCCTTCGGAAAGAATATGAACAGCGTGGCCAATGCGATTGTAGGGGGCTGGACGGTTAGTCCGATTATCTCCATACACACAGGTTTCCCAATGTCTCCTTATGGCAGCGGCGACCAGTCCGGCACGAATTCTCGCAGCTCCCGTCCCAATTGCGACTCCATCGCCCACGTTCAGGGTAGGGTTCCAGGTTCGGGCTTCAACGGATTCCAGTGGTTTACCAACAACGGGAATTTCAGCATTCCCTCCGTTGGCACATTCGGGAGTTGCCCCGCCCAGCTCGGCTGGTTGCGTGGTCCCGGATACGGCGACCTTGACCTGAGCTTGCAGAAGAACTTTCAACTTACGGAACGGTACAGGCTTCAGTTCCGCAGCGATTTCGTGAACGCCTTCAATCACGTCAACCTCAATGCACCGGACATGAACTTCGGAGCTACGATGGGACAGATTACGAGCGCGCAAGCCCCGCGGAACATTCAGTTTGCGCTGAAGTTCTACTACTAACCGCAAACCACGTATAATGGGGCAGGCGAACACCCCCGCCTGCCCCATTTCTTTATGCCCACGAGACTCCACGCTGCAATTGTTGTCCACATCATTCTTGTGCTGCTACCCGCAGCAACTTTTTCGCAAGCTCCCGGGAAGAGCACGCATTCGACACCGTCTTCCACGACGCCTGGAGGGCTCGATCTTGCTGAAAAAGGGCACTGTAGGGAAGCGCTGCCGCTCCTTAAGAAGTCCGCACCTGTGACAACAGACAAACAAGCGAAACTAAAGATGGGCCTCGCGACGATTCGCTGCGCGCTTTCCCTCGGTCAGGTGGAGAGCGCAGTCAATGCACTGCTGTGGATGAATCGGGAGTTTCCGAACGATCCCGATGTTTTGTACGTCACGACGCATGCGTACTCAGATCTCTCGGCGCGCGCCTCATTGCAACTCGCGCGGACAGCGGCTTCTTCCTACCAGGCGCACGAACTGAATGCCGAGTCTCTCGAGATGCAAGGCAAGTGGGATGACGCCGCTGCGGAATATCGATTAGTGCTGGAGCATGACGCACAATTGCCGGGAATTCATTTCCGCATCGGGCGGCTGATACTCTCAAAGCCGGAGACACCGACGACCGTTGTCGATGCGAGAAAAGAATTCGAAGAGGAACTCAAGATCGATCCCAACAACGCAGGCGCGGAGTACGTTTTGGGTGAGCTTTCTGCTCAAGGGCAGCAATGGGATGAGGCTATCCAACATTTTTCTCGCGCTACAAGGCTGGATGCAGGCTTTGCCGATGCAGGTCTTGGGCTCGGCAGTGCGTATGTTTCCGCCGGAAAATTTGCGGAAGCGATTCCTCCGTTGGAGAGCTATGTGAAGCTTCAGCCCGGAAACCCCGCCGGGCACTATCAGCTGGCGATTGCCTACAGCCGCGCCGGACGAAAGGACGACGCGAAGAGGGAAGCGGCGCTTCAGAAGGAAACTACTGAGAAGCTCGAACAGGAAAAACAGAGAGCCGCAGACGCTTTGCAGAAGCAATCCTCCGGGCAGGGAGCTCAAAAGCCGGAGCCCCGGAATTAGCCTCCACAATCCTGAATCTAACGGAGAAACAGGGATGAACAAGAGGCCGGACTGTGGAGCCCGCCATTGCACCAAGAACGAGTGAGAAAGACGTTACAAATGCGGGTCTCGAGAATCGGCCGCCTGCACTCTTGTCATCCAGAAGCGGTTTTCTGCGCTCTCTTGTTGACGATGATGGCCGCCGGGCTTATTTGTACCGCACAACTGTATGCCCAAGCTCCACGACCGAGTTCCATACAGTTCACGAATGTAACCGCAGCAGCGGGAATCAAGTTTATCCACTTCAGGGGCAACGACGGAATCCCCATCAACCGAGAGATATTTGGTCCTGGCGTTTGCGTCGCGGATTTCGACGGCGATGGTTTTCCGGACATTTACTTCGTCAATGGACGCGATCTCTATAATCGCGGTATTTCAGCGCGCAACGCGCTTTATCGGAACAATGGCGATGGCACATTCACGGATGTTACCGAAGCAGCTGGCGTCCCTGGTATGGGCTACGGCCTCGGTTGCGTTTGGGGCGATTACGACAACGACGGATTTCCCGATCTTTACGTGAGCCAGTACGGCCGAAACGTGCTGTACCACAACAACGGCAACGGAACTTTTACTGACGTTACCGACAAGGCGGGCGTGGCGGGAACGGAATTCGGCACGGTCTTTCACTCTGGGGCCACTTTTTTCGATTACGACCGCGACGGCCGCTTGGATCTCTACGTCGGCGGCTACGTTGACCTTGGGCCTGATAGTCCGCGATACTGCGTCATCAGCGGCGCGCGAACGAGTTGCCCCCCGAGCGCTTACAAAGGCACTCCCGACATTCTGTACCACAACAACGGCGACGGGACTTTCACAAACGTAACCAAGGCCGCGGGAATCTACGAGCCGAAAGGGAAAAATCTCGCCGTGGGGGCGGCTGACTACGACAACGATGGCTGGCCCGACTTGTTTGTGGCCAACGATGGACTCAACGCCTTTCTCTACCACAACGAGGGCAATGGCAAGTTCGATGAAATTGGGACGATCACTGGGATGGGTCTCACCGCCCGCGGTAGTGTGATGGCTGCTATGTGCATTTCCCTGGGCGACTACGACAATGACGGTTGGCTCGATCTCTTCATCACCGATTTCCAGAAAAACTCCGATCATCTTTGGCACAACGATGGAAAGGGTTCGTTTGACGAGGTCAGCGATCAGGCTGGGATCACGATTCCCACTCGAGAGGTGCTCAGCTTTGGCGGCGGCTTCTTCGATTACGACAACGACGGCTGGCTTGATTTATTCATTGCCAACGGCCATGTTTATCCCGAAGTCGAGCAGGTCTCGCCGGACGTGCACTTCAAGCAGATCAACTCTCTGTTCCACAATGAAGGGAACGGCAAGTTCGCGGAAACGACAAAGATCGCCGGTAGCGGATTCCAAACGCCGTTCGTCGGGCGAGGCGTAGCGTTCGTAGACTTCGACAACGATGGTTTCATGGATGTGCTTGTGGGCAATAATGGCGACCCTCCGTTGCTACTGCACAACGGTGGAGGCAACGGCAACCATTTCCTCAACTTTAAACTGGTTGGCACGAAAAGTAATCGCGATGCAATGGGTGCCCGCATCCATGTTCTAGCTGGCGGGCTCTCGGAAATCCGCGAGATCGCGGGCGGTGGGAGCTACCTTTCGCAAAGTGATCTTCGGGCTCATTTCGGACTAGGGAAGGCCACGAAGGCCGAGACGGTCGAGGTCAAGTGGCCCAGCGGGCTCCGACAAGTATTTCACGATGTGGACGCCGATAATTTTTATCAAATTCAGGAAGGCTCCGGCCAGTTGGCGGTCCAACGATTTGCGCGCAAGATCTCCAAAGGAGAGTCGCATCCTTGAGGCTTCCCGCTATTGCCAGGTACTTTGATCTTCTTCCACGCAGAGAGTTTCTCAGGATTTTGCTCGGTGCTGCGGCCATGGGAGGAGCCACACGGTCTACCTTTTCCTCCGAGAACGCCTTCACCGCATTCTCTGAAATTCCTCCTTCTGCTAGCGGGATTTCCTGGTCACACGTGAACGGCCGTTCCCCGGAAATGTACCTCCCCGAAACGACTGGGGCGGGCTGCGCTTTCTTTGATTACGACAACGACGGTTGGATGGACATCTATCTTGTGAATAGCGGCGCTTGCGACTTCTACAATCCCATTCTGCCTTTGCGCAATGCACTCTACCGCAACAATCGCGACGGTACGTTCACGGACGTTACCCAAAAAGCTGGCGTCCCCGGAAACGCGTACGGCATGGGCGTGGCCGTCGGTGACTATGACGGCGATGGTTTTTCAGATCTTTATGTCACCCAATACGGCCACAGCATTCTCTATCACAACAATGGCGACGGCACCTTCACCGATGTCACTGCAAAATCCGGTGTCGGTGCCGCCGGTTGGGCTACCAGCGCCGTTTGGTTCGACTACAACAATGACGGCCTTATCGATCTCTTCGTCTGCCGCTTCGTTAATTTCAGCAAATCCAAGAATCAATGGTGCGGCAACGTCACCACGCATGACCGCTGGTATTGCATTCCGCGCGTCTACGATCCCATGCCCTGCTGGCTCTTCCGCAACAATGGCGACGGTACTTTCACCAACGTAAGCAAGGAAACCGGTATAGCCAATTTCATGGCCAAAGCATGGGGCGTTGTCGCCTGCGACATCAACAACGATGGCTGGCTGGACCTTTTCGTCGCGAACGACACGGTCGCCAACTGTCTCTTCGCCAATCGTCAAGGGACATTTGAAGAGATTGGTTTGGTCTCCGGTGTCGGCTTTAGCTCCTACGGCCGACCGCGTTCGGGGATGGGAGTCGATGCCGCCGACTACGATCAGGACGGCTGGGTCGATCTCTTCGTTGCAAATGTTGATCAAGAGATGTTT
>Ga0210407_10002695_pt1 | contig 15077 bp, 14 predicted proteins | sample IncBWC27MmetaG_FD_150860 | JGI IMG/M metagenome (GOLD analysis project Ga0210407, IMG submission 150860) | Forest soil microbial communities from Barre Woods Harvard Forest LTER site, Petersham, Massachusetts, United States - Inc-BW-C-27-M | ecosystem: Environmental > Terrestrial > Soil >...
GCTGCTTATGTGTTGCCGCTCCCCTTTCTGGCCAATACGCCGGAAGACCGCAAAGTTCTGCTCGAGCAACGCGGCGTCGCAGACGTGTTCGAGCTTGGCGTGAAGTCGACCCTGCGCTTGGTCGGAATCGGCGCGATTGATGATGACGCCTCGATTCTGTCGACAGGCCTGGTCGAGAGACACGAATTCAACGAAGCTCACGCTCTCGGCGCGGTCGGCGAGTTGCTGGGCCATCTCTTTTCCTCACGCGGCGACTTGATTGACAGCGGCGTCTCCGCGCGGGCTCTCTCCATGTCCGCCACCGATATTCAGCGAAGCGCGACGATCGCGGTCGCGGGAGGAAAGACCAAAATTGATGCTATCAGAGGCGTGCTTGCAAGCGGATTGCTGCATGGCCTGATCACCGACGAGAATACCGCGAGAAGTCTCGTGGACGAACCATCATCGCGAACGTGATGAGGGAAGGAAACCAAGGAGGAAGTGATGCACGACAAGGCGAAAGAATTGTTCACGGCATTCAAGGCCGGCAAAATGAGCCGGCGCGAACTGATGAGCGGCGCCGCGAAGCTAGGCGTCAGCGCCGCGACCGCCAATTTCCTGTTCAACGCCGCTGCAACACAGGCGCTCGCGGCCGATTTCGACTGGAAAAAATTCCAAGGTACAAAGCTTCACCTTCTGTTGAACAAGCATCCTTACGCGGACGCGATGATCGCGGACCTCGATAATTTCAAAGGTCTGACGGGCATGGATGTGACCTATGACATCTTCCCGGAGGACGTGTACTTCGACAAGGTGACGGCCGCTCTCTCGTCGAAGTCGAGCCAGTACGACGCCTTCATGACCGGCGCCTACATGACCTGGACCTACGGGCCGGCGGGCTGGATCGAAGACCTCAACGCGTGGATCAAAGACCCCGCCAAGACCAATCCGAAGTATGATTGGGAAGACGTGCAGCCTGGGCTGCGGGCGTCCACCGCGTGGAACGGAGTGCCTGGAGCCGCGCTCGGATCGGCAGACGCCAAGCAATGGTGCATACCGTGGGGCTTTGAGCTCAATTCGACCGCATACAATCGTAAGATGTATGACAAGGCCGGGGTCAAGCCGGCTAACAATCTTCCGGAACTCATCGAGACCACCGCCAAGCTCACCAAGGATTTGGGCGGCCCGTACGGCATCGGCGTCCGAGGCTCGCGCTCCTGGGCGACGATCCATCCGGGATTTCTATCCGGCTATTCCAACTATGGACAGCGGGACCTCACCGTCACCGACGGCAAATTAAAGGCCGCGATGAACACCGCCGAATCCAAGGCGTTCCACAAGATGTGGATAAAAATGATTCAGGATTCGGGGCCCAAGAACTGGTCGACCTACACCTGGTACCAAGTCGGAACCGATCTCGGAGCTGGCGCTTCGGCCACCATCTACGACGCCGACATTCTCGGCTATTTCATGAATGGCGGCTCCAACAGGGAGAAGGGTAATCTCGGTTTCCACGCTTTCGCAGCCAATCCCGAAGCCAAAGCTCCGACCCCGAACGTGTGGATCTGGTCGCTGGCCCTGAACACCGCGGGCAAACAGAAGGACGCGGCTTGGTATTGGATGCAATGGGCGTCGTCGACCGAGCATGATCTGTTCGGCGCGCGCAAGATGGACTTCGTCAATCCCGTTCGCACCTCCGTCTGGAAGGACGACGAGTTCCGCAACCGGATCGACAAGTCTTACAGCGGCTACCTCGCGCAATACGACGCGTCGGCGCCGGGCGCCCGCATCTACTTCACGCCTCAGCCTTTGTTCTTCGACGTCACCACGCAATGGGCCGAGGCGCTGCAGAAGATGGTCGCCAAGGAAGTGCCCGTCGACGACGGGCTCGATCAGTTGGCCGCGTCCATCGATAAGCAGCTCAAGGACGCCGGACTCGGCTGAGCTTTGATCAAAACGCGAGCGCGCGGACCTAAGTTTACAGTCCGCGCGCCGCGGATCGCCAAAGCACTTCCGAGATGACCAGGGTCAGCGATCGCAGGTAAGGTTGGTTTTGTGACTGACACTGCAGTCAAGCACGCCGACGCGCCAGCGCGTCGGCGAATCAATTACCTGCCATATTTGCTCAGCCTGCCGGCGCTGCTCGTCTGCATCGGGATTCTGATTCCCTTCGTCACCGCTGTCTATTATTCCCTGCAGCGTTATCGTCTGAACCTGCCGATGATGCGGGGGTTCATCTGGTTCCAGAACTACATCGACTTTTTGACGGACCGCGAGTTCTGGCACACCGTTCAGGTGTCGCTCGAATACACGGCGCTGACGGTCGGGATCGAGCTCGTTTTCGGCCTGGCGATCGCCATGCTTCTGCAGAAGCAGACCCGGATCAACAACATCGTCTCGATCCTGCTTCTTCTGCCTCTCATGACGGCGCCGGCGATCGCGGCGCTCATGTGGAAGCTGATGACCAACCCGAACTTCGGCGTCCTCTCTTATTTTGTGCAGCTTCTCGGGTTCAACAATTTTAAATGGGCGTCCGACCCAAGCACCGCGCTGTTCACCGTGGTTCTCGTCGACGTCTGGGTCTACACGCCCTTCATCATGATTTTGCTGCTAGCCGGCTTGCGCTCCTTACCGACACAGCCGTTCGAAGCCGCAGCACTAGACGGTGTTCCAAGGCGGTTCGTCTTCTTTCGGATTACGCTGCCGATGCTCACGCCCTACATCATCACAGCCGGGCTGTTCCGGATGCTCGATTCGATCCAGCAATTCGACATCATCTACCCGATGACTCAAGGTGGCCCCGGAAACACGCTGCTCGTCTTCCAGGTCCGCGCCTATCTCGAATTCTACCAATATACGAACGTGGGCAAGTCGGCCGCGCTTTTGATCATCCTGTGGGCGGTGACCTATGCCCTGTCGAACGTCTTCATCAAACAGTGGTTGAAACTGCGCGAACGCGCCCGCGGGCTGGCGTAGGAGGAGGCGGCTGTGGAGCACATGTCTCTTCTGGAGCGCGTGGTGCGGGGCGTCTTGATCGTCCTCATCGTGCTCTTCTTCCTGTTTCCGATCTTCTGGATTTTCCTCATGTCTTTCCAGACCAATGAGGATATCCTGCGCATCCCGCCCAGCCTTTTCTTCACGCCGACGCTCTCCAACTTCTCTGCGCTGATCACCGGCAAGCTCGTTTCGACTGCCGGAACGCTCGACATCGCATTCATGAGAAACCTGTGGAACAGCGTGCTTCTATCGACTGCGTCCGTCGTCATCGCGCTCATTCTTGGCGTTCCCGCGGCCTATGCGTTCGCGCGCTACAAGTTTCGCCTCGGCGAAGACATTGCGTTCACCCTGTTGTCGTTTCGATTCGCGCCGCCGCTGCTGGTGCTGCTGCCTCTCTCGCTTTATTTCCAGCAGCTGGGGCTTACCGACACCTACGTCGGTCTGATCTGGGTCTATCAGCTGATTGCGCTGCCGCTTATCCTCTGGATCGTGCGCGGCTATTTCGAGGACCTCTCTCCGGACATTGAGTACGCCTATCGCGTTGCAGGTCATTCGTGGTGGCGCACATTTACCCGGATCGCTATTCCGCTGGCGGGGCCTGGAATCGCCGCAGCCGGGCTCCTGGCTTTCATTTTCTGCTGGAACAACTTCGTCTTCGCGCTCATTTTGGCGTCGGCCGAGAAACAACCGGTCACGGTCGGCGCGCTCGCCTTTGTCACCGCTTCCGGCATTCAATATGGACAGATCGCCGCGGCAATCGTGCTTTCGGTAGCCCCGACGCTCGCGCTTGCGCTTTACGCCCAACGATATCTCGTTGAGGGTCTCTCACTGGGCGCGTTGAAGGGCTAGTCATGGCCAATATCGAGATCCGGTCAGTCAGCAAGGAGTTCAAAACGGGCAAGGTGCTCGACCGGATTTCGCTTGCGGCGGAGGACGGCGAGATTGTCGCGATTTTTGGGCCGTCGGGATCGGGCAAGACCGTGCTTCTGCGGCTTGTCGCCGGCGTCGAGCAACCCGACGAGGGGCGTATTTTGCTCGGCGGTCGCGACGTCACCGACCAAGCTCCCGAGGCGCGCGGCGTGGGAATGGCGTTTCAAAACTTCGCGCTCTTTCCGCACATGTCAGCATTCGACAACGTTGCGAGCGCACTGACGGCCCACAAGGTTCCGCGAGAAATTATCCGCGCGAAGGTCGAGAAGGTCGCCACGCTTTTAAAGATTGAGCACGTTCTCCAACACGCGCCGCGCGAACTGTCCAATGGTCAGAAGCAACGCACCGCGTTAGCACGGGCGTTGGTGGCCGAACCCAAAATCCTGCTGCTCGATGATCCGTTGCGCAACGTCGACGCTAAATTGCGTTATGAGATGCGCCTGGAACTGCCTTCTCTGCTCAAGGCGTCCGGATCGACAGTTCTCTACGTGACTCAAGACTATAAGGAAGCGATGGCCCTTGGCGATAGGATCGCGGTGCTATCAGACCGGGACTTCGCGCAGATCGCTCGGCCTGCGGAGATTTATGGAAGGCCGGCGACGATCAATGTCGCTAGCCTGTTCGGAGATCCGACGATCAATCTGATGCCTGTCGAGCCGCTCGCTTCATCTACCGGTCCGAAGATTGCAATCGGTGGAGCTGCGTTGTCGCTGCCTCCCGGCTATGGCCACATGGCTGGGAAAGCCTGCGTTCTGGGGTTGCGGGCGGAAAATATTGTCGTCGCAGACTCGTCGTCGCCAGAGAGCCTTCCGGTTGAAGTGGTCGCGGTGACGCCACTGAATGAAAGAACCTTGCTTCTCCTCCGCACCGATGACGGTCGCGAAATTCTGGCGTCTGAAGCGGGAACGAACGAGGCTCCGCGCAGGCATGGGGCCGCCTTCGCTCGATTTGACGCCGAAGCTGTTCTTCTCTTCGACCCCGCCGGCGGCCGCCGCATCCTTCCTCAGTCAGCGTGAGAGCCATGTCCGAGGCCGCTCTCTCGATCAAAAGCGTTGACAAGATCTACGAGGGACGCGGGAAAGGTCCCGTCCATGCGGTGAAGAACCTCGACATGGATGTGCAAAGAGGCGAGATCGTCGCGCTGCTGGGGTCATCCGGGTGCGGCAAAACCTCGACCCTGCGCATGATCGCAGGCTTTGAGGAGGTCACCCGCGGGGACATCGTTCTGGAAGGCCGGCGGGTCAATCAGATGCCCCCAGCGCGTCGAAAAGTCGCGATGGCGTTCGAGGGCTATTCGCTCTATCCGCCCCTCACTGTCCGCGACAATATTGCGTTCGCGTTGAAAAGCGCCCGCACGTCGGCGAAGGATGTGCAAAAATCGGTGGCGGACGTCGCGCACATTTTGGAGATCGAGCCAATCCTCGATCGATATCCAAGTTCCATTTCGGGCGGAGAGCAGCAACGCGCGAGTCTCGCTCGCGCGCTCGTGCGCCAGGCGGATCTCTATCTCCTGGACGAACCCATGGGCCAACTCGAGCCGCGGCTACGCGCCGTTTTGCGCGGTCGACTGAAGAGCCTTTTGGTCGATCGCCGCATGACCGCGATCTTTGTCACTCACGACCAGACCGAAGCCAATGCGCTTGCCGACCGCGTGGCGGTCATGGAAGGCGGGGTGCTGCAACAATTCGCCAGCCAGAAGGATTTGCGCGAAAGGCCAGCCAATCTGTTTGTCGCCACGTTCGTGGGCGAGCCGCCTATGAACGTGTTCGAATCCAAGGTCATGAACGGCGATCGGGTTCGCTTCGCGATCGATAACGGCCCCACCTTCGATTTCGCCGATAGCGACATTCCCCAGAGCGTTCGCGCAGCAATTGGGAGGCGCGAGAAAGTCGTGATCGGGGTTCGTCCCCACGCCGTTCGATTGGGGATCGGCTCTGACGACGCCCGCATCGTCTCCAATCAATGGCTGGGCGATCAAAGCCATTTGGCGATGGAGGTCGCAGGTAAACTTATGGTCGCCGTTTCGCATGCGCCGATCCCGGCCCAAGTCGGGGAACGGCTGCGGTTTGGCGTCTCCGCGTCGGATCTGCACGTGTTCGACGCCAGCACATCGGCGGCTTTATCGCACGGGCTGGATGCCGCATGAGTTCCGCCGCCCGAGCCGCAAACGCGAAGCGCGGCCCATGACTCGCGATATCCTGCTAGGAATCGACGCTGGCACCTCCGTCATCAAGGCGGTCGCGTTTTCGCTTGGCGGCGAGCAGATCGCGGTGGCCGCCAGGCCCAATGTCTATCAGGCGCTTGGCGGGGGTCAGGTCGAGCAAGATATGCATCGGACTTGGGCCGATTGCGCCGCGACATTGCGGGAACTCACCGAACGCGTTCCGGACCTCGCGCGCCGCGTCGCCGCGCTCGCTGTGACGGCGCAGGGTGACGGTTCATGGTTGATTGATTCGGCCGGCGAGCCCGTCGGCGGGGGGCTGCTTTGGCTGGATTCCCGCGCGGCCAGCCTCGCTGCGGACTACCTTAAAACCGACGCATATCGCGAGCATTACGCCCTCACCGGCTCAGGTCTCAATGCATGTATGGCTTCGGTCCAGCTTGCCTGGATGAAGCGTTGGCAGCCAGACCGCATCGCGCGAGCCGCCACCTGCTTTCACTGCAAGGACTGGCTCTATTTCAAGCTGACAGGCGCTCGCATAACTGATCCGGCCGAAGGCAATTTCACCTTTGGCAATTACCGCAGCCGAGAATACGAGCCGTCGATTCTGGAAGGCATGGGGATTGCCGACTGCGCGCACCTGCTACCGCCAATGATCGACGGCGTGAGCGAGACAGGAAAGCTGATAGCGTCCGCCGCAGCCGAGACATTGCTGCCTGAGGGCCTGCCTGTGTCGCTCGCCTATCTAGACGTGGTGTGCACCGGACTCGGCGGCGGCCTTTGCGATCCTGTCGCGGGCGTCGGCGTCTCGATTCTCGGCTCGACCGGAATGCACATGCGTTATGCTCCCACGCCCGACGACGTGCGGCTGAACGAGGACCGCTCCGGCTATACGATGTGTCTGCCGATCGAGCGCGCCTGCGCTTCGATGCAGTCCAATATGGCGGCCACGCTCAATATCGATTGGCTGATGGACATGGCCCGCGAAGCCGCGGAGATGGCGGGCGCGAAGACAAGTCGCGCTGCGCTTCTATCTGGCCTGGACGACAGAGTGCTTGGCGCCGATCCGGGCCAAGCCGTCTACCACCCCTACATTTTCGAGGCTGGGGAGCGCGGTCCTTTCCTCAATCCTGACGCGCGGGCGCAGTTCAGCGGCCTTTCGACGCAGACGAGTTTTGCTGGCCTCGCGCGGGCGGTTTTTGAAGGCCTCGCTTTCGCAGCGAGAGACTGCTTCCTCGCTTCCGGCTCGATCCCAAGCGAAGTCCGGTTAGGCGGAGGCGCCGCCAGGTCGAAGGCGATGCGCGTTATTCTCGCTGCGGCGCTCAACGCGAACGTGCGGACGCTCGCACGTGAGGAGCTTGGCGCTTCTGGCGCGGCGATGATGGCTGCCGTCAACATCGGCGTGTATCCGAACATGAATGCGTGCGGCGACGCATGGGTCACTCCGTTTCTCGATCAGCTGACGGTCCCCGACCCACAGCTTAGCGCCTATTACGCGAAGCTTTACCCGATCTACCGAACCATCAGAGCGGCCATGTCGCCGGCTTGGGATCATTTGGGCCGGCTCAGACAGGAGTACGCGGCTTGAGCAAGGACTTCGAGCGCCGAAGGCCGATCATATCGATCATGGGCGACCGTTTCATGCTGCCGTCAATGTTCGAACAGGCGATCCGAGAGAAGTGCGGAGAGACGCTCGACATCCGATCGTACGAGATGCCGTGGCCAGACGAACCGATGGAGCACGGCTATGCTGAGCCGGGAATGGAGGGGCTAAAGGAATATCAGGGGACAGCCGATGAGGTGGTGGCGCATATGGACGGCGCGGAGATCGCCGTCACCCATCTCGCGCCCTTTTCCGCCGGAGTGATTGAACGACTGCCTGAGTTGAAGCTGATTGCCGTCTCCCGAGGGGGCCCTGTCAACATCGACATGGCGGCGGCGCGCAAGCGAAAGATTCGTGTCGTCAACACCCCGGGTCGGAACGCATCCGCGGTTGCGGAGTTCGCCATCGGCGCAATCCTTGCCGAAACTCGGCTCATTACAAGGGGGCACGAAAGCCTGCGTCGCGGCGAATGGCGCGGCGATCTCTATCGCGCTGATCTTACCGGCGAGGAACTGTCGGAAATGACGGTCGGCGTGATCGGGTATGGCCATATAGGAACCAAGGTCGTGCGCATCCTCAAGGCGTTCGGCTGCCGCATTCTGGTCTGCGACCCTTATGTTCAGCTTTCAGCCGATGACCTGCGGGACGAGGTCGTTCAAGTCTCGCTCGAACGGCTCATGCGGGAGAGCGACGTGGTGACGTTGCACGCGCGGGTGACCGACGAGACGCGCGGATTTATTGGACGAGCACAGTTCGAGCAAATGAAGCCCGGCGCGTATTTCGTGAACACGGCGCGGGGGCCGATGGTCGACTACGACGCGCTCACGGAGGCGCTCAAGAAGCGGCATTTGCGCGGCGCCGCTATAGAAACCTTCGCGGTCGAGCCAGCGCCCTCCAATTTGGAATTGCTTCAGCTCGATAACGTCACTTTGACTCCTCATATCGCGGGCGCATCGATAAAGACCGTGAAAATCGCCGCCGCGGCCGCAGCTGAGGAAGTTCGCCGATACCTAGCAGGGGAAGGTCCCCTTAATCCTTGTTGAGCCGCTCCCATACGGAATGACCCGAGACCTTGGCCAGTTCGACCTGATTGTCGTTGGCGGCGGCGTCAACGGAGCCGGCATCGCTCGCGACGCTGTGGGCCGCGGCCTCTCGGTGCTGTTATGCGAGAAGGACGATCTCGCGCAGGGAACCTCCTCCCGGTCGGGCAAGCTCGTTCACGGCGGGTTGCGCTATCTTGAATATTACGAGTTTCGCCTTGTCCGCGAAGCGTTGATCGAGCGCGAGGTCCTGCTCCGTGCGGCGCCGCACATCATCTGGCCGATGCGGTTCGTCCTACCTCACAGCCCGGAGCAACGTCCGGCTTGGATGGTCAGGGCAGGCCTGTTTCTTTACGATCACTTGGGCGGGCGCAAGATCCTATCGCCGACGCGAAGCCTCGACCTAGTAAAGGCGCCCGAGGGCGAGCCGCTGCGCAAGAATTTTAGCCGCGCCTTCGAGTACTCGGACTGCTGGGTGGACGATGCGCGACTGGTTGTCCTGAACGCTCTGGACGTCGACAAGCGTGGAGGCGCGGTGTTGACGAGGACGCCGCTCACATCGGCGCGACGCGTGGCCGACACATGGCGCGTCGATTTGCGAAGCGCGAGAGACGGGAACACTCTGCAGGCGACCGGAAAGATTCTTGTCAACGCTGCGGGCCCCTGGGTCGAGGACGTTCTGCATCGGGCGGGCCGCAACGCCGAGAGTCGCGTCCGGCTCGTCAAGGGCAGCCATATTGTCACGCGTAAGTTCTGGAACGGCGATCAAGCCTATCTGCTTCAGAACAGCGATAAGCGGGTGATTTTCGTGAATCCGTATGAGGGCGACCTCGCCTTGATCGGAACCACGGACATCCCGTTCGAGGGGCGAGCCGAAGACGTGCGCGTTGACAGGAGCGAAGTCGAATATCTTCTCTCCGTCGTCGATCGTTACTTCCTGAGAGCCCCTAAGCTCGGCGAGGTCGTCGACTCGTTTTCCGGGGTGCGTCCCCTGTTCGACGACAAATCAGCCAATCCGAGCGCGGTCACTCGCGACTATGTCTTCGATGTCGAAGCGCCGGCGGGGCAAGCCCCGATGCTCTCCGTCTTCGGCGGCAAGATCACCACTTATCGCAGACTTGCTGAGCACGCATTGGAGAAGCTTTCTCCCTACCTTCAGCAGATGTCCGGCGCGTGGACGGAGCGCGCGGCGTTGCCGGGAGGAGACATTTCTGGCGCCGACTTTTCTTTCTTTCTAAAGGAGCTGCGTCAGCGGCGCCCTTGGCTCCCGCAGGACGTCGCGCACGGCTATGCCCGGCGATATGGGACAAGAGTTGAGAACTTGCTGAACGGCGCCAAATCCATCAGCGATCTAGGACGTCCGTTCGGTGGAACGCTTTATGAGCGTGAGGCCCGCTTCCTTGCGGAGGAGGAGTGGGCGACCGAGGCCGAAGATATTCTTGAGCGGCGGACGAAACATGCCTTGCATCTCACGGATAAGGAGCGCGCAGGTTTTGCGGCCTGGTTTCAAATGCTGACGCGGCATCCAGTCTGATGACCTCCCCGCATATCGATGACCGTGAGTTTCACGCGCTGCGGGAGCTGTCCGCCACACTCGGCGCCGATCCCTTGCGGACGCAAGGCGCCGGCGGCAATACGTCGATCAAACGAGACGGCGTCATGTGGATCAAGGCGTCGGGAACGTGGCTCGCCGACGCGCTTGCGCAGGATATCATGACGCCTGTTCGTCTAGACCCTCTGCGCAAAGCGATCGCGGATGGAGATCCTCGCGCCGGGGCCGCGATTGATTTTGTGGATTCGGGCGCAAATCCTGGCGGCCTACGGCCTTCGATCGAGACCAGCGTGCACGCGACAATCCCGTCGCCGATCGTCGTCCATATTCATTGTGTGAACACAATCGCGCTCGCCGTTCGACATGATGGCGAGTCTCTCGTCCGCGAACGCTTGAGGCCGCATGCGGACGTCGCGCTTGCGTTCATACCGTATCGCAAGCCAGGCTTGCCGCTTGCCCATGCGATCGCGGAACGGCTGACGAAGGACACGAACGTTTTCGCCCTCGCCAATCACGGCCTCGTCGTCGCCGGTGAGACGGTTGCGGAAGTCGCCCATCGCATTACTCGCGTATGCGAAGCGTTTTCCGCGTCGGCGCGCGCAGCGCCACAAGCCGATACCGAAACGCTTGCCTCGATCGTCGAAGGCTCCGACTATCGCCTGCCGCAGGATCCCGCCGCCCACGCCGTCGCGCTCGATCCGAAAAGCCTCGGGATCGCACGGCTTGGCTCACTTTACCCAGACCATGTGGTGTTCCTCGGGCCAGGCGTCATGGAAGCCTCAGTCGCCGGCGGCCGGCTTCGCGCGCCGCCCGAAGGTCGCCGACCGCCGCTGATGATGGCGCTGCCCGGTCTTGGCGTAGTTCTTCATCATTCAGCATCGAAGAATGCACACGCAATGGCGCGGTGTCTTGCGGACGTTGAGGCCCGCATTCCCGAAGAGGCGCCAATACGCGTACTGACCAGCGCCGAGGAACAGGCGCTCATGAACTGGGAAGCGGAAGCCTATCGTCAGTCGATCGGAAGATAAGGACGTGGGCTTGATGGACGCGCGCGTGATCGGAATTGATGTCGGCACGTCGGGAGTGCGTGCGGCCGCGCATGCAGGCGACGGCGCGACTGTCGGTTCGGCGGCCGTTGCGATGACAACTTTCGGCGACGCAACCGATCCTGCGACATGGTGGAATTGCGTTCGCGCCGTCATCTCCGAACTGGGTTCATCGTGCGACCTGAGCCAACTGCGCGCGCTCGCCGTCGATGGCACCTCCGGCACGATGCTGGCTGTGGACCGGTTCGGAGAGCCGGTAGGGCCTGCCCGCATGTATGACGAACCTTGCAACGACGAAGCCGTAATCGGAGCGATCGCGGAATATGCGCCCGCCGACAGCGCAGCTCGGGGAGCCACGTCCGCCCTTGCGCGAGTTTTGATGATGCAGGATCGACCGAATGTTCGCCACCTGCTGCATCAGGCCGATTGGATCAGCGGAAAGCTTAGCGGGAGGTTCGACCGCAGCGACTGGAACAATGCGCTGAAGACGGGTTACGACCCGGTCGCCGCCCGATGGCCCGACTGGATCGAACGAACCGGCGCGGATCTTGCAAAGTTGCCTGTCGTTCTGGAGCCCGGCGCTGCCATTGGTCAGGTCAGCGCAGAGGCCGTGGGTCTCGGCATACCAGGGTCAGCGATTGTTCATGCCGGAACGACTGACGGCTGCGCCTCGTTTCTTGCGACCGGCGCCTCAGAGGCGGGCGACGGCGTGACCGCGCTCGGATCGACGCTAGTCGTCAAGCTTCTGTGCGACCATCCGATCTTCGCTCCAGAGTTCGGCATATACAGCCATCGGATTGGCTCTATGTGGCTCGCCGGCGGCGCCTCGAATACGGGCGGCAAGGTCATTAACCAGTTCTTTCCGCGCGACCGTCTTGCGGAGCTTTCTGCCGGCGTGAAGCCGGAGAACCCAACCGGACTGAGCTACTATCCGCTTCTGAAGCCGGGCGAACGCTTCCCGATCAACGATCCCAAACTTCCGCCTCGGCTCGAGCCCAGGCCCAAAGACGACACGACGTTCTTTCAGGCGATCCTTGAAGGCGTCGCTGAGGTCGAAGCGCTGGCCTACCGCAAACTCGCAGAACTCGGGGCGCCGCCGCTGCGCTCTGTCCGAACCGTCGGTGGCGGCGCCACGAACTCGGCCTGGACGAGGATTCGGGGGCGCAAGTTGGGGGCGCCTTTCAAATCCGCGGAGTCGCAAGAGGCATGTGCGGGAGTGGCTCGTCTCGCGTTGCAAAGCCTTCGCTATTCCGGGTGAGCGCTGTGTCTCGCTTTGTCGCAATCGCGTCTTCCTTCGCGGCGGTGTTCTTCGACCAATATGGCGTGCTGCACGATGGACGAAACCCTTATCCCGGCGCGAGGAACGCTCTGGCGGTGCTGAAGTCGTGCGGCGTCAAAATCGTTGTCCTCTCCAACTCCGGCCGCACGGGCGCCGCCAACGCGGGGCGCATGACGAAATTAGGCTTCGAGCGGGAGCTTTACGACTTCCTCGTAACCTCGGGCGATGTGGCGAGAACTCTGCTGAAGCGTGGACGCTTCCCAACGCTGCTTGCGCCGGGAGCCCGCTGCTTCATCATTTCGACCGGTGCAGATGACGAATTGGCGTCGGCGCTCGGCGTCGTCCCGGCCGCTCATAGCGAGGAGGCCGATCTCATCATTATCGCAGGCAGCCAAGCCGACAAGGTGTCGCTCGACGATTACCGCGCGTCGCTCGCGCCGGCGGCTCGGCGCGGAACGCCCTGCATGTGCGTCAATCCCGACAAGCTCATGCTGACGGCGGCGGGCAACGCGCCCGGCGCTGGACGCATCGCCGAGATTTATGAGGAACTGGGCGGCGTCGTGACATGGGTTGGCAAACCGTTCCCCGAGATCTATCGGGCGGCTGCCGCGCTATCGCAGGTTCAGGAACCGCGCGATGTTCTCTGTGTTGGCGATAGCGTCGAACACGATATCGCGGGAGCCAATCGGTTCGGCGCCTTTGCGGCTCTCGTGAGGACAGGCGTTCTTGCTGACCTGTCTGACAAAGAGCTTGCAGCCGAAATCGGCCGGCATGGCGCGCTGCCGGACTACGTGATCCGAAATTTGGCGTCGTAAGGACGATCGAGCGCGTCCCGGCGTCCCGCCTCGTCGCGAATTGCGATGAACCAATTCCAAGTGACAACTTCTTGGCGCCGGCGCCCGCGATATACGGTTCAGAACAATAGTGTTTTTCGCTGGCGATAACGGGTTGGAAGCGGAACAGGGAGGATAAAAATGAAGTTCGCGAAATTATTGAGGTCGGCCACGGCTTTGGCTTTTTTTGAGCACGCTCGCGGCAAGCGCAGGCCTGGCGCCCGCTCACGCGGAAGACAAGGTCAACATCATCATGGATGGCGGTCCCCTCTGGGATCCGTTCTTCGGCGCGATGAAGAAAGGCGAGGAAGACGCGGCTAAGGACCTTGGGGCCGACTTTCAGTGGGTCACCAGCACCGACACCGCCAATTTCGACACGGACCACGCGAAGCTCGTCAAACAGTCGGCGAGCCGTCACCCGTCGGCGCTGATCATCGGCAATTACTTTCCGCATGCCCTCGACCCGATCATCAAGGACATCACCGCTGCGGGCGAGCCCGTCTTCATTTTCCACGACGGCGGCGCTTCGTGGAAAGACGACGGCGCGATCGGCTACATCGGCTTCGACTCCTACGCTCTCGGAAAGAAGGTCGCTGATCTGTCAGTGAAGGCCGGCGCCAAGCACGGGCTTTGCGTGAACCAGTCCCTGGCAACGTGACTCTGGAAAAACGAATGCAAGGGCTACCAAGACGCGTTCAAAGAGGCGGGCGGCAGCGCCAACTCGGCAAGAAGGACAAGATCGTCAACGGGTCTCTCGGCTTGTCGGTTAATGCGCTCCCGGCGTTGCATGACGGCAAGATCCTGTTCATCGCCGATCTGCAGCCCTATCTCGATGGCTATTACGCCGTCGTCGAGGCCTATCAATACGCCAAATACGGGATGCTGCCGGCCGGAGAGATTTGGACCGGGGCGCAGATCCTGACCAAGGATAACGTCGATAAGGTTTTGGACATCAACAAGAAGTTTCCAGGAGTCCGCGGCGCTTCCTGATAGAAGGCAATCGGCTTGGACGCCTCTCGAGCGGCGGCGTCCAAGCTCTCTTGAAGATGCAGAAACGAGCTTCGATTTCTCAAGGAGCGTCATGGCTTCGGTAGTGGACTCAGCGGCGGAGGGAGTTCACGACACGTCCGGGCGCGGTCGATGGTCGTTGAAAGGGATGGCTCGACGCCCTGAATTTGGCGCTGTCGTAGCGACAGCCCTAGTCTATCTTTTTTTCGCGATAACCACGCAAGGCGCGGGTTTCGTGTCGATCGACGGAACCGCAGGCTGGCTCGACACTTCCGCTGAACTCGGCATTATCGCGATACCCGTCGGCTCCTCATGGTGGCGGGAGAATCCGACCTTTCGGTCGGCTCCATTGTCGGCGCCTCCGCGGTCTTTCTCGCGATCGGCACCACAATCTTCAATGTACCTTTCTGGCTGATAATCGCCATCGTGCTTTTTTTCGGGCGCGTGCGTCGGGCTTATCAATGGAATCATCACGGTTCGCACCGGCCTCCCGTCATTCATCGTGTCGCTCGCGGCGAGCTTTTGCGTCGCCGGCGGCGCGACCGGTTTGGCGCGCTTGCTCACGAATACGACCAACATCTCAGTGAACCCGCCGCCTGACGTGCATTTGTTGTTTGGGTCGGCTTGGGGACAGGCCAACGTCTCGATC
>Ga0210407_10002697_pt1 | contig 15065 bp, 9 predicted proteins | sample IncBWC27MmetaG_FD_150860 | JGI IMG/M metagenome (GOLD analysis project Ga0210407, IMG submission 150860) | Forest soil microbial communities from Barre Woods Harvard Forest LTER site, Petersham, Massachusetts, United States - Inc-BW-C-27-M | ecosystem: Environmental > Terrestrial > Soil >...
TCGACGGCGGAGTACTGCTGGGTTTCGTCCACTACCCAGCATCACCCGCCGCCACGCCAAGCGGACAGATCGCGTGTGAATTGGACCGGACATATCACATACTAACGACAGCACCTCGAATGCGGACTTGTCTCGCGGCTCAGGCAGTGCGATAAAGAGAATCAAGGCTGGCGTGAAGGCCCACCGCTGACCGTCTCCTGCCAGGTTCCGATCCGTGGAGGGCCTTCACCCTCCCCGGCATATACCGTTTCAAACGACAGAAGAATACTGCCTCTTAAGACTAACCGCAAACCCACCTGCCTTAAACTTTGGCCGGTATAAAGCCGTTTCTCGGGAGCTTGGAGGAAATGTAACTCGGCGGGTTGCCGACGTTGCCGACAAGCTGGCGAAGTAGATTCGTAAACGCTGCGCCGTTTTTCGTTCTCTATCAAAAAAGCGGCGTGGAATCAGTTACTCAGGAGGGGCGGCGATCTGGGCCGCGATTACCAACATCGAGAACGCCTCGGAAACGACGATGACAACACCGACACCCCTGCTCACTTTCTCAGGATCTTGTCCGTGGCCTTTCCCTTGGCCAGTTCATCCACCAGCTTGTCCAGGTAACGGATCTGTTGCATGAGCTTATCCTCGATCTCCTCCACTCGATAACCGCAGATCACGCCGGTAATCTTGGAGACGTTCGGGTTGATCCGTGGTGCCCGGGCGAAGAAAGTCTCGAAGTCGACCTTCTTGTCAATCTGCTGTTGCAGCGTCTGTTCATCGTAGCCCGTTAGCCAGTGGATGATGGCATGCACCTCCTCCTTCGTACGACCCTTCTTCTCCGCCTTGGTGATGTAATGCGGGTAGACGCTTGCGAACGCCATTCTGAATACTCTCGTGTTGTCCATGGCCTCGTTGCTCCTCGAGTTTAGCGCTTTTTTTGGGATCCGCGATCTGGACAGTACCGTCAGGTTCCTTGAGAAACATCCGGTACCAGCCTCTAGTGGCTTGAGGCTCCACGATCGCACGAAGACGAGGTCGTTCACCACGACAACCCAGATGCCGATGAAGCGGTCGGCCCGGTTCCGGCTCGGATGCGCAGGCCTTTGCTCCCGCGGAACCAAGCCACAATCTCCTCGGAGAAACGCTGCCTCGCTCTCACGCTCACGCTCACGCTCGGGAGTCCTCGCTAGCGGGAGAGTGTTGACGAAAGAGGCAAAAAATGGGACCACAGACAGTCATTGATAGCGAAGGGCGACGATGGGGTCGACTTTGATGGCGCGGCAGGCGGGGATGGCGGAGCCGATGGCGCCGGCCAGGATCAGGACTAGGGCCACGGTCAGATAGGTTACGGGGTCGGCGGGTTTCACTTGAACGACCACCAGCGCGGCCAAAATGCGCGTAAGGGCGAATGAGGCGGCGAGGCCGATGGCGAGACCAATCAGCAGTTGCCGCATTCCCTGCGCGAATACCATCGCCATAATGCTCGGCGCCGAAGCGCCCATGGCCATGCGGATGCCGATTTCCTGCGTGCGCTGGCCGACAGAGTGCGCGATCACGGCGTAAAGTCCGACCGAAGCCAGCAACAGAGCCATCGCGGCGAAAATCGAAAACATCGTGCCATAAACACGCCAGCTCCGGGTGCGCTCCCAGAGCAAACGATCGAGCGTGCGCAGATCCGTGACGGGCAAGTCTCCATCCACAGATTGCACTTCGCGGCGAAAGGCGTTTGACAGACTTTCCGGGGGAACGTGGGTGCGCGCGGCCAAGACCATCTCGCGCTGCGGCAACTGGCGATAGGGCACGTAAATCAGCGGGTCGTGAGCGCCCTGGTTGGTGTCGCTCTGCACGATGTCAGGGATGACGCCGACCACGGTGAGCCAGGACTGCGAGGCGGGGCCGGGCGCGGCGCTCGAGGAGCGGATGGAAAGGCGGACTCGCTTTCCGAGCGCCGCGTCTTGGTCGCCGGGCCACGACATGCGAGCGAACGTTTCATTCACGATAACTACCGGAACTCCGGACACACCATCGGTTTCGGAGAAGATGCGGCCGCGGCGCGGGCGGATTTCCAGGACGGGGAAGTATGTGGGATTGACGATGACGGCTCCGACGTGCGGCTGTTTTCGGGGATCGACGGGCGGAGCGCCTTCGAGCTCGTAGGTCGAGTCGGTCCAGCCGTCGCCTGGGAGGTTGGAGGCCATGCCGACCATCTGAACGCCGGGCAACGCCTCGAGGCGCGCTTTCAATTGCTGGTAGAAAGAGATCTGGGCGGGCTCGGTTGGATACTTGCGGGGGCGCAGGAGGATGTCCATGCTCATGAGGTGGTCGGTGCGGACGCCCATAGGCGTGTGTGACATTTTGAGGAAGCTGCGGATCATAAGCCCGGCTCCGACGAGCAGCACGAAGGCCAGCGCCATTTCAGTGACGACGAGAAGGCTGGAGAGATGGCGCGCGCGGGAGCCGGTGCTGGCGCCGTGGCCGCCGTCTTTGAGCACCAGGTTGATATCGAGACGTGAGAGGCGCAGCGCGGGCGCCAGTCCAAACAGAATGCCGGTGCCGACGGTGATCGCGGCGAGGTAGGCGAGCACGCGATAATCTACGCCAAAGTGGAGGTAAGCGGGCGTGTCTTCGGCAATAAGAGTTGCCTGGAAGAAGCGGACGCCCCCCACGCCCGCGGCGGATCCCAGGACGCCGCCGATGGAAGAGAGCACCACACTTTCTACCAGGAGTTGGCGGATGATGCGCCAGCGTCCGGCGCCGAGCGCAGTGCGAATGGAGATCTCGCGCGTGCGGCTGACGGCTCGAGCCAGCAGCAGATTGGCGACGTTGGCACAGGCGATCAGAAGCACGAACCCGACGGCGCCGAGCAACGCCAGCAAGATGAGGTTCATGTCGCTATCGTTGAAATAATCGGTGTACGTTTCCACCAGGGCACCGACTTCTTTGTTGGTCGCGGGGTACTGGCTCTCAAGGCGGTGCGCGACGGTGGTGATCTCGGCCGTGGCCGACTCGAGGCTGGCGTCCGGCGCGAGACGGCCGAACATGGTCAGACTGCGGTGCTCCCGTTTTTCCCAATCGCCCGCGGGAACAAGCGGCATCCAAAGTTGACTGGTGCCGGGGAATTCAATGGCAGGCGGCATGACTCCGATAACGACCGTCGGAATTTCGTTGATGCGGATGCTTCTGCCGATGAGGGCAGGGTCTTTGCCGTAGCGATTTTCCCAAAGGCCGTAACTCAGAATAGCGACGGGCGGCGCGCCGGGACGCGCATCTTCGGGGAGGAAGGCGCGGCCGATGACGGGCTGCTGTCCGATGATGGAGAACGTGTTGGAGGTGACGTAAGCGCCCTTGTACTGGGTGGGAAGGCCGCTTTTGTCGCTGACGTCGACGTCCAAGCGGGAAAACGCGCCGAGCGCGGAGAAGGATTTCGTCTGAGACTGGAAATCACGATAGTCCGGATAAGAAGAGCCGCGGCCGCGACCGCTAGAGCTGCTGATGCTGGATATATAAAGGACGCGATCGCTATCGACGATGGGCAAACTTTGAAAGAGGAATGCGTTGGCAATGGTGAAGACGGTGGCGTTGGCTCCGATGCCGAGGGCCAGCGCGACAACGGCGACTGCGGAAAAGCCGGGGGTCTTGCGAATTCCGCGAAAAGCAAATACGAGATCTTGACGGAGAGCGCGCATGGCTGGAAATCATTTCATTATGCGCCCAGGAATATGAACGTCATATTAATACCTGAATTTTTATGTAGCCAGCCGAAAGACCCGCTGTGCCCAATATGGCCTGAGCAACTTGAATGGCTGGATCGGCGGTCCCAGCAGGGATAATCATTCCCTTATCACCCCTGATTTGAACTGGGTCCAGCGCCATTGCAAAGCCCAGGGTCGCCTGCTTGACCACCAGCAAGGTCATAACGTCACTTTCCACCACATGAGCGTTTAAATCACGAGAACAGGAGCACGTGCACTTGCGCCGCAGTCACCTTTCCGCCGGCCGGAACAAGTGTTCTTTGGAACGGATCTTTTTTTCTAGTTCGGAAGTAAGTTTCTCTGCCTGCTGCGTGATGGTTTGCTTCGTCTGACCGGGAGCCCGGGTGAAATCCATTCCCACTGCTCCAATAATCTTTCCGTTGGAATCGTGGAGCGGCAGCGTAGCGTCGAACTCGCCATTCTCCTCGTTGACAAACGGGCCATTTTTCTCCATGGCCGTCAGTTCGTCTTCCTCGCACGCTTTGCCGATTTCATCCGGTTCCGTCGCGGCAATCATCTTGCAGCCCTCACTGTCGGAGCGGATCGCCGCGAGTTTCAGGGCGCTGATCTCGGAATGGGTCGCTAGAACTTCGTCAACAATCTTCTGCGCGTTGATCTTCCCCGTCTCTGCCGCAGGGGCAAAGGGCAGGATAGCGCCTGCAAGCGCCACGATAAAGAAACGCATGTTCTGAGGGATTTCCATTGCCTTCCCAACTAAGCGAGAGTATACATCCAATCGTCTCTGTTGGAGCACTAAATGACATTACTCGGGAACTCGCCGGCGAGCCTGCTTCTTCCGTTCCCTCCCGCAGTGCTGTAGCGTCCGGCTATGCACCCTCTCCCTCAACAGCAACCGCTCAGCTTTCTGCCGCTCCCGGTCGATGTCGAAGTACCCTGGTATGGCTTCCGGGTAAACTCTCGCCCACCGTTGGGGGGCCGCTCGAGTTTTTAGGCCGCCGGGTATGCGAACACTCAATGGATGACAATTCGCAGAACCGGACGATGCGATGAATCCCAAGTAGTCTTAGTGCTGTATCGGAAACACTCCGGCGGCACGGCACTCTGGGGGTGAAGAAACGTCCGTCGCCGAGTGTTTTTGATACAGCGACTTGAAGGAAGCCGTTGTGGAACCCTCGAGCTATGTATTTTGAATTCCGGAAAGAGTGGAGAAAGCTGGCGATCGGGAGAATGTATTGGCGATGGGCGTTTCGACTGGTTGTCGGGACGTGTATTTCCGGAGTTTCACCGCCCCACGGCTGGCAGCGCGGACACACGTGTGGTGATATTGCTGGGACACGTGCTGAAGCGGTGATGTCAAAGATCGAGTCATTGCTGTAGCCCGGTGGGAACGGGTGGAGACCGGAATCGAAGCGCAATGGAGCTGAGCCGTTCGATGAGGACCATAGGCCAGCCGCATTGGGGACAAGTCCAAAGCGGCCGTGGCGAGGAAGCGGGTTTTTCCGCAGGCTCAGCTTCGGGAACCACGTAGCGCGTGTTGCGCTCCGCCGAATGGACGTTTGGAATAAACCATCCATGGGAAGCGGAACAACGGACGAAGCCACGCCGCGAAGGCCTTCGGATTCTGAAGCATGGTGAGTGCTCCGTGGAAGCCGAGTTTGTGCTCCGCGTGCAGCGTTTTGAGGCCCTCCACGAACTTGCCCCGGAACACTTCCTTGAGCACATTGACCGGCAGGAAGAACTTCTGCTGCGAGTCGATCCATCGCGAGTGGTCCGGAGCGAGCCCGCCGGCGGGAACAACACAATGAACGTGGGGATGAGCCCACCCGCGCCCACAGTACCCTGAGCGCAGAAACCACGCACGTCCAGGTCTTCTATCAGTTCCACCCGCTCCATGGTTCCACTCTTCGGGTTGTCCGCAGACCGAAGCAGGGAGACGGCGCGGTCTCGGTCAGCGATCCAGCGGGGAGGCGTCTGAAGATTCCGTTGTGGATGCTGTTGCCGAATTCGGCCGAGATGAAGATCGCGCAGCAACCGCTTCTGAGTAAGGAAGCTCTTTTGTCTCTCACGTCGTTGCTAGTCACACGGTCAGACATCGAGGACAGGGTTCACGATAACCTTCTGCAAACAGTTGTTGACGGATGTAAGGGAGGTCATCGTGCTGCAACTACAACTTCCGGACATGGGGATTCGAAAGGAAGACGTCGCCGTGCCGCTCGACATAACGGTACGAACCGAACTGATCGATCTCATGGCCCGCATTCTGATGGTGGTCTTTCAAGCGGAGGAAGGGAGAGTTCATGACGGAGCTTCAATACAGTCCCAAGATCAAGCCAGAGCACTTGGCTCGCAAAGCCATCGTCTACTTACGGCAGTCCAGCGAGAAACAGGTACGCCAGAATAAGGAAAGCCAGCTTCTTCAGTATGACGTGGCCAAGCGCATGCGTGCCCTGGGCTGGAAGGAGGTGGAGATCATCGACAGCGATCTGGGATCCAGCGCGGCCATGGCTTCGGCTCGTCGCGAAGGATTCGAGCGCGTTCTCAGTTTGTCGCGCGACAATGTAGGCGGCGTACCATCCCGACCAATGGTGCTTCGGGGCGGTTGGTTCGTACTCGCCATGATGCTGCTCCGTCTCACGCAGGAGCTCTGTCAGTGTCGAGACGTCCAAATTGCTGAGTCCACGTCCGGGCAGGCGCGTAGTGATCTCCTGGAACAGCCATGTGTTGCCATCCGGGTCGCTGAACGTAGCAAAGGAAAAGTAGCTGCGGTGATCGGGGTCCGGCCCACTGACCCGGCCGTCGCTTTCGGGAGGAATTGAGCACCCGGTTTCAAAGCATGGAACACCTCACTAACCTCGACACTGCGGGCAACGAGATCTTTGCGGGCAGCTTCGATATCGGAAACGATCGAACGGGTTCGGATGGCCGGCCGGAGTTTTCGGTAATGACAGGTGGAGATACGCAATCCTGCGCTCTACGCATGCAATATTGCGTATAATGGATCAGAGGAGATTATGGCAAGCATTGTCGTGTGTGCTGAACCCGGCAGTTGGCAACAGGCGAGCCGGTTTGCGAAGAAGGTGCTCGGCGAGGCTGAACTGAAAAGTTTTGAGGATCTACGGCGGCGAGCGCCGATTCAACCCCTGCTCGTGTTCTTGACGAACACGGACTATCATCGTCTCCGCTCGCTTCTAAGGACTCTGAAGCCCGCCAGTCCCGATGTGGTGATCTATTATGCAAACCGCCTTGCACCTGAGGAGGCCGCGCAACTCGGTAAACTCGTCGGCGAGACGCGTCCCAATCACACGAGCGTCGTGTTTGAGGCGAAAGCCGCGGCGGCCTCGGTTCTGGGCCATTCGCGATCTTCCGCCCCAGAAAATGGCAACGCGTCTTCTGCAAGTCGTACCCGGCAGTTGCGTGAACATTTCGGACTGACCCAAACGGAACTGGCTCATGCCCTCGGTGTGAGCCTACGAACGGTCCAGAACTGGGAGCGGGCCGGAGTAGCTGGGAGCCCGCGTCAGCTCCGGGATCTTGAAGAGCTATGGACCATTCTGAAGGAGTCGATTAAGGGCTCGGATATTCCGGCATGGCTGCGATCGGAAAGCGACGCCTTCGCGGGACAGCGTCCGCTCGAACTTCTGAAAGAAGGGAAAGCTCGCGACATTATCGTCGAATTTCGACGCCTTCAGGCTGGTGAACCGGCTTGAAGCTAGGACGTGCCGCGCGCAAGCAGCTCGCGGAGGCGATCGCGGGTGCCACTTCTCTGCAGGGCGATTTCTTCCGATCGGTAGCATTCCGGTATTTTCATCCCGACGATGTAATCAGTGGCGAAGGCACTCGGTTGCACGGCGGCCGCTTCGTGCCAATCGGTGTGAGAGCTGTCTATGCGAGCCTCGAAGAGGAGACCGCGCTACGTGAAGTGACGAGCCGCAAGACTGCTTTGGGCGGTCGCAGCCTGATTAGTGTCGGGGAGTATCCACGAATGACCTATGTCCTCTCGGTGGCGACGACTCGAAATCTTGATCTTGCGGCTACCCTTCCATCGGAACTGGCAAACGTCGTTCGACTCTGTCTGCGTGGGCCGGGGTATTCTGTTTCGCAGGAATTGGCTGGTATCTGGATTTCGGAGGGCATCGACAGTGTCGTTTTTCCGTCCGCGACAGGTGCCGGCCGAAACGTTGCAGTGTATCTGGCAACCGCTGCCGCTGGTAGCGTTGTCGTTCGCAATCGTGCCGAAGTATTGGCGGCCTTCCGCCGACCACGTGTGGGGAAGCGTGGTCGGTAGCGATTCGTTTCCGACTTGCCGCAGTCGGCGTCAAGCTTTTCGGTCGCGGTGCTCCAGATTGACGTTCTAGCCAAAAACCAGAAGGTCAGCTAGCGCGACAAAGAACCCACCCAATCGCCCACCCACAGGCGTGTTTTTGGTACCTAAATTGAAGTTTCTTGCAAAAATATTTGCCGTATATTCAAGGAGTTGCGGAAGGCCTGTTGGCTACGAACCAGAAGGTCGGGTGTTCGAGTCACCCCGGGCGCACCATAAGATCAAGGGAACTAAACATTTACGGAGATCCATCGCTGGCTTGGGACTTAGAGATCAGCTGCAAGACGTTCGCCGAGCTGTTTGTGAACCCCAGCCGCGATCCGGTTTCTAATCCAACCTCTGTATTTCGACAAATAGAGATCCCACATAACGTTCGCCGTTGATGCGATAGTCGACCCTGCGACGATTTCGGTAGAACCACGACGGCCCGGCGGCGAGGGTATCGAACCTGCCGCCCATGCGATTCCGATCGGACACCGTCCATCTTCCGTGGCGGAATATTGGCGTGATTGCAAACATCGGGATCTGCCGATGTCCAACCTTGTCCGGCGCTGGGCGATACGTGCCATAGTAATACGAAGGCGTAACACCAGGTTCTTACCCACGCTGAAGGCCCAGTCCGTTCCAAGCACGAAGTGCGCGGGATTGGGGAGTTCCTCGCTCAGCCGGACTCGCGTTATCCAGGTTACGTCGAGGTTCGGAAGTAAGCGCGTCAGCACATCCAGTTCATCCCAACTCCGGAGATCGGCGCCCATCACGCGCGAAGCCGGTGAGGTTTGCCCCGCAACCGGAAGTGAGGCGATTGCGAGACAAATGAGCGCCGGCCAGAGTTGGAATCTTCCAGACCCGGATTGTGCGTGGCGTTTCACGGCCAACGAACTATTTCCAGGCGGCTGTCGCTAAAGCTCCCTCGACGGCGATGTTCTGGACCAAGTTCGAGGGCAAATCGTAACGCCGCTGAAGGTATTCTGGGCTGTTGTATGTAAGCCAAACCTTCCCTTGGGCATCTTCCTAGACCAGAATCTTCAAGGGCAGGTCGATCGCGATGGTGGGAGCGGCCAACATCAAAGGCGTACCGGCCTTGGGATCGGCGAAGATTAGAAGTTTGTGGGATGCATCTTCAATCCCACTTTTTCCGCTTCTCCGCTGTGATCGATGAGAGCGAAAAGAGCAATGCCTCTTGCTTCCAGAATACCTTTGAGATTCTGCACCGTCTCATCGACCGAATGATTGCTCGGAACGCTGACGAGCCCATTCTGTTTCGCGATCGGGTCGCCGACGAGCGTTACGGAGAGTGTCAGTGTAGATCGTCGTGTATCCGTTCTGCTCCAATTGAGTCAATCTGACCATGGCATTGACGTTGACCTTGATGCCCGAGAGAAGGTTCGCGTTACCCCAATCGTTTGCCTTGGCGGTTGCCCCGCATAGCTCGAGTTGAACACCTTGAGCCATGAGATCGTTCCAGGGCCTTCTTGTATGGGTTACCGCTCTTGGCATGACGGTTACTGTTATAGGTTTCATCGTTCAAGACAAGGTAAGCGGCGTCCACCCCTCTCCGGTGTTCCATAAAACACAATGCTGTGGAAATGTTCGATGGAACCAGTTTCCCGACGGTCTGGTTTTGCTCCGCGGGTGCGGCTGATCCCTGCCGCCACGTTTTCAATATTCATTCTGCAGCGCGGCTAGAGCGTCATCGGCGGTCTTGTAGTCGCCCTTCCAATGAGCATCAATGCCTCTCTTAGTGTCGAATACGCGCCAGCTATCGTCGTGACCTTTCCTAAAATTGGCGATGAACGCCTTTCTTCCCGGGGCAGTCCGCCAACCCGATACTGAATGATCGGCCATGGGGCCGCGGGAACTCGCGATCTCGTGCTTTGTGAGTGTCAGGCTCATGTTGAATCGCTATTCAGATACGGTTTGTCGTTTATGCGGAAAAGCGACCGGGTCCGGATCGCCTCTCCTCGACAACGACTTCGAATAGTTTCAGAGATCCAGGCCGCACAGGACCGCAAACTGGAGGAGGCGCGCCGCCAGCGACAACTGCGCCGGCAGTAACCAGCACATGAGACAGGAGGTTACAATGGCTGTGCTAGGCGAAACGGAAGCGGGCTCAGCAGGGATGCAACCATGCCGAGGGATAACCTGGCGGGCTCATCGAGACGATGACCGGAGCGCAGAGGCCTCGCTTCCGCGCTCCTCAAAAATCCACATCGGATCGGTAGACCCCGATGCCTTGAAATCCCCGCCCCGAAGGGCGGAATGCTCACTAACGGAGAACGCCAACTCTCCATTTCACGCTGAAACGGAACAATTCCGAGAGCTAAAGGGATTGAGGAGAAGAGGAAAATGACTAATTCTCAAAAAACTAGTCTGTTGCGGATCCGATCGGCCGCCGTTTCGGTCATATTGCTATCGGCGGCTGCGTGTACACTTGTCATCGCCACAGGCTGCGGGAAGATGACCAAGGTAGCGGCCAAGCAGGAGCCTCTGGAGGTCCAGGTCACCGAGGTGAGGCAAAGGGACGTGCCGATCTATAAGGAATGGATCGGAACTCTGGACGGATTCGTCAACGCCGATATCAAGGCGCAGGTTTCGGGTTATCTCATACAACAAACCTACACCGAGGGATCCTTCGTCCGCGCCGGTCAACTGTTATTTCAAATCGATCCCCGGCCGTTCCAGGCGGACCTGGACCAGGCGGAAGCCCGGCTATCACAATCGGAGGGTCAACTGGAGCAGGCGCGCGCTCAATTAGCGCTGGCCGAGGCGCAGGTGGCGGTGGCTATTGCTAATCAAAGGCGAGCGCAGCTCGATGAGGACCGCTACACGCCGCTCGCTAAGGAGCAGGCGATCACACAGCAGGATCTGGACAACGCTACGCAAAACAATATGGCTGCCAAAGCGCAGCTCCAGGCTGCCAGAGCGCAGGTCGAAACCAGCAAAGCTCAGATCACGACCGCGACCGCCGCTGTCCAGTCAGCAAAAGCTCAGGTGGAAACGGCGCGAATCAACCTGGGATTCACCCGCCTCATCTCGCCGATTGACGGCATACCGGGCATCGCCCAGCAGCAGGTCGGGGCGCTGGTGAGCCCGGCCAGCCCGCCCGTCACGACGGTATCCACAGTCGATCCGATCAAGGCGTACATTACCGTCAGCGAGCAGGAGTATCTGGGGTATGGGTACCGCTACCCGACGCCTGAGAAACGGCAGGCCTTCCGAAACCAGTTGGACCTGGAGTTGATTCTCGCGGACGGGAAGCCCTATCCGCACAGAGGTAAATTCTATTTCGCGGACCGCCAGGTTGACGTCAGGACCGGCGCCATCCGGATAGCTGGACTGTTCCCCAATCCCGGCAACACCCTGCGTCCGGGCCAGTATGGCCGGGTAAGAACCGCCACCCAAACCTATCAGGGAGCTCTCCTGGTTCCGCAACAGGCGGTCATCGATCTACAGGGTAGCCATCAGCTCGCGGTCGTCGATAGCGCGAACAAAGTCTCGATACGGACCGTGAACCTGGGTGAAACTGTCGGCCACGATTCCATCATTCTCGACGGCATCCATGCAGGCGATCGGGTCGTCGTCGGCGGGTTGCAGAAGGTTCGGCCTGGAATGCAGGTCAGTACGAAACCGTTTCAAGCAAGGTGACCAGCCATGACTAAGTTCTTCATCAACCGTCCGATCGTGGCGATGGTGATCGCCATTTTGACCGTGATCGTTGGCGCCGTAGCCGTGGTGGGACTGCCGGTCGCTCAATTTCCCCAGATTGCGCCACCCGAGGTTCAGGTTTCCGCCATCTACGTTGGCGCTGACGCCCAAACCATTGAGCAATCGGTGGCCACTCCCATCGAGCAGCAGATGAGCGGCGTGGACAACATGAACTACATGTACTCCCTGAACGCCACCGCCAACGGTCAGATGCGGATGATCGTGGACTTTGACGTCGCCACCGACCCGAACACGGACCTGATTCTTGCGCAAAGCCGCGAGACACAGGCTGCGTCGCAGCTCCCCATCGATGTCACCAATTATGGGGTCACGGTCCAGAAGTCGGTTCTGGCTCCGCTAATGCTGATTGCCTTGAACTCGCCTAACAGCACCTACAACGACAGGTTTCTGGCCAATTACGCCTATATCAACCTGGTCGACCAGTTGACTCGAGTGAGGGGCGTGGGCACTGTACAGGTGTTCGGCGCGGGCCAATACGCGATGCGCCTCTGGGTAAGGCCCGATCAACTGGCGAAGCTGCAGATTACCGTTCCGGAAATTGTCTCGGCGATCCAGACGCAGAACACCGTCAATCCCGCGGGGCAGGTGGGCAGCGAACCGATCCCAAAGGGTCAGGCATTCACCCGCTCGGTACGCGCGCAGGGCCGCCTGACCTCGCCGGAGGAGTTCGAGGATATCGTAATACGCGAAACCCCTGAAACCGGAATCGTCCGCGTCCGCGACGTGGCGCGCGTGGAACTGGGTTCACAAGACTATAGCGTTACCGGCCATCTCGATGGGAGGCCAAGCGCTGTGATTGCGGTATATCAGTTGCCGGGGTCCAACGCCGTCGAAACGGCTGCCGGCGTTAGAAAGCTGTTCGCCGAAGCGAAGCAGCGTTTCCCCCCCGACATGGACTTTTCGGTTCCTGTCGATACCACTCGCGCAGTGAACGAGGGGATCAAGGAGATCATCGAGACTCTCCTTATAGCGATCCTTCTGGTGATTGCGGTGGTGTACCTTTTCCTGCAAGGCTGGCGGGCCACACTGATTCCGCTCCTGGCCGTACCCGTATCGCTGGTGGGCACGTTCGTCTTCTTCCCGCTTTTCGGTTTCAGCATCAACACACTCTCTCTGTTCGGCCTGGTGTTGGCAATCGGCCTGGTGGTAGACGACGCGATCGTGGTGGTGGAAGGGGTAGAGCGTTACATCGAGAAAGGTCTGTCCCCGAAAGAAGCCGCCCTGAAAGCCATGGAGGAAATCTCCGGCCCGGTAGTCGGTATCGCGCTGGTGCTTTCGGCGGTATTTGTGCCATCCGCGTTCATTCCGGGCATTACCGGCAGGCTGTACCAGCAGTTCGCCGTGACGATCGCGATCTCAGTGATCCTTTCCGCGTTCAACGCGCTATCTCTCAGCCCGGCGCTGGCGGCTCTGATCCTGAAGCCGAAGACGGAGGGCAAGAAAGGCCTGCTGGCGGGATTCTTCGCCTGGTTCAACCGCGGGTTCGGGCGTGCAACCAACGGCTATGTCAGCGTCTCGGGCGCACTTTTGCGTAAGAGTGGATTCGCCATGGTTCTGCTGGCAGGCTTCGCTGTAGCCGGCGTGTGGCTTGGCGGCAAACTACCCAGCAGTTTTCTTCCGGACGAGGACCAAGGCTACTTCTACATTAATGTCCAACTTCCCAACACCGCTTCTCTGCAGCGTACCGAAGAGGTGATGGCCAAACTGCAGAAGGTCGCCGCCGCCATACCCGGCGTCGAGCACGTCACCACTATCTCGGGTTTCAGCCTGCTCAGCCTGGTCCGCACCAGCTACAACGGGTTCGGCTTTATCAGCATGAAGGAGTGGGGGGACCGGACAACCAGAGCCGAGCAGTTCCAGGAGATCAAGACGCGGCTGAACGCCGCCTTCAGCAAGGTCGCGGAGACCGTGGCTTTCGGGTTCTCGCCGCCGGCGATCCCTGGAGTTGGCACTTCTGGCGGCTTCACGTTTATACTCGAAGACCGCTCGGGCGGCGATGTAAAGTTCCTTTCAGACAACCTGAACAAGTTCATGGAAGCGACGCGCAAGCGGCCGGAGATCGGCAGCCTGAGCACCACATTCCTGCCCAGCGTTCCACAGGAATTCATCAAGGTCGACCGCGACAAAGTCATCAAGCAGGGCGTCGCAGTCAACGATGTGTACCGGACGATCCAGGCCTTCATGGGCGGCCTGTTCGTCAACTACTTCAACCGCTTCGGGCGGCAATGGCAGGTATACGTCGAAGCCGAAGGCGACTACCGGACGAAGTCAGAGAACGTGGGCCAGTTCTATGTCCGGAACAGCAACGGGCAGATGGTCCCGTTGTCGGCGCTGACCAGCTTTGAAACCGGCGACGGGCCGGAGTTCACCATGCGCTTCAACGAATACCGGTCGGCTCAATTGAACGGCGGCGCAGCGCCAGGCTTCAGCAGCGACCAGGCGATGAAGGCGCTCGAAGAAACCTTTGCGCAAACCATGCCGTCGCAGATGGGCTTCGATTACTCAGGCATCTCCTTCCAGGAGAAGAAAGCTCAGGAAGGGGTTTCTTCCTCGGTCATCTTCGGGTTCTCGCTGCTGTTCGTGTTTCTGATCCTGGCGGCTCTTTATGAGAGCTGGAGTTTGCCCTTCAGCGTGCTGCTCAGCACGCCGGTGGCGGTATTCGGCGCATTCGCCTTCCTGTGGCTGCGCCGAACGCTACTGGGCTACTTGCTCCCAGCCTACATGGTGCAAATCGAAAACGACGTCTACTCGCAGATTGGTCTGGTGATGCTCATCGGCCTGGCCGCCAAGAACGCGATTCTGATTGTCGAATTCGCCAAGGACGAGTTCGAAAAGGGCCGGCCTCTCGCCGAGGCCGCCCTGGAAGGCGCGCGGCTGCGCCTGCGGCCCATTCTCATGACGTCGTTCGCATTCATTCTGGGATGCGTACCATTATGGACGGCGAGCGGCGCCGGCGCGGTTGCCCGACAAATCATGGGCACAACTGTGATCGGCGGGATGCTGGCAGCTAGCGGACTCGGCATCTTCCTGGTCCCGGCGATCTTTTACCTGGTGGAAAAATTATCGGGAGCGACTGTCCGCCCGATTCTTCCGCAGATCACGCCGCAGCCACTGCACGGAGAAGGAGATTAATCGTGAGAACGTTCACGTTCCTGTTGCTGACGCTGATTCTTTCGGTGAGCTGCACCGTCGGTCCAAATTACAAACGTCCACACCCCAATAGCGCGACCGGCGCAGTGGTGAAATCCCAGTCACTATCGCATGGAATCGAGCCGGGTCTGCAACGAGGATGACAGACCCCCCTCGCTATCCCATATGACTGG
>Ga0210407_10002698_pt1 | contig 15064 bp, 16 predicted proteins | sample IncBWC27MmetaG_FD_150860 | JGI IMG/M metagenome (GOLD analysis project Ga0210407, IMG submission 150860) | Forest soil microbial communities from Barre Woods Harvard Forest LTER site, Petersham, Massachusetts, United States - Inc-BW-C-27-M | ecosystem: Environmental > Terrestrial > Soil >...
CCGGGAAGCTCTTGACGCCGGCGCTCGCGGCTTCGTGTTGAAATCGGACGCCGCCCGGGATCTGATATCGGCTGTCGAAGCCCTGCAGCATAACCGCATGTTCTTCACGCCTCGGGTGAACGATATGGTGCTGGCAGGCTTTCTCGACAAAGGCCACAATGGCTCAAACGGTCAGTCCCCGAAGTTGCCGACATTGACACCGCGCGAGCGCGAAGTGATTCAGCTTCTGGCCGAGGGAAAGAGCTCGAAGGAAGTAGCCTGCCTTCTCAACCTAAGCACCAAGACTGCGGAGACACATCGCAGCAATATCATGCGCAAACTCGACATTCACTCGATCCGGGATCTAGTGGTGTACGCGGTAAAGAACGATATTATTCAGGTGCAGGTATCATCGCCCGCGACCCAACCGACCGCAGGTTCCGCGGCGTAGCGACCGCGATGTTTTCCGGGCTGCGAGCGCGCAGTCTCGCTCGCGCCTGCATGCGCTGGAACGATTCCTCAAAGAAAGGGGGAGCCGACAAGCGGCTCCCCCCTGGAGAGGCGGCTTCGGCGAAGGACCTAACTTGCCTTGCGCCTCTGCTCAACGTCGCGGTCCCTCTCACCCTCGGATCCGCGGGCGAGATTGGAATTCCACTCGTCCACCTGCTTCTGAGCTTCCTGGCGAGCGATTCCGTATCTTTCCTGGATTTTGCCGATCAATTGATCGGACTGGCCGTCGATAACGTCGAGGTCATCATCCGTCAATTTGCCCCAACGCTCCTTGACAGATCCTTTCAGCTGCTTCCACTTGCCCTTTAGTTGGTCAGAGTTCATTGTTGTGCTCCTTGTTCCGCTGGATTCTTCTGCTCATCCAAGTTAAGAGTTGGTAAGATCGGTGCCAATCCAGTGGAAGCCGTAGTCGGATTGCCGAGTGTCTGTAGCGACATACGCCCAAAGTTGACAAGCGTCAATCATCCGGCGTGGACGGTCTATTGCAACGACGCTGCACTCGTAAGCGCCGCCACCACAACCATCCCCAAGGCCACCGCTATCGCGACGCCGCTACCCAGCAGGAGGATTTCGCTGAACAGATCAGCTTTCATTAGTTCGTCTTTGCGCATTCGTTCTCCTTCGCTCGCTTAGACGCAAAGAACAGGCTGAGGAAACGCGAGTACCAACACTATGATCCATATCTACGGCATTCACCGTATGCGCGAGAAAAATGTCGTGCGGTATTCTTCTTCATGTTCATGCCTTGCATTCCGACTCTTTTACCGAGCCGGCTCGCAGCGGATCTCGTTGCTTTTAGCGAAGGGAGTTTTTTATGCTCTGGACAATATTCGTCATGCTGCTGATCTTGTGGTTATTGGGGATGGTCAGCTCTTACACACTGGCTGGTTATATCCACATCTTGCTTCTAGTAGCCCTGGTTGTCCTGGTAATCAACTTGGCAACAGGCCGGCGAGGTGCAATCTGAAGTGAGCCCCGCCGAGTGACCCAAAAATATCTGCGTGATTAATTTCTTGGGCCGCCTTTGGAGTTCTTACTGTCGTCTTTGTGGCCGAAATCGGAGCCGAAGTGAGGTTCTGATTTCATCCCAGTAACCTTGACCGGAAGTTCAGTTCCGGCTCCATTCTTGCTGAAAAATGGGTCCGCCGGTTTCAGCAGGATCGACTTCCACCCCGTTACCGTGTGCGAAAGTTTCGCGTCCAGGCGCGCCTTACCATGAAAATCGATTTGGTTTCCATCCAGGCTGTATGTGCCAGTTAGGTTCACCTGCGTGCCAGGAACCCGGAACTCCAGCTGCGAAAAAGAAATAAGCCCATTGTCGAGACCAAATGTACCCTTCAGGTCGGAATGTACGTTGTCGGGAATGTTGTCCCGAGCCAACTGGGGCTTGCCCTGGCTTCTCATGCTGAGCGCGTCAACTTTCCGCTGGATCGTTTGGTTTGTGAAGTGCGCCCCAGACACCTGAAAATTGCCTGCCAGCCTCAAGCGTTTGGGAAAATCGGGCTCGCCGGGCGGAAGGTCAAACTTCGTCTTCAAGCGAACTAATCCGGTCATGATCGGCGGATCAGTCTGTACCGCCAGCTTCAGCAGGTCTTCGATCTTCCCGTTTTCCATCACCACGTCCAAGTCCACTCGATGCCCATTGGGGTCTTTTGTCTGCATCACCGAGCCGCTTGCCACTAGCCACGAATTCAGAATTTTCGCCTTTACCGGTTGAAGATATGTGTCGCCAGTAGTTCCGTCGACAATCGCGTGAAACTCCGTATGCAGGGGCACTACCCGGCCGGCGGTCGCAACGCGAAAATCTGGAGTGTCGGTTTTGCCGTCCACAACAATGTTGTCGAGAGTACCGCCATACTCTCCTGTGGACGACAGTATTCCGCCAATGCCCTTGATCGTCCCCAAGTCAGCATGGTTGAAGGAATAGGTGCCGCTAACCGGAGTGTCGCGAGGGCTGTCTGCCTGCCATGGGCCAAACGATCCGCTGGAAAGGACATTGCCCACTGGCTTGGGATTGGTCAGGTCTGCATCAAAGTGCATAGGTCCGTCGGGCCCAATACTCGTCATTTTCAAGCTCTTGATGTCAAATTCAAGCGGCAGCTTCCCTGGTTTGAGTGTATTGATTATCAGTTGTGCTTCGTCGCAAACAAAGCTATCAACGAGGATCTTTATCTTTCCCCCCTCCGGCCCTATGTTTTTCATCTGGCCGCGTTGTTCCCTGGGCGGTAAATTCAACCGCAATCCTTTTACGTTCACCGTATTGACACGCATAGGAGAGCGAAGAAAGTCCCGGAACCCCATGCGAAACCGGAATTCTGTAACGCCGATGAGCGGTTGCACGCCTGGCTCGTGATTGTTGGGGTCACCGTCTCCAAAAAGTCTGAGCCCTTCACCCGAAACCTGGAACCCGTTAACCAGCGAGACATCAAATGCGTCGAGTTCAACTTTGCTTTTGAAGCGAGCAGACAGAGTCTCAACCACACGTGCGCGCAGGATCGGCCTGGCGTTAAAGATCAAAATGCCCACTACCGTGATCGCGACTATGAACAGCAGCAAGATTCCGACGATCCAGTGCCAATGGGCGACCAGCTTCTTCGTCCGGTGCGAGTTTGGTTGGACTTGCGACATCCTATGCGGCTTTGCGCGTTCGCGCTGCCTTTATAGCAGCCCGTCGACGAGCCTGTTTCCCGCGCTTGACGGCAGACTTTTTTGCCTGACGAGAAAGCGCCTCGTGGCTGGCTGCACTGCGCGACTCACGCTTGAGGGCCGCCTCCGAAGCGCGCGACCGTTTGATCGATGTCTTGGTCTTGCGTAATGTCCCTTTTGCTTTCCGTCCGGCAGCGGCATCTTGAGCAGCTTTCTCGCGAACGGCAGCCGGGCCCTTCGGCGGACTCAATTTCACGCCGGCTCTTCGTGCTTCGGATAGTCCAATAGCGATAGCTTGTTGTGGCGACGGCGCGCCGTGTTTCCCTTCGCGAATGTGATGGATTTCTTCCCGAACAAATTCTCCAGCTTGAGTTGAAGGCGACTTACCCTCTCGCGCGTCTTCCTGGGCTCGTTCCAGTGTCTCTCGGTCTGGCATGTGATGTCGTCCTCCTAGTCCACCGCGGAAAAGTTCACTGTGAACCCGGGAAGGTTTCGCGGCAATAAGCGATTCACTGTAAGTTGGCCAGGATATTGCTGGTACGCGCGCGGGGTGCTGGTTTCGAATTTACGCTTTCGTTAATCAGTGCCTGGAACTTCGGGACTGTGCGATGGCTGGGATAGTTGAACCGCCTGGTACGGAGGCGGATTTCACGGTCGACTGCTTTTGCAGTTGCTCCGCGGCTTCAGACAATGTCATATTGTCTGGGACCCGCCGAAAGTCAGTTCGAATTTCATTCTCTTGCACTGCAACGGTCTTAAAGAACAGAGCCTTGCCGTGCATGTTGACATGCAGGAGAGTGATTTCCCAAAGACCCGGCGCCACCTCGGACTGTTTCACGTGAAATTCGCCTCCTTTGTCCAGGTGGCCGAGCAAGCCGCCGCCAAACTTCACCCCTCGGGTGAGATGACCCTCGATTTCTACCAGTCTGTTTTCTCTGGTGTTAATCCAGATCCGGCCTGCCATCGCATGAAAGACCGCAGCTTCATGTGACGGGGGATGAAAATTCCGGTTCGGCTTGAAGAGAATCTCCACTAAGTCGCCAGAATGCTCTCCGTAGCTCGCAGTCACTGCGTCCGGCAATATCTTGAACAGACGCTCGGTTTTCTGAGCATCTTGTTGTTGCGCACGTTGCTGCTTTTTCTGCTCGGCGGGGTTTTTTACGAGCCTCGCGATCCGCTGGTCTTCTTTTTTTTCTTGTTCCGGGGTGATTGGCTGACCGTTCATAAATCTCAAGCGATCAAGATACCCTTCGCGGGTCTGTACAGCCACCTTCACTTGTTCTTTTCCCGAGACACCCGCTTTTACTTCGTACATCCAGTGGCTGTGGTCACTGGCTTGAGCCTTCAACTCTGAATCCACTACTCTCCGCAGAAGTTCACCGGCCGAGAATCCACCATCGCCGGACGTAGTTTGGACGTAAGCTGGAACGCAGAACACCAGGATGGCTGCAGCGATTAGGCCAGGAACGCGCAGCAGTCTCGCCGGTTCGACGACTTGTTTGGTACGACCCGCGACACACTTGCCCATTACGACAACCTAATTGAACGCGGCCTTGCCGGAAATCCAATGCATTCTGTAGGCTTGCCCGATCTTCGCTGTAGTCAGAAAAGAGGCTAACTGAACGAGGTTCAAGCCGGGGTCCCCACGCGCAGCAGAATCCGAAGGAGCAACAGCCAACGCCGCACGTTGGTGGTCATCAGGAAGTTTTCTTTGACGTGCTCGCGACCGTTCCTTCCCAGTTGCGCGGCAAACTCGGGGTGAGTGAGGAGATAGCGAATCTGATACGCACAGCCTTCGACTGAATGAACCAGCATACCGGTTAGCTTGTGGATGATCTGGTTCGGAATGCCGCCGACCGCGCCGGCGATGGTGGGCTTCCCCTTCCAGAGTGCCTCGGTGACGGTAAGGCCGAAACCTTCCTTAATGGATTTCTGGACCACGATGGTTGACGCACGCTGCAGCGCATTAATCTCAAGTGCACACCAGGGCGGCAGGTCGAGAATAATGATGTCGGGATCGTCGCCGGCAACCTCCTTGACCTCTTTGAGAACGAGTGCGCCTTCCGGATCATCGCTTGCGCCGCCGCCGGCCAACACCAGTTGGCAATCGACGTATTTTCTTGCCAGCTTGAAAGCCTGCACCACGCCGACTGGATCCTTCAATCGGTCGAAACGAGATACCTGGGTCACAATCGGGCGCGTGCGATCAACGCCGAATTCGTCGCATACTTTTTGCACGAAACTTTCATCGATCTCTTTATTTTTCTCCGACAGGGGATCGATACACGGGTAAAACAGGTACTGGGGGATGGGCAACTGCCGGGCAAACGACTGCGAAGAAAAAATTGCCGCATCGAATTGTTCGATGAATGGGCGCAGGAACCCCCAAACTTGCGGATTCGGATTCGATAAGTCAATATGGCAGCGCCATACCCAGCGTCCCGGCGAGTCCTTGCGTGAACCAATGAGGGCGGCGGGCTGCGGATCATGAATGACGACCATATCTTCTGTGAACTGCATGCGCTGCCGATTTTGTTCGTTGTACGCCAGGAATATCTCCTGGGCGGATCGCGTGAGCTGATATTCGCTGCCGTGCAAGGCATTATGGAAAGCCTTCGTAATCTCGAAGAAGTCGTTTCCTCCCGTGATCACATCCCAGTGGGTCGTAACTTCGAGCTCTCCGAGTAACGGAACTAGACGATTCAGCATTTCGGCCACGCCTCCACCGACAGCGGTGGAGTTGACCATCTTCACTGTCTTTCCCTTGAGTTCGCGAGCAAGAAAGCGCAGTTCGTCGAGTTCGGCCGTGCCGACAATTGTCTGGTAGTCATCGAGGTGCGGCGCCGGAACGGGAGCTGGAGGCGTCTCCCAGGTTCGCGGAACCGTGCGCCGCTCCGGACGCAGGGGCGTGGGTTGAGCGGAGAGAGCCGGCTGGTCGTGTGGTTGCGCCTCAGAAAGAGGGGGCGGCGATTGCGTATTGGTTGCAGCTTGCGATTTCATATTGTGTTCCGACCTCACGTCATCTGAGTCACGATTAAACCATCAATGTTGAGCAGCTACGTTGAGTAAGTCAGGCTTGAGTAAGTTACGATAGCGAGCGTTCCACGATGCGAAGCATTTGCTTTCTCACATCCTCGAGCGTCACCGTATAAATATCGATCCGGTTAAGCGCGCGGGCTACGTCGGTCAATCCCACATCTTCGTACAGCCACTGCGAGAAGTCATTGGACATGAGCTTGATCCGGAGCCGCGCCTCAATAAAATGGTGATGGATGGAATGCACGCTTACTTCCCTCAGACCCTTGGCAAAGTCTTGCAGGGTTTCGGCCACAAACTTGGTTGGCATCACTACGATGTCAGCCGCGCAAAAATAGAAAGTCTCTTCCGCCATGCGCTGGCCGTCCGCGGGATTCAGTTGCAAGTGCTTCTCCACAATGTGGACAAATCGTTCACGCAATTCGCCGAGGGAAGTAAACTCGCGGACGTCCACGCTGGCCAGTTGTTCAGCCAGACCGGGCTCGTTGCAAGCAGTGAGCGCCCAGTGCGCGAAGTCGTTGGAAAATCCCTCGCGAATAAAGTGCAGTTCCTGAAGAGTCCGGAAGGTGTGCTGAAAGATGGAGTCGTCCGGACAGACGCGCAAGGCGTCCAGAAGCTCTGCCAGGGTATTTGCTTTCTGCGTGGTGATACGTAAGAGATGCGCCGACGTGTTGAAGTAAAAGGGCTTCACAGGCGTTCGAGAGAGAGGTAACTGCGCTGTCGTTGTCATCCATTCACCGTCGCGGCCATGCCGCTATCCAAAGCATTGTGTTCGGTACAGGCCTTCAGCCATAGTTCGAGAAAGTCAAGGAGTTCGTCGGGAGGCTTCAGCCAGAATTGCGCCTCGGTCTTGCGCCACCTGGGGCGAACCAGCACGCTGATGCCGCGTCCGTGCATGGCCCGAAAAGCGGACTCGTCAGTGATGTCGTCGCCCAGAAAGGCTGCCGGAGTATCTGGACTGATTTCACTGAGAACGGTGCGGACCGCATCTCCTTTGTCGGCCTCGCTCGCGCGAATTTCTATCCCGCCGTCGAAGTCCAACAGATCAAGCCCACTGTATTCCGCAATGCGCCGCCAACCGAGCAAGACGCGGGCCCGAAGATCCTCCGCGGCTTCTTCGCTCATTCCACGCCAATGAATGGCAATGCTTCCAACCTTGAATTCCGCATTGTGACGCAGTTGCTGGTAGCCGAGCCAGCGGTCGGCATCCAACAAGCCATTGAGAGTTTTTTCATCGAGCCGTGGCATTACTGCACTTTCGTCTGTCTTCATGCGCTGCAGCCCGTGAATTCCCCAAATCTCAGGACGCGGACGAATATTGAGAAATGGAAGCACGTCGGTCGTACCTCGCCCGGAGATGATGACCACCCGCGTCCGGCCGTTGCGAACGATCTCCTGCAGAAGGGGTATAACCCCTGGATATGGATAAGCCTGGTCGCGCTTGGTGTGGAATGGCGCTAAAGTTCCGTCATAATCGACCAGCAGTACCGCATGGGATGCCTGGGCGACAGTTCGCAGAAACGGCGCGAGCTGCGCTTGCACTTCCGGCCTCAACGCGTTGCTCCTTTCTTTTCTGAATCGCTCGTGAACCGCGGAATCATGCGGCGGACACGCTGGCACTGGATTTCTCCCGCGCTTCTTCGGGTGCATCCAAGCGCAGCTCAACCAACTCGGTGATCAGGTTTCCGGCCCATTGGTAAATGTTGTGTTCCTTGATGTACTTGCGCATGCGATGCATGCGCAACTGCTTCTCCTCCGGTTCCATCTCCAGAGCGGCGCGGATGGCTTCAGCGGTCTGATCGATGTCATAGGGATTGACCAGCAGTGCGTCACGCAGTTCGCGGGCAGCTCCTGTGAACTGGCTGAGGATCAGCACGCCCCGTTCATCCCTCCGTGCGGCCAGAAATTCCTTGGCTACGAGGTTCATTCCATCGTGCAGAGAAGTTACCAGGCAGAGATCGGCGGCGCGATAATAGGGCTCAATCTCCTGATGGCTGTGCTGGCGCTTGAGAAAGACAATGGGCTTCCACTTTCCTCCCTGGAAGCGCCAATTGATGCGTTCTGCCTCGGCCTCCACCTCGGCGAGCAAGTCGTGATAGCGCTTGATATGCGTCCGACTGGGGGCTCCGATCTGCACGAATGTGAATTTTCCCTGATAGCTGGGGAATTTCTCGAGGAACCGCTCAAGCGCCAGGAAGCGCTCAAGAATTCCTTTGGTATAGTCGACACGATCGACACCAATTCCCATGAACGTGGCCTCCACGCCCAAGCTCCGCAGCAGAGCGGAACGTTCCAGGTAGTCGAATCCCGCATTGTTGATTCCCGCGGCATCGTCTTCGGTAAAGGCAACGCTGATCGGGAAGGGCCGCACCAGGGTGCGGTGGTCCTGGCGGAGTGCAGAAAAGTGCTCCCAATCCACGCGCGACTCGACGACGCGGTCAACGGTCTCCAGAAAATTGTTGCAGTGGGACTGAATGTGAAATCCGATTAGATCGGCGCCGAGTAAACCGTCCACCAACTGGCGCTGCCAGGGGCAAATGCCAAATGCTTCCGGATTCGGCCAGGGAATATGCCAGAAGATTGCCACGCGGGCATCCGGCCGCTTTTCCTTGATCATCCGGGGCAGCAACGCGAAGTGATAGTCCTGAACGAGAACCACCGGCTTCTCGACATTTTCGATTTCCTCGAGCACGGCGGCCGTGAATTTGCGGTTTACCTCCTGGTAGTACTGCCAATCGGCTGCCCGAAAAAGCGGACGGGTGTGCGCGATGTGGCAAAGAGGCCAAAGTCCTTCATTGGCAAAGCCGTAGTAATAACCTTCCTCTTCCTCTTTGGTTAACCACACGCGGCGCAAGGTATAGCGAGGGTCATCCGGCGGAACGCGCAGCCGGTCGTGGGTATCCACGACTTCGGCATCGGCATTGCCGCTGCCGTGCGCGATCCAGGTGCCATCGCACGCGTCGAGGACGGGTTCGATCGCGGTGACCAGGCCGCTGGGCGGAACGATCACATCGACCGCCTTCCCATTTCGCTGGTGCATGTACGGCTCACGGTTTGAGACCACGAACAGGTGGCCCTCGTCCAGACGTGTGCGGAGTTGCACCGACAGCCGATCCGCCGTCCACATGGATTCCGCCGCATCGCGCAGGCGGGCCTCATTTTCGGCTGCATTGCGGGCATGGTTGAGGCTCTCGGCCATAGTGGCAACTTCGCGCGCCAGCGGCCGGAACATATCGAGGTCGGGCACCCCCTGGCGGACAGAAATCTTTCCCGTACGGAGCCCGCGCATCCACAGCGCCGCCCGTGCGATGGGGCCGGCAATGCTCCAGCGGACAATCAGTAACGTAATGAGAACAATGAGGAAGCCCTGAGCCAGAACACGGAAAAATGTTTGGCGCCAGGCGAGCAGAATCTGGGCGCGGATGTAGCTCACATCGTGCACTACGGCTAGACCGCCCAACACTTCATCCTGACGGCGAATCGGCAGCGCGAGAATATGAATCGGCACGGCACCCAGGCGGAGGAACGAACTCTCTCCGTAACCTTGCGTGATGGCCTGCGTTACGGGCTGCGGGGTTGTGGTAAGCGTCTTCGCGAGTTCCGGGGTCGCGGCTACCAGTTCGCCCTGCCGGTCATAAATGACGACTCCAAGCATGTGCTCCCGGTTGCCGAAGCGCTGCACCAGTCGCTGCAGTTCGGTGTTCGGGACCTTGCCCGAGCCGGCATTCCACGACGACCGCTCGACGTTGCCGACGAGACTCTCCCCCAGCATCTCGGCGCGACGCTCCACATCAGTGCGCAGGGCGCGCTTTTCCGCCAACACTTCGTAGTAGGAAAAACCAGACGAAATCAGCGTGATGCCGAGAATAAGAGAAGCAATAAGGCGAACACTCAACAGGCGCATGCAGAGTCCTTTTGCCCGGGATTATGACGCGATTGCTCGCGGACTGGTTGCCGTAAATTCGAGATAACATTCAAAAATCAAGAAGCGAAAAAAAGGGGCGGCTATGCACCGCCCCTTTCCCACAGGCGCCCCTGCTCATAAGCGCCTCATCTTCGGGGGATCAGGATGGGTCGATCGCGCTGACGCGAATCGTTCCGGTGGAGGCGTCCAGAACTCCAGTCACCTTCACGCTCTTGTTAAGGAAACCCTTCGCCTTTTGCTGGTCGTCGAGCTGATAGGTGGTCTTGCTGTCAGCGGCCGTAAGCACAAGTTTGTTCCCGGATTTTGTGATCGTTCCGTTAAACGTTGTCTTCTCTGAAGGCGCGCTGACCGCATTTTGATTGTCCGGCTGCATCGGCTGTTGTTGAGCTGTCGCATCGGGCGACGAACTGGAAGAACTCTGCGCGAGCGTCGGCTGACTTGCGAAACACAAAGCAACAGTCAGCGCCACCATAGACAAAACGAATTGGATTTTCTTCATAGCAGTCTCCTGGGGGAGGATTTGTCACTTCGAAAACCGCAGTTGCAAGTCCGCTGCCAAAGAGGGGTTCCGAGCCGTAAGTTGTTGATATAGCGCTCACTTAATGTGGACGAGAGAATTTGCACAGTGCAAGGATGACCAGTCGAGAGAAAATTGTTCCGCGTGGAGTTTCTTGCAGAAGGAAGTCCACTTCAGTGGTCAGGCGTGGCTTTTCCCTCCTCCAACTCAGAAATCTTGTCGGGTCACGCATGCCGCAGCACCAAGCCCGCTACCGCCGCGCAGGCTATGAGTACAGGCTCGGGAACCTTCCATCGAAACAGTACGGCAAGACTCACAGCGCTGATCAGAATTGTAGGGAGATCATAGACAGAGCGTCGTGCAAGAACGATCACCGCGCCGGCAATCGCGCCCGTGGCGGCTGCGGTGACGCCTCGCACGAAATCATTCAACTGCGGATTCTTCGCCCATCGTTTGTAGGAGGGAGCGAGCAAAACAACAACCAGGTAGACAGGAAGAAAAATGCCCAGTGCTGCCGCCGTCGCTCCCGCAACACCGGCGACCAGATAGCCGATAAAGGCGACTGTAATGACAACCGGTCCCGGAGTGATCATCGCCACCGCGACCGCGTCGACGAACTGATGGTCGGTTATCCAATGATGCCCTTGCACCACTCCACCGTAGAGAAACGGCACAACGGCGAGTCCGCTACCGAATACGAACATTCCCGCCTTGGCGAAATATAGAAAAAGTTGCACAAGAGTGTTGTTCATTCCCATAGTTATGGCCGGAAGCAGCAATGAGACCGCTGTTCTCGCCTGCTGGCGAACTGGCAAAGCCTTAACCACGACGGCAACAACTCCGCCTAACAAGAAGAGCCAGATGATTTCTCGTGAAGTCCACGCTGTCGAGACCGCCAGAACGATGAATATTCCCCACAGCAGTTTGTCTTTCCCGAGCGTGAGTTTGGTCAGCTTAAACGCGGAGCGGGCTATGATCCCGATCACGGCTGCGCCAATTCCGTAAAACATTCCCTGCATCCAGGGCAATCCGCCGAAGCGAACGTAAGCTGCCGAGAGCCCGAGTACCATCAGGAACGACGGCAGAACAAATGCCACCCCCACGGTTGTCGCTCCGAGCACGCCCGCGCGAATGTAGCCGAGATAAATCGCGAGTTGGGCAGCCAGGGGGCCCGGAGCCAGCTGCGCCAGCGCGAGACCCTCCAGGTAGTCTTCTTTGCGGACCCAACCACGATCGTCAACCAGGTCTTGCTGCATGTGCCCGGCAAGAGCGATCGGTCCGCCGAATCCCACGGTCCCGAGCCAGAGGAAATATCCGACGAACTGAGTGAGCGACACCGTCGTTGGCTCGGGGACTGCCGAGTTGGATTCTGGGTTCACTTTGCTGTGTTTGTATTGTCCAGTGCCGCGCGCAGTCCCTTCGCGAGTTTGACCGCATCGTCATTTGCCCAAAAGTGCATGAAGAAAAGGCGGGGCTCTTCCATCAGCATGTGACTATGTAGCGCCGTCACTGCAATTCCGTTCTGTCTCAATGCTTTGATGACCGGGTTGACCTCAGTTCCGAGGAGTACGAAATCTCCAGTGATGGCCGCCTTACCGCTGCCTGTCGGTTGGAAGTTCAAGGCGGTCGCTACGCCCATCGACGGTGGAACCGTCATACCCGAGTCGGTAATTGTCTCGGCCCTCGGCACTCCGACCTGAAGAACTCCACCATTGACCTTCCCGGTGTGCCCAAGAATCTGCTCGACCTGCTTCTGGTCAAAACCAAGTTCGACTACGGGTTGGGCTGCGGGAGCGGCATCTGGGCCAGGTGTCTTGGTCAACGCCACCGCATCGTGGATCGCCTTCGCCATCTGCACGGGATCGCCGTGGCTGGCGATGTGCATGTACATCACATGCGGCGATTCTCCAAGCAGGTGATTATGGACAGCGGATTCGTGTATGCCGCCCTCCTGAAGCTTCATCATGACGGGTTCGACCTCGTCTTCAGTGAGAACCAGGTCGCCCATGACCATGGCTCCGCTACCGTCGCGCTTGAAAGCCGTCCACGAACCTAACGCGAGTCCCGGCTTGATATCGACGCCGTCGAGCACGACGTGGAGGTCTTTCCGGGGCATCGCGAACCTAATCACGTCCCCAGGCTGTATCTGCCCTGGACGGCCCATCGCCGCCTCGACCTGCTTCCAGTCGCTCGCGGAAGGGTTTGCAGGAGCGGAATTGGTTGTCTGTGCTGTCGCTAGGCTTCCGTAATACAGGACAACTGTCGTGACAGCTGCAGTTAGGAGGATCTTCAAGACTCGGACTGAAATATTGTTTTGTATTGCGCTCGTGTGCATAGTCACATTCTCCCTTATTATTCTTCGTTCTGACACCGTCAATTACTTGTCATTGGATCTCCAATGCCTCGCGCCAGCGATTCATACAACCCTTCGATCAGATCCATTCCTCGCTGCAGGAGTTCATCATCCGGCAAAGTTTGCTTCGCCCAGCCATTCAGCACCTTGTCCAATCCTAAGCCCTCAGCCCGACCGAATTTCTCGTCACCGAGATCGGTGTCATGAATGATCTGTGCGATACGCTTCACCGTTACGTCACGGATTGCAAACTGGTCATATAAAGTCTCGAAGGTGCGGCCCTCTCCTCGGTGCCCGAAGCCTTGCGGGACAAACATGTCAAACGGTATGGCATCGGGGTGTGCGACAGGTTCCGCGCCGAAGGTGCAGAACAACTTTGCGGGTAGGCCGTCAATCGTCCGCACTCAACGGTCCAGCTGCAACAAGCCGGCTATGACAGTTGCGGCAGCGAGCCCGGCCCGTGTGGTGCTGGCTCCATCACATCCCGGCTGCTGGGGAGACCGGGCCGGGAGATCCCCAGCTTCTGCATTTTGTGGATCAGCGTTGTGCGCTTCAGGCCAAGTTTGGCGGCTGCGCCTTTCGGGCCGCCGATCACCCAACCGACGCCTTGCAGCGTGCGAAGAATGAGCGCCCGTTCGGAGTCCTTCAATGTAGTAGCGGCAGGGGAAGAGATGACAACAGCTTGAGTCCCGGCGGTCGGCAAAGAATTAGGAAGCACGCCATCGTCGGAAAGGATGACGGCGCGTTCAATCAAGTTTTGCAGTTCGCGGATATTCCCCGGCCACGGATACGAACTGAGCGCGGCCATCGTTTCCGCCGGAATATGTTCAATTTGCTTGCCCATCCGGCGACAACAGACCTCCACAAAATGTGTCACCAATGCCGGAATGTCTTCTTGGCGCGCCCGCAACGGTGGCAGCATGACCGGGAAAACATTCAGCCGGTAATAGAGGTCGCTGCGAAATTCGCCGCGGTTCACCATCTCCATCAGATCTCGATTCGTTGCGGCCACCAGCCGAACGTTCACTTGATAGGTCCGAGCGCTGCCCAAGCGCTCGAACTCCTGTTCCTGCAGCACGCGCAGCAGCTTGGGCTGCAGCGCCGGCGGTATATCGCCCACCTCGTCCAGGAAGAGCGTGCCTTTGTCGGCCAGTTCGAAACGGCCAATCTTTTGCGCAATCGCTCCGGTGAAAGCGCCTCTCTCGTGGCCGAAAAGCTCACTTTCCAGCAGATCCAGCGGAATCGCAGCGCAATTCAGTTTTATGAAGGAGCGTCCGCACCGCGCGCTGAGGTTGTGAATCGCGCGCGCAATCAGTTCCTTACCGGTGCCGGTTTCTCCCTGGATAAGAACCGTGGAATCCGTAGGCGCGACCCGTTCGACTTGTTCCAGCACCGCTTCCAGAGCAGGGCTGCTACCGATGACTTGCTCGAATCTGCGTGGATTACGGTCCGGGTCGCCGGACCCAAATCTTTCGAAAGCTCCCACAGAGGACCTCCTTGCGCTCGCGTGCATTCTTCCGTATCGGGGTCAATTCTCTAAAGCCGCTCGAACACTATCGAGCAGAACTTCGTCATCGAACGGTTTTGCCATGAACTCCACGGCGCCTGCTCGCAACGCTTGCATCCGCATTTTTTCGTCTCCGTGTGCCGTGATAAAGATGGTTGGAATCCTGCAATGCTCCGCGTTCAGCTTGGCCTGCAATTCCAGGCCGGACATTCCCGGCATCCGAATATCCGCGATCAGACATGCGGTCTGATGCTGTTGGCCGGAGGTCAGGAATTCCTCCGCCGAGGCAAACGCTCGCGCTGGCACGCCGACCGCTTTCAGCAGTCCCTGCAATGCGCTGCGCATCAAATCATCATCATCGACAATCGCTACTAGGTTCGTCTTTCCCTGAGTGGCCATGACCGCAACTTAGCACTGTCGCCAGAAACGGCGCAATCATGCTTTGGTATGAGTGGAGTAATACTGCCCCCTGATCGCGGAACTAATTGAGAAAGCGGCAATTAAGAGGGGCAGTTAAAAGGAAAGACTAGCAATTGCCAAACGCGAGCGCCCGTCGACGTCATTCGTGGGCCTCGGCTTTCGTGGGGAGAG
>Ga0210407_10002703_pt1 | contig 15045 bp, 18 predicted proteins | sample IncBWC27MmetaG_FD_150860 | JGI IMG/M metagenome (GOLD analysis project Ga0210407, IMG submission 150860) | Forest soil microbial communities from Barre Woods Harvard Forest LTER site, Petersham, Massachusetts, United States - Inc-BW-C-27-M | ecosystem: Environmental > Terrestrial > Soil >...
ATTTACCGTCTCGATGGTCGTCTCCAGCTCGTCGCTGCTGATCTGAGGGCCCACCACCAAAACCTCGCCCGGATTCACGAGCACATGCGTGGCGTCCGGATCGGAATAACCCGGAGTTTTGGTCCGGCCAATCATATCCATATTCAGGTTCGCCACCACCTTGCTCAGATCGACGGAAGGAAACTCATTGAAGTATCGGGAGCCCCAAAGGCCCTTTTCTTCGCCGCCGGTCCATAGAAAGATGATGGTCCGCCTGGGATGAATCCCTTTAGCAGCGCCTTGCGCGTAAGACCGGGCGATGGCCAGCAGGCCGGTGGAACCGGATCCATCATCGTCGGCACCATTGTTGACGTTATGGCCATCGGGCAAGGGTGCACTCAACCCAATATGATCGAGATGGGCGCTGATCACCACGTACTCATTCTTCAGCACGGGATCACTACCTTCGAGGATGCCGACGACATTTTCGCCGTGCCCTGGTTCGCGGTGGATCACTACCTGCAGGCTCAGTTTCTTTTCCGCGTTCAGTTCCATTGAATCCAGTTTGGAGTTGTTGCCCGCCGCATAAAACACCTGCGCAGCGTTCATCTTCTCGTCCTGGAATATTAAGTTGGTCGGCTCCAATCCAGCTACCACCGACGGGACTATGGGGCACGCGGGCGGCTCCTGAAACTTCGTCACCTGAAAGCTGGGACCGTTAAACGATGCGGCCGGATTAGGATTGGCGATGTTCGAAAGTTGCTGAAAATCGGCGATCGCGATCACGGCCAGCGCTCCGTTCTTTGCCGCGTACTCTTCCGGCGTCAGGTAGTCGGTGCAATTCTCCCCGAGTGGACTCTGCGCGTCAGTGCCCCGCCCGCCTCTGGCTGCGGCCGCCGCTCGCTGAGCGGCAATCTCGGACGGCAGGCCCGCTACCACGACGATCTTGCCGCGCACATCCAGACCTTCATAGGGATTGATCTTGGACTTGGTGATCACGTAGCCGTTGCCCGCAAAAACCAAGCCTCCGCTAACGTCGAACGACTCACCCAAGACCGGTCCGCGAAAGCCGCCGCCGGCCATGGTCCAATCTTTCCCATATTCCAATTCAGTGGTTCTCGGGGCTCCGGGAGTGACAGGGCCCCCGCGGCGAACAGGCGCGGGCGTCGTGAGTGAAGCCTTAGTCTCCGCCGCGACCACCTGCTTGCTCACAAGCTCGAACGGCATCAAATAGGGCTGCAGCGGGCCGCTCGTGTGATCAGTACTCCCGCCCGGCTTCAGACCCCACTCCGCCAAGTGACTTGCGACATAGAGCGCTGCGGTGTCGTAACCGCGGGAGGGGAAATTTCGTCCTTCGAGCTGGTCGGACGCCAGAAAATAGTCGTAGATTTTCATTTCCTCTTCGCTGATCGAGTCCGCGTTTCCATAGCGGGCCACTTTGCTAACCTCGGGAGCGGCGGAGTTAGATCCTTCTCGGAATTCAGCCGCTCCGACGGTAAGGAGTACGCCAAGCGAAACAAAACACAAAAGGGAACAGCCAGCAATGATGAGCTTCATAGATCCTCAGGTGCAGCCGGGTTGGTGAAACGGCGGCATCCTAACTCGTCATCATATTCGTCCCGTAGCCCAAAGGGTAGGTATCTTCAAGCGCATCGGGTGGCACACTTTTCGTCGGACGTGTTCCACGCTGTTCCGTGCTACAGCTGCCGAACTCAAGGTCATGCAGGAACTGATGCGGCATTCGACAATCCATGTCACGCTGGACACGTACACCCAAGCGGTGACCACTGAGAAGCGTACGGCACAAACTGCAGTGGTCTCGCTTTTTCTGAGCAAGAAGGGAAGCAAGGCAACCTAAAAGGCCCGAGTGTTAGGAACTCGCTAAGCCGGGGATGGCAATGGAGACTGCTGTTCCCGGCCGAGTTGAGGTTATGCCTTTTCGGTCCCTTTTTGTGCCCACGCGGGGATAGAGGATTTTCTGTAAGTGCTTGAAAGGAAATGGCGGGGACGACGAGCCTCGAACTCGCGACCTCTGCCGTGACAGCAACCGATGGCATATGCAGAATCAGTGGGTTAGACGTGCGGTAGTCGACAACTGTTTGGACTTAGCGGGATGCGCGGGCTCGTTTTTGTGCAACGATTTGTGTAACGCGGATGACTATTTCTGCGTGCGCGATTAGGCACACGCCTCTTCTCGAAAAGGATGGCTCACACGAATCAGTCCGGAGGGATACGACTGTATTCCGCCCTGAAATTTTGTCATGACTTCCGAATCTTAGCGTACATGCACGACGGCAGTTAGAACGAGCCCTCTCTCTTCAACCGTCAACTGTCAGGTGTCGATCTCTCTCCCGCCAGTTACCGCCTTTAGCGCCTAAGTATCCTAAGTACTATTGACACGCATACCGCCTTCTTATAATTTCCGCAGCAATCCAGTCCGGAAGCGACGGTCCCAACCCTGGTTCCTCCCGGTGCCCAGTAACAATTTCCAATCGATTCTCGACTTGTGAGGACTACGGAATGTGGTCGTAGAAAACGATGGGTGCGTGTGTCTAGTCACCGCCTTGACTATGGCTCTTGCCATGGCGGGCCAATCCTCGGGCCACTCCAACACGGCCACCGTCGCGCTGCGGACCACGATAATCAAATCCCTCCAACGCTTGGGCTCTCAGCAAGAAACTCTCCCTGATACGCGTTCAAGGCAACCCAATCGCACAACGTACGAGACGAACCCAGCGGGAGGCCTCCGTGCGTAGATTGAATTCAATTGTCAGCCTTGCGAGAACGAATGATGGAAACCTTATCAATTCCGATGGAGGGAGGCCATACGCGGCGACGGGGCTGCCCGGCCAATCGGCGGTGAGTGTACCGGAAGGGCGCGTGCGGAAGATCCTGCGAATGGCTGAGACTGGGGCGACCTTCACCATCCGTGACTTGGCCCTCGAATTCCACCTGAGCCCGTCGTATCTCCAGCGCTTGTTCAAGCACCAGACCGGCGTTTGTATGGGCGAGTGGTTGAACGAACAACGGCTGCAGAGAGCAGCACACCTCTTGGCGAACAGCTACATGAGCGTGAAGGAAATTGCCCACTGCGTCGGATATGAGCATGCTTCCAGCTTCATCCGGGCATTTGAACGGCGCTTTACGGAACCTCCGGCGCGCTACCGCAAACATTGCGACCACACAAAATGCTAACGAAAGACCATTCTTGCTAATTACTTCTGCTTGTAGCCTCCTCGCGGGGGGAGTAAAAGGAATTCACTTTTCGGTAAGAATAGCGTCTAGCAACAATTCAGAGAGAGACTGCCCGTTGCTAGAACGATGGCTGTTTGGAAGTACGCCAAACAGGAGGGGATGGCGTGCTCCCTAGACCAAGGAGATCAGGAATGAAAACAATTAAGCTTGCGCTGGTTCTCGCATTCTTGATGGCGCTGCTGTTTCCAGGAATGGCGTTTGCCCAGACCGACCCAGGTGTACGCAGCAACACAGGAGTGAACGCTGGTCAGCCGTTTGCTTCGGTTACCGCCAATGCAAACGACCTGGCCTTCTTCCAAACTGGATTCGCGCAGTTCAACGAGCACCAAACCGTTACCGGAGACAACTCAGGTCTGGGACCGCGGTTCAACCTGGACACGTGCGGGGGGTGTCATTCGCAACCAGCTCCGGGTGGAACCAGCCCAGCCTCCGGTATTTTCCCAAATGTTGGACCGAACCCCCAAAGCCAGGTGATCGCCAACGGAGTCATCAGTAGCAGCACCAACACCATCCCATACTTCGTTCTCGCCAACGGCCCAGTACGCGAGGCCCGGTTCCCATTCTTCTTTGACCAGTTTGGCAATCCTAACCCCAATGCACCCAACGGGGGAGTAGAAGACCTTTTCACCGTCTCCGGACGGGCTGACGCCGCCAGCTGCAGCCTGTCGCAGCCCAGCTTTAACGTGGCGAGGGCGACGAACAACATCATCTTCCGCATTCCTACGCCAGTCTTTGGCGCAGGTCTAATGGCAAACATTGACGACTCGACGCTGCTAGCCAATCACGCGGCCCAGGCAAACAATAATCTCGGCGTTGGCGGCGCCTTCAACCATAACGGAAATGATGGCACCATCAGCCGTTTTGGCTGGAAGGCTCAGAACAAGTCGCTAATAATCTTCGCCGGTGAGGCCTACAACGTGGAAATGGGTATCTCCAACGAGCTGTTTACGCAGGACCGGCCGCTGCCGGGTGAGGACCAATTGGGAAGCGGGCTTCCGGCCAACTGCCTGAATCTTGCCGGGACCGGCTACCCCGAGGACATTACCCACTCGGATGGCACCAGCGCTTCGACGGTCACCAGCGACGTCGGGCTGTTCAATGCCTTCATGCAGTTCCTGGACCAGCCCACACCCTCCACTACCTCACCGGGAGGAGCGACCTCGATCGCCAACGGCCGCAGGCTGTTTAGTGCCATCGGCTGTGCCACTTGCCATACGCCGACGCTCACCACCCAACCCTCTAAGTTAACGACTGGTTTGGGCAACGCTGCTGCCAACTTGTTCTCGGACATAGAGATCCATCACATGGGGTCAAAGTTGGCGGACAATGTTTCCCAGGGCGGCGCTGGCGGAGATCAATTTCGCACCGCTCCTCTGTGGGGTCTGGGACAGCGCATCTTCTTCCTGCACGATGGCCGTTGCAGCGACCTGCTCTGCGCTATCGAGGCACATGAGAGCAACGGAGGAGAAGCCACTACAGTCGAGGGCATCTTCGACCAAAACCTGACGCCCAGCCAGCAGCAGGATATTTTGAACTTTCTGCGCTCACTGTGATTCCGAACTGCCACTTTTACGGGCGAGACGCGAAAGCGCCTCGCCCGGCTTCTCCTGCAGCGAGTCACCAAGTTAGAAACATGAGCACATGGTTCTGGCGTCTTCTGAGACTTCTTGGTTTCTCCTTGACTTTGTTGGCCAGGGCGCATGGCGCGCCCCAAAACAGCGGCGACTTTTCCAGCAATCCAAAAGCAAAGAAGCTGCCGACAGAAGCCGTTCTTGTTAAGGGCGCCTGGTCAGGCACTAGGCATTCGGTGACTCCATGCCGTGTTTCAAACAAAGCATGCGTAACCGCTATGGCAGTTGGCGGTCATGATTCCGCTGACCGTGAAGTTCCCGTCACCCTCACCGGCCTTCAAGATCCTTGCGACCGCGCTCCCTAGGCTCCCTATACTGCTTGACAGTTAACGCGACGCAGGATAGATGGATTGTGATTCAGTGCTTCCGCTGCGGTGATACCGGGCGCCTCTTTCATCGAGAGTCGATTCGCCGGTTCAAGGCTATCGAGCGCCAGGCTCTTAGGAAGTTGGACATGCTACAGGCGGCGCAAGACATCCGGACGTTCTCAATGCTGCCTGGAAACAGGTTAGAGCACCTGAAAGGACAGTACAGCATTCGCGTCAATGGCCAATGGCGCGATGGGCATTCCTACGAGGTTGAGATCGTGGATTACCACTAGGAGACAACAGGATGACGAAGAAACTTAAGCCGGTGCATCCAGGAGAAATTCTCCGCGAGGAGTTTATGGTCCCTCTTGGGCTGAGTATGAACAGAGTTGCTATGGACTTGCGCGTCCCTGTGACGCGGATCGCCGATATCGTCAACGAGAAACGCGCAATTACTGCTGACACAGCGCTGCGTTTTGCACGCTACTTCAACAACAGTGCGACGTTCTGGATGAATCTCCGAACGCGCTATGACCTGGAAGTTGCCGAAGATGAGATTGCTGATAAGGTTGAACGCGATGTGCGCCCTCTGGAAGCAGCGCCGGTAAGGTAGTTCAAAACGAAGGATGAGCCCGCCAAGTACATGCAAGCGGCCGCCCGCCGGCGCGCTGAGTTTTCGTCTGAGGCGGCCCTTCACTCGCAAACGCATCGCGACATGAACTGAGTTGCAGAGAAGAGTTCTGCATAGAAAAGCGATCTGCGCATACAGCTGTCGTTAGTCTCTTCGTCACGACATATAGACGCAAGTAAACGGCGCAGGGTCGAGGAGCCGATGCCGTTTTTTGGTCCCTCTCTACCTGCGCTGGGGATGGAGCCTCTTCTGTAAGTGTTTGAAAAGAAATGACGGGGACGACGAGACTCGAACTCGCGACCTCTGCCGTGAGAGCGCCGCTGGCTGATGTAACTGATTGATATCAAACGGGTGTCGGCGGACATGTTTTGATACCTTTGATGACTGAACGAGCAGTGCTGTGTATTGGTGGCGGTCTGAGCAAGGAACTGTGCTAGTGATGACGCGGGCGACTGAGCTCCTACCTCATCTGTGTGAGCTCGCGTGCGTCGAGATAGGAGGTAATCGCGATGGCGCTGCCCGCAGGATCCGCGAGGGCCACATAGCCGTCAGGCCGTACCAGATAAACGGCGTTGCGGAGCAGGCCCGTTCGACTTAGTTCCGGACGCCATGGAAAGACGTGCAGGGGCAATTTTCGCGCATCACACACTGCCTGGACCCCGGGCGGGGCGTCGCCATACACGTGGACCTGCCAGTGCACCGAAGTCAGCGGCGCGAAGTTGTCGGTATCCACGCCGTTCAAGTCCGTCTTCGCCCATGGCAAACGGTCACCGCCGTGAACCGTTCCCGCTCGCCCCTCGCTCAAGCTGCTTCCCCGGTAGTTCACCGCTGTCTGCGAGACTGTGCGAAACAGGAAGCGGCGCACCGCGTTAAGCGCGAAAAAGGACGGGATCAAAAGGGGCACGATGTGCAGTCGCATAAGCCGCGCGATCGCTCCGGAACTCGTAACGCCCGTGAAGGCCTGATCGGTTGTCGCGACCAAGCGACGGGCGAAGGCGATTCGTTCCGGCTCATAGCTGTCAAGGAGCGACGCATCCGCCCGCTCGTGCGCCACGGCCGCAAGTTTCCAGGCGAGGTTCACTGCGTCGCCGATGCCGGTGTTCATTCCCTGTCCACCTACGGGACTGTGGATGTGCGCGGCGTCGCCAAGGAGGAACGCACCACCCTTGCGGAAATGATCAGCGACCCGATGGTGTACGCGGTAGGTCGAAAACCAGTTCACGCGCCCGACGTCGATGCGTATCCATTCGATCACGCGCTTGCTCACGTCGTTCCACGACAGGTTTTCGTGTTGGTGTTCGGCTTCCTCGCGCACTGTGCCGATGAGCCGCGCGCGCCCCTCGCCCTTCAACGGAAAGACCGCGAGAAAATCGCTCCTGTCTAGCGCAACGTGCAGTTCGCCGTTCATGGTCGCTCCGCTAGCCTCCACATCGGCGACATAAAGGAGATGGTCGTACGTCCCGCCGGGAAATCCGATCTTTAGCGCCTCGCGCACGGCGGAATGTGCCCCGTCGCACCCAGCAATGTAGGCAGCCTCGCACGTCTCCGATGCTGCATCCGGCCGTTTCAGGCGGGCGAGAACACGACCAGCCGCAGCCTCGAAGCTCAGGAGCTCCGTCTGGTGCTCGATGAGGACACCAGCCTCGGCCAGGCGATCGATTAACAGACGTTCGTGTTCGTCTTGGGGAAAGATCAACGCGTAAGGAAATGGGCTGAGGCCCGCGCCCATGTCGCCGAAGACTGCATGTGCCGCCTTCTTGCCGGCCACCCAGAGATTCACGGCGATGGTCTTCCACCCACGTTCGATGACCGCGTCAGCGAGGCCGATCTGGCTGTACAGCTCGAGCGTCCGTGCCTGCACGGCAACCGCGCGCGAGGTTGTCCCCGGCTCTGCCGTCTTGTCGACGATCCGCACGCGCACGCCCAGCCGCGTCAGCCACAGTGCCAACACCAGGCCCGTCGGACCTGCACCGACGATGAGCACGTCGGTGTCGCGAGTCGCCGCAGCGTTCATCGTCTAACCTCGTTTCAAACCTAACGCTGGGAATTCGAAAAACTGATATTCAGCGCCGCGCTAGCTTAGCGTGGTCTTGAGAAGTTGCGACAGGTTTTACCGGCGAAGATGAGGAAGCACGGGGCGCTGCTGTCGGATCGCTGGGAACTCACAGAATCGTATAAGGGAAGAGTTGCCGACCATCCACTCAGAGCCGCCCGCAAACCCTGCGGATTTTCGAATGCTACACAGCTGTGGTGGCAAATTCCGACAAGTCGAATGGCTACGAAGAAATCGCATTGAACGTCATATCCAAGCGCGGGCGGATCCATGGAGGTATCGGAGCCTCGGTTGTGTCAGAGTAGTCCCAGATGCTGCCGGATGGTGCAACCGTCCTTGACCTGGGATGTGGGACCGGCGTACCAATTTCGCTAGCTTAGATTCAGCGCGATTTCAATGTATACGGAGTTGATGCCTCATCCACGATGGTCAAAGCGTTCCGAGCCCGCTTTCCGGCCGTCCCCGTTTGAGTGTGCAGCCGTAGAGGATTCGGACTTCTTCGGTCGAACTTTTGATGCTGTGGTCGCCGTGGGCCTTTTCTTTCTGTTGGACGCGGGAATCCAGCGCAGACTGGTGGCCAAGGTCGCCGCCGTTTTGCAAAGCGGAGGCAGACTGCTGTTCACTGCCCGAGTCAAAGCTGTTCTTGGGCGATGCCATGACCGGAAGAACTTCGAACTCACTCGGCCACGAGGCCTACCGAAACGCACTGGAGGCCGAAGGCATGTCGCTCGTTGGAACACAGCGTGATGAAAGGCGGAAACCACTACTACTTGACGCGAAAGACGTAGGTCGCGCTGATCTCTTTGGCTCGGGCTAGGCTTGTGAGTGAATGAAAGAGATGGCTGGGACGACGAGACTCGAACTCGCGACCTCTGCCGTGACATGACAGTTCGCCTGTCAACCGCTGGCTCACGCAGATTCAGTAGGTGAGACGTGCGGTAGTCGGCAACCGTTGGACTTATCGGGATACGCTGAATCGTTTTTGTGCAACGATTTGTGCAACGCGGATGACTGTTTCTGCGTGCACGAATCTATCGGACACGCCTCTTTCTCGTATTACACCCTGGCTTCGGTGGGTTTTGAGGAGCCAGATGTCACCTCTTTATCGTCCCTTTATCGTGCCCAGATTTGGCCGAGTCACTGAGTTTCTTAGACCCCATTTCATAATAACTTCCGGTATCCACGACAAACCAGCCTTTTGAATTATGAAGCCAAAGAAAAAGAGCTGAGGAGGGCTTCTTAACTATGGTGTTGCATTTGGAAGTGCGGATCGTGAGCATGGCCTCAGCCTCGGCCCCGGAAGAAGGCGGTCAGATCCGCTGCGACCGCCGCTGGATCCTCAGCCGGGGCGAAGTGCCCGCCGCGCGGAAAGACTGTCCAGCGTTGGATGTTGTATAGGCGCTCCAAATACGAGCGCGGCAGTTCTCCCTCGGGAACGGTCTGGTGCGCGAAAACACCAAACGCCGTGCGCGTGCTGACGTAGCTGGGAGCGACCGGGTGCCAGCGATTGTCCCAATAGTCGCGCATCGACGAGGTGATGCTCTGCGTGATCCAGTACAGAGTGAGCGTGGCGCAGAGGAAGTCGTCGGACGGCGTAACGTCGCTCCACGAGTGCCACTTCTCACCCACGTATGCCGCGAGCCCTGCCGGGGAGTCGTTGAGTCCATAGCCGACAGTCTGCGGCTTGGTGGACTGGATCGCGCTGTAGCCCCGCTCCGTGGTATCCCAGCCCCGGCTCACCGCAAGATAGGAACGCTCGACACCGGACAGTTCCGTATCGTCCACCACAGGGGCGAGATCCGACTCCAGTGTGGTGAGATGGATCCCGATCACCGACTCGGGATGGTCTAGCGCAAGGATCGTCGTCACCCCGGCCCCAAAGTCATAGCCGCTCGCACCATAGCGAGAATACCCAAGCTGAGACATCAGCCGGTGCCAGCGCTCCGAGACGTACCGATAGTTTATGCCGACTCTGGGTGGACGCGGCGAGAAACCATACCCAGGAAGGGAGGGTACGACCAGGTCAAAGTGCTCGAGCATCGGCAGCATGTCCAGGTAATCGAGGAAACTGCTGGGCCAGCCGTGCGTGAGAATGAGCGGCACACCCTGACCTGATGGCGCACGCTGGTACACAAAGTGGACGCCCTCCCAGGTGAAGTGGTTGAAGGCGTTGAGCCTTCGCTCCCAGCGACGCCAGTCGAACTCGTTGGCCCAGTAGGATACGATACGTCGTAACCAGTCCAACTCGGTGCCCTGTTGCCAGCCTATACCGGGTATCTGGTCGGGCCATCTTGTATGTCGCAACCGTGCCCGCAAATCATTGAGCACCTCATCCGCGACGTGAATCCGAAATGGTTCCACTACAATTACCCCCTCTTGGCCATAGCCAGTGGCCAACTGAACGCGCAGGCAATGTCGCACGGGGTCTCGTCGATCACTGTCGACAGATAGACATGAGCCGTTGCGGTCCTGATCAATCCCGTTACGACGTAGTTTAGAACATGCCCCTCTTCTCACGAACGGTAATGTCCCCTACCGTGGTGAATGAGTCTAAGAAACTGCCGACAGCGGTCTTTATGAACAACTGATGATCCCGTCTGGATCATGCCGTCCGGAAGCTACCGAATTACTTCCGGCTAAGTAGACGTACGAAGGCGGGCAGAGATGGCCGGTTATGCCGACAAACCGCTCGTTATCCGTAGGCCTCAGGACGGCTGAGTTCAGCTCAGGGTAGCTTGTCGAAAAAGAGATAAAGGGAGGCAATCCGGCCATCGCGGGCGATGATGAAATCAGTCCCGGCGTAAGCTGGCGCCGCACCAGGGCGGCCCTCTACCCATCGGACCCGCCCGCTGTTGCCTGTTTCCTCGGGCTCGGCAATTGGCTGGTACCGAAAGTCAAGGTGGGTAGCCCTGAGCTCGCCCGCGATACGGTCGATCTCGTCGCGGCCACGAAATACACCGCCTTTTGGATCATAGAATACTGCGTCTTCGTGAAAGATCGCATGGATTGCAGCGCGACGCCGCACGGGGTCATTTTCGCCAAATACGTCGCTCAGATTACGAAGCAGCAAGGTCGATATGCTGTTGGACCTGTTTAGCTGACCCTCCGTTCTTATATCAAGGCTCGCGCCGGGCGGTGCGGAGCAATTCACAAACGGACTTGCCAAACCGAAGAGTCCGAGAAGAATCGTGGTGAGTACAACGCGTATCGTTTGCATTTTATCTCCTCTTCAAGCTGCCTACTGTAAAGCTACAGTCGCCGAGATCCAGTCGCTTTGCGGCATCTCGTCCTCTTTTGGATTAGTCCGCCGAAAGCGCTCGTGATGAGCGCGATAAATCGTTGAAATTCTGGTCGCACAATTGCACGCGTGCTTTCGAATAGCAGCCCTTCGCACAAAAATGGCCATCTTCCCGTAATGTAACTGATTGATTCCGAACACCAGGCCGTGAAACGGGGAATTTGCTAAACCGTCGGTTCGGATGTAAGTCTTCAGGCCGAAGGAGATTTCAGCGCGCCCACAAGCTCGTCGCGGAGAGGCTTGGGCGGCCGACCGCCAAGGCGCTCGACGTCGCCGGTCAGAGCCGTGGCGATGAGACGCTGCTCGCCCCGCCAGTAGGGGGCGCCGAGCGCCGGCTCCTCCTCCTGCCGCGAGCCCGCGGCCGACACGAAGACGACATGCTTGACGCCCGCCCTCACGGCCGCGTCGATGGCAGCGGCATTCTGCGCCCCGCGCTTTCCGGGTACCGGATCGACGGTCGGGATGATGAGCAGGCGATCGAGACCCGCAAGGCCTCTGCAAGGCTTTCGGGCCGGTCGTAGTCCCCGAATCGTCCCTGAGCCGGTCTCGAGACGCTTTCGGGCGTGCGCGCGATAGCCACTACCTCGTGCCCGGCGGGACGCTGTAGCAGTTCCGAAACGACGGCTCTGCCCAGTGGCCACTGGCGCCACTCACACCGATTTTCATCGCAACCTCCAATATTTCTCTAACGAACAAAATGTTCGTTGGGATAACAGAGCAAAGCAAGCACGCGCGGCGACTTGCGTCTTTCCCACACTTGCGCTTGTTTTGACCGCGTTTGCGGCAAGCGCCGCCGCCGACGAGCTTCAAACACTTCGTACTGGGCTTTTGTCATCAACAACTCCTCTGCGTCTGACGGGAGCATCGAAGCGCGGCTGATGGATTGCTTGTTGGCAAGTTTCGACGTCTACAGAATCACGGATGTTTCCTCAAAATTGAGCCGCGGATTGCGTGGGTGGAGCTTGCTTGGGTCTCCATAACCCAGGTTGCAGAGAAGATTCACCTTCCACTTGCCGTCAGGAAAAAATTCGGCATTCAGTTTGTCTGCGTTAAAACCGGACATCGGTCCGCAATCTAAGCCCAGAGCACGCGCGGCCAGGATGAAATAAGCAGCCTGCAACGAACTGTTGCGGAAGGCGGTCTCGTTAATAAGGGTGTGATTGCCGACAAAATAGGAGCGCATATCAAACTGCGGAAAGAGCCTGGGGAGATTCTCATGAAATTCCGTGTCCCAGGCGATGATGACGGTCACAGGGGCGGCCATGGTTTTGTCGACATTGCCGGGCGCTAGAACCGGCTTGAGGAGTGCCCTGGCGCCGGGAGTGGTCAGAAAAACGAATCTGGCGGGCGAGGCATTGGCGCTGGTCGGTCCAAGGCGCGCCAGTTCATAAGCCTTGCGCAAGAGTTCTACCGGCACCGGCTCGGGAAGCCACGTAGAGTGGGTCCGCGCTTCGTAAAATAGTTGTCCAAGAGCCTCCTGTGAGATCGGCGTTCGGGTGGTAGCAAAGTTCAATGGTTCAGGTTGATTGCGCATTTTGGTTGTCTCCTCTTAGGTGCGTTCAGCGCGAGCGTCGTGCATCCAGACTGAACGGCCCTCCTCCGAAGTGAGAAATCAGCAGGGCGCCGCCGAGCATGGAGACATTTTTCATGAAGAGAATCATTTGGATCTGCGCCATCATAGGATCGGTTACCGTCCAGAACTTATGCATCATCAAGCTGACAGGGACCAGGAAAAGCACAATGAGCCAGGCGCCCAGTTGTGCGCGATAACCCAATAAGATGCTCAAGCCGCCGGTGATCGCCAGCACGCCGGAGAGTGGAACCGCGATCGCAGCCAGAGGCACACCTTGCGAAGCCGCATAGCCGATAGTTTGCTTGTTAAAATGATTGGCTCCAGCCATCAGGAAAATCAGCGCGAACAAAAACCGTCCCAAAACGACCACTGCACCCTGCCAAAAGCTTGTTGCCTCCGCATTCTTGGAAATTGCGATCGAATCCGTTGCCATGTACTTCCTCCTTTTGGTTTTTCTGCTTACGAACAACCGCGCAAACTAAGTTTGTCTGCACCGGCCAAAATCAATTTCCTTCTGTTTTCAATCAGCGTGCTGCTGACTGGGCGTTCTTTGGAGCCGGGAAATTTACTCGAGCCCACGCCGAAAACTCGGTTGGCTGTCGGCCCGCTATTTTGTTGGCGAGCGCGATTTGGTCGCGCGAATCGGAACCTAAGTACGTGTGCGTCTGGAAGTAGTCGAACATTTCCGCTATCTCAGCGGCCCCAGGAAAAAGGCCGGCGAAAACTTCCTTCGGTACTTGATTGAAAGAGAAGTTGTGACCCTGTCGATTTAGCGTATCGATGATTTCATTGAAGCTCATGAAATCGCCGACTAGGGGCAGATACTCGCCATGGCCGGCCTGATCGGGGCGCGCGAATGCTCCGGCCACGATGTCGCCAAGTTCTGTAATGTCCCCCATGTGGATGCTTCGCACAGTTGGATCAAGCGGCAGGGCCCAGCCCACGGATCCGTCAGTCTGTTTTTGCGGAGCTTGAACACCGATAAGGTTCTGATAGTAGAAAGGCGCGATAACGAACGTATGATTCGCAAACCCGGCTTCTTTCACTATCCGATCAACCTTGGCCTTGTCGGTAAAATGGGGAACGTGAAAGTTGCCTCCGCTGATCGCTTCCACATCAGGCAGAGTGGACCAGACAAAGTGCTTGACACCGGCATTTTTGGCGGCGCGTACCGCAGCGGTTGCCTGCTCGACCTCGTCGGTACCCTCTTCCCACCAATTAGTGACTAGAAATATGCCATGCGCCCCTGCAAATGCAGGCTTAAGGGTTTCGGGGCGATTCAAGTCCGCCTGAATGACTTCGTCGGCGAGTTCGCGACGCTTGGCCGGATTGCGAGTCAGGGCGCGCACCTTGAATTGATTGCCGGCTTGAAGGGCGCGTACTACGGCGCCTCCTTGTTGCCCGGTTGCGCCGACTACGGCGATGATTTTCTTGTTTGTGCGCTCCATATGGTGTGCCTCCTACTATCTATTGATGCAGATTCTATTGATATAGATACATTCTCCTGGACAATGGTTATGCGAAATGCGAAAATAGTTTCGTCATGGACAAGAACTCACGAGACCCGGTCCACTGTTGGCTGGTATTGGGGAAAGCCTTTCGGGCGGCTGCGAAATATCTTTATGCGGGGCTTGAGGAGACTGGAATCGACGACACCGACTTCCGGATCCTGGAGGCCCTCTTGAACAAAGGACCTTTACCGGTGAATACGATCGGGCCAAAGGTGTACCTTACGCCCGGCTCGATCAGTACGGCCGTGGACCGCCTCGTCGAAAGGGGCTTGGTAAGCCGGGCCGAGAGTCCTGAGGATCGGCGGATCCGCGTCGTGTCGCTAACACCAAGAGGCAAGAGATTGATCGCGCCGATTTTTCGCAAACACGCAGCCGAAATCAGGAAAGTCTTTGCGGATGCGAGCCCGAGAGAGTTGCGAGCTCTTGAAACGACATTGAAAAAGATTGGCAAGTGCGCCGAGAGTCTCGGGAGCGGGGTCAAACCAAGGTCTTAAGCCGACTTTCACATAACGACGAAGTACGCCGATCATCGAAATGAAAGTTGTGCTGGAGAAGTGACGAAAATGCAGATTGGAATCGACAGTTTCGCAGCAGCTATTTCCGACCCGGCAACAGGTCTCACGCTCAGCCCAGTGGAGCGCATGCACCATCTACTTGAAGAGATTGAGCTCGCCGATCGCGTCGGCCTCGACGTCTTCGGCATTGGCGAACATCACCGGGCGGAGTTCCTCGACTCAGCTCCGGTTGTAATCCTCTCCGCTGCCGCCACGCGCACGGAAAATATCCGCCTCACCAGCGCAGTCACG
>Ga0210407_10002705_pt1 | contig 15035 bp, 12 predicted proteins | sample IncBWC27MmetaG_FD_150860 | JGI IMG/M metagenome (GOLD analysis project Ga0210407, IMG submission 150860) | Forest soil microbial communities from Barre Woods Harvard Forest LTER site, Petersham, Massachusetts, United States - Inc-BW-C-27-M | ecosystem: Environmental > Terrestrial > Soil >...
GAGAGAAATTCTGTTTCCGCGGTTGTGAAGCTCTTTAGTCTTAGTCAGTGTTGCTAATCGTTTTTCTAGTCGTTTCCTCTAATCAGTGTTGCTGATATAAAGCACGCCTCGCGCATCGCGCTGCACCTTGATCGGCTCCCGCGATGCCTGACTGAAAGAGATGCCGCTGCCGATGCCGAGGTTTCCTCCATACAGAGTCGTGATGCGCTTAACGTAGTTGCGGGTCTCCGCGTAGTGCGGGATACCCGCGCTCCTGGCCACGGCGCCGCTGCCGGCGTTGTAAGCCGCGAGGCTCAACTGAACGTTCCCGCCGTAAGTGTCGAGCAGGCGTTTCAGGTGGCGCACTCCGGCGTCGATGTTTTCGTCTGGATTAAAAGGATTGGTCACCTTCAGCTGGCGGGCGGTCTGCGGCATGAGCTGCATCAGGCCCATTGCACCCTTGCGGGAAACGGCGTTGGGATTGAAGTTCGACTCTACCTTCACCAGCGCGCGGACCAGGTTGGGATCCACATTGTGGCGGGTTGCGGCCTTGTCGATTGCAGCGTCCACCTGCTCGGGCGTGAAACCGGTGCGGTATGCATGGCTTGGCTCGGGGGACGGTTCTCCCAGGTACTGGTCAACTTCCGCTGCGGCCGACTTGGCGGCTCGCACGTTGGCGTGCGGAACCGGCTTCCAGCGGTGTTCGGTGGTGCTCCAGAAAACCAGATTGTTTTGGGACAGACTTCCTTGGGCCCGGCCCTGCCGGGAACGGAGCGACTGTTTCGGTGCGGGGGCCAGCTCGTCGTTGGTGTACACCTTGTGGCCGCTGTTGTCGGTGGTCGGGGTAATCGAGGCGTCCGTGGCCGCCTGCACGCAAGGCGTGAGCGGGGTGACAGAAAGGAGTGTCGCGATAGCGGCTGTGGCCATCGTCAGGAATGCGAGTTTCAGGCTTTTGCGCATACCGGGTCAGTACTTTCCAGCAGAGGCAAGAGACACCTCTGCGCCTACCTTCCCGGAACCTGACGGAGAATTCCTACCAGAGTGATTCGATTATAGGCTGGCAGGAAGGGAGGGACAATCTGCCAAAAGGGAATAGAACCACGATAGTAATTCTTTAGTAACCATGGAGAATCATAGACTTAGGCGGTTACCCTTCTCCCGCCGATCTGAGTTTCCCCGGGCCGGGAGTCCGGTTGCGAGTTCCCCAATCGGCACGGCTGCTGAACAAACTGTGCAAAATTGCACACGCTCTGCATTCATAAACCGAATTGGCTGGATTCGTGATTCGTGGCGACCTCTAAAGTTAGGCCAAAATTAGGCCTTTGTTTTCATCGGAGAGAAAAATTGCTTATCGCCGCCATAGATTTCTCTTTTCAAAATTTCTCTAATCACCCTAAAAAAAACAATCAATTGGACACTGCCGTCCGGAACCAATAACTTGCAGACACTTCGCGGGCGCGTGCTCCAGGTTGACGCAAAGCCTGCACGGGAGGAAACCAAGCTCTTATCATGAATAAAACTTCGCGACTGACCCTTGTGCTTGCCGCTGCCTTAATCGCCTCGATGTTCGGGGCAACCGCCACCTGCGTGGCGCAAACTTCCCCCACCACTGACGACCTGCAAAAGAAGATTGACGATCTGGAAAAGCAGATCGCGGACATTAAGGCGCAAATCGCGGCGCCTGCACCGGCTCCGGCGGCGCCGGCGGCAGCTGCGGCTCCAGCGCCGGCACCGGCCCCTGCGGCGCCGACCATCGCGACACTGCTGGGGCCAACCACCCTCAGTGGATTCGTGGATGTGTACGCCGGATACAACGGCAACCAGCCGGACACCCGTACGAATACCCTGCGCAACTTCGACATCAACACCGGCCAATTTGGGCTGAACATGATCGAGTTGATCGCTGACAAAGCGCCGGATGCGACCGCCGGCCGAGTTGGCTACCACGTGTCGCTCGGTTTCGGCCAAGCAATGAATCTGGTGAACTCCACTGAAGTCGGCAACGGCATTCCGAACGCCACCATCACAAATTTTGACCAGTACTTGAAGGAAGGCTACATCGACTATTTGGTGGGCAAGAAACTAACCGTCACCGTGGGCAAATTTGTTACGCCAGCAGGGGCGGAGGTGATTGAGAGCAAAGACAACTGGAATTACTCCCGCGGCCTTCTGTTCTCCTGGGCCATTCCCTACTTCCATTTCGGCGCCAGCGCCAAGTATGCCTTCAACAGCAAGTTTTCTGTCACCGGCTACTTGGTGAACGGCTGGAACAACAGCATTGACAACAATACGGGCAAGACGACTGGCTTTAGCGCCGCTTGGACTCCCAATGCCAAGTGGAGCATCATCGAGAATTACCTGGTTGGGCCGGAACAAGCCAATAACAATGGGGATTTCCGGAACCTTACCGATACGGTCATTAGCTATAACCCAACCGCGAAGCTCTCCCTGATGGCCAACTACGACTACGGTAGGGATCACGTGACCACCGGCACATCAACTGGTGTTGGACCGTTCACCGATCTCTACCAGACAAAGTGGAGCGGGTTGGCAGGTTATGTGAAGTATGCGCCCAACGCGAAGTACTACCTAGCGGTGCGCGGCGAATACTTTGACGACAACCAAGGTTTCCAAACCGGCTTTGGCCTCCCGGGACTGGAGTTGAGCGAATTCACGGTCACTTTCCAGCGCATGCTTTCTAAGGCTCTGATAACCAGACTTGAGGTTCGGACCGATTCGGCTGACCAGAAAATTTTCCGGGACCACAACACTGGATTTGCCAACAATCAGACGACCGCAACGCTGGGCTTGATTTACGCATTCAGCACGGCGCCGCAGTAAGCGGCGCCGGTAGTTTCGTGGCGTAGTTGCAGTGGATTGATATGCGGACTGGTTTGGAGCGCGCAACCTCCTGCCATGACCACGATGGTTTTCAGACCAGTCCGCGCCAATTCTGAGAGGAGCAGTCCACGTCGATGTGGCTCCTAATCCCCTCCGCAATTGGTTCGGCAAAGCCCTAAGAAAAACAAAGTTTCAGGAAGCGAATTTTGTAAACTCTCAAGGAGAAAAACCAAATGGCCGACGATGCTGTCGAGATGAAACCGACGTTAGGTTTGACCGGGTTGACAATGAACGCGATGGCGCTCATTGCTCCCGGCGCGTTCCTTTGGCTGACGTTTGCCGGACAGGCTGCCGCCGGCAACACCGCTCCGGCAATGTGGATCGGCATTCTGTTCGCCACTTTCTTGTGCCTGGCGACGGCAGTGTGTTACGCCGAAATGGCGAAACTGTATCCCGGCACCGGCAGTTCCTACTATTTCGCCGAACAGTCGTTCATTAACCACCAATCTGCCTGGCCGTATGCCCGCCTCGCCAAGTTCATCGTTGGCTGGGGCTCTCACCTTTACTACTGGATCTATCCCGGTGTGATGGTGGGCGTGATCGGAGTTATCTCCGGCTACCTGGTCGGTACCATCTGGCCGAACTTCATGAGCGCGTCCAATCCTGGCCCTGCGTTCATGATGCTGGTCGCGGTCTTCTTCTCGTTTGCAGTCGCCTATATCGCCTACAAAGGCGTCAACGGATCGACCTCGGTAAACATTGCCATCAACGTCATCCAGATCACCGCGCTCCTTATCTTTGCGGTCGCGGCCCTTATGTATCGGGCTGGCCACCCGGCCGGTAGCGATGCCCGGCAGTTCGATCCCCAGACCAGCGCGTCGTTTAGTTGCCAGTTCGCCACGACCTCAACCATGGTCAACGGAACGGCCACTGACACCATTGTCCGCGCTGCCGATGGAACGCCCCAGTGCGCTGTGGACTCAGCCGGTAAGCAAGTGCCGTTTAAGATCGACTATCCGGAAAAGGACTCGACAGGAGCTTTCGTTTCCCATCCCAATGCTGCTTCCGTAATCAAGATGCACAACTTTGGCTTTATGTTCGTGCAGGCCACGATCGCGATTCTGATCCTGGTGGGATTCGAATCGGTCACCTCGATGGGAGGCGAGGCCAAGAACCCTAAGCGCGACGTGCCGATTGCCGTAATCACGTCACTGCTGGTTCAAGGCTGCTTCTGCTATCTCTTCGAGTACTTCGCAGCCAATTACGTTCTCAACAGCGGCTATACCATGTCTAATGCCGCTGGCTCGGCGGCTCCAATCGGCGACTTGATGGTGCTGGTGGGCGACGCGCTGTTCGGCGCCGGGCATGGACGCATCTTCATGCTGGCCGAGGCCGCGACCGTGTTCCTGGCGTTGATCGGTACCACGCTCTCCTGCATCAACACCGGAGCGCGCGTGACCTATGCCATGGGCAAGGACAACGAATTGCCGGACTCGATGGGAGCCCTGCACTCCGCCAACCTGACACCGCACAAGGCCATCTGGACTCTGGCAATCATTTCCGCCATCGTGGGATGCCTGACCGTGGTGATGTTCTTCGGCGACGGCGCGGCTCCACAGGATGCCTCCATCGCTGCCCTGCCGCACGGCTTCTGGTCAAGCTTCGGATACTTGACGCATGACAAGATGGCCGCCCTGCCGAACTCGTTCCTGACCATGACGTTGGCCTCAAACTTCGGCACGTTCCTCCTTTACATGCTGAGCTGCGTAACCTGCATCATCTGCTTCCACGGTCACCCATCGTTCAGCTTCGTGAAGCATCTCTTGATCCCCGTATTTGGCCTGTTGGCGAACCTGGCCTGCATGGTCTTCTACGTGGTCGGGCCGTTTATGGGATTTGGCACGAAGATGGAGCCTCTGATAGCGCTGGGGATTGCCTTGGTCTGGGCGATCTACGGCGGGATCTACTTCCTGAGGGCCAGCAAAGCAACCGGACGCTCCACGCTGGTTACCACGGGGCGAGCTGGAGCCGCATAAGCAAGCAGTTTGGATAACCTAGGGGCGGGCGGACCGTTCCGCCCCTTTGAGATCATAAACATGCTACAAATTCATCGAGGGGTGTCGTTCAGCGCCGCCAGGAGCAATCTTTCTCCTGGCGGCCAACCCTTTTCTGGAACCTCCATGCTCGAACTCGAGTTCGCGCAGCTTTCCGACCCTGGAAAAGTGCGCGGACACAACGAAGACTTCATCGGCTACGCCGAGCCCGCCACGCCGGAGCACTCGCGTAGTCACGGTTGGCTGTTTGTGCTGGCCGATGGTCTAGGCGGACACGATCGCGGTGAAGTTGCGTCCCAGTTGGCGGTGGATACCCTGGTCTCGAGTTTTTATGCGAGTCCGTCGGGTGAAGTTCCGCGAGTTTCGCTGCTGCGGCTGGTGCAATCGGCAAACCTGAAAATCTGCGACCACGCGGCGGCTTCCGGTCCCGGCGGCAGTTCGATGGCGACGACGCTGGTCGCTTGCCTTCTCCGCCACGACCGCGCCACCGTTGCCCATGTCGGCGATTCGCGTTGCTATCTGATCCGCCGCGGACATGCCAACGTGCTGACCGACGATCATACCCTGGTGGGCGAGCAGATCCGCATGGGGATTCTTTCGGAAGCAGAGGCGAAGACCTCAGAAAAACGTCACCAACTCAGTCGCTCGGTCGGCAATAATTTATTCGTGAATGCGGACATTGACGAGCACCAGATTCTGGAGGGAGACGTTCTCCTGCTTTCGAGTGACGGCTTGCATGGATCGGTCACGCCGAAAGAAATTGGCGCGATCGTTTCCCGTTTTCACGACCTTCAGGAAGCCGCACGGGCGCTGGTCTCGCTGGCTTGCGAAAAAGATGGCGGCGACAACATCAGCGTTCAGCTGATCCGCATCAAGGGCGTGGAGCGCGTGGGCATGTATCGCGGGAGGCCCTACAAACTCCGCTGATCTCTCCTCCGGCATTTCCTGCAACAAATTTTACGGATTCTTTACGCTGCATCTGGCATGATGTAAGCGTGCGTTCTGCCCTAGCGATTCCACGTCCATGACCACGACCCACGCCGGCGAAAAACTCGATCATTACTTGATTGAAGGCGCCGTCGCCCGCAGCGGCATGGCGTCCATCTTCCGCGCCACCGACGAACGCACCGGCCGCACCGTCGCCATCAAGATTCCCCACCCCGAGATCGAGGCCGACCCTGTCTTTTACGACCGCTTCCGCCGCGAACAGGAAATTGGTGAGAAGCTGGACCATCCCGGGGTAATGAAAGTGTTCCCCAGCGACGACCACAGCCAGGTCTACATGGCTATGGAGTGGGTGGACGGCCGCCTGCTGCGGCAGATCATGAACGAGCAGAAAAAAATCCCGCCTGAACGCGCGGTCAAGATCGTGCTCGAAATTGCCTCGGCGCTGGAATACATCCACAGCCACGGAGTCGTGCACCGCGATCTGAAGCCAGAAAATATCATGGTGGATAAGGACGACCACATCAAGCTGATTGATTTCGGCATTGCGGCCAACGTTGGCTCGCGGCGGCTCACTTTCGCCAGCTTTTCTCAAACCATGGGTACACCCGACTACATTTCTCCGGAGCAGGTAAAAGGGAAACGCGGCGACGGTCGCAGCGATATCTATGCTCTCGGCGTCATGCTCTACGAAATGCTGACCGGGAAAGTGCCGTTCACCGGACCCAACGCGTTTGTGATCATGAATGACCGGCTGCTGAATAATCCGGTACCGCCGCGAGAACTCGACCCGACGATTTCGCCGCAGCTTCAGGAAATCATCTACCGCGCCATGGAGCGGGAGCCGACCAACCGCTATCCGTCGGCCCGCGAATTTGCCAGGGATCTGGAACATCAGGACAAAGTCGGAGTCGCCGATCGCGAAGAGCTAACGAACTGGAAAGACCGCAAGCAGCCACGGACGCGGCAAGTCCTCTTTTATGTTGCCCTGGCGCTGATTCCGATTGTGATTTTTGCGATTATGCTGTGGGTGGCGAAGCATACGTAGGGCAGGCTTCGGGCTTTAGGCTTCAGGCTTCGGCCCCGCTCCCTCGCCCTAACAAAAAAGTGATGTCATTCCGAACCGCCGCAGGCGGAGAGGAACCTGCTTTCGCTCTCGCCGTGATGGACAGCAAACGCCCAACCAATGCCGCTAGACACTGAAGCCCGAAGCCTTGAGCCCGAAGCCTGAAGCCTGCTCTGCTAGAATTCGCCCATGCCCGATGCCAAGTCCCGCGCCCGGAAAATCAAGCTTTTGCTTTTCGATGTGGATGGGGTTCTCACCGATGGCAAGCTGTTTTTCGTGCCGGCGGCGGCGGGAGCCAAGAATGAGGGCGCGGGCGGGATCAATCTCACCAGCCTGGGGTCCGTCGAAATAAAAGGGTTCCACGCGCACGATGGAGTTGCGATTTCGCTGGCGCGGGTGGCCGGGATCAAGACCGGACTGATTACCAAGCGGGCTTCGGAAACCGTGGCGGTTCGCGCCCGCGATCTCAAACTCGACCACATCTATCAGGGGATTCAGGACAAGCTGGGCACCTTCCGCGAAATTCTGGCACAGGAAAAGCTCACCGCGGCAGAAGCATGTTTCGTAGGCGACGATGTGATTGATCTGCCGGTGATGTGGAATTGCGGCCTGGCGGTTGCGGTGGCCAACGCGCGCGAGGAAGTGAAGAAGGACTCCCATTTCGTAACCAAACGTAGCGGTGGCGACGGCGCGCTGCGCGACGCCATAGAATTCATTCTGAAATCACAGCGCAGATTGAAAAAAGTTGTAGAGAAATACGTGGGCGCAGGGAGCAAAGAGAGCCAGTAAGTTTGCGATCAACGCAAGCGTCAGAAGGTTCACGCTAGAAGCTAAGAGCTGTTTCCCATGCACAAAACCGGCGAAAAAGTCGTCCGCATCGAAGCCCAGGCGTTGCAGGACTTGGCCGACCGCATTGCGGGTGGGATGGCCGACGCCTTCAACCGCGCCGTCGAGATCCTATACGCCTGCGCCGGACGTGTCGTGGTCACCGGCATGGGCAAGAGCGGGTTGGTCGCGCGCAAAATCGCCGCGACTCTAAGTTCCACTGGAACACCGGCTTTGTTTATGCATCCCGTGGAGGCGCTGCACGGCGATTTGGGAATGCTGGCGCGCGGGGATGTAGTGATGGCCCTCTCCGCCAGCGGCGAGACGGAAGAGATTCTGCAATTGCTAGCGACGGTGAAACGGCTGCAGCTTCCGTTGATTGCGGTCACGTGCGACGAACGCGAAGCAGAGTCTGCACGGAAACCATCCACTCTGGCCGCCGCCGCCGAGGTTTCCTTAAGCTGCGCGGTCGCCGAAGAAGCCTGCACCCTGGGCCTGGCGCCAACCGCTTCGACCACCGCAATGCTGGCCCTTGGCGATGCGCTAGCCATGGCCCTCGCCGAAAAGAAAGGCTTCAAAGAGGAAGACTTCGCCAACCTTCATCCGGGAGGCAAACTTGGCAGACGGCTGGCGCGGGTTGCGACTCTGATGCATTCCGGCGACGCCGTCCCCCGCGTAAGTCCGCAAACCAAAATGCCTGACGTGATCTATGAAATGTCGAGAAAGAAACTCGGCATCACGGCTGTGGTCGAAGGCGAGAAACTGGTCGGCATCATCAGCGATGGCGACCTTCGGCGGCTTCTGGAGCGTAAGGGAAAAGATGCACTCGATCTTACTGCCGGCGAGTCCATGACCCGCAATCCGAAAACTATCTCCGGCACCGAGTTCGCCGCCACCGCGCTGGCGATCATGGAAGAACGCAAGATCACTTCCCTCGCCGTTGTCGGCAACGACGGCAAAGTAGAAGGCATTGTGCATTTGCATGACCTGTGGGGAACGGAAATGGTTTAGGAGCGCTCTTGGCTCTTGGTTCTTGGCTCTTAAACGGGGCCGCAGGATTTGGAGACTAGCGCTCTAAAAGAGCTAACATCCAAGAGCCAAGAGCTGCCCTTATGACTTGGCAAATCTGGCTTGCATTCGTCACCATCGAAGCTGTGCTCTGCATCACGCCGGGGCCGGCGGTGCTGTTTGTTCTGTCGCAGGCAATTCAACGAGGACCAGGGAAATCGGTGTGGGGCATTGGCGGCATACTCAGCGCAAACGCGATGTACTTCGCCCTTTCCGCGACCAGCCTCGGCGCGGTCATTGTGGCTTCTTACAAGCTTTTCTTTTTGATTAAGTGGCTGGGCGCCGCCTACCTGGTTTACCTGGGTGTGCGCAGCTTTTTCGGCAAAAGTACGATCACATCGCTGCCGGAATCAATCGATGATTCGCGGAGCGGACCACGCATTCTCGGCGACGGATTCTTTCTGCAAGCGGCGAATCCTAAAGCGCTGCTGTTTTTTACCGCCATCCTTCCGCAATTCATTGATGCTCACCGCAACGTCGTATTTCAGATTCTGGTGCTCGGGATTAGTTCGTTCGTAGTCGAGTTTTTCGTTCTTTCGGCTTACGGACAGCTTGCTGGACGAGCACTCTCCACGGCGCGCAGTCCGCGATTCGAAAAGCTGACCAACCGCATCGCGGGATCGTTGCTGATCGGGGCAGGGATTGGACTGGCGGGATTGAGAAGGGCGTAGAAAAGTGGTTAGTGGTTGGCTAGCAAACCAGATCAACGGAGCACTACCCACTCGTCACTGGCAACCAGCCACTGCATTACAATCTCCCCATGTACCACTACGATCCATCCACCGCCCTCGAAGAGCTTAGCGAAGAAGCCATCCTTCCGAATCCAGTGCGCGTGCGCGACATGATTCTGCGCCAGCGCCTTACGCCCGAGCATTCGCTCGAATTGAATCGGCTGTTCGTCGAATATCAGAAATTTTTTGGTGAGGCGCAGAAGCTGGGGAAGGAAATACTGAAGCAGTTGGCGGGATAGACCTTCGCAACTTGCTCTCGGCGGATTTTCTTCTAGACGCCTACTGCTACAATATCGAATTCCCTTCTGATTTGGGGCTTTCACTATGCATCGCTGGTCACAGCTTTTTATCCCCACCCTGCGCGAGGCTCCGGCGGATGCCGAGGTCGCGAGCCATAAGTTTCTAGTGCGCGCGGGATACGTTCGGCAACTGGCTGCGGGGATTTATTCGTATCTGTTTCTTGCGCAGCGGTCGTTTAACAAGATCACGGGCATCGTCCGCGAAGAAATGGACCGCATTGGGCAGGAGTTTTATTTGCCGGCGCTGCATCCGCGCGAGCTTTGGGAGGCCAGCGGGCGCTGGTCGGTGATGGGCGACAATCTGTTTCGACTGAAAGACCGCAAGGGCGCCGACCTCTGCCTGGGCATGACGCATGAAGAGAACATGACCGAGATTGCACGCAAGGAACTGCGCAGCTATAAGCAGCTGCCGCAAATCTGGTATCAGATTCAGTCGAAGTTTCGCGACGAGCCGCGGCCGAAGTCCGGGCTGTTGCGGGTGCGGCAATTCATGATGAAGGATTCGTATTCGTTCGACATTGACGCCGCTGGGCTGGACGTTTCTTACCAGAAGCATCGCGAAACTTATCACCGAATTTTCGATCGCTGCGGGCTGAATTATCTGGTCATCGACGCGCACTCGGGCGCGATGGGCGGAACGCAGTCGGAAGAGTTCATGGTGTATACGCCGGCCGGCGAAGACCACGTCGTGAGCTGCGCAAACTGCAAGTACGCAGCGAATCTGGAGAAGGCAATTTCTAAGCTGGAGACGGTCGCTGATCTTGCGGCGGAGGGTGATGGCAAGCCGCTGGAAGTACATACGCCGGGGCAGAAGACGATTGAAGATGTGGCAAAGTTTCTTGGCGTATCTCCGAAGAACAAGATTAAGACGCTGGCGCTGATGATTGACGCGACGGACGAAAAATCCGGCACTGGCACGGGCGGGGACGCCCGTGCCCCCAAAAACCAAACTGCTTCGCGGGCCGTAGTGGTTCTAATGCGTGGCGATCATCAGATGAATGAGGCGAAGCTCTCAACTGCGCTCGCGGGAAAAGAAACCCGTCCGATGCAGGAGGAGGAAATTCGGCAGCTGTTTGGCTCGCCAGCGGGATTTCTGGGACCTCTGGGAATCGAGTGGGCCAAGGACATCAAGGCGACTGGCCCGATTCTGCTGGTGGATAAAGCTCTCGAAGGCCGCAAGAACCTGATCTCCGGGGCCAACAAAGAGGATTACCACGTCAAGAACATCACCCCGGGAGGCAATTTCCAGCCCACGGCTTACGCTGACCTTCGCGCTGTCGCCAGCAGCGATCCCTGCCCGAACTGTGGCTCGCCATTGCGAATGGATACGGCGGTTGAGATCGGGCACATCTTCAAGCTTGGTCAGAAGTACACGACCTCCATGGGCGCGCGGGTGCTCGACAAAAACGGCAAGGAAGTCACGCCGATCATGGGCAGCTATGGGATTGGGATTGAGCGCATTCTTACGGCTGCGATCGAGCAGAGCAACGACGAAAACGGTTTCTGGCTGCCGCCGCAAATTGCGCCATTTCAGATCATTGTCACGGCCACCAATGTCGGCGACGAGAAGCTCAGGACGACTGCGGAAGCCATTGCCAGCGCCCTGGAGGCCGCTGGATACGACGTTCTGCTGGACGACCGCGACGAACGGCCGGGGGTGAAGTTCAAGGACGCCGATCTGGTCGGTATTCCCTTTAGAATCAATGTGGGAAAGAAAGTTACCGAAGATACCGTAGAGGTGGTTCAACGCTCGACTCGTCAATCCGCAGATGTTAGGATCGGCGCAGTAACCGAATATTTTCAACGAGTTCTGGGCCCGGCGCCGAAATAACCTATTCGCCGCGGCCTACGCGGAGCGCCATGGGTAGCCTGAAGTTGATGCTGGGACTTTTCATCATTGTGGGCGGCGGTTACGCCTCGCTCAAGCTGATGCCGCCTTACTTCGAGAACTATCAGTTCCAGGATGCGATTAAAGACGAAGCCACCCACGACACTTACTCTCCGAAGACCGAGGCCGACATTCGCGAGACCGTTTTCAAACTGGCCCAGCAGGACGATATTCCGGTTGGGTTAGACGGGATCCAGGTCCAGCGGCAGGGATCGCAATACAACGGCATGATTATCATTCAGGTGCCTTACGTGGTCCACGTTGACTTTCCGGGATACACCATGGACCTTCACTTCGAAGCTGGCACGCAAAACAAGAGCGTTTTCTAAGCCTGCGCCGGCCTTCCCTACATCGTGTGATTTAGAATAGAAGCCATCCGGCTCCCGTTAAGGGGCGGATTCCGGGAACGAATTCTCGCGCCGCCTCATCTCACGAAGCAGTAACATGATTCGTCTAAGCGATTAGGATTAGACTGCGAAGGCGGGCTAGGGCGCCCGCCCCACACACATCCAAAGTGGCGATTAAGATCAAAATCCCGCGCGGCAAGCAAAAGGCCGGGGGCGGACGGCGCGATCCGGTGCTGCGCTTCGCCTTGGGTGTGTTTATCGTGCTGGCGGCAAGCTTCGCCATCGTCTTTTCTTACTACTATGTAACCTACGACCGCATTATTACCCGTCGATTCTCTGGACCGGTTTTCGCCAACGCCGCCAAGATCTACGCCACCCCGCCCACAGTGACCGTGGGCGAAAAAATGGAGCTGAAAGACATTGCGGCCGAACTGCGACACGCGGGCTACTCGGATAAGAGCGGCGAATCGCCCATGGGTAGTTATCACCTTTCCGGAAACTCCATCGAAGTGCAGCCGGGCCCGGGGTCGTATCACAGCCCAGAAGGCGCGGTGATTCACGTTACCGCCGGACGAGTGGACAGTATCGGCGGCAACGGCAACCAGCTCGACGCCTACGAGCTTGAGCCGGAAATGATTACCTCGCTGTTCGAGGGCGATCAGCGTTCCAAGCGCCAGGTGGTGCATTACAACGACATCCCTCAGGTGCTGGTGGACGCGGTGCTGGCCATTGAAGACCGGCGGTTTTTTGAGCACGGCGGGGTAAATTTCGTTCGGATGTTTGGGGCCGTTGCCGGGGACGTCAGCCGGAAGCTGGGCTTAAGCCACCAGCGCTTCGAAGAGGGCGGATCGACGATCACGATGCAGGTTGCCCGCGGCTTCTTTCTTACGCCGGAGAAGACGGTGAAACGCAAGCTGACCGAGATGTTGATCTCCGAGGAACTGGAGCACAAGTTCACCAAGCAACAGATTTTCGAGTTCTACGCCAACCTGGTCCCGCTTGGGCAGCGCGGATCGTTTGCCATTAACGGATTTGCCGAAGCCTCGCGCACGTATTTCAATAAAGATCTCAAAGACATCACCCTACCCGAGGCCGCGCTGCTGGCAGGCATCATTCAAGGGCCAAGCTATCTTTCGCCGTACCGGCACCCCGAGCGCGCCACCGAGCGGCGCAACGTTGTGCTGGACAGCATGGTGGAAACCCGTGCCATCACTCGCGAACAAGCCGACAAGGCCAAAGCCACTCCTCTGAAGCTGGCGCCGCCTAACGTTGAGGCCAGCGACGCGCCGTATTTTGTGGATCTGGTGCGCGATTCGGTGATCGGCAAAGTGCCGGAGCGCGAAATGAACGAAGAGGCGTACCGCATCTACACCACGCTCGATCCTGATCTGCAACGCGCCGCGGCGCAAGCGGTAGAGACGGGAATGAAGCTGGTGGATGATCAAGTCACCAAGCGCCGCACCAAGCGCGTAAAGATTAGCAAGGGGAAATACGAAACCCAGGTCGAGTCCGGGCCGGACGCGCAGGTGGCACTGATTGTTCTGGATCCGCACACCGGCGAAGTCCTGGCCCTCGTCGGCGGCCGCAATTATGGATTCAGCCAGTTGAACCATGCGACGTCGAAACGGCCGACTGGATCTATCTTCAAGCCGTTTGTGTACGCTGCGGCGATGAACACTGCGCTAGACGGCAGCACTCAAGTCTTGACGCCGGCATCGATCGTCGCCGACCAGCCCAGCACCTTCACCTACGGCGACCAGATTTACGAGCCGCGTAATTACAAAGAGGAATATCACGGCGACGTGACCGCGCGTTACGCGCTGGCCATGTCGCTGAACAACGCCACCGTCAAACTGGCGGAGGAAGTTGGCTATGACAAGATCGCCGATCTGGCCCGGTCGGCCGGCATCACGTCGGTAAAAGCGACTCCAGCAATGGCCCTGGGCTCCTACGATGCGACTCCGCTCGACATGGCCGCGGCGTACACCGTGTTCTCCAACAATGGCGTGCGGTTGACGCCGTCGATGGTGAAATCAGTGCGCACGGCGGCGGGCGATCCGGTGGTGAACTTCAGTCCCGAAACCCGCCAGGTCCTCGATCCACGCGTCGCCTACGTAATGACCGACATGATGGAAGGCGTCATCAACAACGGGCTGGGCTTTTCGGCAGTGCGAGGCCGCGGTTTTCAGCAACCGGCGGCGGGCAAGACCGGCAGCTCGCATGACGGATGGTTTGCCGGATACACCTCGAATTTGTTGTGCGTCGTCTGGGTTGGATTCGACGATTACAGCGACATCCACATGAGCGGCGCGCAGACTGCTGCCCCCATCTGGACGGAATTCATGAAGAAGGCGTCGGCGTTGCCGCGCTATTCGAACATGGCAAACTTTTCCCAGCCTTCGGGCGTGGTGGACGTGCAACTCGACAAGGTCACCAACCTGCTGGCGACGCCGTCGTGCCCGCAGACCTATACTGCGGCGTTCATTGTAGGCACCGAGCCCACCAACACCTGCGATCAGGGCACCGGCGCGCGGGGCGTGCTTTCACGGATTTTCGGCTTGGGAAACCAGCAGGCGGAGCCTCCGCAGAACGACCCCGACGGACAAAAGAAAAAGGGATTTATGGAGAAATTTACCGGTATTTTTAAGAGCGACAAGCCGTCGAACTCCGTCCCCAAGCCGCCGGACGCCGGCAGCCCCTCGCATTGAGGGAACTTGTAGGGCTGGGGCGGTGTCTTTGCTTTAAGGGCCGCCTCTAGGAGCTTGACAATCAGCGCCTGGGTGAGAGACATTTGGCCTTCTAAGTGAGGTAACCCGTGACGTTTCCTCGATTGCTTTTCCGTTTCATCCTGCCGGTCGTGGCCCTTAGCCTTCTGGCTCCCGCCGTAGCCGTAGCGCAATTGTCGGAACTGGATCAGATTCAGATTGCGCCGCCTGTGAGCCAGGTGCAGCCGCCTTCCAAGGACGCGTCCGCCGAACAACTGGAAAAACAG
>Ga0210407_10002706_pt1 | contig 15033 bp, 12 predicted proteins | sample IncBWC27MmetaG_FD_150860 | JGI IMG/M metagenome (GOLD analysis project Ga0210407, IMG submission 150860) | Forest soil microbial communities from Barre Woods Harvard Forest LTER site, Petersham, Massachusetts, United States - Inc-BW-C-27-M | ecosystem: Environmental > Terrestrial > Soil >...
CAGACTCCCGTTATGTTGCATTCAACCTTCTTCCTAACGGTGGATCCGATCCGCCGTTCCTAGTACAGAAGATTGAAATCGGAACTCAGCAATCACAGCCGATCTATGGGGACAATGAAAGGCACTGGGTCGAGGACTGGTCCCCGGACGGTGGCTTCCTGCTGACACACGACACAAAAACATTTTCGATAATACCTGTCACGCGCAATAGCAAGCCTAAGGCACTCTATTCATCAACCTCCGTGAAAGATGAATTTCACCTGTCTCCCGACGGGCAGCTAATCGCTTACGGGGAGAATCGCACCGGCACATGGGAAGTTTTTGTGGCCTCATTTCCGTCGTTTCACGATATCAAACAGGTTTCGTTGGCAGGCGGTGTCCAGCCGCGTTGGCGCGGAGACGGCAAAGAACTCTTCTTCATCGACGCCCAAGGAAAAATGACGTCGGCCACCGTGGAGCGCGGCGCGGTTCCCAAAATCGGCATCCCAAGGAAGCTGTTTGATACGGGACTTCCGCCCGATCCTACCGTCAATCAATACGCGGTGACTGAGGACGGGCTTAAGTTTCTGGTTCTGGAACCTCGTAAGGGTTTCCTCGAAACTTACTCTGTGGTTTTTAACTGGCCCGCGACCGTGAAGTAGCCCCTTGAAAGACGGGTTCGGCCGCTCTGTCCCATCACCGCCAGAACTGAACTAGCATAGCGCGGGCGTATACTCGCTCGGCCAACGCGAAGAATCATGGGTAGTGCGGCGCGCTAGAATAAAGACCAACTCTTCCGGCCTCGTAACGCCGAAAGCCGGATGGAGCATCCGGCTTTCGCAAAGCAAAGTAGTTTGGTGGACGAGACCGGGATCGAACCGGCGGCCTCCTCGTTGCGAACGAGGCGCTCTCCCAGCTGAGCTACTCGCCCACGAGCAGCAAATCAATTTTAGCAAACGTGCCGGGGCTTGCCAACACGCATCCTGTGGCTTGGAAACAGCTCAGGGCGCAGCATATGTCCTTGATTCCGTCCACATGCGACGCCCTGAAAATGAAAAGGCACTTTGCGAATGTAGCTTTATGGTTGGTCGATCGCTCCGCCCGCGCGCTGCGCCACGATCTTCTTGGCGTTCTGATATAACGCCCGCGCCTGCGGAATTGCTTCCACAGCTTTCTGTACTTGCGGATCGGCTTCCAGCAGAACCTTAAAGCCTTCCTGCTGATTGAAAGCGGACATGAACACTTCCTGCTTGATCTTCCGCTTGATCCAATCGAGGCCATCGGCCATCTCCGGCTCCGTGTACCGGACGTTGTGCTTGCTCAGATACTCACGGAAAACTCGCATCACGTTGTCGTCCACTTCAAACTCTTTCGTAATCGTGGGTTTGGTGCCCAGGTAGTAGCGCGTAAACCCGCCCACGCCGGTCTCCGCGGGCCAGAATACATCGTCACGGTATAGCAACTGTTCGAACTTCGTCAGCTTCGGTGCAGACACCACGATGTCCGGACTGATGCCTCCTCCGCCCGTCACCTGGCGTCCGCTATCCGTCAATTTCACTTCCGTCGGATGCTCGGGCACCTTGCGCTCATAGTGGTATTCATAAAGCGAAACGGATTTGTAATCCCGCTGAATCAACCGTCCGCTCGGCGTGTAGTACCTCGCCGTCGTCAGTGCCAGTCCGGTGTTCTCGCTCAGCGGCGTCACCGTCTGCACCAGGCCCTTGCCGAAAGTCGTCTCTCCGACGATCAACCCGCGGTCGTGGTCTTGTACCGCGCCGGAAACAATTTCCGTCGCCGAAGCCGAATTGTTGTTCACCAGAATCACCAGCGGCACGGTTACGCCCTGATTGCCGCGCACCGCGTAGTACCGCCGCTCCGGCGATGTCCGCCCATGATGCGACACGATCAGCTGGTTCTTGTCCAGGAACATGTCGCCAACCGCAACAGCTTCATTCAGCAAGCCGCCGGGATTTCCGCGCATGTCCAGAATCAGGCCGTCGAGCGAAGAGGCATTCAGCTGCCTCAGCGAATCTGCGATTTCGCGGTCCGTCGTCTCGTTAAATCCCGACAGCCGGACATAGCCCACTCCCGGTTTCAGCATGAATGCTATATCCACGGAATGCCGCGGGATCTCGTCGCGAACCACGGTGAAGACCAACTGTTCGGCGTAGCCCTCGCGCGAAACCGTAATCTTGACGACCGTGCCCTTCGGTCCCTTCAGCATGTCGGCCACTTCAGTGGTGGTCAGTCCATCCGTGGACTTGTCATCCACCTTCACAATCACATCGCCCGGGCGAATTCCGGCGTTATACGCAGGCGCGCCGGCATACGGGGCCATCACCACGGTGTGATTCTCGCGAGGGGCCACGATCATCCCCACGCCGTAGTATTTCCCACGCTGGTCTTCGCGCAGCAACGAGAACTGCTTGGCGTCAAAGAAACTCGAATGGGGATCGAGCATGCGCAGCATGCCCGGAATGGCGCCCTGATAAACGGCCTTGTCTATATCGACAGTATCGGCATAGTTGTTTTGGACGACGTTCAAGACGCGTGTAAAATCCCGCACCGCCGTCTGATAATCGTCCGCCGAGGCGGTCGTGGCTCGCACGTTGGGACCGTAAATGCCTCCCAATACGGCGGATACCAACAGGACAGCTACCACAACTACAAGTCCGCGACGCTCTGAATTCATCTCTTACCTCGCGTGACAGCTCAATTTGAAAGTATAGCACACCGAATGCGCCGCAAACTCTGGTTTGACAGCGGCTGACACCCTTTCTATGATGCCCATGGACCCTTTAGACGGCTCCTAAACACAATGTTAAGCATTCCGCACATGATTGTGGTCTTTATTGTGGTACTGGTTGTTTTCGGGCCACAGAAGCTGCCGGAGCTCGCCCGCGGCTTGGGTAAGCTCATGGCGGAATTCCGTAAGGCCTCCACGGACTTTAAGAGCGCCTTTGAAGAAGAGATGCGCGAAATGGAGCGTCAGACGGTCCAGGCCGAGCGGAAGAAGGCCGCTGAAGCTGCCGCCGCTTCGGCGGTCGCCGCCGAAACTAGCGTAGTCCCCGTCACGGAAGCATCTCCTGCCGGGGAAGCGCTATTAAGCGAGCCCGAGGCGGAAACCCGTACCTCGCAAGACCCGGTGATTTCCCCAGTAGCCGAATCGGTTCCGCGTTCTTCGCAAGAATCGGTGGAATCCACGTCCGAAGGCGCCGCGGTCACGAGCTCCCAAGAATCCCCTCATGACCACCAGCAGCCGGCCTGAATCCGTGCCCGAATCCGAATCCAATACGCAGATCACCGCACCGCCGGAAGAGCCCGCCGGCGCAATGACCTTTTTCGAGCACCTCAGCGAACTTCGCAAACGCATTATCTATTCGCTCTATGCGATCGGAATCGGCGCTTTCATCGGCGTCTACGTTTCGAAGTACATCATCAACTTCATCATCAAACCCATCATCAAGGCGCTCACGGAAGCCCACCTGAACGCCGAGCTTGTTTATACCCATCCCGCCGGATACTTGAATACCTACATCACCCTCGGCGTGTATATCGGGATCGTTCTTGCTTCCCCTGTCGTTCTTTACCAGATTTGGCTTTTCGTTGCCCCGGCTCTCTACAAACACGAACGCAGCGCCGTCACTGGATTCGTTTTCTCGACGGTTTTTCTGTTTCTCGCGGGGATCGCCTTCGGCTACTTTGTTACATTGCCGTATATCCTTCGATTCCTGGTCAGCTTTCAAGGGCCGATTAGTTCGATCAAGCCCATGATCACCGTTAACGAGTATTTCGACCTGGTTCTCCTCATTCTTCTGGGCCTCGGGTTGGTCTTCGAACTTCCCATTTTGATTTTCTTTTTGTCGCTCTTCGGCATCGTCACGCCGAAATTCCTTTGGAAGAATTTCCGCTACGCCATTCTCATCATTGCGATCGTCGCCGCCATCGTGACGCCCACTCCCGACGCCATGACCATGCTCATTTTCATGGCACCCATGGTTGGACTCTATTTTGTGGGGATTGCTGTCTCTGCCGTTGTCACGCGACGGCGCGAGCGGCGGCTGGCCACTCCCGCGGAGGCGCGGTGAATGACTTCGTTTTCTAACCTGCTTCTGCGAATGGCCGTGCTCCTTTGCGTCCTTCCCACCGGACTTACCGGTTGCAAAGCAAGTGGTAACGAATCGTCGGGCGCGGCAAAGCAGCCGCCATTCATGAGCGCGGCTGCTTCCACTCCCCTGCAAACGGCCGATGACGCGCCTCCACCGGAAAAGACCGGCGGCTTCGACGGCAAACGCGCCTTCGCCCACGTCGCCAAGCAGGTCAGCTTCGGTCCTCACCCATCCGGTTCACCGGCCATCGTCAAAGTGCAGGACTATCTGCTGGCAGAATTGAAAAGCTACGGCTGCTTCGTGGAGACAGATTCTTTCGGCGCGGACACGCCCGTCGGCCGTCTTAGCATGAAAAACATTCTGGTGAAGATTCCCGGCGAAAAACCTGGCGTTATTCTACTCGGCACACATTACGACACATTGTTGATGGACAATTTCGTGGGCGCGGATGATGCCGGTTCCTCAACCGCCGTGATGCTGGAGCTAGCTCGTTTGCTCTGCCCGCAGAAAGGAAAGTTCGCCGTCTGGATCGCCTTCTTTGATGGCGAAGAGGCCATGAAGCACTGGAGCGATACGGACAGCCGTTACGGCAGCCGCCAGATGGCCGCGCGCTTTTCCTCCACCGGCGACATCAAAAAGATCAAAGCATTTCTACTGGCGGATATTGTCGGAGGCCGCACAGCCCGGTTCCTGCGCGAAACCAGTTCCACGCCCGCATTGGTCGATCTCATCTGGAACACCGCAACCAAGCTGGGCTATTCGGCGCTTTTTCTAAATGAGAGTTCAGCCGCCCAGGATGACCATGATTCCTTCCTGAAGCGAGGCGTTCCCTCGGTGGATGTCATCGGGGACTTTGTGAACAACGGCTACTGGCACACTCCGCAGGATTCTCTCGACAAGATCAGCGCGAAGACCCTCGCCATTGTCGGTCACGTTTTTCTCGAAAGTGTGAAGCAGCTCCAAGCGAAGTAATGGAGCGGCCGCGCTTTAGCCCACCTTTTTTCTATGCCTCGAATCGCACATCCTTGCCCTTTTGCACCGCCGAATGCTTCCCAAAATCCTCATCATTTCGGTATGGAAAATCCGAGCGGTAATGGCTCCCCCGACTCTCTTCGCGCGCCAATCCCGAACGAGCGATCAGCAACGCCAGCGCATGCAAGTTTCGCAGTTCGTGGTCCGCACGACCGGGCTCCGATTTTGGCAGCTCCAGCGTTTGCAACTGCTTGATGGCATCCGCCAATTCCTTCCCACTCCGCAAAATTCCCACCTCTCGCCACATCACGTCGCGAATCTTAGTCAGCGTCGCGCAGGGCAGAGATGGCTTTGAAGTGGCCTTTGGCGGTTCCTTTTGTACGGCCGAAGAATTTTCGGGCGACGGCGCGGGACTGCCGGGCAGTGCCGCTCCGCTCCGCTTGCCGACCGGTGCGTCCTCGATCATCGCTTGCCCCGCGCGCGCCCCAAACACCAATCCTTCGAGCAGGGAATTGCTCGCCAAACGGTTGGCGCCATGGACGCCCGTTGCGGCCGTTTCCCCCGCTGCATACAGGCCCGGAAGCGAAGTGCGTCCCCACAGATCCGTCTTCACTCCGCCCATCATGTAATGCGCTGCGGGGCAAACCGGAGCCATGTCGGTCGCCAGGTCAAGGCCATAGCCCGCGCACGTCTCATAGATTCGCGGGAAGCGTTTCTTCAGAAACTCTTCACTCTTCTTCGTCATGTCTAGAAACACATGCGTGCTTTGGGTGTGGTGCATTTCGCTGACGATCGCGCGCGCTACAATATCTCTCGAAGCCAGCTCCTGCGCCTCGTTATAGCGCTTCATGAATCGTTCGAGCCCGATATTGCGCAGCACCCCGCCTTCACCGCGCAATGCCTCGGACAGCAAGAACCGCGGCGCGCCCTTGACCGCCAGCGCCGTCGGATGGAATTGCACGAACTCCATGTCGGACAGAACTGCACCTGCTTCGTAGGCGATGGCCATGCCGTCACCGGTGGCCACTTCCGGATTTGTGGTCTCCCGGTAGATCTGCCCAAGCCCGCCCGTAGCGAGCAGCACGGCAGCGGCCCGCAATTCGTGCTCTGAGCCGTCGGTTTCATCAATGAAGCGAAGTCCCGCGACGCGTCCCTGCTCCACAATCAGTTCTGTTGTAAAAGTGTGCGCCCGCAGGTGCAGATGCGGAATCGTGTGCGCCCGCGCGAGCAGCGCCCGGCTGATTTCTCTGCCGGTCGAATCGCCATGCGCGTGCAAGATCCGCGAGCGGCTGTGGGCGGCCTCGCGTGTAAAAGCCAGCTTCGTTCCAGAACGATCAAATTCCGTCCCCCATTCAATGAGTTCCGTAATGTATTTCGGACCTTCCTCCACCAGCAAAGCAACTGCTTCGGGACGGCACAAGCCATCGCCGGCATTGATAGTGTCTTGTTCGTGCAGTCCAATCTCATCTTCGTCGGAGAGGGCCACGGCGATCCCTCCTTGGGCCCAGGCGGTAGCCGAATCGCTCAAATTGGATTTCGCCAGAACGAGCACGCTTCCCGCCGCGCTCAGTTCGATCGCCGCGCGTAACCCCGCGATTCCGCTGCCCACTACGGCGTAATCGGCACGATAGTTTTTGTGGGAGGTCGTCATGGGAGTGAGGAATTTCCGCCTTCGTATGGTAGCACGAAGGAAATCTGCAGCTGAGAAGGGCGTCGCCATATGTGGCGCCAGCGCCCCGTGTGTTACATTGAAAATGCCCCATCCATGAATATGAAACGCATTGTGGTGAAATCGTCGGCCGGTCCCTACTCAATTGTTTCCGGCGCTGACGTGATTCGCCGGGCCGGTCAGGAAATTGCCGCTCTCGGGCAATTTTCAAGCCTCCATGTTGTTTCCTCTCCGAAGGTCTGGCGCGCCGTGGGGAAAGCGGTCCAACGTGGTTTGCGGCTCTCGAAAGGCAGCGCGATTCACCTATTCGATGACGCCGAATCCGCGAAGAATCTCCGCAGCATGGAACAAATCACTCGCTCCCTTTGCCGTGCCGGAGCCGATCGCAAATCACTGGTGGTCGCGGTTGGTGGCGGCGTCGTCGGTGACGTAGCGGGCTTTGCCGCTGCCTCCTATTTGCGCGGTGTGGACCTCGTGCACATCCCAACGACGCTCGTCTCTCAAGTGGACAGCTCCATCGGTGGCAAGACCGGCGTCAATCTTCCCGAGGGAAAGAACTTGGTCGGCTCGTTCTATCCGCCCCGGTTGGTTCTCACTGACCCGGAGTTATTGCGCACCCTCTCCGGCCGCGAATTTCGCGGCGGCCTCGCGGAAGTCGTCAAGCACGCCATTATCGCCGACGCGAAGATGTTCGCGATGCTTGAGAAAGACATGGAAAAGGTGCTACGGCGAGATCGCCAAGCCCTAAGTCTTCTGATTCCCCGCAACGTGGAGATCAAAGCGCGCGTCGTGAGCCGCGACGAGCGAGAGTCAGGCTTGCGGGAAATTCTCAACTACGGCCACACATTTGCCCATGCGCTTGAAAGCGTCACGAAATATCGCCGCTATCAGCACGGCGAAGCCGTCGCCTGGGGCATGATCGCCGCCGCTTTTCTCGGACATGAGCTAGGCTTGACGCGCGCTGACGACGTTTCGCGCATCGTCGCCCTGATTCACCGCCTGGGCGCGCTGCCGCCCTGGCCGCGCGTTCCAGCCGCAGCGCTGCTTCGCGCTATGCGCGCCGACAAAAAAACGCGTAGCGGAATCCTTCGCTTCGTCCTCTCGCCCCGCATCGGTGAAGCGCGTTCCTACGACACCGTCCCGCTTCACACTGTCGAGCGCGTTCTCCATTTCACGCCCCGCCTTATTACTGCAAGCGGCAAGCTTTCGCGAGGGCCCCGTGGCTGACGTCGCCGCGCCCGTCAAGGGGACTCGCCCCGAAGGCGCGGTCACCGACGCCGATGCTTCCACTAAAGTTCGCGAAATGTTCACGCAGATCGCCCCGCGCTACGATCTGCTGAACCATCTTCTTTCCTTGCAGCTCGACCGCCTCTGGCGCGCCCGCACCGCCAAACGATTGCAATCCATCCTCGGCCGCCCCGATGCCCTTGTCCTCGATCTCTGCTGTGGAACCGGCGATCTTGCTCTCGCTCTCGCGCATAGTGGAAAAGCCCGAATCGTCGGTGCGGATTTCGCCCACCCAATGCTGGTCCGGGCGAAAGAGAAGACTGCCGCCCAGACTCCGCCGGCGAATCAAAGTGCCGTATCGCCAATGTCTTTTTTTGAAGCCGATGCCCTGCGTCTTCCGTTCTCCAACGCTTCCTTTGACTTGGTGACCACCGCCTTCGGTTTTCGTAACCTCGCCAACTACGAAGCCGGTCTGCGTGAGATTCAGCGCGTGCTGAAGCCCGGCGGCGCCATCGCCATCCTGGAATTTACGGAACCGCCTGAAGGTTTGTGGGGTGATTTCTACCGCTGGTATTTTTGCAAAGTGTTGCCGAAAATTGGCGGCCTTGTTTCCGGACAACAATCCGCCTATACCTACCTGCCAAAATCCGTTGCTCGCTTCTTTCGTCCCTCTGAACTGGCCGCGCTCCTGAGCGCTGTCGGATATCAGTCCGTGGACTACCGGGTCTGGACCCTCGGCACCGTCGCTCTGCACACTGGCCTGAGAGCAGAGAATTTGTAGGGGTCGCCTGGCGTTTACCCCCACTCCTGTCGGGCAGGCCGCTCTTCCACCTACTCTTCTAGGCCGGCGGTTCGCAGCTTCGCCAGCAGTGTCTTTGGTGAAATGCCCAGCTTTTCGGCCGCCCGCGTCTTGTTCCACTTGCACTCGCGCATGGTATTTTCCAGCAAAACTTTTTCCACGTGGCTCGCGGCTCGCGCCGTCACTTCCTCGAGCGATCCTTCCCAATTGAAATTTTCCGCCAGCATGCCCGCCGGCACCTGTCCTGCATCTGGCTTCGAGACCGGCAATTGCAGGCCCTCGGGGCGAATGCTCAGCCCATCCGCCAGAATCACCGCCCGCTCCAGCGTGTTCTGCAGCTCGCGCACGTTCCCCCGCCAGCAGTAGTGCAGCAGCCGGTCGCGCGCCTCGGCCGACAATTCCAGCCCGGGTTTTCCAAATTCGCGGCTGAATTTCCCCAGGAAGTGGTCTGCCAGCAGCAGCACGTCATTGCCACGCTCGCGCAAAGGAGGAATCGTCATAGGCACTGCCGAAATTCGAAAGTAAAGGTCTTCGCGAAACAATTTCTCTTGCGCCAGCCTCTGCAAATCGCGATTGGTGGCCACCACGATTCGAACGTCCACATCAATCGACTGCGTCCCGCCAACTCTTTCAAATCTTCTCTCCTCCAGAACGCGCAGCAGCTTTGCCTGGATAGCCAGAGGCAACTCGCCGATTTCATCCAGAAAAAGTGTTCCTCGATGCGCCAGGTCCATCTTCCCGACCTTGCGCGCTCCGGCCCCCGTGAACGCTCCTCGCTCGTGCCCGAAGAGTTCGTTCTCCACCAGCCCTTCCGGTATCGCCGCGCAATTCAGCGCCACAAACGGCTGCTCCCTCCGCGGCGAAAGGTGATGAATCGCCAGCGCAAACAGCTCTTTTCCCGTGCCGCTTTCTCCGAGCAGCAAGCACGTCGAATCCGTGGCCGCCACCTTCTGAATCTGCTGGCTCACTTCCCGGATGGACGGGTGCTCGCCAACGATCCGGGGAAATCCATAACGTGTCGAGTATTCTTCGCGCAGCAGCAGATTCTCGCGCAATAACTCCTGCTGCTGCGCCGCGCGCTTTACCAGCAATTTCAAATGCTCCAGGTCCACGGGCTTTTGCAGGAAATCGAACGCGCCTTCCTTCATCGCCGCTACCGCTTCTTCCACCGATCCATACGCCGTTAGCAGCAGCACCGGTATTGCCGCATCCGCCTGCTTGCTCTCCCGCAGGACGTCCAGCCCCGAAGCCCCTGGCATCTTCAAGTCAGTAATCACGAGAAGATATCTTCGCGCGCGTATCTTCTGAATTGCCGCGGCGCCGTCCGGCGCTTCGTCCACGGCGTAGCCCGCGCGCTCCAGCGCCTTGCGCAGCATGGCGCGCAGTTCCGGCTTGTCTTCTACAAGGAGGAGAGGTTCCATCTCTTTCGTTTCTACCACGAATCCCGATGCTCCCAGCGCACAACTAGAGACATGTGTGCAGAGAAGGGAAGCAGCTCTCCGCACTCTAAAGGCGATGGCGCACCACGGCACAGTTCTTAGTGTTGGAAGGAAAGGATTTTTCTAACCGCTCAAAACCTACGACGAACAACCTTTCGGCGGCCTCTTCTACCGCGCCCACCCTGGATCGCCTCCCGATTTTCTCAGTTGGTCTTCCATGTCCCCCAGCCCCTGCTTCAGTTGGTCCAGTTCTTTTTTCTTGGCGTCGATTTTTGCCTGTTTCTCATTGATATCTGCGCGCGTATTCTGCTGCGTCATGGCCTTCTGGGGGTCGGGGTAGTACTCCACCTGGGCCTTCTCCAACTCGCGCGTCAAAACATCGAGCTCCCTCTCGGCCTTGGAAATCTTGTCGTGCTGGACCTGAAACCGCTTTCTCCAGGCTTTCTCGCTGTTCGGATCTTCGTCCTTGGTGGCGTCGCCCGTCTTGGCTGGTTCTCCAGCTTTGGTCGCCGCTCCGGTGCCACCTACCGGGGCCGTAGTAGACGCCGCAGCGGGCTCAACCGTGGTCCTCTTCAAATCATCGTCCGTGTAAACCTTCTTTGGCTTCGGGGCGTCCTTCTTTGATTCGCGTGCTTTTCTTGCGGCATCCGCCACCGGATCGCCAGTTTGTTGCTGCGCAGCTGCCGTGAGTCCAACCAGGCACAGAGCCGTAACCATCACACTAGCCTTCATCCAGAATCGCACTCGCATATAACCTTCCTCCCGGAGCAGCTGGAAGACCCCGACATTCTCTTAGATGCTAGTCTGCTTTGATTCTACTGCTTCTGGCACGCTTCGCGGCAAGGGAAGCGTAACTATAAACTCTGCCCCTCCTGCCGGCGTATTCCGCACCTCCACTTGCCCCCCATGTTGCACGATGATCTTTTGCACTACGGCCAGCCCCAGCCCCGTCCCCTTGGCCTTCGTTGTGAAAAACGGCCGGAACAGCTTGGGCAAAACATTCGCCGGAATCCCCGGGCCGTTATCGCTGACGCTTATCCTCTGGAAATCTGCCTCATCGCCCCGAACGATTTTTCCGCGAACAATCACCTGGCCTCCGCCGGCCGTCAGTGCGCACGCTTCGGCGGCGTTTCGCGTCAGATTCAGCAGCGCTTGCCTCAGCAGCCCTTCGTCTCCGCCCGCATCTCCAAAAGTCCCTTCCCAGCGAATGTTCACCTCGGGCAGAGCTTCTCGCACCTCCGCGACCACGCGCTCCGCCATCGTTTGCAAGGGCACTCTGTCGTCCGGAATTTCCAGCGGCCGCGCGTACTTCAAAAATTCCGCCACCACGTGCGTGATGTTCCGCGTCTGCTCCAGGATCCGCTTAGCGTAGTCCAAAGCCTCCGTCTCGGTTGACTCCGACTGGATCATCTGCGCGTAACCGGAGATTGTCGCCAGCGCGTTCTTGAACTCGTGCGCGATTCCCGCGGAGAGCTCGCCCAGCGCGGCCAGGTTGTCCTTTAGTTGCATACGTTGCTGTAGTGCAGCCAGCTCCGTCAAATCCGTAAGCAGACAAATCGCCCCGTTGATCTTTCCCTCGCCTCGCCGGATCGGCGAGATCGTCACCCCCAGGCGCCGTATGTCTCCTGCGGGCGGGACGTGCTCTACTTCTTCGCGTCTGAAAATTGTCCCATTCGAGAGGCATTCCCCAATCAGCCTGGTCATCTCCGAGGACGCACCGAGTGCCTCGCTGTAACGCCGGAATCCCAGTCCGCGAATTCCGAGCACCTGCTCCGCGGCAGGGTTCGAACTGGAGATAATCCCCATGGCGTTCACCACCAGCAGCCCCGCTGGCATGTTCCTGGTCACTTCTTCGCTCAGCCGCTCCGTCTGTTCCGCGCGTTCCTTCTCGATCCGGTGCAACCGTTCCAGTTCCTTTTCCTGTTCGCGCAGTTGCTGAATCACGCCTTGCATTGACGCCGCCATGAACGCGGAGGGATTTTCCGTGCCCGGCCCGCTGGCCTTGAATTCTTCCTTCTGCCCCTCCCGCCGGCTCTGAAAAAACTTCCGCATGGCGAACACCACTAGCACCGTGGCCACCAGGAACCCAAGCCCTAGTCCAGCGACGATCAGCCAAAGGTGCTGCGTGTTGCTCTCGCTTTGCATCGTTGCGAACATTATTCCTGCCCTTCGGCTCTTCTTCTACGCCACGATCCCACGCAAACTCGGCCAATAATTCTCAATCAACGGCCTGCCATACACGACCGCCAGCGCCCCGATTCCCAGGAACGTCCCCAGGGGCAACTGGTATTGCCTCGCTATCGCCCATCGCAATCGTCGTTCCGTGCCCAGTCCCCTCCGGCTGGCGCGTTTCGCCACTCCATTCCTCCAACCGCTGAGGTACAGCCCCACAACAAGTCCGAGCCCAATCACGCTTCCCAGGAAACTCCCCACCAGCAGCGTCAGAAACGTCCCCCGCAAGCCCACAAACGCTCCGATCATGGCGATCATTTTCACGTCGCCCATGCCCATGCCTTCGTGGCCACGCACCAATTTGTATCCGGCCGCCAGTCCCCACAGCAGAAAGCTCCCGAACGCAGCTCCGAGAGCTCCGTCAAGAATCCCCCAGACGGATCCCGGCAATCGCACATGCAGGAATCTTTCCATCCGAATCCCCGCGAATCCGTTGCCTGGTGGCACAAACGCCGAAAACATCAGTCCCGCCGCAAAGCCCGGCCAGTTCACCACGTCCGGCAGTAGCCGCACTCGCAGATCGGTCACCGCCAGGATCACGATCAAGCAGGTGAAAACCAGCCATTTCACCGTCGCCTGCGTGATACCAAACTCCAGAAACGCCGCCACAAACAGCAATCCCGTCGCCAGTTCGATCAGCGGGTACATCGGTGAAATCGGCAGGCCGCAAGAGCGGCATTTCCCCCGCAGCCACAGCCACCCAATCACCGGCACATTGTCATACGGCTTGATCGGCGTCCCGCACCGCGGGCAGCGCGAACCCGGCGACACAATGGAGATCTCCTCTGGTATCCGCGTGATGCAGACATTCAGGAAGCTCCCCACAACAATCCCAAATAGAAAAAAGAAGGCAATGACCACAGTTTGGCCGGCCGCTTCGCGGTCGTATAACTAATGTCCCACACTCACTCCACTCCCTCAATCGATCGCCCTTCCTCCCGTGCCCGATGCCTAACTCTTTCGTCTCTGCCTCTGCGAATCTCTGTGTCCTCTGCGTCTCTGCGTTGTCCTTTTTCCCTTTCTTTTCTTCTCCGAGTCTCGACTGTAAACTGTTCACTGTCGGCTTCTCATGCACTGGTTTGAACGTAAAATCCGCCGCTACGAGCACCGCCGCTGGACCACCGACGACAATCGTCGCGTCCAGCCCTTCCATTGGGGCCTGGAACACATCGGCGGCTCTTCCAACGAGCCCAATCCTGCCGCATTCGTCCGCGACTATGCTCACAAAGCCATCGATTCCAGTCGCGAATGGTACGCCGCCTCTCCAGCGTCAGATTACCGCCTCGACTCCCAAAATGTCCTAACCTTTACCAGTTCCATCGAATCTCCCTGGCCGGAAAACAACACCGTGCACGCCCAGCTCTTTCCCGCCCGCGAGACTGTTTCCACTCGCTCGCGCGGCAAACGCTCCGGTGCCGGCCCCGCCGTCCTCCTCCTCCCCAACTGGAACGCCAAATGGCACGGCCAGAACGGCCTCTGCCGCTGGATTCAGCGCTTCGGCATTACTGTCCTGAAAATGAGCATGCCGTATCACGACCGCCGCATGGTCCGCGGCCACGAGCGCGCCGACCAGATCTGCGGCCCCAACATTGGCCTAACCCTTCAGGCCAACCGCCAGGCAGTTCAGGATGCCCGCCGCTGCCTCCGCTGGCTCGAGCAGCAGGGTTACACCAAACTTGGCATCCTTGGCACTAGCCTCGGCTCCTCAGTCGGCTCCATTGCCCTCATGCATGACCCAGCCGTCCGCGCGGGCGGCTTTTTTCACGTTTCTACCCACTACGCAGACGTCATCAGCCAGGGCATGACCACCAACCACGTCTGGGAAGGCCTCCGCAACCACGTTACCGTCGACGAGCTTCGCGAATACTGGTCCCCCATCAGCCCGATGCCCTACGTCGAGCGCGGCATGGGCGCTGGCCGCGCGGGTTTCATGGTCTACGGCAAGTACGACCCCACCATGCTCCCCGAACTCACCCGCCAGATGCTCGACTCTCTCCGCCGCCACGGCGCCGATCCCCGCACCCTCGAACTCCCCTGCGGCCACTATTCCCTCGAACTCGCCCCCTTCTCCTATGTCGCCGGCTACCGCATGCTCACCTTCTTCCTTGAAAGCCTCGCATGAGGAGACATCATGAGCCCTGAGCAATTTGAAACTTACCGCCACGAAGCTGTGCACTTTCTCATGGACCTCAATGAGAAGTGCGAAAAAATTTACGGTACTAACAGATATCCACGCTGGGACTACGATCTAGAGGCGGGCACTCTGGTTTTCTCTGACCAGGGAATTCCCAAAACCATCGCATCGGTGCAAGTCGTTGGTACGACTTCCGTTCAGCTCAAGAACTGGTTGTGGAGCTGGGCCAACGAAAACATTCCCTCCAGCGTCACGGAGCTTGTCAAGTTGGTGCGAGAGTTCGGTGAGAGAGAGGGACTGACCCAACTGACAGAAAGTCATTGCCCGGATGATGAGTTTCTCGGGTGGGAGCTGACGGCGGTAGCTGCTCGAATTCTTGGAGCGAAAGGCGCATATCGCTGCCCCGACGACGACGGATTTACTTACTTTGTTTACATCGACATCAGATCCGCCACCGAAGCCGAGCAGAGCGA
>Ga0210407_10002707_pt1 | contig 15031 bp, 11 predicted proteins | sample IncBWC27MmetaG_FD_150860 | JGI IMG/M metagenome (GOLD analysis project Ga0210407, IMG submission 150860) | Forest soil microbial communities from Barre Woods Harvard Forest LTER site, Petersham, Massachusetts, United States - Inc-BW-C-27-M | ecosystem: Environmental > Terrestrial > Soil >...
TCATCTGGAGCGATATGAGATTTCGAGTTGCACTTGGAATGGTGGGAGCTGTTCTTTTCATGGCGGCAACTGCCTGGCGCCTGTCGCGAGCCGGCGGAGACATCCGCGTTCGAATTGGCCTGGCCATTATCTTGGTTTTAGGTGCAGTAGCGTTAATCCCTAACCTTGGTCTTTCGATTGTTCGCCTGAGTGGGTTTCACCTACAACCCGCACCGGCAAATGACTTTGCCGCTACAACAGCGCTCGGAACTTACTTTACCATCTCGCTCGGCTTCCTAGCGTACTGCCGCATTTCGGAGGACAGGGTAGGCCAGCAAGAGCTTCTCCTGCTTTTTATCGTAACCGTGTCCTTTTTCTTTATGCTTCCGTTCAGTGCTCCGATCTGGGAGGTAATACCGGGGAGCTCGGCAATCCAATTCCCCTTCAGGCTCGGCGGGATTCTCTGCGTCGCGGTGGTAGGATTGGTTTCTTTAGCCTTCGACAGTTGTGTCCGTGACGCCGGAGGTTCCTCGCGCCGTCCGTCGAGACTCTTGATTGCTCTGGCTACTCTTGGGGCAATTGCAGGAGGTTTTGGGGTGTCCAAAACGGATCGAAAGTTTTACTCTCCAAAGATCACAGAATTTGACGTAACCCAGGACATCGACCCTATGTATCGGGCATACGTCCCGCTACACCAGTTGCCGGCATTTGCCAAAACTATTGGCACATCGCCTTATGGCTATCAGGTGGAACCTACGCCTGGTGACGGCACGCTTCGAACTGCGATGGTATATGGTGACTGTGCTGTGAATGTCAGGGCCGAAGGTCCACGTGAGCTGCTTGTCTCTTCGGATTGCAAAGGAGAAGCCCGCCTGAGAATCGGACAACTCTTTTCCCCTTTGTGGAGGATTGTGCCAGTTCAAACGGGTTCTCGGAACTCGGCAGTCGGCGCTTCTGCTGACGGACTCATAGAACTGGCATTGCTCCCCGGAAAACAAGAGATGCGCCTCATTTTCGATATGGGGTTTCCTGAGCGTTTGGGCATCATCGCAAGTGTGTTTTCGCTATTGATAGCACTGGTCGGATTTGTGTGTTTTCGAAATCGTATCGGCGCGGGTGTCCCAACGATTTCTGACGAATCCCCAGCGACTCCCTGAAGCGGATTGCCTGGTTCCCATGAGCTGCAGTGTTCCGACAAAGCTTACTTTTTCTTTTGGCTAATTTAAGGATATACAACGCGATGTCTAATATAAATTTGCGCTCTCGCTACTCGGGGCTGGCTGTCGCTCTTTTGTTTCTTGGAGCCGTGTTGGTTCTAGGCGCTAACCCGAAGGCTCGCGCGGGAATCACCATCGTGCGGTCAAAAACCATGGGCTCCCTTCCGGATGTTGGATGGATGGATTTGTTACGAATGGTTCGATCGGGAGCCCATTTCAATTTGCCGGAACTCGCCAAGACGCCAAATCCCTACGCTGCGATTCGCAATCCCTATGTGTCCAGTGCGGACGTTTCGGCGGGTGGCGAGCTTTTCCGATCTACGTGCGTCACCTGCCATGGTTCCGAGGGATCAGGAGGGCCGGGGGGACCGAGCCTTCAGCATCGGCAAATGGTGAAGGGCGACAGCGATTGGGCGTTTTTCAGGACGATTTCATTGGGTATCCCCGGTACATCCATGCCGGCCAGCAATTTGCCCTGGCTGGACAAATGGCGACTGGTCGCCTATCTGCGATTTCTTACGCTTCGCGGCGAACTACCAGCCGATTCGGCAGCTGTTTCGGAGGTTCACGCGCACTCTGTGCGCTATGAAGAAATTCGGGCGGCAGATCGGAACCTCAAGAACTGGCTCACTTATTCCGGCTCGTACGACAGTCATCGCTTCAGCCCAATCAACCAAATAACCCCGGCGAACGCCTCCGGCCTGCGACTCTTGTGGATGCGCCAGTTCAATACTTCGGAGCCTTCAATCGAGACGAGCCCGTTGGTTGTCGATGGCTATATGTTTGTTACTCTGCCGCCCAATCGTATTGAGGCGCTCGACGCAAGGACCGGGGCAGTGATTTGGAAGTACGAGCGACCTTTGCCGGATCATCTTTCGCTTTGCTGCGGTTACGTGAACCGCGGGTTGGCGGTGCTCGGAAGCACGCTTTTCTTTGGTACGCTCGACGCTCATTTAGTCGCTCTCGATCTGCGCACAGGTCAAGTGTCCTGGGACGTGGAGATAGCTGACTACAAAACAGGATATAGCATTACCAGCGCGCCGCTGACGCTCAAGAGCTTGGTGATCACGGGTGTTGCAGGAGGAGAATTTGGCATCCGCGGTTTTATCGATGCTCGGGATGCCGCGACCGGGAAAGAGGTCTGGAAGTTCGACACCATTCCTCAACCAGGTCAACCCGGGTCTGAAACTTGGGATGGCAATGCCTCCAGAACAGGAGGCGGCCCGACATGGCTCACGGGCTCTTTCGATCCGGACACAAATCTGATCTACTGGCCGACCGGCAATCCAAGTCCAAATTTTGAAGGTGACGCACGTCGAGGCGACAATCTCTACACAAATAGTGTGGTAGCCATCGATGCGGATCATGGGACACTCCGCTGGTATTTTCAGTTCACGCCGCATGATGTCTTCGACTGGGATTCCACCGAAATCCCCGTATTGATCGACGGAAATGTCGCAGGTAAACGACAACGTCTTTTGGCCCATGCAAATCGAAATGGATTCTACTATCTCCTGGATCGCGAGACCGGGGCATTCCGTCTGGCGCTGCCGTTTGCAAAGCAGACGTGGGCCAATAGGATTGACAACCATGGTCGCCCGGAATCAAATCCGGCGGCACATCCGACACCACAGGGAACCACCATTTTCCCCGGCGTAGGTGGAGCCACGAATTGGCAGTCTCCCTCTTACAGTCCGCTGACGGGCCTCATCTATATTCCGGTACTCGACTGGGGTGGGATTTTTTACAGCCGGCACACCGAATATCACCCGGGTGAGCTATTCCTTGGCGGATCCTTTCAGTTCTTTGCTAACGAAAGCTCCCAAGGTGCCGTTCGCGCTCTGGATGCTCTAACCGGAGACGTGCGCTGGGAATATCGCAACTCCGCAACGAATATAGGCGGATTGCTGAGTACGAGCGGGGGGATTCTTTTTGGCAGTCAAGACCAGAATTTCTTTGCTCTCAATGCCAAGACAGGCCAAGAACTGTGGCGTGTTAGCACGGGTGGCCGCACCGTAGCTGCCCCCGTCACATTCCTATGCGGTGGCAAACAGATGGTAACCATTGCCGCCGGGCACGACATCCTCACCTTCGGTCTCTAATCATCCATCCTCCCCTAGTCCTAATGATCGCCCTCCCGGGCCGCTTGAGGAAAGCTCACCATTTCGTGAGACATAAAGTGAACACTATGATTCAGATCTTTCGCCGTTTTCGGTCTCACATCGCAGCATCCCTGCTGGCCGCGTACTCGCTGTATCATGCTCAAGCGATGGTCCGGAGTTCCGTACAGAACTTTGAAGATACTGCCGGCCTTGACGCCATCTCGGCTTTTGATGGGCGCTTCTCACAACTCAGGGAACAACTCTTACAGTATGGGTGCAGGGAGGTTGGGTACGTAACGGATGATCCGGAAGACGCAGACTGGTTCACCGGGTATTCTCGAACCCAATATGCCCTCGCGCCTAGAGTAGTTGACGATTCGACGGAACAAGCACTTATTGTCGCCAATTTACGCGACCAGTCTTCGATTGTGTCGATCATGCGAAATAGACATCTTTCGCTAGTTATGGACTACGGAAACGGAGTGGTCTTGCTATCGAGGCAAATACATTGATCCCCAAGATTCTACTCGCTTTCGGTGTCAGCTTCTTTTTGGGTTTTTTCACGACATCCCTGCTCTGGCCGGATCGGCTTCGCGCTCGTTCCCTGATCCTCCGGTGCTGCCTCGCAATTGGATTTGGCCTCGGGATCTCATCGTGCTGGTTTTTCATGTGGCTTTGTCTTGTCGGAGCCCACGGCGCAAACTTCTTTGCGCTGATATTGCCAGAACTCGCACTGACTGTAGGCCTTGGTGTGAGTTACTTTGTTTTTCACGAAGATTTAACTCAGTCGAGAGCGCACGAGCACGTGCGTGAGGTCGAAGGCAAAGATTTGGTGTCGCGAATTTTCTCGGCGGTATTCTATGTCGTCCTCGCCTGCGCTGTCCTATCATTTCTCCTAATATCCTTGAAAAATCCGCACGGCGACTATGATGCAACGGCGACTTGGAACCTTCGAGCGCGGTTCCTCGCGCGTGGGGCCGTTCACTGGAGAGACGCCTTTGTGGATAGCCAACACCATAGCCGGGCAAGTCTTGATTATCCATTGCTGTCCCCGCCACAATCGCTAGATTTTGGAAATATGTTGGCTCCGAGCCAGTTTTGGTTCCGATTGTCGTAGCCTTCTTATTTACATTTTCCTCCGTTGGTCTGGTCTGTTCTTCGCTTACCTTCTTGCGAAACATACGGATCGGATACCTCGGTGGCATCGTCTTACTGAGCGTCTATTCCTTTGTTCGCGTTGGAGCTTGGCAATATGCGGATGTGGTGGTCGGCTGGTTCATGCTGTCCACCATCGTGATTCTGGGGATTTATGACGCATCGCCGGACAACCAAACGCGCGGTCTTCTCGTCCTGGTAGGAGCTTCTGCTGGTTTCTGCGCTTGGAGTAAGAATGAAGGTCAGTTGTTCCTATTGCTAGTGTTAACTGTCCGACTCTCTTCATTGATTTTGGATAAGGATTGGAAATCGCTGGCTCGGCAGTCAACCGCAATCATGTACGGAGTACTGCCAGTGCTTGCACTTCTAGCCTATTTTAAGCTTGCAGTAGCGCCAGCAAACTCTTGGCTCAGCCCAGACACCAGTCCCGCTGGCCACCCGATTCAATACTTTGTTGAGCCCGGTACACTAGCCCAGAAACTAACAGACCTTTCCAGATATTGGGTGATCGCCAAGGCCATGTCGAATGAGATCCTCCATCTAGGTGGACGAACGCGCGGCATTATACCGTTATTGTTACTGTACTACATTCTTATGAGAGTGAAGAGAGATAGCCTCGTGACTGCGAAGACTGGTGTACCTGTATTGGCGCTTATGTTAGCGGGGTACTTCTGCGTGTACCTAGTCACACCTTTGGAGCTGACCTTTCATTTGAGGACCTCATTGTCGCGGCTACTTCTCCAATTGTGGCCTAGTGCAGTGTTCGCCTTTTTCATGGCGACATCGACTGCTGCTCCGTTGACAGTTCAACTGTGTGACTTACCTGCGGTCAATGAGTCTTGAATCCTGGCGTTTTCGGATGTCGCTGCGGGACTGCGATGCAAGCCGCCTAGAGTCTGTAAGGGTTTTTGGGGCTAATCCTCTTCTGCTGAACCGAGTTCAGTAATTCTGTACCGGGCGCAAATATCTTGCCGTTGTTCGATCACGCAGAAACTTCTAGGTGGAACGGGAGCGGGTTAGACCGCGAGCATGGGACGAATTGTAATGAGTCGTGATGGGACAGCTCTAGGACTGATTTTCCTACTTGCTGTTGGTGCGTGGGTTTATCAATATGGCCAGCGGTACCCCGGAACCGCCACTATAAATTGGAATGAGCTTCACCAGTCCATGGATGGGTTTGGAGCCTCATCCGCTGATTTCCTCGACAGTCTGACGCCCGCGCAAGCCGATTTTTTCTTCACTCCAGCCGGTATTGGCTTGTCCATCCTGCGCACACAGATCATTCCTGACCTGGCGACGTGCAACGCCGAATTTCGTGAAGGTAGCTGTAGCGATTCGAACGGTCAAGTCTTGAATGGAGAACTAGGCACAGCACAGTTGGCCGTTGTTCGCGGTGCGATTGTCTTCAGCACACCTTGGAGTCCTCCGGGCACTTACAAAAGCAATGGTTCTTTCAGAAATGGCGGCTACCTGCTCGCTTCCCATTATTCCGACTGGGCCAGGGAGATTGCCACCTACGTCCCCATGATGGCGAATCACGGCGTGAATATATACGCAGTGAGCGTGCAGAATGAACCGAACTTGACCACGGATTACGGGTCCTGTACGTACACGGCTCAGGATATACATGATTTCGTCCCTTTCCTGTATTCGGCGCTTCATTCTGTTGGGGCCGAATCGACGAAGATCATGATCGCTGAAGAATCCAATTGGGCGATTGACCTCACTTCGATTGCAATGTCAGACCCGAGGGTGGCGTCACAGGTGGGTATTATTGCAGCGCATGGCTACGGAGACAAAGTGCGGGCATTTCACACCGGGGTGGCGCGGCTTTGGCAAACCGAGCATAGTAGTAGCCTATCATCGACTTATGACGGTAGCATGACCGATGCCCTAAGATGGGCGCTCGAAATCCACAGCTACCTTGCCGAAGCGAATGTGAACGCGTGGCTCTGGTGGTTTCTGACTAATATGCCACGGCAGGGTGACGGCACGGACAATTCCGCGCTGACCGATATCAACGGCAACTATCCCAAGCGTGCGTATGTTACTGGCCAGTGGAGCAAGTTCGTTCGTCCCGGATGGTTCAGGATCGGAGTGGCATATTCCGGCCCTCTTCGAATCACGGCATTTAAGGACCCGGGAGGCCAATCCTTCGCGATAGTCGCAGTTAACGCCAACAGCCACACGGTGCATCAGACTTTTTCCCTAAATGGATTTTCGACGAACGCCGTTACTCCCTGGATTACCTCTGTGAGTCTGTCACTCGTGGAGCAAGCTGCGGTTCCAGTCAGCGGAAAATCCTTCAGTTATACAATACCCGCATTAAGCGTGATTACCTTCTCAGGCAGTACGCTAGAGAAGGAATAGTTTAGTCATCTTGGTTCCTGCACAATCTCAGCTCATGGAGAGGCGAACCGGCTGCATGGCCGAGCGCTCGGGGCCAAATCCAGCATTCCTTTGGAACTATGCGCAGGTATGAATCGCGTGGAGTGCACGCGGGGATGTTTTCTAAGCGCGGATGCAACTCCGCCGGGAACCATAGCTGAAACACCAGTCAACTTCCACACTAAAAGTCTTTCATTTTCATATCGAACTCAGGTAATTCTTCCTAGCGTTTCGTGAGAAGAAAGCTGCCCGCGACAAGTGCATCAACGCCCGAACAGTAATAGCTTCGGACGGCATCGCGCGGTGTGATGACGAGTGGTTCGCCAAACAGATTGAAAGACGTGTTGACGAGCATGGGAGCTGGTCCTTTTTCGCCCATGCGTTTCAGCAATTTCCACATCAACGGATTGTTCTCGAATGTCACCACCTGAACTCTCGTGAGGCCTTCTTTTGACACGAAACTTGATACTGGCGAGTCTAGAAGTTTGCGGGCATTCTCCTTTGCCCTGGCCATTGTGGTCATGAATTGAGCATTCGGCGAACAGTCAAAGTATTCGGCGCAGTTTTCCTCTGGGATCGCAAGCGCGAACGGGCGAAACGATTCGCGATGCTTCACAAAATCGTTCAAGTTTTCCTGCACATACTCCGCCCATGGAGAAGCGAAAAGGCTTCGATGACCGAGGGCGCGGGGACCGAACTCGGCGGCTCCCTGAAACCATGCGACGATTTTTCCCGCATCAAGAAGCTTCACCGCTTCTTCAATTTGTCGGTCTTCGGAATCGAACCATCGATAAGGTGCCTTGCAATTGTCCAGCACCTGCTTGATCTCCGCGTTGGAAAAGGCGGGGCCCCAGTAGAGACTCTTCATCGGTGCAATACGCGCTCGGCCGGGTGTCTCGTGCCACGAGAGCCACGCGGCTCCCAGGGCTGTGCCCTCATTCCCCGCGGCGGGTTGGACAAAAATCTCTTCGAAACCGGTCTGCTTCTCTATGGCGGCCACGAGCAGAGGATTCAGAAACAGGCCGCCGGCCAGGCACAGGTTTTTGGTTCCGGTCCGGCTGCGTAGCGATTCAAGCCATTCGGTCAGCACAATCTCGCAAGCCTTTTCAAAGCTGCTTGCAATGTTCATGCGCAACGGGTTGTCGGAATCTTCGGCCGCGGACTCAGCTAACGGTCCTTGCGGAATACCAAGCCGGCGATAAAACTCGCCACTGAAAGAAAGTTTTCCAGCAAAGTCTCGCTTGAAACACTTCCTGTTCAGGTAAGGTGGGCCTTTTGGTCCGTGCTGGAGCATTTCGACAAATAGTTCCAAATACACGGGCTCGCCAGAGAGGCTTAGCCACTGAGTTTTGTGTTCCGAGGCGCCGTTTGTGAATCCCAGGAGCTCAGTTACCTGGGTAAACAACCAGGCCAGAGAATTCGGGAAGGGAACCGATGAGAGTTCGCGAAGGCACGTCCCCTCTCCCATCCCCACGAGTCCCGCACGGCCATCACCTTGATTGTCGAGCGATACGACCAGGGCTTGTTCGAACCGCGACCCAAAATAAGCACTCGCCGCGTGGCAGAGATGGTGGTCGAGATGAGTGACCCTGTCACTTGGTCCCCCAAGCATTTCATGCAGGATCCGAGAATTGTTCAGTTCACGGCCAAACTCCCCGAGTGCCTTAGTGAAGTAATACGTACTTGAAACCGGCGCGAACGGTGCAAGCCGCGCGCGAAAAAGCGCTTTCCGAAGGAATGCGTGATTCGGTTCGCTCGCCACCGCAACTCGCTCGATGTCCTGCCAGCCGATCCTTGCGCGTTCCATGCAGAAGCGGATCGCGGCCCGCGGGATACCCCCGAACGACCGGGTGCGCTCCAATTTTCCTTCCTCAATGGCGGCTACAATCGCACCCTGACCGTCGATCAGAGCGGCAGCCGGGTCATGCCCCATCGCCGAAAGCCCAAGAGTGTACACGCTATTTGTAACTCGACATAGTGGACGGTGCGCGCCGATAGTATAGCGTGCGAAGCTTAATAGTTCTTGAAACGAAAAGTCGAGTTGTTATGCCCACCAGGACCCTGGCACAGAAACCGGCAGAATGATTCGTCTGTCAACGCCTACTGTTGATTTTCTGTTGCATTCTCGCGATGACTGCGAATCCAAACCTGTCATCGGCTCCGAATCTGGCAAGAAACTTTGCAACTCTCTCAACGGTTCCCCAATTCAAACTTCAGCCCGATCAGCCAAACCACAGTTTCCGTAGACGGTGGACCGCAGAGGCTCTTCATCTTTTTCCAAGAAACTTAACATGTGTATTATCAATAATATGCAAGGTATCAGGATTTGTGGCTCCAAAAGGGGGTGGAAGCAGAGGTAACAAATTGCCACTATGTGGAATACTGGAAGGACAAAGGCAGACTCACCAGGATGCAGTCAGGCCTCAAGAATCTTGTAAGTAGCTGATTTCCAATGCGTTAGTTACCAAAGCGCTCTCTCACTTCACAAACCAAGCTGGCAGTTCAGTTGCATCCTTTCATTGGTAGCGCTGGGTGAAAATGACAGACAATTGTCTGTAAGGTCTTCCGCCGACTTCGATTCTAACCATGGACCAAGACCACGCCACTGTTCTCCATGAGCCCGCTGCGCCGGGCTTCATTTACGGCCTTGGCTCAACGATGCAAACCCTGAATGACATGGCGGGCGAGATTGCCCGGACGGATATCCCCGTTTTGGTTATGGGGGAAAGCGGCACCGGCAAAGACGCCTATGCCAAGCTGATCCATCGGCTTTCCCTTAAGTCTGAATCTCGCCTTAAGAAGATCAATTGTGCCACTTTCCAGCCCGCCGAGCTTTTCGGCCAGTTCCGCCAATCAAAGGAGCGACTCGCTCTGGCCGATTCCTGTGGCACTTTCTATCTGGATAACGTGCAGGAGCTGGACGCGGCCAGCCAGCGCGAGTTGCTTTCGCATCTGCCCGACGGCGAGAGCCTTGACTCCAAAGAGCAGTCCTCCGTCCGTTTCATTTCTTCTACTGTCGGAAGCCTCGACTTGGAAGTCGAAGCAGGGAGCTTCCGCCGCGAGCTGTATTTCCGTCTGAACGGTGTTTGCCTGCGCCTTCCCCCGCTCCGGGAAAGAAAGGAAGACATCCCGGCTCTCGTCGATTATTTCGTGAACAAACATTCTGCCCTTCTCAACAAAGTGGCGCCTCCCATCAGCGAGAAGGCGTTCCAGACCTTGTCGGCGTATCATTGGCCGGGCAACATTCGCGAACTGGAGAACTTGGCGCGGAAACTAGTGGTGTTTGGTGACATGCAAATCGCACTGAATGATCTTCAGATTGCAGCTCTCGCGTCCTATTCCCCGGCGGGACCCTCACAGGGCGGTTCGCTGAAGGTTGCGGCTCGCGCCGCTTCCAAGAAAGCAGAACGCGAACTTATCATGCGGGCGCTCGAACGTACGCGCTGGAACCGAAAGCGGGCCGCGCGCGAACTGCAAATCAGCTATAAATCCCTGCTTTACAAGATTAAACAGATCGGAGTCTCAACCGGGAAACATGAGAGCTGAGGGAGGAATCATGAGTGCTCGTCTTCGAATTGTGTCGCTGGCTGCAGCTTTGATTTGCATATCTGTGGCTTGCGCACAGAATCCGCCCGCCCAGAAGCCTGATGCAATTCAAAAGCCGGCTGTGGTAACTCCGACGGTCGTGGACGCAGATTACAAGATTGGTCCGCAGGACGTTGTCCGGATTGACGTCTGGAAAGAGCCAGACATTTCGCGCACGATTCCGGTCAGGCCGGACGGCAAGGTCTCGCTGCCTTTGCTCAATGACGTCCAGGCCGCAGGACTTACGGCCATGCAACTCGCCGGGTCGCTGCGCGAGAGCCTGTCGAAATATCTCACCAGTCCTCAAGTGACAGTGACGGTAACCGAAATCAACAGCCGCCGCGTTTACATCACCGGTGAAGTCACCCGCGCGGGCGCGCTTCCTCTCTTGCCCAACATGACCGTGCTGCAGGCGCTTTCGAGCGCCGGAGGCTTTACGCAGTTTGCCAAGCTCAAGAACATTTACGTGCTTCGAACCGAGGACGGAAAACAACTCAAGCATCCGTTCAACTACAAGGAAGTCGTTAAGGGAAATCTTGCCGAGCAGAATATTCTTCTTCAGCCCGGCGATGTAATCGTGGTTCCCTAAGGCTGTAATGTGATTATGAGAGCGCGCAAATTCGTCCTTGCAAGCCTGACCTTCTCCCTCATGCTCCTCGCGGGAAGTTTCTCGCTTCACGCACAGGACGAGCCGCAACCACCAGCGGAAGGCAAACCAAAGCCTGCCGGAACTTCCACTCCGATTCCGCTTGTGAACTCCGGAGATATCCAGAATCAGGGTGACGGCAACATCAATCTCACGCCGGACAATACTCCGCTGACTGGCGTGCTCACCCCTACGCTGGGCTCGCCGGAAACAACTCACAGTTATTGGGTTCCCGGTATCCAGTGGTCGGGAACGATCCAATCGAAAGGATACAACCAGACGCAGAATTCCGGTTGGCTGATGAATAACTACATCCTGGGGAATCTGAGCGTTCTGAAAGTCTGGAGAGCGTCTCAGTTCGCCGTCAATTATTCCGCGGGAGGATACATCTCCTCGGACAGTTCGCAGGGCAACGGCTACTCCCAACAACTCGTTCTTTCGCAAACGTTTCATTGGAATCGCTGGTTACTTCAACTTAACGATCAGTTTTCTTACCTGCCCCAGACTTCTTTTGGATTTGGCAGCGGCACCGGCTTTGGGATTCCGGGAGTCGGTGGATCCATCGGGCCGGTCACCCCAGGGATTGGCAACAACTATGTCCCCAACCAAAGCATCTACACGGCCGTCGGACCTCGCTACAGCAATGCTGGCGTGGTCCAGTTGACCTATACCACCTCTCCGCGGGGCTCGATCACCATGAGCGGTTCCTACGGCCTCCTGGATTTTGTACAGTCGGGAAATGTCAACAGCGACTTCACCACCGGCACCATCGGTTACAACTACACGCTCACTCGCCAGGATTCGTTTGGTGCTTTCTACCGTTTCTCCGCGTACCACTATTCCGGCCAGCCGCAGGCAAACGGTGATCATTCGTTCAACTTTGCTTACAGCCGCAAAGTGACCGGTTCTCTGGCCCTCCAAATTTATGCTGGACCAGACTTCATCACCTCTCGTATCAGCACGAATGGCAATTCACTGAGTTACGGCGTAAATGTTGGCGCGTCACTTATGTACCGGATAAAGAACGGTGGATTGACTCTCTCCTATAGCCACGGCGTTTCCGGTGGCAGCGGAGTGCTTACGGGTTCCACGGGCGACCAACTCAATTTCAGCGCCAGTCACAAGCTCAGCCGCATGTGGACTGGCCAATTCAACTTGGGATTTGCTCACAATTCCGCTCTGAATACGGGCATTCAGACAACTTCGCAGAGCTTCAATACCTGGACCGTGGGCGGCGGCGTCAACCGGCCCGCAGGCAGGAACGGAACATTTGGGATTGCCTACAACGCCGATATCACCAATTATGGTCAAGCTGGTTGCGTGGGAACCGCCTGCACTTCCAGCCAGACGTATCACTACGTCACTATCAATTTTCAGTGGCACACGCGCCCTTTGATTTTACCCTGAGTTGCGTGAACGAAGGCTGCGAATAAAATGGAAGCTCGAAAAGGAACGAGAGTCACCGGCTAAATGTATAAAAGCTTTTACGGTCTTAAAGAAAACCCGTTCAACGTCAACCCCGATCCTCGCTTCCTCTTTCTTACGAAGCAGATCGAGGAAGCCCTGACAGGCTTGATGTACGGCATTCAGACCCGTAAAGGCTTCATCACCCTTACAGGGGAAGTCGGCACTGGCAAGACCACTTTGATCAACCGCCTCCTCGACTGGCTGCACCACCGCCGGGCGCGCACCGCTTTCCTCTTCAACTCCCGCATGAATTCCAGCCAGCTCTTCGATTTCATCCTGGCCGAATTCGATATTCCTTGCGAGTCCAAATCCAAGAGCCAGCAGCTTCTCAAGCTCAATCACTGGCTCCTCGAACGCTACCGCGATGGGGAAACCGTCGTTCTGATTATTGACGAAGCGCAAAACCTGACGTATCCGGTGCTGGAGGAGATCCGCCTCCTGACCAATCTGGAGACCTCCACCGAAAAGCTCTTGCAGATCGTGCTGTCCGGTCAGCCGGAACTGGAAGAGAAGCTCAAGCTCCCGCAGCTTCGCCAGCTCCGGCAGCGCATCATGCTTCGCTGCCGCACAACGCCGCTTTCGGAAGAACAGACCCGGGACTACATTGCGGAACGCCTCAGGATTGCCGGCGCTTCGGGCGAACCAATCTTCAGCGCAAAGACGGTTGAAACCATCCATGTCTATTCGATGGGGATTCCGCGCGTCATCAATCTCTTATGCGAGCATTCGCTCGTCAACGGCTTTGTGGAACAACAGCGGCCTATCCAGCTCAAAATCGTCGAAGAGGTGGCCCACGAGTTTCAACTCGACGAGGTTGAGCCCGTCGCCCCGAATGGCGCCCCCAAAATTGATTCCGATGTCTACAATTCCGAGGCCTTTCTGCAAAACCTCGGCGAAGCTCTTTCGCGCTTTAGAGTCGGGCCCGGCACCGGTCGCGATCGGAAGTAACCTGCAGCTCTAAATTTGAACTTGTTTTCGCCTTGCTTTTTTAGGCCGGCACGAACTGCAACTTGTCAGCCGGTGTTTCCCTTCTGGAATGTCGTCGACCACAAAAATTCGATCAGATCTGATCCAGCCTTCCATCATACATCTGCGGGCCGCGAGATCGCCCTAAGTCCATGAAGAGGCTAGCTGCTTATTGTGGAGGTAGGCTCTGCGAGGCTCACTTTGGAAAGGCCCGATAGCGCCCGCGTAGTGAATTCCACCGGATAATCACGACATCCAGAAACATCCGCACGCTGTCTCGCCACATATTCACCTTGGTTGCCGGGGAGTGCGCCCAGCGGACCGCCACCTCGGCAATTCGCAGTCCGTGATGCCGCGCAAGATAGAGCAATTCCGGATCAAACCCGAACCGTTCGATGGTCTGTTGCTCGAAGATGATCCTGCACTTCTCGCGCCGGAACGCTTTAAACCCGCATTGCGTGTCCACGAAGGGCAAACGCAGAATCAGTCGCACGATCCAGTTGAAAATAATCCCCGCAAATTCACGAAACCTGGATTCGTGGACCTCGATCAGCTCCCGATTTACTGCCCGTGATCCAATCGCCAGGTTATACTCGTCCATTTTCGCAAGCAACTTGTCCGCTTCCTCTATGGGTGCAGAAAGATCCGCATCGGTAAACAGAACGATCTCGCCACGCGATTCCATGAACCCATGTCGTACGCTGTATCCCTTCCCCCGGTTCTGCCCGTTGGACACAACCCGAAAATCCGCAATCTTCCCGCGAAACGATTCCGCTACACGTATAGTCCGATCTGTCGAACCGTCATCCACCACAATCACTTCCGTTTCCCTGTCAGACGCGTTGATGTAGCTGGCGATTCGTTCCAGAGTATCCGGCAGGCGCTTCTCCTCATTAAAGGACGGAATCACAATGGATAATTTCGGTGAGCCTGGGTTCATCCGTTTTCCATCACGTTAGATAACGTTCTATTTATTTCAGTTCGGGCGGGTCGTTCGTCCACCCCAAATTCGCGCAAGTATACCCGACTTCACGGCCGATCGCGTCTTTTGTTGTGGAATTCCTGGCAAGTTCTAACGGGTCAGCTACGCGGTATTCCGACGCCAGGCCACAGGAAATCTCAGACCCCGTCCGCGCTCTCTCCCACGCTGAAGTACGTGCAATCCGGGTGGTGAAATGCCAGCGCGCTCACACTCGCCTCCGGATCCATCATGAATCCTTCCGTAAGCTGCACGCCAATCTCTTCCGGCCGCAGAATTTTCCAGATCCCCGCCTGATCTTCCAGATCCGGGCACGCCGGATACCCAAAGCTGTATCTTTTCCCGCGATACCGCGAAGTGAATCGTTGTGCCATCGTCATCTCCGGTGGGTCCGGGAAGCCCCAATCCTCGCGAATTCTCCGGTGCAGCCATTCCGCGCAAGCCTCCGCGCTCTCAATCGCCAGCGCCTGCAATCCGTGCGACTTGAAGTAGAAACCATCGTGCTTTGCCTTCTCGGCGCGTTCGCGGATTCCCTCGCCCGCCGACA
>Ga0210407_10002708_pt1 | contig 15030 bp, 14 predicted proteins | sample IncBWC27MmetaG_FD_150860 | JGI IMG/M metagenome (GOLD analysis project Ga0210407, IMG submission 150860) | Forest soil microbial communities from Barre Woods Harvard Forest LTER site, Petersham, Massachusetts, United States - Inc-BW-C-27-M | ecosystem: Environmental > Terrestrial > Soil >...
AAATCATGCCGGCAATTTATGCCGAGAAAACCCGCGACCGCGAAAGAGACGTGCGCGAGTACACGCAGCGCTACTCCGACACGCTCGAACAGATGATCCGCGAGCATCCCGACCACTGGAACTGGATCCATCGCCGCTGGAAAACCCGCCCCCCCGGCGAGCCCCGCTTCTACTAGGGTTCCGAAATCGCTACCATCACCCCTCGATGCCCGACGAAGACAAAACCGATCGCGTCGATTCTTCCTCGCCTCCCTCCGCGCAAATCGAACCGCCAAAAATCTATCTCCCCGCGTGCGGCGCGCTATGCGACATCTTCTGGTGGGCGCGCCGCACTCCCGATAGCCCCAAGTAGCGTTCTCACAGCCGCCCAGCCTGGTACTGCGCCCAAAGTCCGTTAGCAATCCGATGCGCATCGGCGCGGATTCCGTACTTCGAGAAATATCCGCACACATTTTCGAGATCGCGCACCAGCAACGATCGCGCCGCCGGATTCACCCGCGCATCGACCGCCTGCGGAAAATCGATCGCGACGATTCGCCCCTCCCAACAAAGAACGTTGTACGGCGACAAGTCGCCATGCACGAGATGGTTCGCGAGCCACAACGTCACGTTGTCGATGATCTTGCGCAGCGTCGCACCCGCCTCCTCGCGATTCATGGCGGCGCGAAACAGCATCGGCGCAGCACCGCGCTCGTCGCCGAAATATTCCATCAGAATCGCGCTGCCCGATCGCGCGAGCACGTCGGGCACGTCGGCGCCGGCGTCATGCAACAAGCGCATGACCTGAAACTCCGCGTTGATCCACGTCCCGAACTGGACGTTGCGCCCGTGCCGCGTCTTGTTCGCCAACGCGCGTTTGCTGCGGCTGTCCAAAATGGCGTCGCGGCCGGTCTGGTAGATCGCATCGTTGCGAAATCCGCGATGCTCCAGTGGCCGGTATACTTTCGCCGCCACGAACTCTCTTCCGCTCGCCTCCGCGCCGCGGCAGCAATACACCGTCGCCTCCTTGCCGCTGCGCACTTCGTACAGAACTTCACTTATCAATCCATCGCTGATGAACGCGTCGAACGCGTCCTCTGTTTCTGGCTCTTCTTCGAACATGATTCACTCCGTAAATTAAGAGTTTCGGCCGCCAACGAATTTTCCTCATGGCTTCGTCCTCCGGTTGCGATTTTTCGAAAGTTCGTCGATCGCACGCGCGAGCGTCGCCCGCGGTCGGGCGAGCTGCGGACGCAAAAAAACCACGGGAGCGATGCCTCCGTGGCAGAGATGTCGGGGAATTTCTAGCTGATTACCGGCGACTGCTCAGCGGAGACGCACTCACGCGCATTTCGACAAGATCTTTCAAGTTGCTATTCATTGCGTGTGCACCTCCCGCCGGGGAGTTGATGAGAATATCCGCGCGTTAACGGCCCGAGTCAAGTTCCCGAGTAATTCTAACTTATAAATTCCCGATCACTGCGCGCGTGAATTCCGAGGTCTTCGCACTCCCGCCTTGGTCCGGCGTGAGCACGCGTGCCTCCGCGTAAACCTTGCGCACTGCGGCGTCGAGGCGCGCGCCCGCGTCCGCGAAGCCGAGGTATTCGAGCATCAGCGCCGCCGACAGCATCGTCGCCGACGGATTGATAATCCCCATCCCCATGATATCGGGCGCCGTGCCGTGCACCGATTCGAAGTATGCGTAGTCCGCCCCGTAGCATCCGCTCGGCGCGAGTCCGAGTCCCCCGATCGTGCCCGCCGCGGCGTCGGACAGGATGTCGCCGTAGAGATTCGGCGCGACGACCACGTCAAGATCCTGCGGCGATTGCACAAGCCGCCGCGCGAAATCATCGACGATAAACTGCTCGTACTTTATTTCGGGATGCCCCGCCGCGGTCTCCTCGACGATTCTGCGGAACAGTCCGTCCGACTCGCGCAGCATGTTGTATTTCGAGGTGCAGGTGAGCTTGCCCTTGCCACCCGCGCGTTTGCGTTTCATCGCGAGTTGGCATGCGAACTCGGCAACCCGCCGCGTCGCACGTTCGGTGATCACTTTGATCGCGTAGATACCGCGTTCACCAGTATCGAGCGGCGCGCGCAAAATCTTGCTCATCAAGTGGAGCGGCGCGAGCGCTTCGAGCGGCCCTTCGAGACCGAGGTACAAGTCCTCGAGATTTTCGCGCACGATCACGAAATCGATTCCGTCGGGCTTCGCAAGCGGACTATTGAAACCCTTCGAGTAGCGGATCGGCCTCACGTTGGCGAAGGTCTGTTTGCCCCATCGCAGATACGTGATCGCAGTGGTCTTGCCCGAGGTCGATCCAAACAGCGTTGTGTCGGACGCGTCGATCGCTTTGCGTGCCGCCGCGTCGGTCTCGCCGCGGACCCACTTGTCGCCGGGCGGAAATTCCACGTAGTCGATTGGCAATTCGAGCGCGCGCAGCGCATCCATCGTCGCCGCCATCGCCTCCGGCGCCGCATCGTCGCCCGGCAGCACTACGACTTTTTTGTTCGCCACGTTTGAACCGCCTCGCTGAGCGCCATCATGCATACGCCGGTCGCGAACGGAGCGGTACCGGTTTCGATCGAGTTGTAAAAATCAAAATCCCCAGGTGGAGTCTGCTGCGACACGTCAGTGAATTCTCCGCCCGCGTTTATCTTCGAGCAGATCGCACGAAGCGCGCGCGCATACGATGCTTCGGCGCGCTCGCGGTCGAGTCCCGAGAGTCCGGTTCTGAGCGCGCGGCCGAGTGCGAGCGCGAATCCCGCCGCCGCGGACGCCTCCAGGTACGAATCGGGACGATCGATCACGGTATGCCAGAGTCCGCTGTCATCTTGAAGCCGCGTGATCGCGTTCAGTTGCCGCGCGAGTGTAGTGTTTATCTTTTCGATCTTGTCGGCGAATCGCGAGCTCGCCTCGGCCATTTCCATTTCATCCAGCACTTGCGGCGCCGCAATAGAAAACCAGCTATTACCCCGCGCCCACAAGCACGGTGAATGCGACTTCTTCTCGACGTACGCGACATGCCAGAAAAGCCCGGTTCGCGGATCGACGAGATGATCCGCGTGCAGGATGATCTGATCGAGCGCCCGCTCGAGCATCGCGTCGTTGTGCGTCATTCCTCCGAGGGTCGCGATTGCCGGCGCCGTGAAGTAACAGACGTCGATCCACACTTCGAGCGCTGGCGGATGCGGCACGAATGCGCCGTCAGGAGTGCGCGCCGCCGTGTTCTCCATGAAATCGACAATCGTGCGCGCGTATTCGAGATAGCGCGCGTCACCAGTCTTCTTGTACAGGTCGAGCGCGGGCAGCGCCTCCGCGGCCCAGAACCAGAACCATCCGTTGACGCGCGGACCCTGCGCGAGCTTCGGCGCGAACCACTTCTCGGCTGCATGGATCAACTCATCTTTTTCAAGCGCCGCTGCCGCATAGATCAGCCCGTCGCACAGGATCGCGTCGCCCCAATGCGGCTGCTTGGCGAGTAGCTCTGCTCCCGCATGCGACGCGAGCCGCTCGAGCGAGCGCCGCATCTCGTCATTGCTCACGGCTTCCGGAGCCATCGTCAGCTTCTATCCACCGTAGTTCCATCCCGTCTCTTTCATCGTGAGCGCTTCGGCGTCGCGATTGATATGCGCCTCCGTGACTTTGCCCACCACCACGCTGTGATCGCCGAGCTCGTAGAAGCCGACCAGCTCGCACTCGACCGACGCCGGCGCGTCGGTAATTATCGGCGCGCCGTTTTTGCCGTTTTGAAATGCGAAGTCGCCGAACTTGCCGTCCTTCGGTTCCACGTGGCGGAAGAACGCTCCCGCGATCGCCTTCTGCCCCGAGCCAAGCATCGAGAGCGCGAATTTTTTCGATTCCTTCACCATCGCGTGCGAGCCTGAGTCTTTCTTGATTCCCACCACCACCAGCGGCGGCGCGAAGCTCGCCTGCGTTACCCAATTCACGGTGGCCGCGGTGGCCTTGCCATCGTGCGCGGCGCCGAGCACGAACAATCCGTAGGTGATCATCAGCAGCGCCTGTTTTTTTGCTTTTTCATCCATGATCGAAACTCCTTCCGGTGGCTGCGACGCAGGGGATATAGTCATTGCGAGAATCTACCCATGGCCCTTATCAAGTCAAAGACTCCGAAGATCAAGGAACTCCACGAAGTCGGCCGCTACGCTGTCGGCGTCCAATGGATCGATGGCCACGATTCGATCTTTCCGCTCGAGAACTTGCGCCGCGGATGCCCGTGCGATGCGTGCAAGGGCGCCGTGACAGGCGAGATCCCGCCCGCGAGCCAGCGCCTTGCGCAGCTATCGCGGCTCGGAGACGCGGCCGTGTTCGTCGGCTGGGTGGACGGTCACGAGACCATCTACACGATGAGCCAGCTGCGCGATCTTTGCCGATGCGCCTACTGCGTCGGAGAGCCAGAGCGTCCGATCAGCGGTAGATAGCGAGGTTGCTAGTTCTGAGCGGGATGCTTCGTGACACTGCCGCGGCCGCTCGTACCGCCGTTCAGCGCCTGTAGGTTCGCCTTCGCGGCCGGGAAGTCCGGCTTTAGCTGGAGCGCCTTTTCCCAGGCCTCGGCCGCCTCGCCGAAACGCTGCAAGTCGTTCAGCGCCATGCCTTTGGCATTGTAGAGCCGCGCGTTGGATGGATCTTTCACGAGTCCAGCATTGGCCGCCAACAGCGCGTCCTCGGCGTCGCCGACCCGCAAATAGATGTCCGCCAATTCGATGAAGTTGGCGCCCGACGGATTCAACTGCGTCGCCTTCATGTACATGTCGGTCGCGTTGGACCCATCCCGTAGGACCCCGTAACAGAAGCCCAAGTCCACGTAGGCGGAATCGTTTTGAGGATCGATGCGAATCGCTTCGTGCAGCTTGTCCATCGCCAGGTTAATTTTTTTGGTATCGACCGGGTCCGCTTTGCCGGCCTCTGTAATGAGCGCCTCAGCATTCGCGACCACGGCGTCCGACGCCGCGCGGCTGCTCGAAGACGCATAGCTCGAAGATGCGAGCGCCAGCGCCGCCCCCGCCGCGATCACGATCGCAAGCACTTCAATACGCAGCCGGTGCCATCTATGAACCATATCGCCGCCAGCCTAACAGGATCTGCACCGCCGACGGAATAATCCACTTGAGGCCCCGCTTGTTTCGTTCAACCCGCTCCGACTACTCTGAACTCGTGCCCCGCGACTCCTTCAATCGTGAAATCGATTACCTGCGCCTGTCGGTAATCGACCGGTGCAACCTTCGATGCGTCTACTGTATGCCGCTCGAGGGCTTGCGCTTCTTGCCCAACTCCGAGTTGCTGACCCCGGCTGAATTCGGGACCGTCGCGCGCGCCGCCGTCAGTGTGGGCTTTCGAAAATTCCGACTTACCGGCGGCGAACCAACGTTGCGCCTCGATATCGTGGAGATTGTGGAGCGGCTCGCTCGCGTCCCCGGTGTCAACGCGCTTGCGCTGACCACCAACGCGCTCCTCCTCGACGATCTCGCGGTTCCGCTCAAGCGCGCCGGACTGAATCGAATCAACGTGCATCTCGACAGCCTCGAGCCCGAGACCGTCGAACGCCAGATGCGATGGGGCAGCTTCGAAAAGATTTGGCGCGGCATCATGGCCGCGGAAGAAGCAGGCCTGACCCCGATCAAGCTCAACGCAGTCGTCACTGCCGGTTACAACGAATCCGACGTCGTCGAGCTCGCCAAGCTTACTCTCGAGCGCGATTGGCACGTGAGATTTATCGAGCTGATGCCTCTCGGGGGCGGCGAGTGCGCCACGCTTTCGGTCAAGCGCTACGTGTCGAACATCGAGACCCGGCGCCGAATCGAAGCCGCGCTCGGCAGCCTGACTGAAATCCCTTCGGAAAATCTCGCCGACGAATCGCGAAACTTCCGCCTCGACGGCGCGCGCGGTGTGGTCGGATTTATCAGCCCGGTCAGCGAGCCATATTGTGGAACCTGCAACCGGATGAGGCTCACAGCCGACGGCAAGTTTCATCTCTGCCTGCTCAATGACGACGAACTCGACGTGCGTAATGCATTGCGCTCCGAATCAGGCGATCGAATCGAGGCCGTCGCGCGAATCCTCAAACGCGCGGTCGAGCTGAAACCCACCGGGCATCACCTGCTCGAAGGCCGCTCGACGCAGGATCGCTCGATGTATCAGATCGGCGGGTAGTTACGCCTCCTGCAGAGAACGCCCATCGCACCCAGTTACGACAAAGCGCCATTAGTAAGCGTCATCATCTGCACCTATAATCGTCCTGCTTACCTCGCGAAAGCGATCGCGAGCGTCATCGCAGGCACTTACACCAACGTCGAAGTAATCGTTTCATCCAATCTGGATTCGCCGGACACTCGTTCTGTGGTCCAATCCTTTAACGACACCCGCATCCGGCTCAGATGTAACCCGACCAACCTTGGCATCGCGGGCAACCACCTGGCCGCATTTTCCGAAATGCGTGGTTCTCTCTTTGCTGTATTGAATGATGACGACGAGTGGGAGCCTGACTTTCTCGCCAAGCTTGTCCCGCTTCTCGCAGACGATGACCTGGTCGTCGCATTCTGCGATCACTCGATAATTGACGGTCTTAGCAAGGTTGACGCGAAGGAGACTGAGCTTAACACTCGCCGTTGGAGACGCGACACCTTGTCCGATGGAATTCATAAACCCTTTTACAAAATCGGGTTGGTTCAACAGAGCATACCGATTGTTATGGGGGCTGTTATTAAAACGGAGGCAATCGAATTCTGCAAATTCCCGCTGGATACCGGCCCCCACTATGACTTATGGCTGACCTATCTGGCTGCGAAGTCTGGAAAGGGCGCATGCTACCTTCCAGAGCGATTGGTGCGATATCGCGTCCATGCAACGGCACAGACTGCCTCACAATCGCCCGAGAACAGTGCATCCTCTGAGTACATCTACTCGCAATTTCTCAATGATCCCGACCTGCGCGAATACCACGACGTATTCCGTGCAAAATATATCGAAGCGCAAGTAGCGCACGGGATCGCCTTGCTGCGCCAGGGCTCAGCCCGGGAAGCACGTTCGGAGTTGACGGCCGCGTTGCGCGCTGGATTCAACCTCCGTGCTGCTTTTGCACTGATGCTGACTTTTTGTGGTACCGGGATTGCGCGGATTGCGATGACCATCTACTCCCTTCTCAGATCTGGCTCCCAGCCCCGCGCAGGAATATAGAGAATAGAGCTATGAAGGTAGTAATTCTGGCAGGCGGACTGGGGACTCGGCTCCGCGAGGAGACTGAGTATCGGCCCAAACCGATGGTCGAAATCGGTGACCGTCCGATCCTGTGGCATATAATGAAGCTCTACGCCTCTCAGGGTCACACCGAATTCGTGATCTGCCTTGGCTACAAAGGCGATCAAGTTAGAGATTATTTTCTGAACTATGAAATGCGTAATCGCGATTTCACCGTAGTACTCGGCTCGCACCAAGTTGACGTTCACGATGCCCACAGTGAGAGCGGATGGCGTGTGACGCTTGTGGACACCGGCAAGAACACTATGACCGGTGGTCGTATCAAACGAATCAGCAAGTACGTGGGCGATGCGACCTTCATGGTGACCTATGGCGATGGCGTCGCAAATGTCGATCTGAAAGCTCTCTTAGCCTGTCATGAGCAACACGGACGATTAGCTACTGTGACCGCGGTCCGACCTTCTTCCCGCTACGGCGAACTCGCGATTAAAGATGACAAGGTCGTGCTCTTTCGCGAGAAGCCGCAGGTCACCCAAGGCTGGATCAATGGCGGCTTCTTTGTGTTCAAACCAGAAGTGTTGGACCTGATCGAAGACGACGCCGACGTACTAGAAACCGGCTTGCTGAGCAGACTGTCCGAACGCGGAGAGCTCGCGGTCTACCAACACAACGGATTCTGGCAATGCATGGATACTTATCGCGAGACACTGTTCCTGAATGACCTATGGGAGCGCGGTACGGCTCCCTGGAAGATCTGGCACTAGCGATGAATGACTTCTGGCTCGGACGTCGCGTATTGCTTACCGGCCATACCGGATTCAAGGGCGGATGGCTCGCGCTGTGGCTCCACGAGCTCGGTGCGGACGTGTATGGACTAGCACTCGCGCCCGAAATGCCGAACAGCTTCTTCGAACTATGCGGGCTTGAGCGGATCATTCACTCGAGCATCGGCGATGTGCGCGACGACGCGATCGTAAGAAGCGCTCTGAGGGCCAGCAACGCGGAGGTGGTGTTTCACCTGGCTGCTCAGGCCCTGGTGCGCCGCTCTTATCACGAGCCAGCAGTCACCTTCGAGACCAATGTGATGGGCACCGTCAACCTGCTCGAAGCGATTCGTCGATCGCCTGCCGTGCGCTCCGCCGTCATTGTCACCAGCGATAAGTGCTATGAGAATCATAGTTCGGCGAAAAGCTACTGCGAAGATGATCGCCTTGGCGGATCGGACCCTTATAGCGCGAGCAAGGCATGTGCCGAACTGGTCGCGCACGCCTATGCAAGATCGTTCTTCGACAGCTCCGATTGTGGAATCGCGATGGCCACGGCGCGAGCGGGAAACGTGATCGGTGGTGGCGATCAGTCATTGGATCGCATCGTTCCCGACGCGGTGCGGGCTCTCAGTCGCAACGAGACGCTCATTGTCCGCAACCCGAGTGCGGTGCGGCCATGGCAACACGTGCTCGAGCCTCTCAGTGGGTACCTGATGCTTGCGCAGCGCCTCTACATGGATGGCAAACAATGGAGCGGCGCGTGGAATTTCGGCCCCGACGATGGTGAAGGTGTAAATGTCGCAGACTTGGCTGAGATGCTCATAAAGGAGTGGGGCGAGGGAGCGTGGCGTGCGGAACAGCGTTCCGACGGCCTGCATGAGTCACCGTACCTCGGCCTCGACTCACAACGCGCTCGGACCCTTCTATCGTGGCGGCCGCGGCTCAACCTTCGCGATGCGATTCGACTTACCATCGAATGGTACCGCGAGTCGCTGAGCGATCCTCTGCCGAACATGTACCAGCCCACGGTCCGACAGTTACGTCAATACGAAGATCTTCTTGACGCGCCCGATCGGCCTGTAGCAGCTTCGCGCTAGTGCGATCCGGAAATGATTTTCACACCTTACAAATTGAAGAACGCTTGCTTGATCGACCTGGATCGGAAGGTCGACGAGCGTGGATTCTTCGCCCGCTCTTACTGCCGCAATGAATTCGCCGCTCATGGATTGCATCTCGACTATGTGCAATCCAACGTGTCGTTCAACACCCACCGCGGCACCTTGCGCGGCATGCACTACCAGGCCAAGCCTGATGAAGAAATTAAGCTGATCCGATGCATCCGCGGCGCCATCTATGATGTGATCATCGATCTGAGAAAGGACTCGCCGACTTACAAGCAGTGGCTGGGCGTAGAGCTCGACGCTGAAGGCCGCCGCATGCTCTATGCTCCCGCCGGATTTGCGCACGGCTACCTTACTCTGGCCGACGACACCGAAGTCCAATACCAGGTCTCAGCCTTCTACTCTCCAGAGTCCGAGCGCGCTGTTCGATGGAACGATCCGGTATTCAACATCAAGTGGCCGATCCAGCCTGAAGTGATCTCACTTAGAGATCGCCAGCATCCGGATTTCGTACCATGAGTCGCGTCCTGGTTACCGGCGCGAGCGGGTTCATCGGAGGCCACAGCCTCGGCATCCTTCAGAGCAAGGGTTACGAGGTTCACGCGGCGTGGCACAGCAATCGGCGCGAGCTCGACGGCGTCGAATGGCATCGTACCGATCTCCGCGAAACCACATCGATCAAAACCCTCATTCGCGAAGTGCGGCCCACTCACTTGCTTCACCTCGCATGGTACGCGATCCCGCGCGACTACCGCGAGTCGCTCGAGAACCTCCGCTGGTGCCAGGCCGGAATGTCGCTGCTCTCCGAATTCGTCGAGCATGGCGGCAGCCGCGCCGTCTTTGCGGGCTCCTGCGCCGAGTACGACCTTGGCCACGGTATCTGCTCCGAGGATCTCACGCCCACGGCTCCTTGGAATTTTTACGGAACTTGCAAGGACAGTCTGCGCCGCGTAGCTCTTGAATTCTCGAGCCGCGCCGGATTGAGCACCGCGTGGGGCCGCAGTTTCTATCTTTACGGCCCGTGCGAGCCCCTCGGACGCCTGGTGCCTTCGGTAATAACGTCCTTGCTGCGCGGCGACAAAGCGCGATGCACTCACGGCCGCCAGCTACGCGATTTTCTCTACGTCAAAGACGTCGCCGACGCTTTCGTCGCTCTGCTCGATAGCTCATCGCGCGGTGTAATCAACATCGCATCCGGCGAAGCGGTTACAATTCGCGCCATCGTCGAGGAGATCGCGCAGCAACTCGGCTTGTCTGGTCAAGTGGAATTCGGCGCTATCGAGCCGGTACCCGGCGATCCTCCCATGGCAGTTGCCGATACGCGCAAGTTTCGCGAAGAAGTAGGATGGAAGCCGCGATGGTCTCTGCACGACGGCATCGCGGAGACTATCAACTGGTGGAAGACCGATGCGCGCGCTGGGTGATACCGTCGGCGCGGCCGGTCATCGCGAGTGCGCGGATCGAACCTATCAGAACGCGACCAATTACTTACGAGGCCTCTTCAGCCGGCAACTACTTTATGTCGCGAGCGTCGCCAGGTAGCTCCGGGAAACTCCTTTGCGAGTAGCTATCGTCAACTGCGCTCACCGCCTTATCGGTGGCGTCGAGACCTACTTGCAACGACTGGTGCCCGAGCTGCTCCTTCATGGTTGCGAAATCGCATTTTTTTCCGAGACTGGCGGCCCCGACTCGCGCCCGCCGATTATCAACCAAAGTGACGTGCCCATCTGGTGCATCGCCGAGCTCGGTTCCGACGCCGCCTTTGCCGCGCTGCGGACCTGGCGCCCCGACGTAATCTACGTTCACGGCATCCAGGACGCCGCCGTCGAAGTGCAGTTACTTACGATTGCTCCTGCGGTCTTCTTTGCGCACGTTTACTCGGGCACCTGTATCAGCGGGCGCAAGAGTTTCCGCACTCCTACGATCGAACCCTGCGACCGTCGCTTCGGCGCCGCTTGTATTGCCTACTATTACCCGCGTCGATGCGGTGGCCTGAATCCTGTCACGATGTGGCACGACTATCGCCGCGGTGAGACGCGCCTTCGCAACTTGCGCCGCTATCGCGCGATAGTAGCAGGCAGCGAGCACATGCGGCGCGAGTATCTAAAGCACGGCTTCGATGCCGCTTCCGTCCATCTCATCCGCCTTCCGATCACCGAGCACAAACCGCTTAGTCCTTCCTCACGTACTGCGTCCGACCGCAACCGCCAACTCAAGTTGCTCTTCGCCGGACGAATGGTCTTCGAAAAAGGCGGAGACGTATTGATCCGCGCGCTGCCGCTCGTGGCGTCATCGGTAGGTCGACCGATTCAGCTGGATCTGGTTGGCGAAGGCCCTGAGCTACGCGCCTGGCAAAATTTATCTGACAAGGTGATGCGGCAAAATCCCACCGTGAAAATTATTTTCCATCCATGGCTCGAGTCGCCAGATCTCGCCGCCGCCTTCGACGCCACCGATCTCCTCGTCGTCCCCAGTGTATGGCCCGAACCGTTCGGATTGACCGGCCCGGAAGCAGGTCTGCAATCAGTCCCGGTCGCGGCATTCAACGTCGGCGGCATCCCCGAGTGGCTTCACGACGGAGTAAACGGCCACCTCGCAAACGCTCATCCATGTACATCCGACAACCTCGCGACCGCCATAGCCGCCTGCCTCCGCGACGAACCTCACTACACTGCGCTGCGCGAAGGCGCCTACCGAGTCGCATCACAATTCAACTTGACCACCCACGTATCGCGCCTGCTCGAAATATTGTCGCCGCAACGGTGAGTGCGCAAAAAATCTCGAGGAAAATCGTTTCATGTTGGCGCAGCCGACAACGCGAAGTCGCTTGACCCGGCGCAGATGGCGCGGCACCCTATATGAGATCGAGTCGATCCCCACGGATCGCCACGGCGTCGGATCTCTAATGCACGCGAAGCTCACAGGAACGCACTCCACTTGGCGGCGCAGGCTCGCGATAGCGGCTGGCGCGATCTTGCTGCTGGCTCAGTCCGTCAGCGCCGCGCACTATCATCCGTCCGCGTTCGCTCAACGTCCGTCGATCGCGGCCTCCGCCTCATCCGACTCCCTCTGCTCGCTATGCCTCCATCAACAGCACGCGACCACTGTCAGCGCGGCCCAGTTTCCACTCGCCGCGCCGACCAACACCGGACACCTTGATCCGAAAGATTTCTCCTTCGCACTCGTATCGTCGTTCGACTCGCATCTGTTCGGCCGCGCTCCTCCCGCATCGGTCTAGTCTCTCTCCATCTCCGACATCTGAGTGAATTTGCGCGAATGGCGACGGCCATTCGCGGGCTTCGCGTCGCGCATCGCATGCGCGCCGAGGCCGCTGCTTTCGAGAGGAACTATGAAGATGCGACCAATTGCGATTGGATTGATGACAGTTTTACTGATTGCCGCCTTAGCCGTTGTTAGAACACCTCGTGCTTCAGCGGCCGCCGCTTTGAAGCCGGTCACCTCGAACATCTCAGGCACCGTCAAGGACTCTTTAGGCCGCCCTCTGCCCGCGGCAAGTCTTACTCTCCAGACTCCGCGAGGCTCGGTCGTCGCGCGCACCAGGAGCGCGCCCGACGGCACGTTTGTTTTCCACGATGTGCCCGCCGGCGCTTACGCCCTCCTTGCCGATCGCCCGAACTTCAAGCATGCGATTAGAATCGTGACCGTCGCCGGCGGCGGTTCATCGCAGGTTGCACTCGTGATGCAATCTGAAGCCGCACTCAGCATGGCCGTCGTCGCCAAGCGCCTCAATCAGAGTCGCAACGGCCTGTCGCCCGAGACCGGTGGCAGCGTCTATCGCTTCAGCGACAAGGCTATCGAGCAACTGCCCCAAGGCGCGAACACCTCATTGAACCAGGTGGTACTGCAGGCGCCCGGCGTCGCGCAGGATTCCTTCGGCCAGCTCCACGTGCGCGGCGATCACGCCAACATTCAATACCGCATCAATGGCGTCCAGCTTCCCGAAGGCATCACCGGTTTCGGACAGGTGCTGAGTCCGCGTCTTGCCAACTCGATCAGCCTGCTCACCGGGGTGTTGCCCGCGCAATTCGGACTGCGCACCGCCGGTATCATCGACATCAAGACCAAGGACGGACTGCTCGACGAGGTCGCCAATGTTGATTTCTACGGCGGTCAGCGTGGCACGACCCAGCCGAGTTTCGAGTACGGCGGGTCGAAGGGCAAATTCAGTTACTTCGTGACCGGGCAATATCTTGGCACCGATCGAGGCGTCGAGCCGCCGACGCCGGGTCCCACGGCGATTCACGACACCAGCAACCAGGGCTCGGGATTCGGATACTTCTCGTACTTTCTGAATCCCACGACCAGACTCAGTCTGATCTCGGGCGCTGCGATCAATCACTTTCAGATTCCGGCGAACCCCAATCAGCCGCAGGTTTTCGCGCTGGCCGGCGTGCCGGTCTATCCATCGGCGAAAGTTCGCGAGAATCAATTCGAGCAGAACTACTACAACGTGCTCGCGCTGCAAGGCGTCGTTGGATCGGATTTCGATTATCAAATCGCGCCGTTCAGCCGATATTCGACGGTCACCTTTAATCCCGATCACGTCGGCGACCTCATCTACAACGGCGCCGCGTCGAGGGTCTTTCGCAGCGACTGGGGCAACGGGGTTCAGCTCGACACCGCGTACCGCGCATTCACGAACCATACTTTTCGCATCGGCGGATACTTCGACGCCGAACGCGCCGAGATCGACAACCACGAGGCGACATTCCTGATCAAAAATGGATCACCCGAGACGACACCGATAAATATCGTCGATGACATCGCGCTCCAGACCTGGATTTACAGCGCCTACGTGCAGGACGAATGGAAGCAGACCGACAAGCTGACCTTGAACTACGGCGTACGTTTCGACTTGTACGACGGTCTGGTGCGCGCCGACCAGGCGAGTCCTCGGGTCGCCGCGGAGTACAAGCTGTTCAAGAACACCACCTTACATGCAGGCTACGCCCGCCAGATGACGCCGCCGCCGACCGAACTCGTGTCGGTGAGTACGATTGCGAAATTCAAGAACACAACCGGCGCGCCCGCATCCACCGGAAATGGCACCCCAACCGTCGAGCGCGATCATCTGTTCGACGTAGGAGTTACGCAGGAGGTCATACCCGGACTGAATCTGGGCATCGATTCCTATTACAAGAAGGCAGTCGATCTGATCGATGAAGGCCAGTTCGGCCCCGCGCTCATTTTCGAAACATTCAACTATCGGAAGGGCCGCGTTTACGGGGTCGAGTTCACCAGTTCCTACACCCACGAAAATATTTATGCCTACAACAACTTCGCTTACAGCGTTGCACAAGGTACTCAAGTCGAATCGGGACAATTCAACTTCGCCCCCGACGAACTGAAGTTCATCAATAGTCACTACATTTTTCTCGATCACGATCAGACCTTCACAGATTCAATCGGCGCCGTTTACAACTGGAAGGGCTACTCGTTCAGTGTCGATGGAATCTACGGCAGCGGACTCAGAACCGGCTTCGCCAATACCGGGAATCTCCCGTACTACATCCAGGTCGATGCGGGAATTACCAAGCGCATTCCGCTCAAGAACGCGGGTGCGATTGAACTGCGTACCGCGGTCGTAAATCTCAACGACCATATCTACGAAATTCGCAACGGCTCCGGGATCGGCGTTTTCGCCGCCCAGTTCGGCCCGCGCCGCGCCCTCTACGGCGGCATCAAGTGGGAACTCCCGACCTTCAAGGCGTCGGCGGCGGGGTCAAGCTGATGGCTACCGGAGCGTTTCTAAATTCATTCGCACCGCCGCCAATTCGCGGCGTCGATGACGACTTCTTCGCGCACAGGCAAGCGCCATTGCGCAGGTTCGCCATCACGGTTCCGCTCGCGATACTCACTCTGGTCGCGATGGTCGCCTCTTCGAGATTCTTTCCGTCCAGTCTGCCCCCGCCTCCGCACTACGACG
>Ga0210407_10002709_pt1 | contig 15029 bp, 10 predicted proteins | sample IncBWC27MmetaG_FD_150860 | JGI IMG/M metagenome (GOLD analysis project Ga0210407, IMG submission 150860) | Forest soil microbial communities from Barre Woods Harvard Forest LTER site, Petersham, Massachusetts, United States - Inc-BW-C-27-M | ecosystem: Environmental > Terrestrial > Soil >...
CCAGGGCGCGAGGGTGCGGGGAAGGCTGCTAGGGTCCAATGACCGCTCACGCTTGGGGGGAGCCGCCAGACTCGATTGGAATTTGACGGACGTGCTGGCGGTGGACGGGCAACGATTGCCAGTACGAGGAGGGGGTGAAGTGGCTGGAGACGAAGTTCATCCGGAAAAGCACGTGACGGCCAGCAAGGGTGAGGAGTTCATGGCGTTCACGTACGGGGCACGCAAAGTCAACATCCTGCAGCCCACACTGTCTCCATCGAAGAATCCGGAAGCTTCTTCCAGCCCGAGCCCGTGACGGTGGATTTCAAAAAATCAAAACATTTTCGGCGACGGGCAGCTGCATTTCGTCATGTGGAGCCGCTGCAGGCGATTAAGTGCTTGATGATTTGCGATTGTTCAAATAGACTCCAGCCGCAATAAGAGAGAGACCGAGCACGGCAGGGTTTGTGCGGCTACAGGGACCGAAGTTTTCCATGCCAAAGTGAAGTTTTTCCAGGGATCAGGGACCACTGAGATCCATGCCTCTGCGATTGCGGAGGATATCTCGACGGAGGGTTACCATGCGTGCAAAACGTGCTTTGCTGTTCGCGGCGGCTTTGTTGTTTGCCGCGGGGGCAGTTTTTTCCCAATCCAATAAGCCGCTCACCAACGACGATGTGGTGCAGATGGTCAAGGGCGGGTTTGACGAGACGACAACTATTGCGGCCATCGATGCGGCAGATACGAATTTTGACACTTCGGTACAAGCTCTGCTCGCGTTGAAGGCTGCCGGCGTCAGTGAAAAGGTAATTTCCGCAATGCTGGCCGCAACGAAGAAAAAGAGTCAAGCACCGAAACTTGCTGCTACCACGGCGGTAGCTTCCCCGTCGCAAGCGGCAGCGGCAAACCCGGATGTTCCAGAAGACATGGGAGTTTACGTCAAGGTGAAGGGCGCACTCGCCGAGATGTACGCCGAAGTGGTGAGCTGGAAATCTGGCGGAGTGGGCAAGAGCATGCTAACCGGAGGTTTTACAAAGGGCCATGTGAACGCCACAGTTAGCGGCCCCAAAAGCAAACTGCAGGTTGGCGCACCTATCGAGATTGTGATCAAGTGCGCCGAGGGCGTTACTGCCTCAGAATACATGCTGCTGAAATTGGACGAGAAGGGTGACCGGCGCGAATTCCGCGCAGTCACTGGGGGCGTGTATCACTCCTCAGGCGGCTTGGAGAAGGATGCGATCAAGTTTGATTTTCAGAAAATCGCCCCGCGAACTTTCAAGATCCTGCTTGCGGGCTTGAAGAAGGGCGAATACGGCTTGCTTCCTCCGGGATCCGGGTCGGTTGGGGGAACGGGCGGCGGGGCGAGCGGTCAGACGGTGCAGGGCGGATCGATGCAGGCGGGAAAGCTCTATACCTTCGGAGTGATGGAATAGACAGTTCCGAGAATCCTGAGGAAACAATCCGGCAAGGGCTGTCTCACCGGCGGTCGACGACGTTGTGGCGGATGTCCTGGCCCTGGACGAGGTAGATGACGTCTTCGGCGATATTGGTGGCGTGGTCGCCAATGCGCTCGAGATTTTTGGCGACGAGGATCAATTCGAACGCGGGGAAGACCACGCTGGAATCGCCCATCATATAGGTAAGCAATTCGCGGAAAATCTGATCGCGGTAGTGGTCTACCTGGTCGTCGGTGGCGAGGACGTTTTGCGCGAGCTCGACGTCGCGGCGGACGACGGCGTTGAGGGCGTTGCGAACCATTTCTTCGGTGAGTTCGCTCATGCGCGGAAGATCGACATAGGGCTTGACGCGGGGGTGGCGAAGGATGCGCAGTGCGCCTTGGGCAATATTGACGGCCTGATCGCCAATGCGTTCGAGGTCGTTGTTAATGCGCGAGACCGCCAGCACGAAGCGGAGATCGATGGCCATCAATTGGTGCAGGGCGAGGAGCTGGACAACGCGATCGTCGATTTCCATCTGGAGCTCGTTGATGGCGTCCTCTTCGGCCAGGACGCGCTTGGCGAGCTGCTCGTCGGACTCGAGAACAGCGTGGACGGCCTGATGAACGGCACGTTCCGCGAGGCTGCCCATCCAGAGCAGGCGCTCTTTCATTTCGTTCAGGTCTTTTTCGAAGTGACGTTCCATGAGCCCTTTCCTTGTGCAGCCTCCGCGCCGAAAACGAAGAGAGATTTCTCTGCGCCAAAATCGCGCGGAGAGGAAGCGGTTCTCGCTTCTCTCGAAACGACGGAATTCATTCTATCTCAGCCAAAGCGGCCGGTGATGTAGGCCTCCGTACGCGGATCGCCGGGCGTGGTGAAGAGCTGCGGCGTGGGGCTGAACTCGATGAGCTGTCCGGTGAGCAGGAAGGCGGTGAAGTCGCTGACGCGGGCGGCCTGCTGCATATTGTGGGTAACGATGGCGATGGTGCAGATGTCCTTGAGCTGCACGAGGAGCTCTTCAATTTTTGCGGTGCTGATGGGATCGAGAGCGGAGCACGGCTCGTCGAGAAGAAGGACTTCGGGCTCGACGGCCAGGGCGCGGGCGATGCACAAGCGCTGCTGCTGGCCGCCGGAAAGTTCGTAGGCGGACTTGTGAAGGTGATCTTTCACTTCGTCCCAGAGGGCGGAGTGGCGCAAGCTTTTTTCGACGGCTTCGGCGATGGGCGTCTTCGAGCCGTTGATCTTCAAGCCGTAGGCCACGTTGTCGAAAATGGATTTGGGGAAAGGATTGGGGCGTTGAAAAACCATGCCGACGCGGCGGCGGTGAGCGGTGACGTCTTGCGCGAGGATGTTCTGGCCATCAAGAAGAATTTCGCCTTCGAGGCGAGCGCCGCGGACGGTTTCGTGCATGCGGTTGAGAGTGCGAAGCAGAGTGGACTTGCCGCAGCCGGAGGGGCCGATGAGCGAGGTGACCTTATTGGTGGCGATGCCCAAATTGACGTCGAAAAGGGTCTGCTTGGCGCCATAGAAGAAATTGACCTTGGAGATGGTCATACGCATGGAGAGGGCGGACGCCGGCTCCCGGTTGATCGCGCCAGTAACAACAGGTGGAATTTTCACGGACACTGCTGGCCTCACAGTAGCGTGCATTGGTTAAGCCCTCGGAACCGCTATGCCCCGGGAAAGAATCGCCCGGGCGACGATGTTAATGATCAAAATCAAACCAAGCAAGACGAGTCCGGCGGCCCAAGCCTGACGATGCCAGTCATCATAGGGCGCAATGGCGTAAGTATAGATCATCGCGGGCAAAGAAGCGGTGGGCTGATTCCACCCATTGCTCCAGAAGCGATTGCCAAAAGCGGTGAACAGGAGCGGGGCGGTTTCACCGGCGACGCGGGCGAAGGCCAACAGAATAGCGGTGAGAATGCCGCGATAGGCGGCGGGGACGATGACCGAGGTGATGGTTTTCCATTTGCTGGCGCCCAGGGCCATCGCGGCTTCGCGCAACGCCTTTGGCACGCTGCGAAGAAATTCTTCGGTGCTGCGGAGGGTGATGGGAATCATCATGAGGCCAAGAGCGAAACCGCCGGCGAGCGTGGAAAAATGCTTGAAAGGAAGAACGGCGAGGGCATAGGCAAAAATGCCGATGACGATGGAAGGGACACCATTGAGCAAGTCCGCGGCATAGCGAACGATAAAGGCAGTGGTGCCGCCGCTGAATTCCGCAAGATAAATGGCGCCAAAAAATCCGATGGGAACGCCGAACAGGGTGGCAAGCAGAAGCAGCTTTCCGCTTCCGACAATGGCGTTGGCCATTCCGCCGCCGGCTTCGCCGACCGGGGCCGGCAACTTGGTGAAAAAGTTCCAACTGATCGATGCGCCGCCGTGGTAGACGAGGTAGCCAAGGATGAAGAAGAGGACGGAAACGGAAATCAAGGCGCATACGCCGGTCATGGTCAGCATGAAAGCGCTTAAGAACTTGCGCCAGTGGAGCCGGGCGTTCATGCGTTCCCCATTCCGGCCCCGCGCTGAGAAGTAGCGACAATCAAGAGGCGAGCGAGGCCGTTGAGAACGAAAGTCAGAATAAACAGCACGAGTCCCAGCTCAATGAGCGATTGATAGTGAAGATTGCTGGTAGCCTCGGTGAGTTCGTTGGCGATGACAGCGGCGATGGAATAGCCCGGGGAAAAGAGAGAAGCGCTGACGATGGGGTTATTGCCGATGACCATGGTGACGGCCATGGTTTCGCCGAGGGCACGAGCGAGAGCCAAAAAGATAGAGCCCATGATGCCGCCACGAGCAAAGGGCACGACCACCTTCCAAGTAGCTTCCCAGCGGGTGGAGCCGAGAGAGAGAGCGGCTTCGCGCTGGTCGCGCGGGACGGAGAGCAGTACTTCACGCGAGACAGAAATAATATAAGGGATGACCATGATGGCGAGGACGATGCCGGCGGTCAGAAACCCGACGCCATAAGCCGGGCCTTGAAATAAGGGAAGGAAACCGAGAGTCTTCTTCAGCCCAGGCTGCAGGTAATCGCGCATCAGAGGCACCACGATGAACACGCCAAGCAGTCCGTAGATAACGCTGGGCACAGCCGCAAGCAGGTCGATGAAGAATTCGAGGGCGTCAGAGAGCCTCGCGGGAGCCAACTCGGCGAGGAAGATAGCCGCGCCGATACCGAGCGGTACGGCAATCACCAGCGAAACTCCGGCAGTGACGAGCGTGCCATAAATGAAGGGCAGCGCTCCGAACTGATCGAAAATGGGGTCCCAGACAGAGGTGCGGAAAAAACTGAAGCCGAATTTGTGCCGCGCCAGAACGGAGCCTTGCCACAATTCGACGACCAGGAGCACGGTGACAAGTACAACGGAAGCGGCGAACAGAAAAGTAATCATGCGCGCGATTTCATCGCCTTCGCGAAGGCGGGAAAGAAACGAGCGCGAGCCCGCAACAGGGCCCGCGCTCGGCACGGTGGTGGTTGTGGTGGCCACTCTTTCTTAGCCGGTGTTATTGAATCTTGTCGATGGCCTTTAATTCCTTGGCCACCACTTCAGTTGGGAGCTTCGCATAGGAGAGGCTTTCCGCATAGCCTTGTCCATCTTTCAGCGCCCACTTGACGAAGCCCTTGATGGCATCGCGCTTGGCCGTATCGGTGAACTTTTCCGGAATCAGAAGCCAAGTAAACGTGGAGATCGGGTACGAGGCTTTGCCCGGCGCATTGGTGATGGAAACGCGAAAGTCATCAGGCATGTCCTTCGCCGCGCCGGCCGCGGCTGCACTGACGGCTCCCAGCGTGGCTTTCACGAAAACGCCCGCGGCATTTTTCACATTCCCGTAAGGAATTTTATTGGATTCGGCATAAGTGAGTTCCACGTAACCAATCGAGTTCGGAGTATTCTTGACGGTGCCGGTGACGCCTTCGCTGCCCTTGCCGCCGAGGCCCACGGGCCAGTTCACGGAACCGCCTTTGCCTACCTTGGTTTTCCACTCGTCGCTGACCTTGGAAAGATAATCGGTCCAGCAAAAAGTTGTACCACTGCCCTCGGCGCGGTGCACTACCACGATATCGTTGGCCGGAAGGCTGATGCCCTTATTTGTACCAGCGATAGCCGGGTCATTCCACTTGGTAATTTTCCCGAGGTAGATTCCGGCTAGAGCTTCCGGCGTGAAGTTCAACTCCGCGGTGACGCCGGGAATGTTATAAAAGGGAACAACGGCGCCCATCACGGTTGGAAAATGAAGTATTCCGGAGCCGTGTTTGTCGGCGTAGGCCTTGAGCTGCTCGTCATTCATGGGGCCGTCGGAAGCACCGAAGTCTACGGTGCCTTCGGTGACCTGCTTGATGCCGCCGCCAGAACCGATGGACTGGTAATTGATCGAAAGATTGGCGTTCTGCTTGTGGTACTCGTCAAACCACTTGGAGTACATGGGGTACGGAAAAGTCGCGCCGGCGCCGGTGATCGAGAGCGCGTTATCCGCCCACAGAACTCCGGCAACAGCGAGAGCAACCAAGAGCATTCCTGCGATTCGCTTCATTCGTGATCTCCGTCTCAGATAATTGTCTTTTCCCGGGGGAAGCTAAGTATGTCTTCTGATTGTTACGGCATTGTTACAAACGGTTCATTGTTGGTTGAATCGAAGGAGATTTGGGGACGCCTAAGATTCTAAAGATGAGAGGTTTAGGGCGGTATCGGGGTGCGCAAATAAAAAAGGGCAGTCCGCCGAAGCGGACTGCCCTTTTCCGCCCCCAGGGGAGGGACGAACCGCAAATTGCCCGGCCGGGGACTACGGCAGGTAATAGCGGAAAGAGGTCCAAACCATGTTGTTGACGGCTTTGGGTTCAAGGCTACCTGCTCCGGACCAGCCCGTCCTGGTCAAGTAGGAATAGGTCATGCCCCACCGGAAGCCACCCTTCGGTCCCTGGTAGATCTTATGCCAGAAACCAAAAGTGCCTTCGATGACTACGCGAGAGTCTCCAGCGCAGGTGCCGCCAGCACTGGGTGTGAGTTGATTAGCCGGAGGATTCTCAGTGCTGCAACCGGAGTTGTTAGCCGCCGGGTTGCCGTAGCCGCCGATGCCATTGTTGGAACGCGCGACGGTCGTAGTTGTGGTGACGGGACCACCTCCGGCGGGAGCAATGGTGGTTGTGGTGATCTTTACGCTGCTATAACCAGTGTAGGCAGCGCGGGCAGCGTACTCGGCGCCTCCGTAGCCGTAGAAATCCAATTTTGGCGTCGGGTGGAACTCGAGGATGCCGAGACCATGGCCAGAGCGAATGGGAGCAAGAGTGCCGTCGGGTCGAGCAGTGGTATCGGGCAACTGCGAGGAACCGTAGCGGCCGATGCCGTCTCCATAAACGCCCTTGAGACCAAAGTCCAGCTTCTTCGATAACAAGGAAACGCGGAAACTGGCTCCGCCTCCGCCTCCGGTACGCGAATCATTGAAGGCACCAACAGCAGTGGGAGCCAACGCCCCGGGTGCAACCGTGCAACCAATTTGCGGGCCAGTATAGGTGGTCGTGCCAACCGTCCCAGCCGCGATATCGCTGACGACCGCACAAGGATAAATGCGGGCACGGAACTGGCTGATGATTCCAAAGATTTCATAGTGGCCAAAGCCAGGATCAATTGCCGCCTTGAAAATGACGTCGGGCGCGCGGTTCTGCGCATAGCCGGTCGGGTCGAATGCATTGTCGAGTCCGCCGCCATTTCCGGGGGCCGCATACCAAAAGTTCTGCGAAGTGGCGCCCGCCGCGTTGGTGAAAGCGGAGAAGCCGCGACCGCCGAGAGTGGTTTGCGGACCTTCGATGGAAAGGCCGAGAGTGAGTTTATTGTCGAGGAGAGTCTGAGTGGCGCGGAGCGAATAAGCGCGCTGCCAGGTGAAGCCGACAACGTACTGTGGGTCGATCATCATGGGCAAGGCTTCCTGGCGGTTTTGAATGCCCTTCCTATTTTCCGTGGCAAGACTCCACATCTGGCCACCAGTGATGGAAAAGCCGCTGTCGAAGGCAGCTTGCGCCCACAATTGGCGCTGCCGGAAAACGTAGCTGTTGCTCTGACGATTGTTGGAGGTGGTGCCAGCGCCGAGGAAGTCCGCTTCGAAATAACCGGTGAGCTTGGCAGGGCCGACCTTCGATTCGGCCAACACGGTGGCACGGGTCTGGCGAGCAGAGAAAACGTTTTCGGAGACTTTGCTCAGCGCGTTCCCCGGGTAGGGGGTGCCGTTCAGCTGGGTGTTGATGTCGGCGCTCTCCGCGCGCTGGCGATAAGTAGTTTCCGCCGCGATGAAGCCACCCGGAGTAATGCTGACGCCCTTGTATTTGATGGTGGTGGGACCATCTTCGGACGCTTTCTTGGCGTCCGCTTGTTCTTTGTCGACGGTGGTTTTGAGGACTTCGTTGCTCGCCCGAATGTCGCTAACGGTGGAATTGAGCGCCACGGCATTGGACTTTACTTCGGCAGTGGTGTTCACAGCTTCGGTGGCTTTGGTGCTCGCTTCGGTGGCGCGAGCGTTGGCCGCCGCGGCCGCTTCGCGCGCTTCATCGATCTGGCGGTCGCGCTTAGCGAGCTCTTCCTTCAGCAACTGAAGCTGTTCCTGCTGGGATTGCAGGGTCTGGCGGAGCTCTTCGAGTTGGGCCGAGATGGCTGCATCGGACTTGTCAGCCTTCTTGGCCGCTTTGGGCTTCGCCGGCTGAGCCTTGGCAGGTTGCGCATCGGCGTCTTTCGGTGTATCAGCAAATGCAGTTCCGGAAACGAGGAACATCGATAGTGTGAGTGCTGCTAGTTTTTTCATTTCCTCTCTCTTTGGAGCAAAATTCGACCTGGTACCGAAAAGAATGCGTACCACCCCGCGCCAGAAGGTAACGGCCCCGTCTTACAATTACGTCAACCGAATGTGAATATCCTGTAACAATACCTGGGAATCCACGGGAAACCATTGACGTATCAGAAGTTGCGGACTCTTCGGAGATTCAACAACAGCGGCCAAAGGTCGAGACAAGCCGAAAAAAACGTGTTTTGTGAATGTCTCTTCCGCTGGCAGGTTGTGCGAAAAACCGAATCATCCTTGGCCTCTAAAGGGCGGCTTCCCCTCGGCACCGCGAGGAGGGACCTACTTCGGTGCGGAGATGGTATAAGCGAGGACGATTTGGGTCAAGCGATATTGGTAGCGGGCATCGGTGTCGGCGATCTCCGCTTCGGTTTTCTGGAGTTCGGCCTGGCTGAATTCGACAATGGATCCAAGACCGAGATTGTAGCGGGATTGCGCGAGGTCGAGCGCCAAGCCGGCTTGCTCGCGCAGTTGCTGGGTGACGGAAAGGCGCTCGTAGGCGCGATTGGTATCCTGCCAGGAAGTACGCACGTCGCGCGCAATATTGTTGCGGAGGCCGGCAAGCCGTTGACGATTTACATCGGTCTGAAGATCGGCGGCTTTGGCGCGCGCGCTAAAAAGAAAACCGTTGAAGATCGGGATGTTGATATTCAGGCCGACAGCGCCATACCAATTGGGGATGTGATTATCGCGAACGGGAGCTTCGCCGACGACGCCGAGCGCGCTGATGGTGGGGCGTTGCAAATCGTGCTCGGCACTGCTGAATTTTTGCGCTGCTGCGACTTCATTTTGAAGCGCGGCGACTTCCGGGCGCTGCAGCAGAGCTTGTTGAATGAGCGGGAGAACGTCGAGAGCTGGGGGCGCGATGGCGGCTTGTTCCTCAACGAGTTGGAAATTTTGTTCGTCGGGGTAGCCAAGAATGGCAGAGAGGGAGGCAAGCGAAGTTTGGTAATTATTCTGGGCTTCCAGGAGCAAGAGTTTCCCGCGTGCGAGGTCCACGCGCGCGAAACTCAGATCGAGGTCGGACTTCAGCTTGGCGTCGGTTAGCGCTTTGATCTTGTCGACAAAGAGCTGACGGGAGTCGACGGTCTGCGACGCCACGGCGACCAGGGCCTTGGTTTCCAGTACGTTGTAAAAAGACTGATCGACCGCCAGGAGGATCTGGGCTGTCGCCGCGATGGCGTTTTGATCTTCGGCCTTGGCTTGAGATTCGGAACTGGAAAGCAGATTCGTGGAGCGGCCAAAGTCCGTGATCAACTGGTTGACTGTGGCGCCAGCCGCGGCGCGCGGGAAGAGGATGGGATTATTGAGTCCGCCGGCGGAGAGGCGGCTACCGGGATTGGAGTCCACGGCGGTCACGCTGAGATAAGCATTGGGAAGCAATGAGGAGCGTGCTTCCCGGACATATTGGTGCGCGACGAGAGCGCGCAGCTTTCCAATGGTGATTTGCGGATTGTTTTTCAGGGCGAAGGCTTCGGCTTGGGCCAGCGTCAGTTCCTTGCCTGCCGAAGCAGGTGGATAGGACGCAGGAGAGGCCGGCAAGCTCGCTGGCATCTGCGCTCGAAGCGGCGTGCAGATCGAGATGGAAAAAATGCCAAAAGCAAGAAGAGTGCGCCTCACGCGTTTGCCTCCTGAGGACTAGTCTCATTCTCGCGGTGCACGATGAGATAGGCCGCGGGGACGAGATAGACGGTCACGACAACCGAAACAAGCAAGCCACCGATGATTGCGCGGGCCAGCGGGGCATATTGCTCGCTGCCGGGCTCGGTGCCGAAGGCCATGGGGACTAAGCCGAGAAGAGTGGCGAGCGAGGTCATCAAAATGGGCCGTAGGCGCAAGCGCGAGGCGGTCGAGACGGCTTCCTTCAACGGTTTGCCATCGCGATGGAGATGACGGGCAAACTCGACGATCAAGATGCTGTTCGATACGACGATTCCGACCATCATAACCAGCCCCATCAAGGACATGACGTTCAGAGTGGTGCCGGTGGCGAGCAGGAACAGGAGCACGCCAGCAAGGCCCGGAGGAATCGCCAAAAGAATGATGAAGGGATCCTTCCATGAGGCGAACTGCGCCACCAGAATGAGATAGACCAGGACGACGGAAAGAATCAGGCCGATTCCAAAGCTCTTGAAGGAAGCGCGCATGCCTTGCACGGAGCCGCGCAGATTTACGCGAACTCCCTCGGGTAGCTTGGTGTCCTTGATGATGTTTTCGACCTGGCCGGTCAAGCGGCCGAGGTCCTCGCCCTTGGGCGACACGTAGACATCAATGACGCGAAACAATTGGTAGTGGTCCACTTCCGTGGGAGAAGGAATTGTGCTGACTTTCACGACGCTATCGAGGGAGGTAGCCTCAGTGCTCTTTGCGCCGCGCAGGGGAATCTGCTTCAGGTCGGACATGGTCTTGACCTGATCTTCCGCATACTGGACGGTGAGCATGTAGGGGTTGCCGCTTTTCGGATCGACCCAGTAATTTGGAGCAATCATGCCGTTCGAGGTGAGGGCAGTGATAACGTTGTCGACGATTTCTTTTTGCGAAAGGCCGAGGAGGCTGGCTTTGCCGCGGTCCACGTCGAGTTGCAGTGCGGGATAGTCGATGTCCTGGGGAATGAGCACGTCACTGACGTTGCTGAGCGCGCGGACGGGCCCAGCGATTTTCGCCGCGGTGGCGTAAACGCTGTTGAGATTATTGCCGCTGACTTGGATGTCGATGGGCGCGGGCAACCCGAGATTGATGACCGCATCGACGAGCCCGCCGGATTGAAAATAAGTGCTGAGCTGCGGGAGTTGCTGGCTCAGCTGCGTGCGCACGCGCCGCATGTACTCGTAGCTGCCGATCTTGTGGTTTTCCTTGAGGCTCACCTGCACGAAAGCGGTGTGCGGCGCGGAGTTCGGCGTGTAAATCGCGGAGAAATCAGTGGTGATGCCGATGTTCGAGACGATGATCTGGAGTTCGTTGGCGGGGACCACTTGGTGAATGATCTTTTCCACTTGCTTCACATAGTCCTCGGTGAGCTCCACGCGGGTGCCGGAGGGAGCCTTCAGGTTGATCACGAACTGGCCGGGATCTGTTCTTGGAAAGAAAGAGACGCCAAGGAAGGGATAGAGAGAAAGAGAGAGAAGCGATATCCCGGCGAGGCCAACAACGGTGTTGACCGGCTTGAGCAGCGAGGTGGCCAACGTGCTGTCGTACTTCCCCAGCATTCTTTCAAAGTAGAAATTGAATCTCCTGACGATCCAGAGGTGCGGCGAATTGGAGTGCTCTCCCACTTCTTCGTCGGCCTCCTGTTTCTTGATGAGCTTTGCGCAATAGAGGGGGACGACCGTCATCGCAACGAAGTAGGAAGCGAACAGAGAAAGGATCACAGCCGAGGCCAGCGCCATGAAAAGGAAACGGCTGACTCCGTAGAGAAATACCACCGGAAAGAAAACGATGGCGGTAGTGATGGTGGCGGCAAGAACGGCCAAAGCGACTTCCTGCCCGCCTTTTTCCGCGGCGACTTCGGGAGGTTCGCCCATCTCCAGGTGGCGGAAAATATTTTCGAGCACGATGACGGAATTGTCGATCAAGCGGGAGAATGCCAGAGCGAGGCCGCCCAGCACCATGGTGTTCACCGTGCCGCCGCCGGCGCTGATGGCGAGAAACGCGGCCAGCGCGGAGAGCGGGATGGAAAGAAAGACCGCGAGAGTCGCTCGCATGCTGCCGAGGAAAAGAAGAATCATCACACCGGTCAGAATGAGCCCGATGGAACCTTCGCGAATCAGGTTGGCGATGGCCGTTTTCACGAAGAGAGACTGGTCAAAAACAACGCGGGTGATGAGTTGCTTGGGAATATCGACGAGGTGCTGGAGAGCTTCCTTGATGCCGTCCACCACAGCGATGGTGTTGGTGTCGCCGCCTTGCTTCAAAATCGGGAGGTACACCGAAGATTGGCCGTCCACACGCACGATATTGGTCTGAATGGCGCTGGCATCGACAGCTTTGCCAACGTCCCCGACAAGCACGGAGGACTGGCCAACTGTCTTTAGCGGCATGCTGTTGATGAACTTGGCGGTGGGAGCCTGGCTGTTGGAATAAAGGTTGTAATCGATGGGCCCAATCTTGACGTCGCCGGCGGGAAGAATGAGATTGCTTTCGTTGACGGTGCGCACCACATCCATGGGGCTCAATTGGTGGGCTTCGAGTTTCATGGGATCGACGAACACCATGATCTGGCGATACTTTCCGCCGAAGGGCTGAGGCACCGAAGCGCCGGGGACGTTGGCGATCTGGTTTCGCACGGTGTAGCGGCCTAGATCCTGAAGATCGGTTTCGTTCAGGCCCTGGCCTTTGAGGGTGATGAGGCAGACGGGCAGGCTCGAAGCGTCAAATTTCAATACCACCGGTGGGAGTGTTCCGGGAGGGAGGCGGCGTAGATCCGCCATGGCGAGATTCGAAACCGTGCTGAGATCGGCATCCGCGTTTGTGCCGGACTGAAAATAGATTTTGATGAGGCTCACGCCGGGCAGCGAGCGCGATTCGATGTGATCCACGCCGCTAGCCAGGGTGAAGAACCGCTCAAATGGATTGGTGATGTTTGTTTCGATCTGCTGCGGCGGCATGCCGGAATAAAAGGTAGCCACCACCACGACGGGAATGTTGATGGGCGGAAAAAGGTCCACCGGCATGCGCACGAGAGTCACGGTGCCGACGATGGCGATGACGAGGCAGGCCACGATTACAAAGAAAGGATATTTGATCGAAAAGCCGGACATCAGTTCTCTCCCCCTGTTTTCGAGGCGCCAGGGCCGATTTCCTTGGGTTGAATTTTCTGTCCGCTGCGGAACTGGCTGCGGTTGCCGATCACCACGCGATCTTTGTCCGTTAAGCCGGAGAGTACTTCGACGCGGACGCTGTCTTCCAGTCCCAGTTTGACGTGGCGTTCTTCAATGCTGTTATCGGCGTTGACGGCCAGTACGGTGGCGTCGTCGCCGTTGCGCGTGACGGACTCCAGCGGAACGGTCAGCGCATCTTTTTTCTCGCGCAGTGAAAGCTGCGTTTCCGCGTACATACCCGGAATCAGGCGGCCGCTGCGATTGTCAAAATCAATTTCCGTTTCCATAGTGCGGGTTTGCCGGTCGAGTGAATCCGCGAAGCGCGACACTTTGCCGGTGAAGTCCTGATTCAGTGCTTGCACGCGCGCTTTCACCGGATCGCCCAGATGAATTTGCGCGGCAACCGATTCGGGAATGGGAAGAACGAGGCGCAGCTTGGAGATTTCGGCCAGCCGCACGACGGGCACGGACTGCGAGCTATTGGATGTACCGGCGGCAATCAGCGCGCCGGTATCGGCAAAACGCGCGGTAATCACACCGGAGAACGGCGCGACGATGCGCGAATAATCCGAGAGGGCTGCGTACTGCTTTTGATTGGCCTCCGCGACTTGAAGCTGTTGTTGTGCCGAGGAGAGCGCCGCGCTGGAACTGGAAACCTGAGCTTCGAATTCCAGATCCTTCGCTTGCGAATCGTCAATCTCCTGCTGCGCCACCAATCCGGCGCGCGACTCGGCCGCTTGTTTCAAGCGCGCGTAAGCGGAGTGAGCGGCAGCATGCGCCGATTGCGCGCGAACCAAGTCTCCTTCCGCGCGCCGGATTTCCTCCCTGGAGCGCCGCACGGCGGCGTCCGCGCCCGCCAGTTCCGCAGCCAGTTCGGGGATTTCCAGCACCGCGAGGGTCTGGCCAGCTTTGACGTGGTCGCCGACGTCAACGTAAATGACCTTGATGTAACCGGCCACCTTAGCGTGGACATCCACATCCTGAAACGGCTTGAACTCTCCGGCAATGGTCAGCGTGGTACCGATGCTCCGCCGCTCGGCGTGGGCGACTGCCGCGACGCTTTCCGCCGAAGTGGCCAAGGGATGGTTTGGGTCGTCAGCTTCGGTCGGCGCACGTCCAAGCCAACGCCAAGCAAGAACGACAATCACCAGCAGAACGAAGATCACAATCCAGAGTCTTTTTTGAGTCATTACTTGTGTCCATGGCAGGCGGTCGGAGCCTGGCAAGAGTTGCCATGACGGATTCCAGACACCTGCAGAATTTTCGAAATGGCCCAATCAATGACGGCACGGTGACGATTTATCCAGCCGTGACTACTGCTCTGTTTAGCGGGAGCGGAAAATAATTAGAGAGAAGGCGGCGGCCGGAACCACAGGCTCGATCCAAAAAACTGTTGCGCAGGAGAAGCTACTTGAGGAAAGAATTCAAAGACTTGAGAAGAGACTACCGGAAACGATGCGAGCGGCTCGACAACGGCAGCTGCGGGAGTTGAAAGTTTGTCTCGCCCATTCGCAGGCGAGAAGTGCTGCAGTTCCGAGGCTCCTACGGTGGCGCGGTTGCTTGCCGGATGGCGAACAGTTAAGCCATTCGTTGAACCCGGCGCAGTCATATACGGGTTGTAAAGCAGAAAAAGGGCGAGGCAGAAACAGACTAGCGATTGCCATCGCGGCACCGCGGAGCGCTCAGCAGTATGAATGGACTGATGCATCTCGACCCTGCTACGACGATAGTAGGACTGCGCGGCGCGGTCAAGGGGATGCCTGGCGGTTGTTTCAAAATCCCAAGAGGGGGGAGATGGGGACCGGAGCCAGGGGTGCACCGGTCCCCGAGGTAGGACTCTAGGTGAAGATCAAGCGCGTTCAGTCTCGCAAGCCGGGTTCACGTCCGAATGAAGGGCGTGTGAATTCTCCGTGATGGCGGAATCGCCAGCGGAAGTCACATCGCCCTGCTCCGGGCGAATGGCGAGGCC
>Ga0210407_10002711_pt1 | contig 15015 bp, 12 predicted proteins | sample IncBWC27MmetaG_FD_150860 | JGI IMG/M metagenome (GOLD analysis project Ga0210407, IMG submission 150860) | Forest soil microbial communities from Barre Woods Harvard Forest LTER site, Petersham, Massachusetts, United States - Inc-BW-C-27-M | ecosystem: Environmental > Terrestrial > Soil >...
GCTGCTTCTTCGTGGTTGAACGCGTAAATATAGCGCAGACCCTGGTCAAAGAAATTCTGCGCCTCAGGATTACTGGTGGTGACCGGATGATGCAGGTCCCCCAGGCCGGAAACCAGGGTCGCGGGCCGGTCCTTGCCGTGATCTGCGGTTTCCTGTGCCGGAATCCCCAGAGCGCACACCAAAAACGCCATCACGATGGCTGAATGTCTCATATTTTCCCCCAGGCTATTTTGTCGTCCCCATCTGTTGGCAGCATTCTATACCGGAGTAAGAAAAACATCCTCCGGGCGCGTACACCACATGAAAACCTTTGAAACACAGAGGAACGGAGGACACAAAGACATCGGTTTCCCCTTTACGCTGTTCCTGTGTGTTTCAGATGTGTTCATCACCCGATGGCCTTTTCCATTCCCGCGCCAAGCTGCTTGCGCGCGTCGGACGTCAGCTTGCGGGGCTCTGCGCCGTCATAGATCTTCATTTCATTCAGCCAGCGCAGGAACTCCGGAGCCGGTTTCAGGTTGAACAGCCGGCGCGCGGCCAGGGCGTCGTGAAAGCTGGTGGACTGGTAGTTCAGCATCACGTCGTCGGCACAGGGCACGCCCATGAAGTAGTTGCATCCGGCAGCGGCCAGGAGTAGCAACAGGTTGTCGGCGGAGTTCTGGTCGGCGGCTGCGTGGTTGGTGTAACACACGTCGCATCCCATGGGCAGCCCGAGCAGCTTGCCCATGAAGTGGTCTTCCAGTCCGGCGCGGATGATCTGCCGCTCGTCATAGAGATATTCCGGACCAATGAATCCCACCACGGTGTTCACCAGAAACGGTTCAAAGACGCGGGCCACGCCGTAAGCCCGCGCCTCCAGCGTGAGCTGGTCCACGCCATGGTGCGCCTCAGCGGAGAGAGCGCTGCCCTGGCCGGTTTCAAAATACATGACGTTGGGATCCGGAGATGCCGGCAGATCGGGTGATCCTGTGATCGGATGATCTGGTGATCGGAAAGACGTTTTTACCGCGGTGGGCGCTTCCCCGACCACCCGATCACGTACGATCATCGGACAATCCGATCTGACGATCCCCCGATCCTTATGGTGTTGCAGCGCGCGTTCTTTTCCCTCACGCAGCATGGCCAGCGAAATCCCAAAGCTCTCATTCGCCTTCTGCGTTCCCGCCACGGACTGAAACAGCAGGTCCACCGGCGCGCCCTTGTCCATGGCCGCAAGTTGCGTGGTGATGTGGGCCAGGCAGCAGGCTTGCGTGGGAATGTTGTATGCGGAAATCAGGCGCTGGAGCGCATGAAGAATCGCGCTCACGGTTTCCACGGAATCACTGGCGGGGTTCACGCCAATCACGGCGTCTCCGCAGCCGTAGAGCAGGCCGTCGAAGGCGGAGAGCAGGATTCCCGCCACGTCGTCCGCCGGATGGTTCGGCTGCAGGCGAATCCCCAATACGCCGCGGTCGCCCATGGTGTTGCGGCAGCGCGTGACCACGCGGATTTTGGCCGCAGCCAGCACCAGGTCCTTGTTGCTCATGATTTTCGCGACGGCGGCGGCCATTTCCGGTGTAATGGCCCAATGCAGACGACGCAGATCAGCTTCCGTCGTTTCATCACGTAGGATGAATTCCCGCAGCTCGCCAACAGTCATGCTCTTGATTTCACCGAAGGCGCGCGGATCGTGCGTCTCCAGGATGAGCCGGCTGACGTCATCTTGGTCGGGATCAATCAGCGGCTGGGCGAGTATCTGCGTGAGCGGAAGATCAGCCAGCGCACGCTTGGCCGCAACACGCTCCCGCTCGGAACGCGCCGCGATGCCTGCGAGCTGGTCGCCGGATTTTTCTTCGTTGGCCCTGGCAAACAGCTCGCGCAGGCCGGCGAATTGGAAGCTTTCTGGCACGACAAAACCTTACCACTGGTCTAAACCTTTGAAACACTGAGGAACAGAGGACACAGAGGCTCAGAATGCTTCCCTTTCCAAATCTCCTCTGTTTACTTCTTTCCTCTGTGTTTCAAAGGTTTCACGGTTTGACAGCTACTTGTTCAAACCGCACATTCATAACCGGGTACTGTCGCCAATCTTTGAAATCAAAGTGCCACCACTCCTGAGGGAAGACGGTGAAGTCTTCTTTTTCCATCGCCTGGCGCAGCACGGAGCGGCGTGCGCGTTCTTCTGGCGTGCCGCCGGAGTAGTCGGAGTAAGCGCGTTCGGTCATCTCGTCATAACCGCTGGGCATTTTCACGGGCAAGCCGGTCTTTAGATCGTAGAGCGTCAGGTCCACGGCGCAGCCGCGATTATGGCGGGACCCCTCCGCCGGATTGGCGACAAATATTTTTTTGTCGTTGGGCGTGGCCTCCCAGAACATTTTGGTGACGTACCAGGGACGGTAGGCATCGTGAATGAGCAAACCGTAGCCTAGTTGTTGGAGCGCGTGATGCGCGCGCACCAGCGCTTCCGCCGCCGGTCTCTGCATGAAAGCCCGGGCCTGCGAGTACATGGCGGTGCTCACAAAGTTGTTGGTCGTGGCGTAACGGATATCGAGCTTGATGGTGGGATCAAGGATGATTAGTTCCACCAGATCAGGCTGGCGAAAAAGGCCTTTTTCGAGCGGAGGCTCTGCCGCCAGCGCTTCCCGCTCCAGTTCCGCCACCGGCCGCAGCGGCTTGATGCGAAACGTGGGATCGGCGGCCGATTGGGCCTGAGTGAAGGAGATCTGCGGGACAACAAAAAGAAGAAGGAGGAGGACGCTGCGAAGCAGGCGAATCATGTCCTGCACTGTAGCACGCCGCTAGCGGCTCTGCATGATAAAGCCATCCTCAGTGGCTAGTTTCATGCAAATTGTTGTCGGCAAATTGCTCACTCGTACCGCAGGGCTTCCGTCGGGGCGACTCGCGTGGCGCGTCGCGCGGGCAGGTAGCTGGCCACTGCCGCAATGGCCACGAACGCCAGCGGAGCGAACACGAAGGTCGTCCAGTCGCGGATTCCCACCTTATACAGGAGCCCGGAAACAGTCTTGCCCCAAAACATCGTGAGCGCCAGAGCGAGAATGATGCCGATGGCCACGCCTGCCAGCGTCAGCGTAAGTCCCTCTCCGACGACCAGGCGCAGGATGTCTGATTTGTTCGCGCCCAACGCCACGCGAATGCCCAGTTCCTGCCAGCGCTGTGTCACCGAATAGGCCTGCACGCTGTAGATTCCGACCACGGCCAGCACCAGCGCCAGGCCTGAAAAGATGCCCAGCAGAAGCATGGTGAAACGCGGCTGGGCGCGCGAACCGTCCATGAGTTCGTACACGGTCTGGACCGCAGTGACAGGCTGGTCCGGATCCATCGCGGCGATTTGCCCGCGCACTGCGGACACCATGTCATGCGGGTCCGTGGCCGTACGCACCAGCAGGTTCATATTGCCCCAGGGCAATTGCGGAAACGGAAAATAGATCTGCGCTTGCGGATCAACCGCCAGGCCGCGGTTCTTCACGTCGGCCGCCACGCCTACGACTTCCGCGGGCGCCGGTTGCCGGCCAATCAGCACGTGTTTGCCTACAGCGTTCTGGCCCGGCCAGTAGCGCCTGGCCAGGGTTTCATTCACGATGATCACCTTTGGCGCGAGGGCGTTGTCCGCGTCAGTAAACTCGCGGCCGGAACGCACCGGCACGCGCATCGTCCGGAACCACTGCGGGCTGGTGGCTTCGATAATCACGAACGGACGTTCCGCCAGCGGAACCTCCGCCTGGCCTTCCGGTAATACCGGCGTAATGCGCTTGGGGATGAGGGGCAACGCGGCCGACACCGCCGCGTTGCGCGCGCCGGGCAGCGCGGAGACGCGACGCAGCAGTTCGTCGAAGAACGCAATCTGCTTTTGCGTGTCCGCATATTTCACCGTAGGCAGCGAGACATTCATGGTAAGCACGTTGCGCGAGTCAAAGCCCGGGTCCGCGCTGAGCAGTTTTCCAAAACTGCGCACCAGCAGACCAGCTCCGATGAGCAGCATCAGGGAAAGCGCGACCTGTCCAACCACCAGCAGGCCCTTGATCTGCACGCGGCTGTGGCTTCCGGTCGAACTGCGGCCTTCATCGCGAAGCGTCGAGTTCATGTCCGTGCGCGCCAGCTGCAGCGCCGGAAAAATCCCGAACACCACCCCAGTCAGCAGGGAAACGCCCAGCGTGAACAGAAGCACAGGCGCATCCATGGTGATGGCCACGCCTGGGGGGAGATTGGCCTGCCCGAGCGTGGTGATAAATTTTGTTGCGGCAAAGCTCAGGCCCAGCCCGAGCGCGCCGGCAATCACTGCGAGGAGCACGCTCTCTGTGAGCAACTGGCGGATGACCACACTGCGCTTTGCGCCCAGCGCCGCGCGTATGGCGATTTCCTTTCTCCGGACCAGCGCGCGAGAGAGCAGCAGGCTGGCGACGTTGGCACAGGCGATCAGCAGCACCATCGCCACCGCGCCGGAAAGCACCAGCAACATGGTACGGACGTTGGCCACCAATGAGTCCTGCAGGCTGGTAATCATCGCCGAGACGCCAGGGTCGGCGTCCGGCGCAGCCGGATTCTCCTTGCGGTATTGCTGATGCAGCACCTGCAGTTCCGCCAGCGCATGCTCGCGGGAAACTTCCGAACGCAAACGCGCAACGGCCGTCAGGTAACCCACGCCTGACCGCAGACGCTGCGTTGTGAAGAGTGAATGCTCGAAGTAACGCGGGGTCCACACGTCCGCTGGACCAAGAAAGGGAAACTGCGCTCCCGCGGGCAGCACGCCGATGACGGTGTAGGGTGTGGAGTCCAGGGTAAGACTCTGGCCAATCACATTCTTGTCGCCGTTGAAGCGCGTGTGCCACAGCCCATCACTGATCACCACCACAAACCTGCCGCCGGCCTGTCCGTCATCGAGCACGAAGAACTGGCCAAGCGCCGGCTTCACGCCCAGGGTCTCAAAAAAACCTGGAGAGACGCGTCCCGCGGCGACCTGCTCCGGTTCACCCCGGCCGGTCAGGTTGAAAGTATCAATCGCCGCCACGGCCACGGAGGAAAATGATTGATTGCGACCGCGAACCAGGTCTGTCCAGCCCAAAGTGCAACAGCGGCTCTGCTGGTCTTTCTGCAGCGCGTCAAGAATCACCAGCTGCTGCGGCTCTTGGTACGGCAGCGACCGCACCAGCACAGCGCTGGTAATGGTGAAGATCGCCGCATTGCCGCCGATTCCCAATGCCAGCGTGACGCTGGCCGCCAGACTGAACCCGGGATTCTTGGTCAGCATGCGCGCGGCAAAACGAAGGTCCTGAAGGAATGACTGTATGAATCCACTGGGCATGGGCGGGCTCCTGGTTCGGTACTCTGTCTCTTTTAAGGATAGACGCAAAGCCAGATGATTTGTTTACCCCAGGCCATTGTGCCCGGTTGGTGACCGATTTGCAGCCGGAATCGCGATGGGCGCGGCCGTGCAGGGCGCGCTCTATCCGGGAATGGTCGCCGCGCGCCAGAACCTGCGCCCCGAATACTGAATGGTGAGTGCTGAATGCTTTTCCGCATTTCCTCCTCCGCGTCCTCTGTGGTAAAACGCATTTGGGAGGCCCCATGTGCCGCAATATCAAGACCCTCTTCAACTTCGATCCGCCGGTCACCGACGAAGAAGTCCGCGCCGCGTCGCTCCAGTTCGTAAGAAAAATCAGCGGATTCAATAAACCGTCAAAGGCCAACGAAGCGGCGTTTGAGGCTGCGATTGATGAAGTGGCCGCCATCGCGGGCCGTCTGCTCCGTTCGCTGGAAACGACAGCTCCGCCCAAGAACCGCGAAGAAGAGGCCGCAAAAGCAAGGCTCCGCGCCGCCGAAAGGTTTGGCGATTGAGACTTTCAAACCTCTGAGCATAGAGGAAAACGAGCGAACACAGGATCAAACAAATGCTTTGGCTTCCCTGATGAATACACTCTCAGTAGGCCAGCCTATACTCCACCTTCGCTGCATCGAATCCTTCAGGCTGTTCGCCTGGCCGGCGAGAGTCGGGTCGCACCCGGCGAATATGGGGAAGGCGCCGCCGTGTCCGTGCAGGACCAGCGTGCCCGGGAGGTCTGGCGACTGTCCGGAGCTGCTGCTGGCGTGCGCGCAGACGTGGGGCCAGCCGGCGAGCGGCGGTCCGGCAAACTGGTACTCGCCCGACGCGCCCACGACCTTGGAGCACGTCTTGCCGGTCACTTTGTCGGTGATGGTCATACGGTATTTCCCGGTTAGTTCCCAGTTCGTCGTCGTCTTGCTGAGGTTGCCCTGGTTGGCCTGAAGCGGGACGGAAAACACAAACTGCACCTCCCACTGGTGGCCGAATTGCGTCGTGGTCCCGATGATACGAAAAGGGACTTTGCCGGCCAGAGTCACCGCTTCTGCCGCCGTGCAGGAGTTCGATGCCGGGGGAATCGCATTTACGACCTTACCGGTAGTGCCTCCGCCGTTGTTGCTGACCACGATGTTCATGGGAGACGCGCCAATGTTGACGACGCCCCCGGTAAACTGCAGCTGGAAGTTCTGGGCGAAAGACGCCGCGGATGCCAGTAACGGTAACGATGCTGCGAACAGGATTACGAGCGTCAGGCGCGATTTCATAGCGGCCTCCTATTCATTTCTTTCATTTTTTCCCTCAAGCTATTTCTTGCGCCGGCCCGGGCCGGTGTGCTTACCCTCAGATGGGACCTATCCTGCCTCGCGGAGAGACGGAAAGTCCTTAAGGAAGAATTAATAAGTTTTGAATAACGCCTTGAGAGAAGACCGAGAACCCCGAGAACCCCGAGGTGCGATCTACTGTCAAGCCCCCAGGCATGTCATCTTTGGAGCATGGGCAACCATCTGGCCGGGAGGTGGGAGCGTAACAGGTAGTACTCATTGACCGGCCGGTCATCATCCAGCGGGGGAACGTCAAACTTTTGGATTCTGGCAACGAAATGAGGGAGGTTGAGCTCGCGGGACAGCAGGATCGTGAATTGCTCCTGGGCGCTCCTGCCGGGTCCCCACTCCAGCATGTCGGCGATGGCTTCTGTCGGCATGTGGGCGGCGAGTTCCGCGGGGCTGAAGTCTGGGATTGGGTCCATGCTGGCCAGGCAGTGGAAACCCCATCCGGCAACGGAGACCATGCAGCGCACATGAGGGAAAACGGCCTGCAGCGCTTTGATCATGGCGACGAGATCCACACCCGGATCGTCCCCTATGGCCCATTGCTGAAGAATGCCGCCGGGACGCAGGCGGCGTTTGGCAATTTCGTAGAACTGCCGTGAGTAGAGCAGGCTTACGCCGGCAGCCGAGGTGGGCGGCGGCGGGTCAATGGTAATCACGTCAAACTGCTGTCGAGTTTTTTCGAGATACAGTCGGCCGTCGTCGATCACCAGGTGCGACCTGGGGGATTCAAGAAGATGCGAGCCGCCGGGATGGTAGTAATCGAAAAAGGTTGGCACGCTGGGCACGAGTTCGACGGCTGTGGCGTGAATGCCCCAGGAAAGCATCGCGCGGTGCGTGGTCCCCATGCCGAAACAGATGACCAGCGCGTCTTTTGGAGGCCCGACGCGAGGCCCGGCATGAAACGCCAATGGGAGATGGGCCATCATTTTGGTGATGGGAGTAAGCCCGGTAACGCCGACGCCGTTGACGAGCAACTTCCTTTGCCATCCCTCACCGGAGGCCACTACGGTGGCTGCATAGTCGGTGCGCATTTCATAATGCTGCAAGCTGGTGTAGTAATTCCTGGTGAATACAATCAACACCAGCGCCAGCGCTGCAATCTCCGCGTAGACCCGCACTGGGTAGCGCGCCGGCAATGGAGAACTCCTGGCCCGCAGCGCGTAAAGCAGTGCGAAGAGCGGAAGGCTGAGCACCATGAGCGACCAGCGTTCTCCCATGGAGGGCAGCAGGAGGAAGCCGGAAATCAACGGGCCCAGGATGCATCCGGCAACGTTGACGGCATAGGCCTTTCCGGCCCGGTCTGGGTCACCTTCGGAGTATTGGTCCACGAGCATCGGCGTGAGGAATCCCATCAAGGAGGAGATGGGCATGATGCCGAGAGCCACCCGCAAGGGAGCCATCAGGCTGAAGTGCTCGCCCGGCAAACGCGGATCAGAGAGCAGCAACGGCAGCAGTCCCGCCAGCCCCAACAAGAGCCAGGCGATTGTTTGTTCTCCAGGCGCGTGCTTCCGCAGCCATCGCCGGTATGTCCGCGAGCCGACGAACGTGCCGATCAGATAGCAGCCGAGGATCCAGGCAAACGCATAGACTTCCGTTCCCATGTAGGGTGTGAACTGCCGGATCCAGACGACTTCCATCGCCAGGCTGACAAGTCCGGTGAGAAAAAGGAGCACGAGGATGAGTTTCCCGGAGGCGGCCAGGAGCGGCTTTGAGGCAGGTGGGGCTGCGGCAGCGCTGGGTTGCGAAAGTTGCTGCCCGACGTGTTTCGCGCGCAGGCTAAGCAGAAAGGCCACGGCAGCGATCGTCATGTTGCAAACGGCTGCCAGTTTTATGGTGCCGCGGAAGCCGAATATCTCGATCAGAACAAACGCCGGCAGCAATGCGCCCACAACGGCGCCCAGCACGTTGGCCACATACAGAAAACTAAATGATCGCTCCGAAGCAGAAGTCATTTTACGAATGGCTGCCATGGCCAGCGGGAAAGTTGCTCCCATGCAGGTACACCAGGGCAGAAGAATCAGGGCCAGGGCCGGACCAGCAATCCAGTAATACTGAGAAGATGAAGCCGAGAGGTCCGTGCCGTAGTTTTCGAGGTAAGTTTTTGCCCAGCCCATTTCTCGAGGCACCGCCCATGCGGAGAGACCAATGAGCAGTTCAGCCAAAGCATACAAGCGAAGAGGAAAGTTTCCAGAGCGGCTGGCAACATTCCGCATACAGCGGCCCGTGATCCAGCTACCTATGCCAAGCCCGGCCATGAACAGCGAAAGGAAGATCGAAACAACTGGGGTAGTCACGCCAAAGTGGGCCATGCCCAGACGAAGCCAAATGACTTCATATAGGAGGCTGCAAAACCCGGAAAAGAAAAAGAAAGCGAAAAACCACCGCATCCGCATCAAGTTTCCCCTCGCGGGTATTAGAACACGGTTCCGCCACTCGAACCGGAACGGATTGCATATCCCGAGCGGAGATGAAGGGTCTACGTTTTCTTGCGAGCAATTTTCTTGCGCCCTTCACGACCAGTGGAGAATCCTATACACTTTCGTAAACTCTCGCGGGACGCCTGACTTTTACCAAGAGAAGACAAAAGAGGAAAGGTGGAGAGAATGAATATTTACAAGGACATAACCCAGACCATTGGCCGCACGCCTTTGGTCCAACTCAACAAAGTCACCAAGGGCCTGAAGGCGACGGTGGTCGCCAAGCTCGAGAGCTTCAACCCATGCCACAGCGTGAAAGACCGCATCGGCGTGAGCATGCTGCAGGAAGCCGAGAAGTCGGGCAAGGTGATTCCGGGAAAATCCGTGCTGATCGAGCCGACCAGCGGGAATACCGGAATCGGCATTGCTTTTGCCGCGGCTTCGCGCGGGTACCGGCTGATCCTGGTGATGCCGGAGACCATGACCCTGGAACGGCGCGTGATTCTGCTGGCGTTTGGCGCGGAGATTGTCCTGACGCCCGGCCCCAAAGGCATGAAGGGGGCCATCGCCAAGGCCAATGAGCTTGCCCGGCAGACACCGAACAGCGTGATCCTGCAACAATTTGCGAATCCGGCCAATCCGAAGATTCATCGCGAAACTACCGGACCCGAAATCTGGAATGACACGGACGGCAAAGCGGACTTCCTGATCTCCGGCGTCGGCACAGGCGGCACTCTGACCGGTGTAGGCGAGTACATCAAGCCGAAAAAACCGTCGTTCAAGATTGTGGCCGTGGAGCCGGCGGACTCGCCTGTTCTCTCAGGTGGCAAGCCGGGACCACATAAGATCCAGGGGATCGGTGGGGGCTTTGTGCCGGACGTGCTGCGCCGCGACCTGATTGATGAAGTCCTCACAGCCACGCTCGACGAATCCGTGGAAATGGCGAAACGGCTGGTCAAGGAAGAAGGAATCTTTATCGGGATTTCCGGCGGCGCCGCGGTGGCCCAGGCACTCAAGGTAGCTGCGCGCCCTGAAAATGCCGGCAAATTGATCGTGGTCATCGTGCCGGACTTCGGCGAGCGCTACCTGACCAGTCTTCTCTTTGAGGGCCTGCGCCAGGAAGCGCTACAGTTGCCAACGGTGGACGCCGATGTAGACCAGTTCTTCGCTATGACGGCGTGAGCTTTTCTCTTGTTCCGAGCGTAGCGAGGAACCTCTATCAGCACGAGAGTTATCGGGACATGCGGCTCAGTAGCGCGAAAGATGTTTGCGCCGATCCGGTTTTCCTGACAAACTCCATTCATGGACACAGGGATTCCTCGGATGCGCTCGGAACTGCGGAAAGTGTGCGTTTTCTGCGGCTCCACACCTGGCGCGCGGCCGGCGTACGCCGAAGCTGCACAGCGTCTGGGTCGTTTGCTGGCCGAGCGCAAGATCAGCATGGTCTTTGGTGGAGGCCGCGTTGGCCTCATGGGCATCGCTGCCGACGCAGTCCTGTCCCAAGGCGGCGAGGTCATCGGCGTGATTCCCGATTCGCTGGAACGCCGTGAAATTGGCCATCACGGCGTGACCAAGCTGCACGTGGTCGAGAGCATGCACCAGCGCAAAGCGCTCATGGCCGACCTCTCGGACGCGTTCATCGCTCTGCCCGGCGGCTACGGAACGCTGGAAGAGTTTGCGGAAATCGTTACCTGGTCGCAGCTCGGCATCCAGAGCAAACCCTGCGGTCTGCTGAACGTGGACGGCTATTGGAACGGCCTGCTGGAATTTCTGGACCACGCCGTTACCGAACAGTTTCTGCGTCCGGAAAACCGAAAGCTGGTGCTGGTTGCGGAAACGCCCGAACAAATGCTGGAGAGAATTTCAGCGTGGAAACCTCCGGAGCATATTGAGAAGTGGCTGGACGAGGCGAACAGATGATGATGTCCTACTTCCACTCAATTCTAATGTTCTGCCTTCTCCAATTCCGCCGCGGCGTCATTCACGAGCGTAGCTTCGCGCTTGAGGATTTCTGACACGGTGGCAGCGCCTTCTTGTGCCTGGCTCCATTTGCGCTGCTCCAGGGCTTCGCGGACTGCCGGAATGGTCTTGACGGCATAGCCTGTGTACGCGCCCGGCGCGTAGATCTGGTGCTTGAACCACGGACGGTCCGGCAGGCCTTTTTCGCTGAGAAACACGCGTTCGCTCTGGTACAGCTTTTCATTGAGCGCATGCAGTGCGGCGTTGGAGATGGTGATTCCGCCGTTGTCACCCAGCCGCTTGAGTGCCTGGTCATAGCGTTGCGCGGCCTGGGAGAGCGTTTCCGCTGCGTTCTCCAGTGGGGCAAAGTTGAAGAACGGCGGCGTGTCCAGGCGAGGCGGAGCCAGCAAGGGTTTTTGCGGATCGGAGATGGCGCTGTATACCCCTTCGTCCAACTCCAGGTTGCGCTCTTTGGCTTCATCCTGTTGCGACTTCAACAGCTTGGTAAGTTCTTTTATATAGGTCTTGATGGTGTCGGCCTGGTTGGTGAATTCAAACGGAAGCAGATCGGCGTCCGCCAGCCGCATGACGGCCGTTCCGTTGTTCTGGGCCAGCGCGCGTCCGTAGGCGAAATTGGTGTCAGAGAAATGTGTGAACCAGTAAAAGTCGTCATACGCGGAGTGATACTGCCCCTCTTCACCTTCGCCGCCAAAACGCATGTCCACGGCCGCGATTCCGGCGTGGTCCAGAAAGGAGGCGTAATCGGAACCATCGCCCAGCGCGCGAATGCGGAAATCCGGACGCTTGCGTGCTTCGTCGCGTTCTTCCGCGCCGGCAGCGGAAGCAATCCTCTGCAGGTGCGCGCGCTGCCACACGGAGAGATGCGTCTCCGGATCTTCCACGTCGCGGGCCACGCCGTTCAGGAAGTGTTCGAGCGAATGCGAGCCGGAGACGCGAAGGAAACCGCGGGCGTTGTTGTCGGAATTGATATAAGCAACGGCATGCTGCTGCAGGTCAACGATGTGGGTTTCCAGCCACTCCGTGGAGCCGAGAAGGCCCGGTTCCTCGCCGTCCCACGCAGCGTAGATGATGGTCCGCTTCGGTTCCCAGCCATGGCGATACAGCTCACCCAGCGCCCGCGCTTCTTCCAGTTCCGCGACCATCCCGCTCAGCGGATCGCTGGCGCCGTTGACCCAGGCGTCGTGATGGTTGCCGCGCAGCACCCACTGGTCAGAAGCGTCGGAACCCTGCAGTTGCGCAATGACGTCGTACAGACGCTTGATGTCCCAGTTGGACTTAACCACCAGATGGACTTTGGCCAGCGATGGTCCCACGTGATAGGTGATCGGCAAAGCGCCGCGCCAATGCGGTCCAGCGACGGGACCTTGAATGGCCGCCAGCAACGGCTGCGCGTCGCCGTAAGAAATCGGGAGAACGGGAATCTTGGTAATCTGGGGAGAGTCTTTGATGTCCAGCCGCTTCGCTCCGGGGACCGATCCCCATCCCGGAGTAAGCGGATCGCCGGCAAAGTACGTATCCGTTACTGCGCCGCGTTGCACTGCGTCTTTGTTACGCCACGGACCCTGCGGATAAACTTCGCCCTGAGCGTAGCCGTCATCGGCGGGATCGGAATAGATAATGCAGCCCAGTGCGCCGTGTTCGGCGGCGACTTTGGGCTTGATCCCGCGCCAGGAATTTCCGTAACGCGCAATCACGATTGCGCCCTTGACGGAAACGCCCAGCCGGTCAAGATACTCATAATCGTCGCGCGTGCCGTAGTTAACGTAGACCAGCGGAGCGGTGACGTCGCCATCGAGAGAGTACGCGTTGTACGGAGGAAGCTGCTCCGCCTGCTGGTTGGAAGTGGGATCATTCGCCACCGGAGGTTCCTCAAGCCTGGCCACATATGGCGACGGACCAAGCAGTTCCAGATGCCGTTCTTTCGGAGTAGGGAAAAGGACATCGAAGTCTTCAATATGCGCGTCCCAGCCCCATTCCTTGAACCTGGCCAGCATCCATTCGGCGTTTTGCTTGTCGTAGGGCGAACCGACGTGGTGCGGGCGCGCGCTGAGGACTCGCATATACTCGCGCAAGTTGTCCGCATTGGGAAGCGCGCGGAACTTGGCTTCCCAATCGCGCTCTGCTTGCGTCGAGCCCGGGAAAAAACCTTGAAGAGGCGCGACGGAATTCTGTCCCACAACGCCCTGGTATTGCAGTGATGCGGTCAGGAATGAGAAGGTAAACAGGGAGAGCAACGCGGCGGTCCGACGCTTCATATGTCCTCTATCCTCCGGAACTGGGATTATAAATTGCGGCGTTCACGCAACCGGGTAACGGCGGTAGGGTCACTCTCGGCATACAGAACGGGACGGACGTTATTGTCAGGAAGGGCTGAATGGAGCTGACTACGCTGCTGGGCTTTGCTGCTGGGACCCTGACCACGGTTTCGTTCATCCCCCAGGTGCACAAGGCCTGGCGCACGCGTCGGTGTGACGATCTTTCCTGGGCCATGCTGCTGAGCTTTGCGGCAGGCGTCATGCTCTGGCTCACATATGGACTCTTGTTGCAGGCGCCGCCGATCATTGTGACCAACGCGACAACCCTGGCCCTGATTTTAGTGCTGAGTGTCATGAAGGCGCGCTTCGCAGGAAAATGATCTTGAGGAAATTAACGGGATGAAGTTCACTCTGCTACGCGGACTATTTGCAATCTGCAAGGCGAATTCTGATTCGACCATGCCCGATTGGGCCAGTACTGGCGGGTTTTGCTCCGTAACCCGGACTACGGACGAGCTTACTGTTATCTGCGAAGAAGCGGCCGTTCCCAGCCATGTACAAGCGGAGCGCGGATTCATTTGCATGAAGCTGCAGGGGCCTTTTGATTTTCAGGCCATTGGAATTCTGGAGTCGTTCCTTGGGCCCCTGGCGAACGCGGGTGTCCCCATTTTCGCGATTTCAACGTTTGACACCGACTACATCCTGGTCCGGCAGGAGTTTTGGGGAGAGGCGTTTAATTGCTTGCAGCGCGCTGGACACGAACTGGTTCCATAGAAGCAATACGGGATTTGCACTAAACTGTTGAGTGAGCTGGTCAGAGATCATTCTTCTATTTTCCGCGGCAGTCGTCGGCGGGACAGTAAACTCCGTTGCCGGCGGAGGCGGATTCATCGTGTTTCCCGCTTTGCTGTTCACCGGCATGCCTCCGATCAACGCCAACGCCACGAACACCGTGGCCTTGTGGCCGGGGACGCTGGCATCCACGGGAGCGTACAGAAAGACGATGAGCGCGGCGCTGCTTAAGCGGATGCTGCCATTGTTCATAGTCACCTTTGTCGGAAGCGTGATAGGCGCGTATCTGCTGTTGAAAACGCCGCAACAGACTTTCTTAAAGATGGTCCCGTGGTTGCTTTTGGGCGCAACGGTGTTACTTGCCTTTGGCCGCCGAATCACCGCATGGACCAGCAGGCACCATGCTGAACATGGTCCTTCACTCTGGGCCATGGTTGGAGTAACGGCGCTGCAAGCGTGTATTGCAATCTATCTCGGCTACTTCGGCGGAGGCGCTGGCATTGTGGTGCTGGCCCTGCTGGCCGTTATGGGAATGGACAACATACACGCCATGAACGGTCTCAAGAATTTTCTGGTCTCCTGCGGCAACGGCGTGGCCCTGGTGATATTCATCGCGGCCCACGCGGTGTTCTGGCCGCAGGCGCTGCTCATGATCGGTGGAGCGGTACTGGGCGGCTACGGTGGAGCACACTACGCGCAGAAGCTGAATCCGCGGCTCGTGCGGGCCATTGTGATCGCCATCGGAAGCTGCATGACGGTGTATTTCTTCTGGAAGACGCGGGGAATGTAGCTGTTGTTGACCGTTTGGCCGCTATCACGTTAGAATTACAAGGTTTGCCGGTACTTTCGGTTCCTGCCTGTCAGAGAAAACCGTAGCGTTCAGCAAATCTATAAGTCCACGTAAATCCCTTCTGGCCAAGCGGTTG
>Ga0210407_10002712_pt1 | contig 15015 bp, 9 predicted proteins | sample IncBWC27MmetaG_FD_150860 | JGI IMG/M metagenome (GOLD analysis project Ga0210407, IMG submission 150860) | Forest soil microbial communities from Barre Woods Harvard Forest LTER site, Petersham, Massachusetts, United States - Inc-BW-C-27-M | ecosystem: Environmental > Terrestrial > Soil >...
CCGTAATGGTTAATGGTACATCCAACGTGCCGATCTTTCTGCTACTTCGATCCACCACCCCAAGACGCAGCGTGTAGGTTCCTGGTCTTAGTTCCAGCTCCTGATGCGCGGGGATGTAGGAGCGCAGAACATCCTTGTAAACCTTTGTAGGCACGGAGGAATCAATCCTATCCGAGGAATGGCCTGCGTCTTTGCCGTCCTTATCCCAGGCCACAACCATTAAGTCTAGCGTCAGATGCCTCTCATTTTCTGGAGTGCCGGCGAAAATGACATCGCGTGGATTGATGGCATAGTCGATCCGCACCGTCTTATGGGACGTATCCGGTGGAAGCACTTGGACCTTAAGCAGTACCGCGGTTGAGGTTGGCGCTTCTGGTTGCATTGCTGTTGCGAACAGGTGAGCGACCTCACCTTCGACGGCGTTCGTGTTTAGGGATACAAACGTATCTGCCACTGCATAGTACCCGCGCCGATAGGTGAGTTTCGCTCCAGTTGTCGAGCATTTCAGTTCAATCTTGCGATACTTCCCGTCCCACTTATGGTTCTCAGGAGTATAGGCAATCGTGTAGTAATTCTCGCCTTCCTGCGTACTCGTTTCCAGGGCACCCTTCAGGTCATTTGTTCCGAAAGAAGCCGTGCCACCGGTCTCCCGGGCAACGTCGCTCATTGCCTCGTGGTCATCCCACTGCATCTGACCCATGCGGCGTGCAAAGCGGGTTGACATACTGCCCTCCTCGTCTGGGCCGCCAATAATAGCGCGGGAACTAATATTCATTCCCGTACTTGTATTCGTGACGCCGCGTATGTCGATTGGATAGACTGCGATTTGCGAGGCAGCAAGCAGTGCCGCGGTTTCATGGAGTGGTGGCGTTTGAACCCGAAGGTCTGTGGGATGGTTGCCGGCCCGACTGGGTCCTCTGGGTCCTACAGATTGCTCAGAAAGCTCAAAATCAGGACCGAAACGTAGAGGAACTTCACTGGATAGCCACAGCAGGTTCTTGCGTCCGGGATAGGCAGACACCGCCCGTGCCAAACTTGCGAGTGCGTCGAGCGTGAGACCCAGGCGCTGGATCTGCTGATGGTCATGCACCGCCGCCAAAGCCGTTCCAATCGCAGCTGCCATTGAAGCGCCTGGACTGGCTGAAGCGGCTGGACTGCCGCGGGACGAGGCATTGTTATCAAGATTTGCAGCCGAGATCTCAAGATCTTGGCGGTCTGCCTCCGAGGTCATTAATATCGAATTGTCCGGTCGCAGCATCTTGGCGGCAGCAACTAAAGTCTCGGAATCGCCGGTGAATCCCTGAAGCATTCTGAGCTTGGTCCCGAGGACGAAGAGTGCGACTTTCCGCCCGGGCGGTAGCGCTCTAAGAAATTCGATCATCTGTTTGCGTGCGTATGACTGGTCTATTGCCTGCGTATTCAGCAAATCCAACAGGACGAGAGTGAGGGGGCGGTCTGGATCGGCAACTGTGTAGTTCGTGTACTGATTCGGGGGTAGCTTCATTGGCGCAGCGGGCGCTGCTGGAGTTGCTGACTGCGCGTGCATCGTCATCGCCACGATTTTTTGCGGCTTGCCGTCTTCGAGAATCGTGAAAGCATCCGGCTTTAATCCCGCAATGAACCGTCCGCCATGGTCCCGAACGACGACGTCCACAAGGACTTGCCGAGTTTCTGCCTGGACGACTGGCGTATCGTTATCCGCTGAATTCTGAGCGCTAATGGGCAATGAGGACAGCGCCGCGAAGAACGATGCACATACAACGATCGGATTGAGGTGAAGAATACGCATAAGGTCGCCGCAAGTAGTCTTGTGGGCTAATCTTAACCCAACCTCGGTCAAAATGTTGCTCCGCGCCATGAGCAAGCAATCGTGGATGTGATCTAGGGGTCAGTTGTTGTTAACAGGCAATAGTACTCATCGACCGACTGGCCTCAGGGATTGCTATAAGGATATTTCGCGTCTCGAAAACGGGGATCGCCGGTTCAGTGCATCGACTGTGGGGCCGGCGTCCCATCCGACCATTCGCCAACCCAGACCATGAAAATAGTCACCCTGCCTTCTTCTGCATGGAATTCTCCGATCGCTCCCGCTTTGGGCTGAATGCTGAGTGCTGAATGCTTGAGTGCGAATCCTTCACTTCATTTCAAACGTCCCCTGAATCCCGCTCGCCGAATCCGGCGCCACCCAAACATCGTAGGTCCCGGTAGGAACGATCCAATGGATCGCCGGATCATAAGATCCGATGTTGTTCGCTTTCACGGCGAACTCGACTGTCTTGTGCTCGCCCGGCGCCAGACTTACCCGTTGGAACCCTTTGAGTTCGCGCACCGGACGCGAAGTAGGAGCCACGCGGTCATGCACGTAGAGTTGCACCACCTCGGTAGCGGCACGTTTTCCGGTGTTCTCGATTTTCGCGCTCACGTGAAGCGTGCCGTCTGTCGCGACGGAATGCTCGGTCTTCAGATCGCTGTACTTGAACGTGGTGTAAGTGAGTCCGAAGCCGAAGGGGAACAGCGGCGTTGGGCTTTGATCGAGATATCCGGTATGCCAGCGATCGGGCGCGCTCGGTCTCCCAGTATTTTTGTGGTTGTAATACGTGGGAATTTCGCCGACCGAGCGCGGCCAGCTCAACGGCAAATGTCCGCTGGGCGCTACGTCGCCGAAGAGAACATCGGCAATCGCATTTCCTGACTGTACTCCCAGGAACCACGCCTGAACGATCGCCGGAATGCGATCCGGCGCCCAGCGAATGTCCAGCGGACGCCCGCTCTCGAGCACCAGGACCAGAGGCTTCTTGGTTGACAACATGGCCGCCACCAGCTTGATCTGATCTCCCGGCAAATCGAGCATCGAGCGCGAGCTGGCCTCGCCAGTCATCCCCGCAAGTTCGCCGACAAAAAGAATGATCACATCGGCCTTGGAGGCAGCGTCGACCGCGTCCTGCATGCTCGCGGGTTTGCCGGATTCCGTCCCCACCACTCCAGTCGCCGAACTCGGTGCGGGCGCTGCCACTCCTGCCGCCAGCCCGCTTTCATACGGAGGAATGTCCACGCCCTTGGCATACAGCACGTGCTCTTTGCCGAGCATGGCGACGATCCCCTCCAGCGGCGTCACTGCGTCTTTGGCTTGCCCATTTCCTGCCCACGCCCCCAACTGCGATGCTTTATCGTCGGCGAGCGGCCCAATCACTGCAACCGTCTGGGTCTTGCTCAACGGAAGAACATCGCCGCGGTTCTGCAACAGCACCAGCGACTCCTGCGCCAGCTTGCGAGCTACCTGCAAGCTTTCCGGAGTCAGTATGTCCGTCTTCTCGCGATTCGCATTGGCGTAAGGATGATCGAAGAGTCCAGCCTTGAACTTGATGCGCAAAACGCGGCGGACCGCTTCGTCGAGCACGCTCTCCGGCACTTTGCCAGACTTCACCAAACGCGGAAGCTCGTGGAGATAAGCCCCATCGACCATGTTCATGTCGACGCCCGCGGTCAGCGATTCAGTTGCGGCCTGCGCATCATCGGCAGCGATGCCGTGGGCGATCAGCTCATGAGTCGCGCCCCAGTCGCTGACCACAAAGCCGTTGAATTTCCATTCGTCGCGAAGAATGTCGGTAAGCGTGTGATGGTTCGCCGACGCCGGTACTCCGTTCAAATCCTGAAACGCAGACATCAGCGAGCCTGCGCCCGCATCCACGGCTGCGTGAAACGGCGGCAGATAAACTTCGCGCAGCAACTGCTCTGAAATATCCACGGTGTTGTAGTCGCGTCCACCTTCGGTCGCGCCGTAAGCCACGTAATGCTTCACGCACGCCACCACGCTATCGGGATCAGCCATGCTCTTGCCCTGGAACCCTCGCACCTTGGCGGCGGCAATCATCGAGCCAAGATATGGATCCTCCCCCGCGCCTTCTACAATCCGCCCCCAGCGCGGATCGCGTGCGATGTCGACCATGGGCGCGAAAACCCATTTCACACCAGAAGCAGTGGATTCCTTGGCCGCAACCCGCTCGGCCTGTTCAATCAATTCCGGATCGAAACTGCCCGCGCTCGCCAGTGGCACTGGAAAAATCGTGCGGTATCCGTGAATTACGTCATAGCCAAAAATCAACGGAATCTTCAGCCGCGACTGCTCGACCGCGACCCGCTGCGCCGCATTGGTCTGCTCCACCCCCAAAACTCCCAATAGCGATCCAACCTTGCCCTGCTTGATCAAATCCAAGGTTTCCGCAGGATTTCCAGAAAACTGGGTAAGCTGCCCGGCCTTCTCCTCGAGCGTCATCTTTTGCAGCAGCGCGTTGACGCGAGTCTCAATTTCCTGGTCGGAAAGCTGCTGTGATCGAGCAGCGATAGAAGAAGCGAACAGCAGAATGAAAACCAGAATCAGGCGAGATCGGGACATGAGGTCCTCCGAGAAGGGTGGTTTGCGGGAGTCAGTATAGCAGAGGAGCTAGGAGAAAATCGTTTTTGTAGAAAACTGCCGCGACGACCTTCACGGCCGATGCGAACCACCTCCCGCCGGCTGCCGATGGTCGCGATAAAGCCCCGCGATCGTGTAAGTGAATCCCGCGGTGAACGTGGCGTCGGGAATATCGCCGGTGATACGCGCCACCATTCCGCAGTCGAAAACCAGGCGCGGCCGGACCGTATAAATGACCGAAGCCAACACCTGGGCGTTGGCACGGGTGGAAGCATTCGGCGAAGTCACCCCGGAAAGCTCCGCAGTCACACCCCACTTGCCGCGCAGCGGGTGCGACCAGGCCAGCGCGTTCACAACGTCGCGATCGAAGCCGCCTTGCGGCCTGCCTAGAAGATTCAGCACCGTGTTGAAATCAAAATGATGTTTGCCCAGGTCTTTGCTGACCAGGAAAGTGAGCACGTGATCCACCTCGCCGGAGCCGAGCACATCACCCGCCGTCGGCAACTTCGCCATGTACATGAAAGCCAGCGAAGGACGATGCCCGGAATCCTGCGTGAATCGGTATTTGAAACCGATGCCGGTGTCGCCAACACCATCAGCTCCGGAATTCGCAGTGAATAGGAACGGATTGTTGGTCACCCTCAGTTCGAAATTCTTGCTGACCCCGAATTTCAACAGTCCGTTGATGTCCCGCTCCGACCTGCTCGCGTCCACGCCCCATTCCGTTTCGAGTACTCCCGGCTGCACCGGCTGTGCGGGAGTGGAAACCGTGGGGCGGTTGGGGACAGCGGTCAGCCCATCCTGGGCCTGAAGAAAACTACAGGGCGAAAACAGAAGGACGAAAATGAAGAAACGTATGGCGTACTCGCTCACAGTTTGGACTGTATTGTACGGGACTGGGCCACCCCCGGCGCCTCTTTCAACAATCCGCGAGTCAGCTTGCACGAACAAACGTTTCTGATTTAGCCTCGTCTAACAGAATCATCTGCAGGAGTTCCCATGTCCGCCATTCACCTGCTGATCAATAACACTCCTCGCACCATTGACGTCGCCCCCGACACTCCGTTGCTCTGGGTGCTGCGCGACAAACTCAATCTGACAGGCACAAAGTATGGATGTGGCATGGGACTGTGCGGCGCCTGCACTGTGCATCTGGACGGCGAGGCGGTGCGAGCCTGCCTGACTCCGGTTTCTTCCGTCGGGGAGAAGAAAATCACCACCATCGAAGGTCTTTCGGCCGACAGCCATCACCCAGTTCAACTGGCGTGGATTGCCGAACAGGTTCCGCAGTGCGGATATTGCCAGTCGGGCCAAATCATGTCCGCGGCCGCGCTGCTGGCGAAGACCCCGCATCCCACCGACCATCAGATTGATACTGCGATGGGCGGAAACCTTTGCCGTTGCGGAGTCTATCAACGCATACGCCGCGCCATTCACCGTGCGGCGAAACACACTACAGCCGGTCGTTCCTCCGCCGATCGGTCCTCGGCAGATCTTTCTTCCGCCGATCGGGCCGGGAAAGGAGCATGACCGTGCCCGTCAGCCGCCGCGCTTTTCTCGCCGCAGGGACCGTCGCCGGAGCCGGACTGATAATCGGAGTGCGCCTTCCCGGATCATTGCTTTTGGCGGAAGAAGCAAGGAAATCTCTCCCCAGCCCGTTTGACGCCTGGGTCCACGTGAAACCCACAGGAGAAATCGCGCTGATCGTGGCGAAATCGGAAATGGGTCAGGGCATTCGCACTGGTCTCGCCATGATCCTTGCCGAGGAAGCAGAAGTCGATTTCAATGCCGTAACCGTAGAACAGGCTGAAACCCGTCCGGACATTTATACCCATCTCGGCACTGGCGGCAGTGGCAGCACCATGGAAAACTACACCCCGCTGCGCCGTGCCGGAGCGACCGTGCGAATGCTGATGATCAGCGCAGCGGCCGCGAAGTGGAATGTTCCGCCGGCCCAGTGCGTTGCGAAAAAAGGCGTCGTGGTCCACCGAAGTTCGTCCCGCCGGGCGACCTACGGAACTCTCATCGAAGCCGCCGCGAAGCTGCCGCTCCCCGATCCCAAGACTGTGCCGCTCAAGGACCAGACGAAATTCGACCTAATCGGGCATCCTGCGCCCCGCGTTGACATCCCGGCAAAAGTAAACGGCAGCGCGCAGTTCGGATTGGACGTGCGCCTCCCGGATATGCTTTTCGCTGTGGTCGCCCGCTGCCCTACTTTTGGCGGCAAGCCCGCCCACTTCGATGCCGCGTCCACTAAGGCAATTCCAGGAGTGCTTGACGTTTTCGAAATTCCATCGCTCGGCACAGACATGTTCACCGCCGGCGGTGTGGTCGTAGTAGCGGACTCAACCTGGACCGCGGTCAAGGCCCGTCGCGCGCTAAAAATCACATGGGACAACGGCCCCAACGTTTCAGAATCAAGTGATGCGCTCAGCCAAGCCCTGCGCGCAGCGGCCGCAAAACCCGGCAAGCGCGTACGCAATGACGGCGACGTCGAGGCCTCTCTGGCCAAGTCTTCGAAGCAGATCGATGCCGTTTACGAGCTTCCGTTTCAGGCGCACGCAACCATGGAGCCGATGAATATCACCATCCACGCGCGCGGCAACGACTGCGAAGTGTGGGCGCCCACGCAGTCGCCCGACTGGGTGCAGAGAACCGTGGCCCATGTGCTGGGAATGCCTCCGGAAAAGGTAATTGTGCACACAACTTTGATGGGCGGTGGATTCGGCCGTCGCTACATGGCGGACTATCCCGCCGAGGTTGCACAGATCGCCAAGATTGTGCAGAAGCCGGTGCAACTGGTGTGGACACGCGAAGACGACATGACCCACGACTTCTACCGTCCCGCCTCGTGCCATCGCATGAGCGGAGCGCTGAATGCTGAGGGGCGTCCGTCGGCCTGGTCTCACACCATTGCTTCTACTTCAATCGACGCGTTCTGGCATCCGGAGAACGGCAAGCCCTACGGGTCCGAAGTCGGCGGCGCGCTGCAAATGCCTTACGCGATTTCCAATGTGCGGCTCGAATATAACCTGGCCGCGAGTTCTGTGCCCCGTGCGTGGTGGCGTTCGGTGGAGAATTCTTTTAACGGGTTCGCCGTCGAGAGTTTCATCGATGAACTCGCGGCAGCGGCAAAACAAGATCCGTTCCAGTTCCGCAAAGCTCTACTGGTTAATCAGAAGAGCGGCAAACCTGCGGGGGATGATGACGTTGACCCCGACCGGCTGCGTGCGGTGCTTGAGTTGGCCGCGTTGAAGTCAGGCTGGGGCAAACCTCTGCCCAAAGGCAAGGGCCGCGGCATCGCGACTTTCTCCTCGTTCGGAAGTTATTTTGCAGAAGTCGCTGAGGTTTCTGTCGCAGATGACAAGACTCTCAAAATTGATCGCGTCGTGGCGGTGGTGGATTGCGGACCGGTGGTCAATCCCGAATCTGTGCGTTCGCAGACCGAAGGCGCGATCATCTACGGTTTGAGCGCCGCGCTGAAAAATGAAATCACGATTAAGAACGGGGCTGTCGAGCAGAGCAACTTCGACGGTTATGATCCGATCAGGATCAACGAAGCCCCGCCCATCGAAGTTTATCTTGCGCCCAGCGGTGACGACCCGGGTGGCATGGGCGAGCCAGCCTTGCCGCCAATCGCGCCAGCCGTAGCCAATGCGATTTTCGCCGCCACCGGTCAACGTTTGCGCAAGCTGCCGCTGCAATTTAATTCCACCGGTTGAATGGCTGGACTCCAGCCTTCACATCGCCCGTCGTCCGCTCACTAGGTTAAAGATTAAAACCACCAACCCGATCACTAGCAACAAGTGGATCAGGCCTCCCCCAACATGCAGACTGAACCCTAGGAGCCACAAAATCATGAGAATCACGAAGATCGTCCAAAGCATTTGAACCCCTCCGCACCCATTGACGAGTGCTTGAATTGCAAAACCTACCCGGGAGCGGGCCACAGCCTTCTGTCGCCGAGGCTCCATCGGTCAGGAACATCCGCGGTATGGCAGGGCGGCCCTTTAGTCACAACCACATTGGCCCACATGCTCTCTTAATTGCTGTGCAGAATTGCTCACCCTGGAAGATGTGGCCTCGCGCGCAGAAGTGATGGGCGCGCAACACTTGGAGGCACAACGAAAGGCGCGAGTTGTCTCAGAACCCACGGATGAGTGTTGCTTTTTCAGTTCGAAAAATATGTTCAGGCGTCGCGAATCCAGCGCAATCAAGTGCCCGCTTCAAGATTGAGCGTCTGGCAAACCCAGTTCACAAAAGAATGGCTCCTCAGGTAGGACTCGAACCTACAACCCCCCGGTTAACAGCCGGGTGCTCTGCCATTGAGCTACTGAGGAGTGTGGCGTGCAGGTGACTGCCATCCATCATAACATCGGTTTTGCGGGGTGAAAACCCGGTGTTAGGTTACCAAACCAAGCCCAAAAACTCGCGGCCCTGCGGCCAGAGTTACTTGATCCAGCCGCCCCCAACTACCACGTCGCCATCGTAGAACACCGCCGCCTGGCCGGGTGTGATGGCGCGCTGCGGCTGCTCGAAAGTAGTGAGAATTTCGTCGGTGCCGGATCTCTCGATCGTTGCCGCGGCCGGCTCGTGGCGGTGCCGGATCTTCACCGTTACCGGCATGGGGGCGCGCAGGTCGTCGACGGAAATCAAGTTGGTGCGGTGGACTCGCAGAGTCTTTGAATAAAGACCCTCTCCGTTCCCGACCACCACCTCGCGCGTGTCGCCTTTGATCTGGAGCACGTAGAGCGGCGAACCCGTGGCCACTCCCAGGCCCTTGCGCTGTCCGACGGTGAAGTTGTGAATGCCGCCGTGTTCGCCGATCACGCGGCCATCGGTGGTAACCAACTCCCCGGCGGTGTCGGGAAGCGACTCGCCCTGCTCGGCGAGATACGCATCGATAAAATTCTTGTAGTCGCCGCCGGGGACGAAGCAAATCTCCTGCGAATCGGGCTTCTCCGCCGAAGCCAGGCCGTGCTTGCGCGCCAAGTCGCGGACTTCCGGCTTGGTCATATTTCCCAGCGGAAATAGCGTGCGGTTGAGCTGCTCCTGCGTGAGTCCGAAAAGAAAATACGTCTGGTCTTTAGAATTGTCAGCGGGACGCTTGAGCAGCCAGCGGCCTCGCGTCTCGTCGAATTCGACGCGCGCATAGTGGCCGGTTGCGACAGCCTCTGCGCCGATTTGCTGCGCGACCGTCAGCAACTGATCGAACTTCAGGTGATTGTTGCAGAGGCTGCACGGAATCGGGGTGCGTCCGGACAAATACTCCTGCACAAACGGACGAATCACGTCGCGCTCGAACCGGTCTTCGTGATTGACAACATAATAAGGAATGCCAATGGTCTCGGCGACACGGCGCGCGTCGTATACGTCGTCGATCGAACAGCAGCGGCCCTTGACCGACTCCGGCATGCCCTCGTGTCCGGCCAGGCGGCGCTGGTTCCACAACTGCATAGTCAATCCGACGACGTTGTGGCCGTCGGCCCGCAGCATGGCCGCAACGGTCGAGGAGTCAACTCCTCCCGACATGGCAACGGCGATGGTGCGATTCGACATGGGGTTTCAGCTACTAGCTGCTAATGGCTTCTTTATTGTACAGAGGCGACAGCTCGCGCAGCCTCGCCACCTGCGCTGGCACCAGCTCGATCGCGAACTCCACGTCTTCAGCGGTGTTCTGTTTACCAAGGCTGAAACGAATGCTGGCGCGGGCGCGATCGGGGCGGAGGCCCATCGCGGTGAGCACGTGTGAAGGCTCGATCGCGCCAGAAGAGCAAGCGGCTCCGGTTGAAACTGCGAGACCTTTTAAGTCGAGAGCAATAATCAGCGCCTCGCCTTCGATGTAGTCGAAGTAAATGTTGGAGGTGTTCGGGACGCGCGGCGCGCCTTCGCCGTTCACACCTGCGGATTCGACATCTTGCAAAATCGCGCCTTCCAGGCGATCGCGCAGAGCTGCCATTTGAATGGTCTCTCCGCTCTCGAATCCCTTCATCGCAATTTCCGCGGCCTTGCCCAAGCCCACAATTCCCGGAACATTTTCCGTTCCCGCGCGCCGTGAGCGCTCGTGGCTTCCACCGTAGAGCATGGGCTCGAGAGTCGTCCCTTTGCGGACGTAAAGCGCGCCGACGCCCTGAGGGGCATGTATCTTGTGACCCGAGATGGAGAGTAAATCGCATCCAATCTCTTTCACCCGGATAGGAACCTTCGCGGCGGCTTGCACGGCGTCGGTATGAAAATAAACTTCGGCCTCGGTGCAAATCTTTCCAATCTCTTCCACCGGCTGAATCACGCCTGTCTCGTTGTTGGCGAACATGATGGTCACCAGCTTAGTATTCGGACGCAACGCGCGGCAAAGATCGTCAGGATCAACCAACCCGCGACCATCCACCGGCAGTGAAGTAACTTCAATTCCCTTCTCCGCAAGATGCTTGCAGGAGTTGAGCACCGCATGATGCTCAATTGTGGAAGTGATAACGTGATCGCCGGATCCCACCAATCCAAAAATCGCCAGATTGTCGGCCTCGGTGCCGCCGCCGGTGAAGACAACTTCAGCCGGGCGGCAACCCAGCAGCTCCGCGACCGACTCGCGGGCGCGCTCGACCGCGGCCCGCGTCTCCTGTCCATGATGGTGGATGGAAGACGCGTTCCCGAAATGCTCGCCGAAATACGGCCGCATCGCCTCAAAAACCTCAGGCAATACCGGCGTACTGGCGTTGTTGTCGAGATAAACCCGGCGCATATTGATATTCTACGCCGCGCCCAGCGAGACAAGCGTCCGAGCACTCCCCGCAGGTTTTTTGCTACCCTAAGCCTTGCTCCCGCGCCACTAACTCCGAGGTGACCAATGTCAGGAGGATTCCGCTTGCTTTTGATTTCTTGCCTGGTGAGCTTTGCCGCAGCAGCAGTGATCGCCGATGACGCTGCCGTGAAATCCTCGGCCAAACCTCCTCTGGCGCAGCAGAAGCCGGTGGTGGATGAAGTCCAAGGCCACAAAATCACCGATCCCTACCGCTGGCTTGAAAATGCCGCCAGCCCTGAGACTCAGCAGTGGGTCAGCGATGAAATGGCCTACACCCGCGGCGTGCTCGATCCCTTGCCGGGACGTGACCAGCTTCACAACCGGCTGACCGATCTGATGTCAATCGGCACGATTTCGGCGCCGCAAATCGGCGGCAAATATTACTTCTACACCAAACGCGAGGGCTCACAGAATCAGCCGGTCCTTTTTGTACGTGAAGGAGTTCACGGCGAAGACCGTGCGCTGGTTGATGTGAACCAACTTGCGGCAGACGGGACGGTCGCACTCGATTGGTGGGTTCCGTCGGACGACGGAAAGTATTTGGCCTACGGCACTTCTCCCAGCGGCTCGGAGATGAGCACGCTGCATGTCATCGAGACCGCGACCGGCAAACTGCTGCCCGACTCAATCGAACGCACCAGGGCAGTCAGCATCGCCTGGATGCTCGACGACTCGGGCTTCTACTACACGCGCTATCCGAAGAAGGGTGATGTTGCTGAAGGGCAGGAGGTTTACTATCGCCACGTTTTCTATCATGCGCTGGGATCTGATCCCGCCAAGGACCAGTTGATCTTCGGCAAGGACCTCGGCCCTGAAGACTGGCCGGAGGTGGATCTTTCCAACGACGGGCACTGGTTGCTCATCACGGTAGCGCAGGGCTGGACCAAGACCGACCTTTATGTGCAAGACCTGCGGCCGGGAGTGGAGAACAAACCTCCCGTGCGCATCACCGAGGGGAAGAATTTTCTCTACAGCGGAGAGATTTTTGACGGCAAGATTTATATCACCACCAATGAAGACGCGCCACGCTACCGCATGTTTGCGGTTGACGCCGCGATACCTTCGCGCGCCAATTGGAAGGAAATCATTCCCCAGAATGACGCCGTGCTGCAGGGAGCCGCAATCGTCAATGGCTTGTTGCTGGCGCAATACGAGAAAAACGCCACTTCACAGCTCACCCTGCTGGATCCAGACGGCAAGCCGCTCGGCGACGTGAAGCTTCCAGCGATCGGGAGTGTTTTCGGGCTGGGCGGCAAATGGGACCGCAAGGAGGTTTTCTTCGCGTTCCATTCTTTCACGGTGCCAGATTCTATTTATCAAGTTGATTTGGCCACACGCGGCACTTCGCTTTGGAGCAAAGTTGACGCGCCGGGGATTGAACCTGATAAATACGAGGTTAAACAGGTTTGGTTTGATTCCAAAGACGGCACTCACGTGCCGATGTTCGTGTTTCACAAGAAAGGCTTGGTACTAAACGGCAAGAATCCAACTTTGCTCACCGGGTACGGCGGATTTAATGTCAGCCTGACTCCGAACTTTGTGGGCGACCGTTATCTGTGGCTGGAGCACGGCGGCGTGTTCGCCGTCGCCAATCTGCGCGGTGGAGCGGAATTTGGCGAGGACTGGCACCGCGCCGGCATGCTCGACAAAAAGCAGAACGTCTTTGACGATTTCGCCGCCGCGGCGGAGTTTCTGATTTCGCAGAAGTACACGGACAAAGATCATCTGGCGATTCGCGGAGGCTCCAACGGAGGCCTCCTGATGGGCGCTGCTCTGACCCAGCATCCCGACCTGTATCGCGCGGTCATATGCCAGGTGCCGTTGCTCGACATGTTGCGCTATCAGAATTTTCAGATCGCCAAGCTCTGGGTACCGGAATATGGGTCGTCGGAGGATCCCAAGCAGTTCGACTGGCTCTACGCGTACTCGCCATATCATCACGTGAAGCAGGGCGCGGAATATCCGGCAATTCTTTTCATGACTGCGGACACCGACACCCGCGTGGACCCCATGCACGCCAAGAAAATGGCGGCGCTGATGCAGGCCGAGGCCGCCAACGGCCAGAGCCGTGAGCGCCCGATCCTGCTGCGCATTGATTCCAAAGCTGGGCATGGCGCGGGAAAGCCGATTGCCAAACAAGTCGAGGATATGACAGATATTTATTCGTTTTTGTTCTGGCAGTTGGAGATGGAGTAATGCGATTGAATCATTGAATCATCGGACCATTGAATCATTGGAAAGCCTGTTGTGCGTATATCTTCAATGATTCAATCCACCGATGATTCAATCACTTTTCTCATGCCCGAACTCCCCGAAGTTGAAACCATCGCGCGCGGCCTCGCCAAACGGATCTCCGGCGACGTGATCGAGTCCGTCTGGCTGGGATCAAAGCCGGAACCGCTTAAATCGCCAGCATCGGAAATCGCCGCGACGTTGCAAGCCAAACGCATTGCCGCCGTCCGCCGCGTGGGAAAGCATATTGTGTTCGATCTCGAATCGCCTCGCGGAGCAACGACGCCGTCGGCGCAATGGATTGTCCATCTCGGCATGACCGGAAGCTTACTGGTTTGCGCCCCCGAATTGGCATTGGAAAAACATACTCACGCGGTGCTGCAACTCGCCTCTGGCCGCGAACTTCGCTTCGTCGATCCCCGCCGCTTCGGACGGCTCAGCGTCATCGAGAAATTCGAAGCGCCGGGTGCCGAACCGTTGCAGATTGGGTTCGAAGATTTCGCGGCGCTGTTTCACAACCGCAAGACTCCCATCAAGAGCGCGCTGCTGAATCAAAACCTGTTGAGTGGAGTGGGGAATATTTACGCCGATGAAGCCTTGTTCCGCGCCCGTGTCCGGCCTCGCCGCCGGGCCTCGTCGCTGACTCGTGACGAACTCCGTCGCTTGCATCAGGCATTGAAAAGAGTTTTCACGGAGGCGATCAAACTGGGCGGGTCTAGCGTTTCCGACTACGTGGATGCCGACGGCGAAGAAGGCTTCTTCCAACTGAAGCACCGGGTTTACGGGCGCGAAAACAAGCCGTGCCGGGTGTGCAAGACGCCGATCAAGCGGATTGTGATTGCCGGGCGGAGCAGCCACTATTGTCCGCGTTGCCAGAAATAACAGCCGCAGTTCACGAGGCCTTCCCAGTTCCCTGGTCCACCACATAAACGCGACCCGGCGCGGCGGCCTGGACTCCATTCTTCTCGAACATTTCCTTGATACGGCGGCGCAGTTCGCGGCTTACGCCAAAATGTTTATTGGGACGGGTCTTGACCAGCATCAGATATTCAGCTTCGCCGTTGCCGACGCGTTCAATTCCCGGCACGTCAATGGTACCCACAATGTCGCCGGCGAAAGCCGGGTCTTGCCGCACGGCTTCTCCCACTTCCTGCAAAAGCTTGATCACCTTTTCGCTGGGCTCGCTGTACGCCACGGTCACGCGCAGCGCCAGTTGCGACCAGTCGCGCGTGGTGTTGGAAACAATCTGGATCGCGCTGTTAGGCACAAAGTGCACCGTGCCATCATCGTCGCGCAGAGTGGTGAGGCGAAGATTCATGGCCTCGACCGTCCCCTTCACTCCCGCAACGCGGACTATGTCCCCGATGTCATATTGATTTTCCAGCAGGATGAAAAAACCGTTGATGAAATCATGCACCAGAGTTTGGGCACCGAAACCGATTGCCAATCCGGCGATGCCGGCGCTCGCCAGCATGGGGCCTAGGTTTAGTCCGAGGAAATAAAGCACTTCGAGAGTGGCGATGGAAACGATGACGAAGACGAGAATGCTGGTTACCGCGCTCGCTACAGTGCG
>Ga0210407_10002713_pt1 | contig 15001 bp, 13 predicted proteins | sample IncBWC27MmetaG_FD_150860 | JGI IMG/M metagenome (GOLD analysis project Ga0210407, IMG submission 150860) | Forest soil microbial communities from Barre Woods Harvard Forest LTER site, Petersham, Massachusetts, United States - Inc-BW-C-27-M | ecosystem: Environmental > Terrestrial > Soil >...
CGGCTCACTCGCCTCGCCCGCCGGGAGGTTAACATTTTTCGTCTCGAGCGCGAGTTGGCCTCCCTGGGGCATGGCATCGCGTGCGTTTATCGCAAGATTCAAGATAACTTGTTCGAGTTGCCCGGCGTCCGCGTTCACGGTGCCCAGGTCCGGCGCCAGCTTTGTCGTAATCGCGATGTTCTCGCCGATCAGACGATGCAGCATTTTTTCCATTCCGGAGACCAAGCCGTTCAGATTGAGAGGTTCGGGCTGGGTAGTTTGCTTCCGACTGAACGCCAGCAGTTGGCGCGTCAACGACGCGGCACGCTCACCCGCCTTTTGCATCTGTTCCACGTGGCTGCGGAGCTTCGGTTCTTTGCCGAGCGCGTCGATGAGCACCTGGCTGTAGCCACTTATGACCATCAGAATGTTGTTGAAGTCGTGCGCAACTCCTCCCGCGAGCGTCCCGATGGCCTCCATTTTCTGTGATTGGCGCAAGCGTTCCTCCATGGCGCGGTGTTCCGTAACGTCACGGCTCATGGTGATCACGCCGATGGTTTTTCCGCTGGAATCGCGAATAGGGCTCTTTGTTGTCAGGAAAACGCGGGTTTCCCCGTCGGCGGTAGGGTATTCAAAGGCCTTTGTCTGCCCGGTCGAGATGACGAGACGATCGTGCTCCAACAGCAACTGGGCGGCAGCCCGGTCCAGAAAGTGTCCAACTGTTTTTCCAATTATGTGCTCAGGCGGGGTTTGGTAAATATCAGCGAGCGACTGATTGACATATAGATACCGGCCTTCGAGATCCTTCACGCTGATGGCGTCACCCGAGCCCTCGAACATCGAGCGCAGCAGCGCATTTTTCTCCTCCAGCTCTTGGGCGTATTTGCGCTGTTGGCGTTCGCTCAACAGGACGCTGACGCTTGAACAACCGAAGGAGGCCAGCACCGCGGCGACTGCAAGGCCGAGCTGTTCTTCGGCAATATGGGCTGCCATCAGCAGGACCACCAGCGGAAAGACGAGCGGAACCACCTTCAAGAGAACTCCGGTCCTTGGCGAGCCAGTTTTTTGAGACTCCGGCGCGGACTTCAGGTCCTCGAGAGACAGTCGCGGCGAGGTAGCTATGAGAACGGTTCCCAATGCGAAAGGGAGACTCCAGCATAGATCCCACAGCGTCCCGGTGCGCAATCCTGCGAAGCCCTGAAGGAACAAGAACGTGAAGTCGCCGACGCCGTAGGCCAGGAAGAAGAACGCCATCCTGCCATACAGCGAGCGCTCTGCCTTGCATTTCGCGCCGAAGGCTCGAAATGCAAACGAAGTAACAAGCAAAGCGTCGCGCGTCGGCTCGACGATCAAGCTCAACTCCGCGAGAGACACGGTTCTGCTTCGCCAATGGGCCGGGACTTCAAATGTGAATAGGTAAGCTGATGCTAATAGTATCCCCAGTTGAGTAAGGTCCAGCCACTGCTGCCAGTCACTCTTCTCGGGATCTTTGTTTGGATCCAAGAAAAGCGTGAGGAAAGCCGGCGCCATCCAGAGAAAAAACAGGATGTCGCTCGGCCACGCCGTGTTGGTAGGCCTGTTCAGGATACTGTCATAGAAAGTCGCCAGCGCCTGGGCTATGCCCCAGATAAAAAAAGCGGCTGTTTGCAGCCGCCAAAATCGCCTGACGAATCCTTCGGAACGCGCAGCAGCCTGCGAGGCGGCTGCGCACGCGAGAAACGCACCCGCCAGCTGGATCAGGTTCGAAAGCAGGGACAAGACGTAGGGGCGCGGGGCAGCAAGCAGCAGGGCGACGTGAAGAACAAGAAGCGCCAGCGCCGAAGCGACAAGAATCCGCTGCCCCCCCGCAGGAGCACTCGTGCTCTCCACGTCCCAAGCCTTTCCACGAAGCTTTAACAGCTGAATAGTTCCATTTTCCGCCACTAGCGGCGAATTGCAAGATTCGTGACACGGGGTATGTCTATTTCTGTAACTGCTCCTGCGGAAGCAGACAGCTGAATCTTCAGGAGGATTTCTTCTTTTTGCGATTTGGGACCAGGCGGACCGCTTGGGCATCCCCTTCCGGGCCCAGCAGGAGTAGAATGTCGCCAAAGGTGCTGTCATGAAGGCACAATCGGCCAAAGAAAATCCCAGCGCGAGAACCAAGCCGCTTTGCGAAGGCGTGTCGCATTTGGATGAACCCTGCAATTCCTCCGCGACCCTGTTCTGCAAACAGTGCGAGCGCTGGTTCTGCGCTTCTCATGCGCACGACGAGTTTTGGCGCTCGTGCGCTCTCGAGCCGGGCGACGAAGGCGGTGAAGGCTAATCGCTTTCCTCGCATCGGTTTGGTGGGTCTCTTCGCGAGTCGAGGTGTGTCCTTGGTACCGGACGGGTCGCTCGCATGCGCATGACTCATAAGACCCTGGGCCTGTCCACCCCGTCACGATTCGCGCAAGCGCTAGCAGGCCCGCTCTTCTTCGTCGTGCTGCTCTGCGCGCTCTTCCCTCCACCGGCGAAAGGAGGCTCCGTGTCATTTCAAATTGTTTGCACTGCATTTTCGGCCGGAGGCACGATCCCCCAAAAATTTACCTGTGATGGCCCCGACGATTCGCCGCAACTGACCTGGACGGATCCGCCGGCCAAGACACAAAGCTTTGTGATCATCTTGGACGATCCCGACGCGCCGGTCGGCACCTGGGTGCATTGGGTGATCTATGACCTGCCGGCGAACGCGCGCGGGCTCGCGGAAGGCGTGGCCAAGCAGGAGCAACTCTCGAGCGGCGCCCGGCAAGGCCGGAACGATTTTGGCAAAATCGGCTACGGCGGTCCTTGTCCGCCGGCCGGTAAACCCCACCGGTACTTCTTCAAGGTCTACGCGCTTGACACGAAACTCGACTTGAAATCCGGCGCAAGGAAATCCGATCTCGAGCGCGCCATGCAGGGCCACATCCTCGTGCAGGCGGAACTAATGGGCCGCTACGGCCGCTGAGAATTTTGGCAGCGCCTTAAACAGGCCGTTTAGCCACCGCCATAAGGTGACCGCTGGCCCCTACTATCGAAGGCTCTTGTTCGATCAACGATAGAAACTCCAGCAGTTTTTCCCGCTGCGGGACGTCGCTCCAGGCATCACCGAATCGCTTCGCGCTCCACGCTGGGCCTTCCACTCCAAGGATTCGCGCATCGCAAAAACCTGCGCTCTGAACTTCGCCCGCCAACTCCTCCGGGCGGTGAAAATAGGCCGTCGTGAAATACATCGGGTGGTTCACCGGATTGCGGTGCTGTCCGGAGGCCAGGTCAGCTGCAACGATCTTCCTAAACTCGGCGTCCCCGAAAAACCCCTCTCTGAGCCCGTCGATCAAGGACGCGAAACGCGAAATCGCGGCGGCAAAGAGAACTCCCGAGGGTTTGAGGATGCGGAATGCTTCGCGAAGCGCCCTCATGCGATCCGCATGCTCCGTGAGATGGTAGAGCGGCCCGAGCAGCAGAACGGCGTCGGCGCTAGCCGAAGGTATGTCCAGCTTGCGGGCGTCCCCCAGCGTTATGGACGCTAACCCGATGCCGGAGGCAGCGGCATGAGCTCGCGCTTGCTCCAAATGGAGTTCCACGGGATCGATCAGGTGAACTTTGTAGCCCTGCTGCGCCAGTGGAAAGGAATAAACACCAGCACCCCCGCCAATGTCATAGACAACGGCCGGCGGCGGCGGCAGTTCGCGAGCGACTATCGCTTGCGTGCGAAGCCGCTCGAGCTCACCCTGTCCTTCGGACAGTCGCTGCTGCTCCCATCCTTGCGAATAATACCCTTCGATTTTTCCAGCGAGCGGGTCCATCCTCTTCTCCTTGCACAATCGCCACCGGCGCTATCTCGAAATGTACTTCACAACACCACGAAACTCGGGCTTCGCATTACTTTTCACTCCAAAGGTCAGCGCACTATACGAGAGTACTTTACAGAAATAACCAGCTACTTCGGCGAAGGAATGATATCCGGCGAGACGCCGAAAGACTGCAAAAGTCCAGCAGGGAGTCTCCCTATGCCCTGGCGGAGTTGATGAGCGAACCAAGCCCATTTCGAAAGCTCGTTTAACCTTCCCGCGTTTTCAAGCTCTGTCAGGTTCCGAGCAATCAGCGGGACGATGTGATCCAGCCACTCCTTTGTGTTCTTACGGAAGTTCTCCCCCGGGGGCGACGCAGAGAGCAAAAGCATCTTGAAATAATCAAAATGGTATAGGCCGTCACTGTCCTTGACGACAAACGGTTGATTGTCAATCCACTTCGGCCGAGATGTGATTCGAGAGGATACAACAACCCTAGGATAGACGGACGTGCGAGATTCAATTTGAAATGCTTCGACCAAAGCCTCGCCAAACACCACCCCGCTCGCGTGGTATAGGTTACCAATAGTAGCGCCACCGCGAATTAGGAATCCAATGCGCAAAGCCGCGGCTGCGAGCCTACTCAATAGTGAACTGAATTGGTTTAAAATAATGAACGCTCCGATGTGTTCATCAAATTCGGCATCTTTGTAGATCGGTTCTAGGGGAAAGCTAATGACGATGTGGTCAGAGAAGGTGCTTATCGCAGGCTTAATCGTGGTTGTCTTGTTGGTTTCGATAACGGCAGATTGCACACCGAAATCACCACGAAGTGCAGAGAGCGCCAAGAGAAGACCCAGAATCTCTCGTCTCGTCGTATCATCGGTTCGCGAACTGACTTCGCTGAAGCCAAGAAAATCGACAAACACAGTAAATTGTTCTTCGTATTTAGGATCCATATCTTACAAGACTATCGTGTGAGCTGGAGCTGTGCCACCTTCGCGTGAGGGAGCAAGGAAAACACAAACATGAAGGATTACTTGAGCCTCTGGGCTGAAGGCTTGGCGAATCAACAATCTCGACGGTTGGCTGCACCGATAACTGTTCTGGGCGAATGGATAAAGCAGCTCGGTGCGAGAGGTGAATTTGCAAAAGTCGAGTTGACGGTCCACCCTTCGGAGTCATTCGAGGTTATAGATCGTGTTGCCGAAAGGAGTGAGCTTGAGAAATTAGGGGTGGAATGGCCAGACTGTGCCGTTTTTGGATTGCTCGATGTGTTGATGGTTACGAAATCGGGTCCGTTGTACAAGGTTTGTGTCGTTTTGGAAAAAGTTTGGTATCACGAAGTTGAATCGACGTACCAGGCGTTCCGCCACGCCGGACGTGCGGCAGGGCAAAAAATCATTGAAAGTATTGGGGACGATATAGAGGGTCCCCAACTGGACCTAGTGCCTGGTTAACGCTGCGGTTACCGGAAAAGTGACATTCAGCGAGACGCTCTGCGAAACTGCCACCAAAAACCGATACCGAAGAAGAATATAACCGTCAGTGCGAAAGACCACACGAAAAGCGGAGAAACTGTAGCGGAACGGAGGTCCCAAGAAATCGCATTGTCAGAACTGCCAGTCGGCCTGCTCTGAAAAAAGAGAGCAACAATACCAAACGCGAAAGGAAAAAGAATCGCGGCCAGAAACGAACTCGCGAGACCTACGAGGAAACTTTTCACATAAACCATATTGGTTGAGATATTCCCGTGCTGGCATTCTGTCAAGCGAATTGAAGGCGGTCGCTCATGAATCTTGTTCCACTTGCCTGATTTAAACGCGCTAACGGGACACAAGTGCCACAGGGGGTGGTCTCTTTTTTCCGTCCGTATCCGCAATCCCTACTCCGCGTTGACGGGATTGCGGATACAGCCCGCAAAAAGGGACCACCCACTCCCGCGTGCTGAACAAGTGAGGGGCGAAACTGGTAGTAGTTACGTCAAGGAGTGAAACGAAGTTGAGATTGATTGGTGCGTGCTCGCTATCTGCTAAAGTAATATCCTTTGCTATACGCTTCCGCGAAGGAGACACTGCTCCGCGAACGTGAGGTGCACGTGAAGACCGGGATATCTTTCGAAGCAAAGAATAAGACCTTGAAGGAAGTACTTTTCGCTCTACGTCGTTTTCGAGTGCCTCGCTTTCAAAGGCCCTATGCTTGGCGAACCAGCGAAGTGTCGGCGTTATGGGATGATCTCATTGGCGCAATCGATGAGAATGAACCGTACTTTTTGGGATCAATAATCTGCAATACCGAACACGAAACGGAAGTTGGGGCTGTTGACATTATTGACGGGCAGCAACGACTACTGACTATAACCATTCTTTCAGCGGTATTGCGTGATTCTGCAAAAACCATAGATGGGGAAAAGTCCAAACTTTATCAGCGCCATGACATCGCCACCGAGCATCACGGTGGCGGCCTGTCTTTCCGAATTCAACCCGCAGAATCTGTTGCAAGCTTTTTTGAAGTGAATATTCAAAACGAAAACGGCGACATAGCTAATTCCAAGCCGCGTTCACCAGAAGAAAAGCGCGTCAAGGAGAACTATCTATTTTTGGCCGAAAAAGTTGGCAAGTATATAAGTATTCAGCCGACAAAAGAGACGAAGCTGGCTCGGTTAGATAGTTTACGAGAAATGGTACGCGACTTAGTTGTGATCAGCGTTGAAATATCACGAGAAGAAGATGCTTATGAGATCTTCGAGTCTACAAACGACCGTGGCCTCGATCTATCAGTAGCCGATCTACTAAAGAACTTGATTTTCCAAAACATTACGCCCGGCAAGAACCAAGATTTTGCAAAAGACACTTGGGGTGAAATGAATGAGGAAATTGAATCGACAAATACAGAGCTTCGCAAATTCATCCGTTATTTCTGGATTTCCAAATATGAGTTCCTCCCTGAGAAAAAGCTTTTCCATGCAATTAAGAACGAAATATCAAATTGGCAGCAATTGCTGTCCGACCTCGCAGAAAGTTCGAAACTGTACACCCGAATGTTAGTTGGGACTGAACAAGATTTTATGGAGTACAAGCACGGCGTGAAGATATATGAATCACTTTTCTCACTGCGGCTGATGGGAGTTTCGCAATGTTACGTCTTACTGCTCTCGATATTCCGAAACTACAAAGACTTGGGAACTGCCCCGACTCGAATTATTCAGTTTATTGAAAAATTCTCGTTCAAATACTCAGCTATTTGCAAACAGCCCACGAATCGCGTTGAAAAGTTGTATTCAGGAACGGCGATAAAACTCGACAAGTTAGTTGCAAAGGGAGTGACAAAACACACGTCGGGGGAGGTCCAGGGCATATTCTCGGACTTGGAAAAGGCTCTTAAAGAGCTAAATCCCTCTGAACAACTTTTTGTAGAGTCATTTGACGATTTGTGTTATCGCGACACCAACGAAGGACGCCGAATGATCAAGTACGTTTTGGGCAGAATCAATTCATACCTAAATGTAACCGACGAACAAAAAATTGATTTTAACACCGTGAACATTGAACACGTGCTACCACAAAGACCACAAAAGGACTGGAAGCTAAAGCGAAGCGAGATAAAGGGTTATGTCAATATGGTCGGGAACCTCACACTCGTTTCCAAGGAGATAAATTCAACGGTGCAAAATGCTGTGATAGCGCTCAAGTTGCCAGAGCTTGAAAAATCAGAACTTGCCATTACGAAGGAGTTGGTTAAGATTCTCAAGCTCGGCGCATGGAATGAGGAACGAATACGGGAACGACATCGCGATCTCGCCCAGGTCGCTTATCGCGAAATCTGGAATTGAATACCCACGCCCCTTCGTCAATCCTGCCGCGACCACAGTCCGATCGGCTGCACAGCGCATTTCCGATTCAGGACGGCACCGTACTATGATGAAAAGCGGCTCTTTTTGCCTCCGAGTACGGCTCATTAGAAAAGAGTCAGTCAATCGGCCTGTTCAGCACGGGCCGTTAGGGTGTGCGGGTGCCAAGGGACTGAGAAATGCGGTACCGCGATATCAACAGCCTCGATGACTTCTCCCGCGACGTGGCGGTTGTTGTCGAATTCATCGGCCAAAAGGAGTACCGGCAAGCATTGGAAAAGATCGGAACCGACCTGAACTCAAAAGGCTTCGTGACTTTATACGATGATGCATTTTTCGCGTTGGAATTAGACCTTCTGAACATCGAAAGATTGCGCACCGAATGCTCTGGCAGATTTACGTTGCTACCGGCACGATGCCATGCAGGTGTGGACTTCTTGCTCGGATTGGGTCAGACGATACCGGCTCTCTCTGACAAAGGTAAGGCGAGAGTAATCGGTCGCATCAACAAAGGTCTGGACGAGGGTTTGTGGCCGCTTCAGCATGAACTGCGAATCGCCGCAAATCTCAGCAAGCGCGGTTGGGATATCCGTTTCCATGATTTCGAAGAAGACGGAGGCTTCGACTTTGTTGCGACCAAAGACGGCATGACGTATGAAGTCGAGGCTAAGGCGATCTCGGCGTTCACAGGCTGGCCTATCAAACCGGAGAGCCTCAATAAACTACTCGTCGAAGTCAAGCAGCAGTTCGTGTGGAACGACTCCGGCGTGATTCCTTTGATCGGGGCTACACTATCATCAAGTCTTGGGTCCGACCGGACGGAGCTTCAACGATTGGTTTCGGCATTCAGCACGGTCGCTCGAACTAAGACGGGACTTGTTCTCCCTGATGCGCAAATACGATTTATTGGCGTTGTGCCAGATATGACGCCCGATAAGCTGATGCAGGCAAGCTACGCTCATTCCCGGATGCGCAAAACGATAGTTTTGGTCAATCCTAATCACCCCAAGCTTATCTTGGAACTTGACTCAAGCAAGCCGATACAAATAGGTCGCAAAATGATTCAGACCATCAACGAGACGGCTAGGAAACAGTTTAGCCGCTCGAACCCGGCGGTAATCTGGACTCATATAAATTTCATTTCCGATAAGGTTTTTCTCAGTTTAGGCACGCAACGAGAGGGGAGAGCTTGTCTCTTTGATGGGATAGCCAACGCTACACTCACATCACAAAAGCGCAACCATTTGAGCCAGCTCGTATTTACCGGTGGTTCTTTCCTACACAAGACCGATTCCGTTGCTCGCAGTTCTTACAGATATATCGTATACAATTCGCCAGTCTGCCGCTTTGGTCAAAACGTGATATTCGAGGGCGGACGCAAGCATCCCGACCACAAGGCGGCTTAGCAACGGTAGAATGCTATAGATCACCCTCTCCACTGGTCAGCTGTTGTTTTGTTTCAGGCAGACTCCTTCTCTGTTGCCACTCTGGTCAGATGTTCGAACTCGACTTGTGTAATCTGGCGAACCGAGATCATGGTTCCCGTGTGTATCTCCATTTCAAAATATTGTTCATGCGTCCTATGTGATTCAGCACTTGCCTCAAACCATAGAGCCAAACTCACCTTTCCGCGCCAGGAATATGAGCCGCTAAAGGGAATCTGCTCGGAAATAACAAGAGAATTCAGCAGCGGTTCAAATGGAATCTTGCACTCTCCCGCTTGTCCTGTCGCGAGGGCCAAAGGATCATCAATAGGAATGTTCGTCTTGACTGCTCCCACTGGGCTGAGCAGGAATCCTCGAATAACAAGGGCAGGCCGTCCCAAGTTAATTATTTTTACCGTTAGCCTGACTGGCTTATGCGCAAAGCCAGACAACTGACCAGTTCCAGTGGTTGGATCGAGACCTCGGAGGGAAAAATGAAGCTGCGGTTTCCATTCACGCTCGTATTGCTGTGAAACCCGAATGCCGCTTTTGCGAGTTTCCCACGTATACCAAATGACTCCAATAAGGGTGAGGAACTGAAGTACGTTTAGCACCCACTGGGCCGTGAGCATGGGACACCTCCGTCAAAGCAACTTAGAAGAGTCCCACCAACTGCGCAAGCGCCAACCAGTGCCTTGCATGCGGAACACACCGGCCGGCGCGAATATTCGTGGCGTAAGGCTTCGAAACGGCGAGCGCAGTTACTATGGTCGGCACGGTGACCGCCGCAAGCCGAGGCTGAATCCGTTCGCGGTAGAACTTCTTATCCAGCAAATCCAGTTTGTCAGATGGATTCCATGCCTTAAGCGCAGCGGCTTGCCGTCGCTGACTATCGGCGCGGCGTGCCTGCGCTATGGGATCGCGTCCATTTAATCGGACCCGCTTTGGTGTCACCAAAGAATTTTCACGCGATAGCATTGGGAAGCAGTTTCCAGACAATACTGGTGGTATCGCCGAAGGCATGACTGGCGTGCCTGTCTGAATTCCTTTCGCCTCCCGTTTTCGGCGTTGCGTCAGACGCGTAGCTGGAGCTTGCGCGCGCGCCAGTCGGGACGTAGTCGACCAGAGATTATGAGCAATCCACTCCGCCAGGGGTGCCAAAGCGCGTCTCCAAATTTTTGAGGTTTCGGATAGCCTGGCGGTGAACTCACCCGTCAGCCGACAGTTTCCATCCCTCTCCTCGAAGAACCATTTCCGCGACAGTGGGCCACGGTGCAACCAATTCAGCACGAAGGCATCCACTTGCGGGCGGATCGGTTCCATCAGATCACAGGCTAAACTGTCTCGCGTGCGGGCGTCGCTGTGGAGAACTCCGATACCAGGATCAAGTCCGAGTTCAGAGATTGCCAGTCTCGCCTCGGATTCTAGAATTGCGTACAGGTAGTTAAGCATCGCATTTGCGGGATTCACCGCGAGTCGCGGCGATTTCGTAAGTGCTGACAAACGACTTCCGAATGTCCGCCAGTGTTCGGGAACACGTCGCGAATCAGCCTGAGGAAATGCGACAGGCAGTTCATGCCATGCCCTCCAATACGCCAGAGCCGCGTGCGCTTCGTACCGCCTGATTTCCTCGCTGGACTCTGCTTTACTCAGCACTTGGCGAGCATCCGAAATCACCTCTGTCGAGTTGCCGTTCTGAAATTGATCTCGGACGAGCCGCTCTTGACCTATCAGTTTCTTCCTTATCAATTCCTTTGCAATCCGCAAGGCTACACCTGAATCCTGAGCAAGTGATTGTGCACGTCGCAAGCGAGCATCAGATGGGCGCACGGGGCCGGTTGTAACGAGAACTTTTCCAATGCGGTCGAGCATCACAAATGCCGCGTCTTGATCGCCAAGCCAACGAAGTGCAGCGAGAGACACCATCCCATCTGAGCCGATCACAACCAAACGCCGTAAGCCGTGGCCAACGCGAGATAGTCGTCCTTCTCGCCGCTGAGCACCAATCCCGTCCTGAATGGTCAGGTGGCCGCGATCAACGTGGACTTTGATACCGTATCCAAAAAGGGTTATGACTCCGTGTCGCGGAAGGATCGGATCAAATTTGCAGTGCTGAGAATACTGAGGTACGGTCTGCGTAGCTGCCATTGGAGCTGATACCTCCTCTGGTGGTAGGGCTTGTCGTCTGCTGCTAACAGGCGGCAGGCCCGTTTGACTTTATCTTTTTGATAAGAAAGACCTTACACTATAATTCTACGCCTTTGGATCAGCAGTTTCTAGTTTGGGATTTGCGATTGAATCACCAAAATGAGAGAAAAAAAGGACACACCGAACGATAAGTTCACGTCGGCGCTCGAAGCCATAAACAATCTGCTGTTACCAGAGCTGGACGCGATTTTCACAGGCGGATGGAGTGCCGCCCTCGCTGCGAACTCTGAAATAAAGATCAGGCCAATTAGCCTGCGGACGGGTCCCTTTCATAGTCATCTTGTACCGCTGCTGAAAGACTTGGCTGCGCTACTCGCAGGCACGTACAGACGGTATTTCAAACTAGCCCTAGCTCACCCTCAGCAGACTGGACGCGATCCGCATGAATGGGCTTTGCATCAGCTTGAGGCTGCTGTTAGTGTGACGCTTGAATGGATTCGCAATTGGTACATGCTGGCATGCGATGGCTCAAATCAATACATGCAGCCGGTTGGGAGTGTTCCGTTTCAACCGGGGCAGACAGTTTCGATGTCCATCCCCCTCAAACCACCAGAAATCGCTTCACCGGAGTCTTGGCGTGCTCCAGCTTGGCTCTTTGCAGTAGGTCTGGTGGTAGGCATCGGACCTTTGAAAACGAAGAACGTCCCACCTCGTGATAGTGAAGAAAAATTGAGCGCAGCACACACTCGCTTGTTGCTCAAGGGAGCTCGAAGGGTTTTCTTGTGGAAGCTCGGAGCGGAAATCGAAACCGTGCGGAACGAGGAAATCGCTGCCGCCGGTGCAATTCCAGCAGAACCGGTCAGTGCTGAGAGACGCGAGCGAAAGTCTCGTCAACCAAAAGGTTTTGAGGGCCTTCCCCAAAAAGAACTTGATCTTTCTAGGTACATGGTCAACTTGACCGAGAAGCAGCGGGCAGCCTTTTCGCTGAAGTATGAGTACGGACTAGGGCTGGAAGAAATTGCATCGCGAATGAATCTCAACCGGAAAACGGCATACGAGCACATCGAGGCGGCCAACAAGAAAGTCGGTCAGCTTCGTTCAAAAGAAAAGCGCCAGGCGAATCGCGCTAAGAGCAACTCCGACGAATAACTCCTTCCTCAAGCCTCAACCCCACAGTCCAATCGACTAATGGAGCCGCTGCCAAGGGGTGGCTCCGTTTTATCTCCCGTCTTTTCATCTAACTAGCATCTTCCATCACCCCACGGAACCCCACAGTGGGGACTTAGGGTGAAGGTACCTCGCTACATGGGGACCAAAGACATGGCCAAGAAAAGAACGGCCACGGTTCGCCTGAAACGCCAGCAAGCGCTAGCCGTGCTTGCGCGGATGCGCAGCCGTGGAGAATCGCTCTCGCAAGCCGCGCGCCTTGAACGCACCACGCCACGAACGGTTCGGAAGATTGTCGGGAAACAGCTCAAGCGGGGCGCTTCGGGACGTTACTCAGCAACACGGGGCGACACGCTCCGACGCGATTTGAATGTGCTTGGGTTCGATGGCTATGAGCCAGTTGTAGTTCGCTCTTCGAAACAGGCGCAGCTTGCCTCTGCGCATTTGGTTGCGGTCAATCGATTCCTGAGGACCGGCGATGAGGAATGGCTCAAGCCTTTCATCGGGAAGCGTGTAGGCGGCATCGAATTGCTCACCGATCCCGACCGTCTCCAAGTTTTAGCCGACGCCGATTTAGTCAAGTTGGATGCGCTCTACCGCCAACATCGCGGCGGCACGGAGAAGTCGGTATGAAGCCCCACAATCCAGCACGGGCCGCGAGGCGTCGGGCCGAGGCATTGGAACAACTAGGAACACAACAGCCCCGCTGTATTTACTGCGGAAACGTCGATTCTCTTCTAGTGCGTCTGCGTCGAATCGTGGGCCACCACATGTTCGGTCGGGACCGAGACGCCACGGAAGTTCCCGCCTGCTTGAATTGCCATGCCGTTGCGCACGAGGACCTGCTGGACGCCGATGTGCCAATGACCTGTGAGAAGGAACCGACCTTGTTTGCTCGGGCGATCTTTCGGGCGCTAGCCGTTCATTTCTCGCTGCTGGCCAAAGCGTGCTGGCGATTCGCCAAGAGAATGGAGAAACCATGATTCACGATCTGTATTTGCGAGCCCACATTGTTGTACCCGGAGGGCAAGACGAGAAAGAAAGCCAACTAGCAAGGCGTTCTCGCACGCCAAAGCTGTGGCCTGACTATGCGCTCGTTTGGGACACGGAGACGATGCTTGATCTTGAACAGACGCTTAATTTTGGCGTCTGGCGCTTCTGCCAGCTTCAGGATGCAGAGTATGTTCCTGTCCAAAAGGGAATCTTCTATCGCGACGGGCTGACCCCCGAGGACATTCAGACAATTCTTGCGCACAAACAAAAGCACCTCGCGGACCACCTTGCAGAGGGCGCTGACACGGATTTGGTTGTGCTCTCGCGGGCTGCATTTGTGGAGAAGGTATTCTGGGAATCTGTCCGCGCTGGCGCTCTAATCGTCGGTTTCAATCTCTCGTTTGATATCTCACGCATCGCCGCGCAGTGGACAACCGCGCGTAACGGAGGCTTTTCCTTTGTCCTCAGCCAGTTGAGTGAAAAAGGAGTAGAGAACCGGCACCGTCCGCGCATCCGTATCGCGCCTCTGAATGGAGTGGCCGAACAAATCGAGTTGACTGCCGTTTACCGAAAGGACGAGCAGCAAAGATGGCGGCGCGGCCGATTTCTGGACTTGCACACGCTCGCTTTCGCGCTAACCGACAACAGCTACTCATTGGCTAGCGCAATCAAGGCATTTGGCTCTCAGCCGGAGAAAATGGAGCACGAACCAACTGGGCGTGTCACGGAGGGGGAAATAACTTACGCGCGTCAGGATGTGCGCGCGACGCTAGGGCTGCTAAATGCTCTAAAGCAAGAGTACAGCCTGCATCCCATTGCCCTTCCGCCTGATAAAGCATACAGCCCTGCCTCGATCGGAAAGTCCTATCTCCGCGCGATGGGTATTGTCGAGCCGATGCGCAAGTTTAAGGACATTCCGCCCAAAATCCATGGAATCGCGATGGCGGCGTATTACGGCGGGCGAGCGGAATGCCGTATCCGTCGCTGGCCGGTGCCCGTCGTACCGGTTGACCTAACGAGTGAGTATCCGAGCGTTGACGCGCTGCTCCACATCTGGGATGTGCTCACAGCAAGGCGGCTTACGATCGAGGATGTGACCAAAGAGGTGCGGTCGCTTGTGGTAAGCGTGACTCTGGAAGATTTGTTCCGGCGAGCCATTTGGAAAAGGCTCAACTTTTACGCGCAGGTCGTACCAGATCAAGACATTCTGCCCGTCCGCTCTGTCTACGACAGCAAGTCCGGAACCCGCAACATCGGACTAAACAATCTGGGCTGGAAGCAGCCGATATGGGTTGCTGGCCCCGATCTAGTGGCTAGCGTCATATTAAGCGGCCGCATTCCGGACATCCGGAAAGCTATTCGGATCGTTCCTCATGGAAAGCAACGTGCCCTAAGGTCGATCAGATTGCGCAGCGCGATTACGATTGACCCAAAGACCGAGGATTTCTTTACCCGGGTGATCGAATATCGAAAACAAAACAAGAAAGATGATCGCCTTCAATATTTCCTCAAGATTTTGGCCAACAGCACGTCTTACGGGACGTATCTCGAACTGAATCCGGTAAAGATAGACGCAAAGCAGCGGCCCAGAATCACGGTCCATTCTGGCGAACATGTATTCGATCAACTCGCACCCGACACGATCGAGC
>Ga0210407_10002714_pt1 | contig 14995 bp, 9 predicted proteins | sample IncBWC27MmetaG_FD_150860 | JGI IMG/M metagenome (GOLD analysis project Ga0210407, IMG submission 150860) | Forest soil microbial communities from Barre Woods Harvard Forest LTER site, Petersham, Massachusetts, United States - Inc-BW-C-27-M | ecosystem: Environmental > Terrestrial > Soil >...
CTCAACCGCGGGAACACCGGCAGCCTCCGCCACAGGCGCGGCGGCGCTCCACGGCGGCGCTCCAAAAACGGGCCGCAATACCGGACCAGCCGCGGCCGCCACTCCTCCCAGCAATCCCGCCTGCAAAAATCTCCGTCGACCTCTAGCCTGCGATGCCCGCTTTCCGCCTAGGCCATCCTCCACATTTGCTGGACCGGGCCTGCCCGCCCCGCGCTTCTCTTGCGTTTCTTTGTACATCGCCAAGTCCCTCACCCCCTCGATTTCCGACAAAGAGCAGAGATAGTACGCCAAACAACCCGTTTCGTCCGCTGAAAATCTCGCTTCCCCATGGGTTTGCGCCCAGGCAACCACAAGTGAAAATATTTTCCTGTGCGGCCTTTTTTCCAGTTACCCTTCTTCTCGGCGGAGTCCCCCGTAGGCGGTTTGCCATGCAGCTGACTGACCCAAACGGCCCCATATCCCTCCAGCCGCGAAGCCCAGGCTCGGGGAGAACCTCGCGTCCTATCTGTTTCGCCACACCCGCCATTCTTTTTTTGTGCTGTGCGACTTTCCTCGCAACCGTTTCGCGCGCCCAGGACCAACAAGATCAAGGCGTTGCCGAAGCTGCCCGTCAAGAACGCGCCCGCAAACAAGAATCACAGAAACGCGCCAAGCACGTTTACACGGAAGAAGATCTCAAGCATCCCAACATCCTCACCCCGGAAGACCGCGCCCAAATCGAAGCCAGGCGAAACGAATGCGCGCAGCAGAATAATTGCTCGCCCGCGCCCCCGCAAATTCCGCCGGCAAGCCTCGATGCAAATTCCGAAACTCCGCAAGTTCCTCTGGGCGAGGTCGCTCGCCGACTTCGCAAACAAAAAGAACTGCAAGCGCTGAAACCAAAACAGTCGGAGGCGTTCCATCTCCCGTTCTCGACTCCCGCTCTTGCTTCTCCAATTCTGCCTGGGCCTTCCGCGATTCGTCCTCCGGCTCAACCGGTTCTCCATCCCAAAACTCCGTCAAATGTTTTCCGTCGTGATCCGTTCTCCGCCGTTCCCCTCCGTCCACAAGGTCGCCGTCCTGAAGTTCCGAGACCCGAACTTCGCCGTACGGAAATTCAACCGAGCGCTCGCGAAGAAATCCGTTCTGAAGTCCGGCAAGATATCCACGCATCCAGTCGGGAAAATATTCGCCCAAGGGTTCATCCCAAATCAAGCGGTGACGTTCGTCCCAAAGTTCGCGAAGAGATCCTCCCCATCGGGCGTCCGAATGTTCATCCGGACTTTAGTGAAGATGTTCGCCCGACACTTCCTGCTCATGTCAGGCAGGTCGCTCCTGCGCTCCCCAAAATCTCCTCGCGCCCCGCGACGCCAAGTATTCTCATCCAGCCGATGCACCCTCGGGTTCCGTCCACGCTTGCGCCGTCAAATACTTTTGCCAAACCTGTCGCGCCCGCTGCGACCGTTCGCCCGTCGAAACCGCAGCCCGCTCTTAGCCCCGTCACGACGGCGACAAAGAAAACCGTGAGCGTCGAAAGCGGCGATTCTCTCTGGAAGCTGGCCGAAGAAAACCTGGGCCGCGGCCAACGTTGGCCTGAACTCCTGGCCGCCAATCGAAACATTGTCAACCCCAACCAAATCAGCGCCGGCGCTCAACTCAATCTTCCCTCCGCCGCCGCCGCGACCCCAAACTCAGCGCGCAATGACAGGAACAGCGCCGCGTCAATCATCCGGGTCCGCAAGGGCGATACTCTGTGGGCGCTGGCAAAGACCACCTTGGGGCGCGCTTCTGCCTGGCCTTGTCTGGCCGCCGCCAATCCGTCCATAAGCGACCCCCACCGCATTTACGAGAACCAAGAACTTATTGTACCGACTGCCTGCATGCCTTAGGGGGAACAAAGGAATCTGCAGACGTCTGATAGCCGCGATTCTCGGCTGCTCATTCTTCAAAATTTTGTAAAACCTGCTAGGAAGCGGCTACTACGTTCAATAGCAACCTTCTGAATTTCATATACCTACTCCGGTTGGCCCTGCTGTTGCAAACCACCACCTTGCTCTAAGGTATTGAAAAAATACATTTTATTTCGTGTGCGGATAGGCTGCTCTCTGGCAACGTGATTGCGCTAGGCCGAGGCACCGACATGCAATTCAGTCAGATTGAAAATGAGATTTCATCCTTGGGAGCCCAGCAAGCCGATGCTGCACGGGAATTGCTTTTCAGGACCGAGGGGCAAGACAGACTTCAAACCAACGTCGAGAGCGCAAAGTGAACTGCTCGTTACAAAAACGCCTGAGGAGGACTAGAAAAATGGACGGTGCACTTGGGGGCTTCTTTCCGGTTCGAAGCGTTTGGCTCCGGCTGGCGCTGCTTTTGCTTTCCATCGGGTTGTGCGATCTCGCGCAGGCTCAGTCTAGCGCATCGCTGAACGGCACCGTCACGGATCCCACTGGCGCTGCGGTTCCAAATGCCAGGGTAAGCGCGACAAACCAGGCTACCGGGATCGTATCGGCCACCCAGACCGACGGTGTCGGCGCCTATCTTTTCCCAGCTTTGTCGATTGGCATGTATCGCTTTGAGGTTACAGTTCCCGGTTTCCAAACGGCGATAATCTCTAGTCTCAAGCTAGACGTAGCAACCTCAGTCACCGAAAACGTCCAGGTGAAAGTTGGCCAAGCGACCGAAAAAATCGAAATCGTTGCCGATGCCGCGATCATCGATACCACCACGAACAGCATGGGCCAGGTCATCAACGACAAGACGGTGCAGGAAATCCCGCTAAACGGCCGGCACTTTACGGATCTCAGTCTTCTAACGCCCGGCACCATGACGCCTCCTGCGAACGGCTTTCTGTCTGCCCCCCTGCGCGGACAAGGGTCTTTCGGAATCAACACCGCTGGTCAGCGCGAGGACACCACCAACTGGCTGGTCAACGGCATCAACCTCAACGACAACGTTCAGAACCAACTCACCTTTCAGCCTCCGATCGATACGCTTGCGGAATACAAGATTGACAACTCAGCCTTTCCCGCTGAATACGGCAGGAATGCGGGGGCCATCGTGAATCTGGCCACTCGCTCGGGCACAAATAGCTATCACGGTGAGCTGTTCGAATTCTTCCGCAACAACGACCTGGATGCCCGCAATTTCTTTAATTCCACAGTGGATTCCAAGGGCCATGCAGTGCCGCAGTCGCCTTTCAAGCGAAATGATTTTGGTGCCGACTTGGGCGGCCCGATTCTGAAGAACAAGCTCTTCTTCTTCCTCGCTTACGAAGGGCTCCAGCAGCATCAGAGCTTGACAGTTACCAGCACCGTCCCCAGCGTGAATGACCGGGCCACGGTCACCTCGGCTGCGGTTAAGGACCTCCTGAAGTTGATCCCTCCCGCCAACCTTGTTGGCACCGGAACCGCAAGTAACCCGAACTCGTTCAACGGGTTCACGGGCGGAACGCTTGCTAACGTGGCCCTCAACCAAGGTTCCGCCGACATTGACTTCGAGATCTCGCAGCATGATCGGCTGCACGGCTACTATGTCATTCAGAAGGACCATCGGCAGGAGCCAACAGCGGGAGGAGCCATTCTCGCGAACCTTCCCGGGTATGGAGACACGCGCGATGGGTTCCGGCACCTCATGACCGTTAGCGAAGACCATACCTTTAGCCCGTCGGTTGCAAACACGGTGCGCTTAGGATTCAACCGCATCCATCTGACGTTTCTGCCGAACCAACTGCTGAACCCTGCTGACTTCGGCATCAATTTGCCAGCCGGGTCTCCGGTAGCATCAGGCTTGCCCTTTTTCAACGTTGGAGGCGGCCTCGGTTTTGGCGGCCCATTAGGAGAGCCTCAAGGCCGGGGCGACACTACGGTTGTATGGAATGACACGCTCAGCTGGCTGCGCGGGCGGCACTCCTTCGCGTTTGGTGGCGAAATCCGGCGCGCCTATAACAATAACATTGTGGAGAACATTGGAAGTTTCACCTTCGCTGCGATGGCAAATTTCCTTGCAGACGGTGCGAACAATGTCACGGATCAGCTGGGAAGCGGCAATGACAAGGTCCTGCAGCCGTCTTATGACGTCTTCGCCCAGGACAGCTTCAAGTGGAAATCCAATTTCACCATCAATGTCGGCTTACGCTACGCCTGGAATTCGACGCCCTCCGAGGCCGCCGGTAAATTTACGAACTTCGATCCCACAACCGGCACGCTGATCCCTGCGCTGCAACCGTACCAGACCAACAACAAGAACTTCCAGCCACGGATCGGTTTTGCGTGGGACCCCTTCAAGGACGGCAAGACCAGCGTCCGCGCAGGCTATGCGATCATGACTCAGGATCCCACCACGAATATCGTTACCGGGCTGAGTTCCAATCCACCCTTCGCTCTGCCTGTTTCCGCGAGTTCGGCATCGAACGCCATTACTCTCGAGAATCCATCGGGGTCGATCAGCAGTATCAGCATTGGGCCCTCCGCCATTAATCCGAATTTCCAGAACATGTATGCCCAGGACTGGAACCTGACAGTTCAGCGACAGATCACTTCCACGCTCGGGCTCGAAGTAGCGTATGTAGGTCTGAAAGCCACGCACCTTCAGCTTACTCAGAACATCAACCAGCCGTTTGTTACCAACGGATTCTATGGGACGACAAAACCATTCCCCACACTCCCGCTGTCAAGCGCTGTGATCCCCACGTTCTGCCAGCCTCCGTTTCCGCTCTGCGGGCTGAACAACATCAACCAAGTGAACAGTGGGGGCAATTCGAATTACAACGCGTTGTGGGTCACCGTCACCAAACATCTCTCACGCGGCTTGGAGTTCCTGGGCTCTTACACCTACTCGAAATCGCTCGACTACAACTCACTCTCGACCGGAGAGTCGCTAATCATTCAGAACGCTTATAATCCGAGGGGCGATTATGGTCTCTCGGAGTTTGACGCGCGTCACCGATTTGTTCTGAGCGGATTCTACGAGTTACCGTTCAAGGCCAACCGACTAGTCAGCGGATGGCAATTGGGCCTCGTCAACCAGGTGCAGAGTGGCAATCCTGTCAATCCTACCCTGGCGATCGGTCCGGGACCTGGCATCTCGTTGACGGTCCGACCGGATTTGCTCCAGCACGTCAATGGCACTGGAAATCCGAGCCAATACTTCTCCAATGCGGTCCTTTGCCAGCACTTCAACGGCGCCCTTCAAGGCGGCCCGCCCGCGATTCCTGACTGCGCGGCGACTGCCAACGCTGCGCTTGCGATTCCCTGCACGTTCAGCGATGTGCCCACGAAAGCGCGCGGCAGCGTGTATCCGGTGATTGCCGGTTCCTGTCGTCCTGGCAATCTCGGCCGCGACGCGATTGTTGGTCCGGGCTTCCTGAATACCGATTTCTCGGTTACCAAAAACACCAAGCTGACCGAGAGATTTAGTCTGCAGTTCCGGACCGAGATGTTTGACATCTTCAACCATCCGAACTTCGGCAATCCGGTGCTGAACGCCACCAGCTCTGCGTTCGGCCAGATCCAGGCCACGCGCTTTCCGACAGGAGACTTCGGTTCGGCCCGGCAGATCCAGTTTGCTCTGAAGCTGCTCTTCTAAGCGTCTGGCAACTCTCGTTCCGGCGAGGGCAGGCCTCGGTCCGTCCTCGCTGCTTGGTATCCTGTTTTTCTCCCAACCGCTCCACGTCCCCTGGCCTCGAATTATGCGTGAAGATCGAACTGCACTTCTTGTGCACAAATCTTTCTCTGCGCGGCTCGACTCGTGGTTTTTCGGATACAATGGAAACCAGTCTTAAGACCGGACTCCGAGGACAGAGTGATCCACCGCAACGTCTTTCATAACGAAAGCTTGCTAGCTATCGAAAAGGTGCGGCTTTCGCCCGGCCAGGCTGGCCTGATCTGCGGATGGGGGCTCTTCACGACGCTGCGCATTTTCCACGGCGAGGCTTTCGCCTACGAGCGCCATTGGCGGCGCCTGGAAAAAGACGCCACCACGATCCACCTTCCCATGCCGTACACTTCGGCCAAAGTCCGCCTCAATCTCCACGAAGTCATCCGCGCCAATCAAGTCACCGAAGGCTGCGCGCGCATTTATCTGGTCTACAACCAGGTCGGCTTCTGGCAGAGCGACGAAAAACATCCCGAAGTTGATCTCATTATTTACACCGCGCCGCTCCCGCAATATCACGAGCCGGTGCGACTCGCTGTTCGCGAACAGGGCCGCCACGCTGCGTCGCCTCTTGCCGGTGTCAAGACCACTTCGTGGCTGCAGAATGTTTGGTCCGTCGCTGAAGCGCAAAAAGAGGGTTTCGACGAAGTCGTCCTTCTCAACGAGCGCGGCGAAGTTGCCGAATGCACCGCCGCGAATATTTTCGCCGTGAAAAACGGCAAGGTTTTCACGCCGCCTCTCAATTCCGGCTGCCTCGAAGGCGTAACGCGCGGTATCCTCTTCGAAATCGCTCCTGAAGCAGGCGTCGCGGTCATCGAGCAAGCCCTTCGCCCCGAAGATCTTTACTCCGCCGACGAAATTTTTATTTCTTCGACGAATCGCAATCTCATCGGCGTCGGCGAAATCAACGGCCACCAGATTGCCACCGCTCCCGGCCCCGCCACGCACCAGCTTAACGATCTCTTCGACGCCTATGTCGCGGACTACGTCACCCGCCGCCTCGCCGCGGCTTCGCACTGATTCCCCCCTAATCTAAACTTCTCGATTGAATTACGCGTCCGCCGCGTTCCCCCGAACCGTGAGTGGAACCGTTTGCGATCGAACAACCGGCCATCGAAGTTCAAAGGCACATGAGTGCGAACTCCCAAGGGCCATGCACATTCACTTCACAGCGCTTGCGAGCGAGTCTGGGGCGCGCCAATCGCGAAGGGGGTTGATTGATCGCGAAAAGAGTCAGGCGGCCATCGCCCATGCAACAGTGCAAAGTGGCGTGGCGGGATTATTTGACCTTGGGATTTTTCGTTCGAGGGTGTTCAGCGCAATCATGAGCGGCAAATTCTTTATCGCGACGCCGCTCGTACTTCTCCATCATTTCCATGAGCGAGTCACCGCCGGGTGGCCCCGGCAGAGTGAACACCCATGCGCATTCGGAGCAGCCACTCCCCTGAAAACCCGACCGTTCAATCCATTTCAGCGTGCGGCGCGTGTCCATCATTGGACGCCTCTTGCGGTGTGCGCAGTTGGCACTCTTGGCGACCGGATTGCCAGGGGTTTGTGTTGTCGAGACCAGCGGAGAAAACGATAGTCACATTGTTCGCATCGATACGGCCGAATCCATAGGAAGACCAGAAGGAACTCAACAATTCCTCTAGTTCTAGATTCGTGGGTCAGATCACTCTGACGATCGGGGGACGAAATCGACACCCTACCCTTCGTCTGGGAGGGCAGGAATGGCATGCCAGCCGGTATCCTCGATCTTCGGTTCGATCTCATGCCTGGCTCTCCTGTCGGCGACATACTTACGGTCAGGAATGTCGTCGTCCAACCGGTAAAGCCCCCAAAAGCGCATCGGGTAAGTCCTCTAAGCCTGTGGGTGGCACCGACCGCAAGTCTAAGACGACTATTGGTGCCGCTCGATAAGCAAGAAGGCTTGGTCAGACCGTGGCGCGCTGCCATGCCCGAGAGCACCGTCTAGTTTTTGCGTGCCGCAAGGTCGAAGTGCTGAAACCCTTATGGCCCGAATGACCGGGTGACGCGGAAACCGGAAAAGACGCTCTGCTGCCGCCTGCTGCCGAACTTTGGCAAACTTCTCTTGACAATCGAGAGAAGCGGCGTATACTCCTCTAGATTCCCCAGAGATAGAGATGCCAAGGATCGCGAATGACCGACACGTCCGCCACTCTCGTGCAAGGCACCCTGGACATGCTCATCCTGAAAACTCTCGCTCTTGAACCCCTCCACGGATGGGGCATCTCCCAAAGAATTCAACAACTGAGCCGCGGCGTCTTCGAAGTGAATCCCGGGTCTCTGTTCCCTGCCTTCCGCCGCCTTGAGCGCGCGGGCCTGCTCGAATGCGAGTGGAGGACCTCGGAAAATAATCGGCGCGCAAAATACTACTCACTCACAAAAGCCGGCCGTCAAAAGCTGCGAAGCGAGACCCAAGAGTGGGGGCGGCAGGTCGCCGCCATCGCAAGAATTCTCGAGACCGCTTCGTAGTTCGGTAGGAGGACACCATGGGACTCTGGGCAAATCTCTTCGCTGGCCTGCGCGGCCTCGTCCGCAAACATCAAGCCGAGCAGGAACTCGACGACGAGCTGCGCGATTTTCTGGAAAAATCCATGGCCGAAAAAATGCGTGCGGGGATGACCGGCGAAAAAGCCCACCGTGCGGCGCGCCTGGAAATGGGCGGAATGGAAGCGGTGAAAGAAAACGTCCGCTCCGCCAGCTGGGAGACGCACCTTGAATCTCTGTGGAGCGACCTCCGCTTTGGCGCGCGCCTCCTGCGCTTCAATCCCGTCTTCGCAGGAGCCGCGATTCTCTCCCTGGCGCTGGGGATCGGCGCAAACACCGCCATCTTTCAACTCCTCGACGCAGTGCGCATGCGCACTCTGCCGGTCAAGAATCCACAAGAGATCGCTAGAATCGCGATCGATAAACGCACTGGCGCGAGCGGAGACTTCACGAGCCGCTACGCCGATCTCACCTACCCCATGTGGCTGGAAATTCACGCGCAACAGCAGGCTTTTTCAAATCTTTTTGCATGGAGTCCTACTCAGTTCAACATCGCTCCCAGCGGCGAAGTTCACAATGTCCAAGGCCTGTGGGTCAGCGGCGAATTCTTTCAAACGCTCGGCCTCGAACCGGCTCTCGGCCGCTTCTTGAATTCCGCGGACGACACCCCAGGTTGCCCACCGGGCGGAGCGGTCATCAGCTATTCCTTTTGGCAGCACGAATTTGGCGGCGACCGCTCGGTCCTTGGCCGCGCGCTGACCCTCAACCGGCGTCCGTTTGAGATCGTAGGCGTTGCCCCCGCCGATTTTTATGGCGTCGAAGTTGGGCGCTATTTCGACGTCGCTGTTCCGCTCTGCACCGAGCCCGCGATTATGGGCGAGGACAGCCAGATGAAAATCCGCTCCGGATGGTGGCTGGCCTCCATGGGGCGACTGAAACCCGGCTGGACCATTGAACGCGCGACGGCGCAATTGCGGGCCATCTCTCCCCCGCTTTTTGAGGCCACGCTGCCCGCCGATTACAACCCCGAGAACAGCAAACACTTCCTCGCCAACAGGCTGGGCGCCTTTTCTGCCGACTCCGGGGTTTCGGATCTGCGCAAAGATTATGAGCAGCCCTTGTGGCTGCTTCTCGCACTCGCCGCGGTTGTGCTGCTCATCGCTTCGGCAAATCTTGCCAACCTCATGCTGGCACGCGCCAGCGCACGGGAAAAGGAGATGGGCTTGCGCATGGCTGTGGGGGCCAGCCGCGGCAGATTAATCCGCCAACTCCTTGCAGAAAGCCTCTTGCTCGCCGCTGTCGGAGCAGTTCTTGGAGCGCTTTTGGCGCACAACCTGAGTCAGTTACTGGTCGCCTCGCTGAGCACGCCGCATGATCCGCTGTTTGTCGATCTTGGCACAGACTGGCGGGTGTTTGGTTTCACGGCTGTGCTTGCCGTGCTCACTTGCGTCTTTTTTGGATTGGCGCCCGCGCTGCGCGCCACTACTGTGTCTCCCGGCGTGGTACTCAAAGAAGGCGGCCGCGGCACGACGGACGGCCGCGGACGTTTCGGCCTTCGGCGCATCCTGGTAGTCTCGCAGATTGCACTATCGCTCACTCTTCTGGTCGGCGCTCTGCTGTTCGCACGAAGCCTGGCCAAGCTGACGGCCGTCGAGACCGGCTTCCGGCAAACCGGCATTCTCGTCACCGACATTGATTTCAGCTCTCTCCAGCTCTCCAACGAGCGCCGTATCAGCTTTGGCCGCGAACTCCTCAGCCGCATGCGGGCGATCCCGGGGGTGGAGAACGCGGCAACCGCGGAAACCGTACCGCTGAGCGGCAACGAGGAGTTTCACGACATTCTGCCCGGAATCTCCGACCCGCCCACGGAGCAGAATCCCGTTTCGGCTTTCAACCACGTCAGCCCCGGATTCTTCCGGACGCTTCAAACACCCCTGCTGGCAGGCCGCGATTTCAATGACCACGACGTAGCGGGTTCGCCGCCGGTGGCCATCGTCAATGAAACCATGGCCCGCAAGATCTTCAAGACCAGCAACCCGGTGGGCACGATGTTCCGCGTGCGCCGGTTAAGTAAAATCAGCGGACCGTTCGAAATCGTGGGCCTGGTCAAGGACACCAAGTACGGCGACTTGCGAGAGGAGCCGCTGCAAATCGTCTATCTCCCCCTTCTCGAGCGCCCACGTCCCGACCAAGATTCGCAAATCCTTATTCGTTCGGGCTTGCCGCTTCCTGAGCTCACGTCAGCCGTTAAAGACGCTGCTAACTCCGCGCATCCCGGTCTTGACGTAAGCTTCTTCAGCTTTCCCACCATGATCGAAGAAGGCTTGTTGCGCGATCGATTGATGGCCAAGTTATCCGGATTCTTCGGCGTGCTCGCGGTTCTCCTGGCCGTGATTGGCCTATACGGCGTGATCTCATACATGGTCGCCCGGCGCCGCAATGAGATTGGCATTCGCATGTCTCTTGGCGCCGATCGCAGCGCCATCATCGCTCTCGTCCTGCGCGAATCTTTCTGGCTGCTCTCGCTTGGACTAACGCTCGGAATAGCTCTCTCGCTGACCGCCTCCCGAGCCGCGGCTTCCCTGCTCTTCGGCTTGAGGCCCCACGACGCCGCCACGCTTGTCATGGCGACCGTGGCCCTCGCCACCATCGCGTTGGCGGCAAGCTACCTTCCCGCGCTCCGCGCCTCCCAGCTGGACCCCATGGATGCCTTGCGGAACGAATAGCTCCCCTGCGTGTTACAATCCCGTCGCGAGCATCCATGCCCGACACAGCTTCGATGTCCCTCGGTGGAGCGGTTCTTGAAGTCGTCTCTCCTGACGGCGCTCGCCGCTACGTGCGCGTCACGCAGACCCCTTTCCTCATCGGCCGCGGCGCCGAAACCGGAAATCATCTGCAACTCTCCGACCGCCGCATCTCTCGCAATTGCGCGGCCCTGGTCATTGAGGCGGGCCACCTTTACATCGAAGACCGCGGCCAGCGGCGCGGACTGTTCGTCAACGGCGAAAAAGTCGAAAGCCGCCTTCTGAATGACGGCGATTCCATCACCTTTGGTCTCGAAGATTCCTACGAGCTCCTGTTTCGATCCAACACCTCCAGCGGCGACGAGTCCCTTCCCAATCTCCTCACCCGCATCGAGCACATCACCAGCTCAGAGCCTGTCGGTGGCGGCCTTCGCAAGCTCAACCTGCTCCTCGAAGCCACTACTCTTCTTCACTCCCCGGTTCCTCTCGATGAAGCTTTGGCTTTGATGATCGATCACGCGGTCTCTGTCACCGACGCCGATCGCGGCATGCTTCTTGAAGCCGACGCCACAGGGGCCCTCAAAGTCCGCCTCGCTCGCCGTACCGGCGGTCTCCGCCTTCCTCCGGAGAGCCTCACTCCCAGCCATACTGCCATTCAGCTCGCCCTTCGTCAGCGTTCTCCTGTGGTTACCGAAGATATCGATCGCGCTGATATGGATTTGCAATCGGCGCAAAGCATCATCGCCCAGCGCCTCCGCGCGGTCGTTGTCGTCCCTCTGTTTGCCATGCACCGCTCCAGTACTGCCGATTCCAGCGGCACGCCTGCTTTGGCCCATTCCCTCGGCGTGCTCTATCTCGATTCCCGCCGCCCGGCCGCCTTCTCCAAGCTGGATCGCCAGATTCTGGACGCCCTCGCCGCCGACGCCGCCAGCACGCTGGACAATGCCCGCCTCGTCGTTCGCGAACGCGAGCGCCAGCGCATGGAGCAGGAAATCGATATTGCCCGCGGCATCCAACAAGCACTTCTCCCTCGGGACTTCCGCGACTATCCGCATCTCGCTGTCGCCGGCTGCAATTTCCCGTGCCTCTCGGTCGGGGGCGACTACTTCGACGTTTTTCCCCTCGACAACAAGCGCACCGCTTTTCTTATCGCGGACGTCTCCGGCAAAGGCCTGGGGGCCGCTCTGCTCACCACCATGCTCCAGGGCGCTCTCTCGGGCATGACTCTGGGCACCGATCCGTCGCGGGTCCTCAATCACGTCAATCGTTTCTTGTGCGATCACTCCGAAGTCGGCCGCTATGCCACCATGTTCTTCGGTGTCCTCGATGAGGAAGGCAACCTCGATTTCATCAATGCCGGACATCCGTCGCCCTTCCTGATTCGCCAGGGCGTGGCCCAGGAACCGTTCAGCGAAGGCTCTTACCCTGTCGGACTTGTCCCCGAGGCCGAATATACCGCTCTCAAAATCAAACTCGAGCCCGGCGACACGCTGGTGCTCTTCAGCGATGGAGTCACCGAAGCCATGGATCCCGATGAGCAGATGTTCGGCGTCCCTCGCCTCCGCGAACTCCTCACCGGCCGAACGGAATGCCCGCTCGATCAACTCGAGAAATGCATCCTTGAGGCCGTGGAGAATTTCGCGCGAGGCGCAAGCCAGGCCGACGACCTCACCCTGCTCATCGTTCGTTATCGAGCGGCCGGCGTCCGTGCCACCACAGACACGGACGCCGCTCCCGCCACGCAATCCGTCTCCGCCTAGCGTTGTCGGGGCAAAAACCCAGGCTCCACGGCCCGCAAGCCCTTGTGCGGTCAGGCCTTGCCCGCAGGCCACAAGTCTTGCTTGCTGCTAAGACCCGAGACGGTTTCCGCGGGTTCAGAAAGAAATTTGTATCCATCCCTCCGGTTCGCTCGTCGAATACTTGACTTCGCTCTCGATCCGCATTATGAAGAGGCCTCAAAGCGCAGTCTGTTTGTCTCTATTCCAGGGGGTACCATGCAGGCTACCCGCAGAGACTTTCTGAAGTTCACCACCATAGGCGGCGCAGCTGCCGCTATTTTCGGCTTCGATCTCGAACCCGCTTACGCCCAACTCCGCGTACTCAAAATCGCTCGCGCCAACGAAACCCGCTCGACATGTCCTTATTGTGCAGTGGGTTGCGGGACGATCATCTACACCATCGGAGATCGGGCCAAGAACGTCACGCCACAAGTGGTTCACGTCGAAGGCGATCCCGATCACCCCACCAACCGCGGAACGTTGTGCCCCAAGGGCGCCGCGCTCGAACAAGATATCCTCAATGATCGCAGGCTCTTAAAGCCCCAGGTGCGCAGGCCGGGCGGAACGGATTGGCAGGACATTTCCTGGGATCAGGCCCTCGATGAAATCGCGCACAAGGTCAAGGACACGCGCGACCAAACCTTCATCGAGAAAGATGCCAAAGGGAATACCGTCAACCGGCTGGAAACGATTGCCTGGACCGGCGGTTGCACAGACACGAATGAGTTCAATTTTCTCGTCGTCAAGGCCATGCGCGCCCTGGGGGTCGTGCATTTGGAAAATCAGGCCAGGGTTTGACACGGCCCCACGGTCTCAAGTTTGGGACCAACGTTTGGCCGGGGCGCAATGACAAACGGCTGGGTGGATATGAAGAACACCGACATGATGCTGATCATGGGCGGGAATCCAGCCGAGAATCATCCCTGCGGGTTCAAGTGGGCTATTGAAGCGAAGCGCACGCGCAGCGCGAAAATGATTTCCGTCGATCCGCGCTTCACGCGCACCTCAGCGGTCGCGGATCTTTTTTGCCAGATTCGCGCAGGAAGCGACATTGCGTTCCTCGGCGGCGTCATCAATTACGCGATTGAAAACAACCGCATCGCAAAAGACTATCTGATCCACTTTACGAACGCTGCTTTCGTCGTCCAAGGCGATTTCAAGCTGCCGGCCGACACGGATGGCGTTTTCTCCGGCTTTGATGCGGAGAAACACAGTTATAACCGCGCGAGCTGGAATTATTCGGACGGAAAACCAGCACAAACCGCAAGCGCTGCGGGACAGTCAGCCGCCCCGCCGCCATTGCCGCCGCTACCGGAGAAGGTTGATTACGACCTGACCTTACAGAATCCGCATTGTGTGTTCCAACTGCTGAAGAAACACTATTCGCGTTACACGCCGGAGATGGTCGAGCGCATCACGGGAATTCCGAAGGAAGAGTTCCTCAAAGCCGCGGACATGTACACGTCCATTCGCAAAGACGGCGACATGAAGAAAGCCGGGACGATTATTTATGCGGTTGGATGGACGCAGCACAGCTTCGGGACGCAAATCATTCGAACCGCGGCGATGTTGCAACTATTGCTGGGTAATGTGGGGCGCGCCGGCGGAGGAGTCAACGCGCTTCGCGGGCATTCGAACATCCAGGGTGCGACGGACATGGCGGGGCTTTTCGACACTTTGCCGGGATATTTGAAAGTGCCCACGCCCGCCGACGGTTCTTTTGACGCCTGGATGAAGCGCGCGACTCCGACGGCCTCCAAACCCGCTCCGTGGGATTCCTGGAACTACTACAGCAATACGCCAAAGTTCACCGTCAGCTTCATGAAGACGATGTATGGCGACGCCGCCACCAAGCAGAACGGATGGGCGTACGATTACTTGCCGAAAGTGGACCGCGACTACTCGTGGACCCATTTGTGGGACAACATGTACAACGGCCTCATCAAAGGCGTGTTTGCCTTTGGGATGAACGGCGTGGCCATCGGGCCGGATTCCAAGAAAAACATTGATGCGCTGAAGAAAGCTGAGTTTCTCGTGGTTGGTGAGATTTATCCGGACGAGACAAGCGAATTCTGGAAGTCGCCGGGCATCTCGCAGGACGAGATGAAGCAAATCAAGACCACGGTGTACCGCTTGCCATGCGCGGGGTTCGCTGAAAAAGACGGCTCATTCACCAATTCCGCGCGGTGGCTGCTGTGGAAGAATGCTGCGGTTCCCACACCCGGAGACTGCCGCCTGGATCAGGCCATTGTCGCCCAGATTTTCCTGAAGGTCCGGGAATTGTACAAGAAAGACGGCAAATTTCCGGATCCGATCTTGAAGCTCACCTGG
>Ga0210407_10002715_pt1 | contig 14994 bp, 9 predicted proteins | sample IncBWC27MmetaG_FD_150860 | JGI IMG/M metagenome (GOLD analysis project Ga0210407, IMG submission 150860) | Forest soil microbial communities from Barre Woods Harvard Forest LTER site, Petersham, Massachusetts, United States - Inc-BW-C-27-M | ecosystem: Environmental > Terrestrial > Soil >...
AGCCCGGTCGCGGGTCCGATCGCATCGGCGTAGTCGCTGCGATGAGTCCGATTGGTCGTCCCTACTTCTCGCAACAGCGCGCCGCTCTTGGCCATCACGTCCGGCAGGCGGAACGATCCGCCGATTTCGATCATTTCGCCGCGCGAGACCACGACTTCGCGCCCTTCCGCAAGAGAGTTCAGCGCGAGCACAACTGCGGCCGCATTGTTGTTCACGACCGTGGCGGCTTCTGCGCCGGTCAGTGCGCAGATCTCGTCCTCGACGATTGTATCGCGATCCCCGCGGCCACCCGTTTCGAGATCGTATTCAAGATTGACCGCCGAGCGCGCCGCCTCTTCGACCGCCTCGATCGCGGACTCTGCAAGGATCGCGCGGCCCAGGTTGGTATGCAGAACAACCCCACTCGCGTTGACGACCGGACGAAGCCGCGGCTCATCGGCGGCAATCGCACGCTCGGCGGCGCGCACGATCGCGTCGATCATAGCGGCACGATCTCCAACTTTTTCGCGTCCCGCGATGGTCGAGGCGCGCAACTCCGCCTGTGCCCGCTGTACTTGCAGTTTCAGGTAGGTACGGCTTAGCGCGCCGAGCGCGGGGATCGCCTCCGCCGCGCGAAGGCATTCGTCGATCGGCGGCAACCCGCGCGCTATCTCCGCGACACGGTCATCCGACGCCGCAACTTTTTTTCCCGACTTGGTCGCCACCGTGGCTGGATTATCGAAGAGCGCCGGGCATGCGCGCAAGCGATTTTACGCCGGCGATTGTTCGATTTCGGCCTGCGCCTGCGCGATCAGCTTGAGCCGAGTGAGCAGCAGGAATCCGCACATCAGGGAGAACGTTGCGCAGAACATAACCGCGAGCCGCGGACCCCAATGCTCCCCAATATATCCAACCGCCAGGCTGCCAATCGGCGCGGTGCCGATGAACGACAACGTGTAGATACTCATCACGCGTCCGCGCAGCTCGTCCGACACGAACATCTGCAGCAGCGTGTTGGTGGTCACCATGTGATTCATCATGCCGACCCCGATAAACATCTGCGCGACCAACGACAGCGCCATCCACCTCGAAACCCCAAACGCGGCAGTAGCGATTGCCATGCAGAAAATTCCGAAGACCAGGTTCTGGCGAAGCGCTTTGGGAGCCGTCGAGCGCATGTTCATCACAATCGCGCTCGCCACCGCGCCAAGTCCCTGAGCCGCCATCAGGAATCCGTAACCATGCGCGCCGACGTGCAACAGGTCGCGTGCGAACAGTGGAATCAGCACCGAGTACTGCATTCCGAAACCCATGTTGATCGCGACCAGCACCATCAGCCACAGGGTCGGCCGATGCCGCCATACGTAGCTCAGCCCGAGCCGCACCTGGCGCATCATCACTGCGCCGAAATTTCGCCGCTCGCGCCGCGGCAGATCCATCTCGAACAGGCTCCAGATGACTGCGAGAAAGCTGATCCCGTTGAGCAGAAAGCATCCCGTCACGCCGATCACCGCGATCGAAAGACCGGCTATCGCCGGGCCGATCATCCTCGCGCCGTTGAAGATCATGGAGTTCATCGCGATCGCGTTCGGCAAATCTTCCCGTCCCACCATCTCGACCACGAACGCCTGCCGCCCCGGCATGTCGAAGGAACTCACGAGCCCGTTTAGCGCCGCAAGGATGATCACGTGCTCGACTCGCACGACTCCTGCCCAGCACAATCCTGCGAGCACGAATGCGCTCAGCATCAGCAGCGTCTGCGCCGAGATTATCAGTCGGCGCCGATCGACATGATCGACCACCACGCCGGCAAACAGCGCGACCAGCACGATCGGCATGTAGCTCGCGAACGAAACCACCCCGAGCATCAGCGACGAGTTGGTGAGCTTCAGTACCAGCCACGCTTGCGCGACCGACTGCATCCAGGTGCCGATCAGAGAGACGAGTTGCCCAGCGAAAAAAAGTTTGAAATTGCGATGCCGCAGTGCGCGGAAGGCGGTCAGCCTGCCGCTCCAGGAATCCGGGATGTCGCCGCCCTGCTCATCGGCTTCGGCGGCTTCAATCTCAGGCACAGTATCGATGACTATCTCTCCGAAAATTCCTACGCCTCTCCCTTCGGGAGAGGTCGGCGCGCGTCCAGCGCGACGGGTGAGGGCGCAAACCCATGTTCACTGATCGCTGAATGAATTTCTTCCTCCTACTTTGCCAGACCCGATCTTCTCAATCGAGTGGCTTGCCGCGACTTCAGGTCTTTGCAAACGTGAGCGCGTGAACCTTTCGCGCATCGAACTGCGTTTCGCCGACTCGGTACGAAAGGCGCAGGCGCTAAGCCTCGCGCCCGCGCCGACGGGAGAGACTTTCGCTAGGCATCGCGATGTCGCCCTTACGGCGCGACTCGAGCATGCAATCGGCGGCACCATGATTCATGTCACGATCGCAAATCGCGGCGACGAGCCGATTCGCCTCGACGCGACGCTGCTCGAAGTCGCCACCGGCATCGCGCCCGACGCGCCAGCGCGATTCTTCAAGCACGGATACCAGTCATGGAGCGGCTCCGGCGCCGTCGATATCGGCGCGGCGTCGTCGCGATCGCGTCCTCGCGACAGTGCGCATTTCATCGTCAGGCTCAATCACCAGAGCGAATCGACACGCACTGCCGAATTCCCGGAGATGCGCACCTCGGAACTATTCACGATTGTCGAGAGCGCATCAATCGCCGAGCGCATCATGGTCGGATTCGTCGGCGCCGCGTCCGCGCTGACGACCATCACCGTACCAACGCCGGATAAGATCATCGCCCGCGCGATCCTTGACGGCGTCACTCTCCCGCCGCGCGCGCATCGCGAACTCGATCCGCTTTTCATCGTTGCCGCCGATGAGCCCGCGGCGCGGCTTGCCGCGCGATGGGCCGATGCGACCGGCCGATGGATGAACGCGCGAGTCGGCGCGCCGTTCCAGCGCGGATGGTGTTCCTGGTACCACTACTTTCACGCGATCACCGAAGATGCGCTCCGTGCGAACATCAAGTCACTCACCGCGATGCGCTCCGAGTTTCCGCTCGAGCTGATTCAGCTCGACGACGGCTTCCAGTCCGCGCTCGGCGACTGGGATACGACCAACCGCAAGTTTCCCTCGGGGCTTCGTAAAATCGCCGACGAAATTCGCGCCGCCGGCTTCAAGGCCGGCATCTGGACCGCTCCTTTCCTCGCCGCGCGCGATTCACGTGTGATGAACGAGCATCGAGACTGGTTCATCATTCACGAACAGACCGGCGAACCGGTTCGCTCCGGGTACAACCCCAACTGGACCACGAGCACCGACGCATTCGCATACGCGCTCGACCCTAGCCATCCGGGATTCCGCGCGCATCTCGAGCGCCTGTTCCATAAGCTCACGCGCGAGTTCGGTTACTCGTACCTGAAACTCGATTTTCTTTATGCAGCCGGCGCACCTGGACGTCGGCACGATCGCAACCTTACTCGTGGCGAAACGATTCGCCGCGGCCTCGAGGCGATTCGGGCCGGCGCCGGCGACGACGCGTTTATCCTCGGATGCGGTTGTCCGCTGGGGCAGGCGGTCGGCATCGTCGACGGAATGCGCGTCGGCCCCGACGTCGCGCCGTTTTGGGGATCGACCGCCACCGGCACGGGCGATCCCTCCACGGTTTACGCGCTCGACGCAATCATCGCGCGCAGCTTTATGCATCGGCGTTTGTGGCTCAATGACCCCGACTGCCTGATGCTTCGCGCGCGCGAAACGGCTCTCACCGCCGACGAGCGCGCAGCATTGGCCGCGACCATCGGCGCCAGCGGCGGCATGCTGCTCATCTCCGACGACATGGCGCTGCTCGGAAATGACGAGGCGAAGTTATATCGCACGGTCGCGGAGATCAGCATCAAAATCGATTCAAGCGCAGCGAACGAGCCAATTTTGGCGCTCGACCTGATGGCGACCGGCGACGTGCGCGGACTCAAGAGTGCAACTCCCGTCGGTGCGATCGCGATGCTCCTGAATCGCGGCGACGCGCCCGCGCAAGTGCAAACCTCCGACCTCGACCTCGGTGACGGAGAGGCAACCTCGCTCGATTTGGCGACGCACGAAAAAAGCGCCGTGTTCGACACGATCGATCTTGCTCCGCACTCCGCACGAATCATACGCGTGAGGAAATAATCGCGGTCAGGCGACGCCCAGTTCGATCACGCTCGCACCCGCGCCTGCATGGAGCACCGCTCTGAACTCTTCGGTCGGCTTGCGGGGATCGAACTTCGCGTAATATCCGCGATCGATCGATTCGATCACCGAGGGCGCGGCGTCCGTCTCGCACAAGGCAACGATCGATCCGCCGAATCCCGCGCCGGTCAGACGCGCACCCAGCGCACCGCCACGCCGCGCGCATTCAACCATCGCGTCGAGCCGCTGAGTGCTGCATTCAAAATCTTCGGCCAGGCTGCGATGCGACGCGTTCATCAGATCGCCCATCTCGGCCAAACGGCCCGCTTCGAGTGCGTCCGTCGCGCGTATCACGCGCTCGGTCTCAGTCAGGACGTGACGGGCGCGCTTGAGAATCTCCAACGGTCGACTCGAGTCGAGGACTATCCGAGTAGCACCCTCACCGAGCAGGTCGGCTTCCAGCGCTGAATGTGCAACGCCAGTTATCTGCGCGGCCTCTTTCAGATCGGCGTCGACTCGTTCGGGCGCACTTGCGGCGAGCTCCTCGATCAACTCCGCCGCTGTGCGGCCGCGTACCGCGCGGACGACGTCCCCTAAAATTCTGACGCCGTCGAGCTTCAACGCACGGCCGAGAATTCGCGCCGCCAGCGCGCATTCCACGACGCGCCTGTTGTATTCGGCGCGCACTTTGCCCGACTTGTCCGCGACTTCGCGGCTATCGGCCACCACCAGCGCTGCGTCCGCCGGCATCCTCACCGCGCGCACCCTCAGCGGATCAAACTCGATGAACAACGCATGGTCGCGATGCCCGAGAATCGAGGCCGCCTGATCCATCCCGCCCGCTCGCGTTCCCACGTACCATTCGCTCCGCGCGATCATCGCCGCCGCTTCGATCGGATCGAGTTCGAGTCCATTCACCGCCATGAAAGCCATCGCCGCCGACACAGTGAGCGCGGCCGAGGAGGAGAGACCAGCAGCCGCCGGCACGCGGCCTTCGACCGCCATCGTCGCGCCGCGCAAGCTACCGATCGCGATGCCCCGCGCGACGAAGTGATAAACGACCCCCTGAACTGCCGCCTTCACGTAGTTAGCCCAGTCGCCGGTTTCGTACGGCGGTATCTGCCGCTCGACGCTGAACCGCCGCGAAGGCCACCGCGAGTCCGCATTCGAGAGTTCAATCTCACGCGTGGTGTTGGCGGCTGCGACAATGATTGTCGATCGATCAATTGCGACCGGAAGCACAGGCAAACCACTGTAGTCGGTATGCTCGCCGATCAGATTCACACGCCCCGGCGCGCGAACGGCGAAGACTCGCGCATCAGCGCCAAGCCGCGCGCGCACTTGTGTCGCAAGCCGCGCCGCCCGCTCGAGTTCCGCGTCGTCCCATCCGTCCGATGCGATCATCGCGAGCGACCCTTCCTCTTCGGCTTGAACCTTGTCCGTGCGTTCTCGAGATCTTCCGGAGTGCCCACGTCGCTCCAAAATCCGCGCATGTCTAAAGCGCGCACGACGCGTCGGTCCGCGATCATTTTCGCGATCGCAACCGGGATCTCGAGCTCTCCGCGCGGCGACGCCTCAAGCTTCGCGACGTAATCGAAAATCATCGGCCCGGTCGCGAACAGCCCCGCATTGTTCCACTCGGTCTTCGCCGTTCCCACCGCGGGTTTTTCGTCGAGCCGTTCGACCATCATCTGCTCGTTCACATAAACGGCCGCGCCACGAAACGGATCCTTGACCCGATTCACCGCGAGCAGCACGTCATACTCGTCAGTGCGTGCATGATGGATGAAGCGCGGATAGTTCGCCCGGTCCATCAGAATATCGCCCCATCCAAAAACGAAACGCGCCTCACCGGCGAGATGAGCCTTCGCCGCCAGCATCGCACCGCCAGTGCCGTTCAGTTCGGGCTGTCTCACCGTGACGACCTTGATCCCAGCGTTCTCGCGCGAATAGGTTTTCGCCCATTGTTCGATTTGCTCCGACCGGTATCCCGTCACCACGATGAAATTGGCGAGACCTGCGCCGACGAACGCGTCGACGATATGCGAAATCAGCGGCGAACCGGCGATATCGAGCAGCGGCTTGGGCGTATTCGCCGTCAAGTCGCCGAGGCGCTTGCCACGTCCCGCCGCCAGAAGAACCGCTGTCGTGAGGTTCCCTGCCACGCGGCCAAGAATAGCACCGCCGCAGTCGAGAATGCTTGGCTGACGCGATATAGTTGGATAAGAGTTGAGCGAGAGCGCCCAGAAATGTTTGGTGAAATAAGTCCCCGCAAAAAAGCCCGCGCGCCGTTCATTTCGATCGAGGAAGCGCTCGAGGAAACCCGGCGCGGCCACATGATCATCATGATGGACGATGAGCAGCGGGAAAATGAGGGCGACCTCTGCATGGCCGCGGAAAAGGCCACTCCCGAGGCGATCAACTTCATGGCGAAGTTCGGGCGCGGGCTGATTTGCCTGCCGATGTCGGCGGAGCGGATCGACCGGCTCGGGCTCAGCATGATGGTCGGCGACAATCAGGCGCCGCTGGGCACCGCGTTCACGACCGCGATCACCTCACGGCGCGCGTCGGGTTCGGGAATCTCGGCGCAGGACCGCTCGATCACGATTCTGTCTGCGGTTCGCGAAGACGCCACCGGCGCCGAATTCATCACCCCGGGTTACGTCTATCCGCTGCGCGCGCGCGAGGGTGGCGTGCTGGTGCGCACCGGCCAGACCGAAGGCGCAGTGGATCTCTCGCGGCTCGCCGGTCTGAAGCCCGCCGGCGTCATTTGCGAGATTCTCAAGGAAGATGGAACGATGGCGCGGCGCGACGACTTGGTCGAGTTCGCGCGCGTGCACGGTCTGAAAATTATCACCGTCGCCGACATCATCGAGTACCGGCTTCGCAACGAGACGATGGTCCAGCGGATTGCGGAAGCAAAGCTGCCGACCGCGTTCGGCGAGTTCAGCGCGCTCGTCTATCGCAATTTGATCGACTACACCGAGCACCTCGTGCTGGTGATGGGCAAGGTCGATCCCGCCAAGCCGATCCTGGTCCGCGCGCATCGCGAGTATCTACCCGGTGACGTGTTCGGTTACAGCGCCCGCAACACCCGCAGCCTGTTGCGCTCTGCGATGGAGCGGATCGCCGCCGCCGGCGAGGGAGTACTGCTGTATTTGAAGCGCGAATCGAACGCGATCGCCGCGGAACTCGACGGCGGACGTCCGCCCGGACGCGCCACCACCGGGCACAACACCCCCGAGGCTGACTTCCGCGACTACGGAATCGGCGCGCAGATCCTGCGCGACGTCGGCGTGCGCAAAATGATCATCATGTCGGACGCGACGCCGCGCCTCGCCAACCTGCCCGGCTACGGACTCGAGATCGTCGGCTCGGTCCCGCTTTCGACCAACGGCAAGCACAGCGCCGCCGCCAAATAGATGCTCACAAACGCAGATGGAACCGCTGCGCCACCGATGTTGTTCTAACTACTGACAAATGATCTTTCTCAAATTCCGCACACTTCCAAACGGTACAAAAGCGCGCCCATTTCGGACGGTGCCGTTGACGCTCATTGCGCTCGCCTGGTTGATTTTCGCGCCGGCGACAAATGCGCAAACGCCCAAGGCAAACGAGCTTGTAAAGATCACGTCTGCAAAAATCGAACCGACGCTTCGCGCCGGCGGCACCAGCACTCTGAAGGTGGCGGCCCAAGTCGTTGCGGGATGGCATATCAACTCGGACAAGCCATTCAGCGACGACTACATCCCGACCAAGCTCGCGGTGAAGGGCCCCGTCAGTGTGACTGCAGGCGCGATCAAGTATCCGCCCGCACAGACGATGACTCTCGAAGTCCCGGGCACCGACAAGCTCTCGGTCTTTGGCGGCGATATCAACTTTGAAGCGCCACTCAAGGCCGGTGCGGATTTCGCGCCGAAGCCCGGCGACGCGCTCACCGTCACCATCGATTACCAGGGATGCAACAGCAACGAGTGTCTGCGGCCTGCGTCCGTCAGTACGACCGTCGAGCTCGCCGCAGTTCCCCGCGCGGCGGGTGCACTCGAGTCAATCGGCGCCGGCATGTCAGCCGGGGGAATCGGCGGCGATGATCAATCCGGCGGCACGATTGATCGAATATTCGCGCATCATGGATGGCTTCTCGGCTTCCTCGCGGTATTTCTCGGCGGCCTTGCGCTCAATCTGACGCCATGCGTCTATCCGCTGATCGGCGTGACGATCGCGTACTTCGGCAACCAGGGCGGGAGCCATCGCCGCGTGATGACCCTCGCGATCTTTTTCGTGCTCGGAATTGCGATCACCTTCTCGTCGGTGGGCGTCGCGGCCGCGTTATCGGGCGGTTTGTTCGGCGCCGCGATGCAAAATCCATTTGTGCTGATCGCGCTCGCCGCGATGCTCCTCGCGCTGGCCGCATCGAGCTTCGGCTTGTTCGTCCTGACTCCGCCGCAATGGGCGCTGCAGCGGGCAGGCACTGCGCATCCCGGAAACGCCGGCGCGCTCCTGATGGGCCTTGGGATGGGCGTGGTCGCGGCGCCGTGTATCGGTCCGGTCGTGCTCGGCTTGCTCCTGATGGTCGAGCGAAGTGGCAGCGCGATTTTCGGTTTCGCGCTTTTCTTCACCCTCGCGCTGGGCCTTGGGATGCCCTACATCGCGCTCGCGATGGCGGCCGGGCACATCCGACGCATGCCGCGTTCCGGCGAGTGGCTCTCATGGGTCGAGCAGCTTTTCGGCTTCGTGCTGGTCGGGCTCGCGCTCTATTTCCTCGATCCGGTCGTGCCGAACAACCTGATGACGCGAATCCTGCCCTACTACGCCGCCGGAGTCGGAATCTTTCTCGGTTTCGTAACGCCCGAGGGCAGGAACTGGCGGCCGTTTCTCGTGATCCGATCAGCGCTGGGAATCGTTGCGGTAATCGCGCTCGCATTTCTGCTCTATCCGCGAAAAGCATCCGAGCCGCTACGATTCGAGCCGTTCACTTCCGAGATGCTCGCGTCGGCCACCGAGCAGCGCAAGCCGGTGCTGATCGATTTCAGCGCGGAGTGGTGCATCCCGTGCCGCGAGATGGAGCATTCGACCTTTATCGATCCTTCAGTCGTCACCGAGTCAAAACGATTCGTGCGGATGAAGGCGAATCTGACCGCGCAAGACAAGCGCACCGAAGACCTCACCAACAAGTACGAAATCCAGGGCGTGCCAACCACGATGCTGATCGATTCGGCCGGCAAGGTGAAGGAGCGCAAGGTCGGTTACATCGGCCCGCAGGAGTTTCTCTCCGACCTTCGCCAGGTGGACTAACGGCCGCGCAAGAGGTTTCGCCAAAGGATTTTTTCAAATGACCACACCGAGCGACGGATTCGTCCGCGAAATTTTCGCGATGGTCAAAGAGCGGCGCTCCTTTGGACGCCATCCGTTTTGGCTCCAGATTCGCGACGGCCAGGTCTCTCAGACCGGGCTCTGCATCTTCGCAACCCAGTTTTTTCTCCAGGTGCGTGAATTCCCGCGCGCATTGAGCGCGCTGCATTCTCGATGCTTCAATGCCGAAGAACGCGTGAAACTCGCCGAGAGCCTCTACGAAGAGGAGACCGGCAAGATTTCCGGCAGCGCGCCGCATCCCGAACTGTTCATCCGCCTCGGTCTCGGACTCGGCCTAAGCCGCGAAGACATGATCCACGGCAAGGCTCTACCCTCGACGGCGGCGCTGATCGATTGGTTCGAGCTCTCGACCAAGGATCGCTCCTTCGCGGAAGGAATCGGTGCGATTAATATCGCTGCCGAGGGACAGGTGCCCGGCAACTTCGCGCCGTTCGCGCGCGGACTCGAAAAACACTACGGACTCTCGCGCGAGCAAGTCGCGTTTTTCGATGTGCACGAAATCGCCGACCGCGACCACAGCGACGTCGGCGACAACATTCTGAGCCACACTCCGATGAGCGAAATCGAACACGCGAAAGTGTGGGCCGCAGTCGAGCGCTCGCTCGATATGTGGTGGCAATTCTTCGACGGAATTCAGCGCGCCTGCGAATAGAATTCAGGGCTTGCAAAATCAGCTATTTTCGTATCGATTTTGCACAGAATTTCCAGCATAATCATGTTTTGTTAACGGCGTTACAGAGTTTCATAAAAAGCCTTCGACAACGTGGCGCTGCAAAGGCATAAAACGCCCATCAAGGGGACCATTTTCTATCCACAGGTTCGGGATACAAATACTGTTTGATTTGACGATCTAAACTGTCTTCTCTGCCTTTACTTTTTCGCCCGTGACGCATACTATTTTGTGTAGGCGGAGGCGGTGCGGAAGGGTAGTTATCGCTCCTCTTTTCTATGGCAAATAAACAATCGTCGGACGGCTATGGCGCCGAGTCCATCAAGGTTCTCGAAGGACTCGAAGCAGTTCGCAAGCGCCCCGGAATGTACATCGGCGACACCGCCGAGCGCGGGTTGCATCACCTCGTCACCGAGATCGTGGACAACTCCGTCGATGAAGCGCTGGCCGGTTTCTGCACCGAGATCAACGTCGTAATTCTGAGCGACGATCGCATTTCGATCGAGGACAACGGCCGCGGAATCCCGGTCGATATGCATCCGACCGAGAAACGCTCGGCTCTCGAAGTCGTGCATACCGTGCTCCACGCCGGCGGCAAGTTCGAAAAGAACGCTTACAAAGTTTCCGGCGGACTGCATGGCGTCGGCGCATCGGTCGTCAACGCGCTCAGCGACGAATTCGAAGTCGAAGTCCATAAGAACGGCAGAATCTATTTCCAGCGCTACGAGCGCGGCGCGCCGAAGATGAAAGTCGAGGAACGCGGTGCGACCAAGACCACCGGTACCAAGACGACTTTTTCGCCGGACTCGAAAATCTTTTCCGAGATCAAGTTCAAGTACGACCTGATCGCACGCTATCTGCGCGAGATGGCGTATCTGAACGCGGGCCTGCGGATCAAGCTCGGCGACGAGCGTACCGGCAAGGCCGAGGAGTTCCACTACGAGGGCGGTATCAAGGAGTACGTCGTCTCCCTCACCCAGGGCAGCGAGCCGCTGCACGAGCCGATCTTCTTCAAGGGCTTGCGCGACGGCGTTGATGTGGAGGTCGCGCTGCAATGGACCGACGCGATTCACGAAGTTATTTTCACCTACGCCAACAACATCAACACGATCGAAGGCGGCACGCATCTGTCGGGCCTTAAGTCGGCGTTGACCCGAACCATCAACTTCTACGCGACCAAAAATAATCTCTTCAAGAACAAGGAGACGCGGCTCGAGGGCGACGACACGCGCGAAGGTCTCGCCGCCATCGTCAGCATCAAGATCGGCGAGCCGCAGTTCGAGGGCCAGACCAAGACCAAGCTCGGCAACTCCGAGGTCGAGGGAATTGTAACCGGCCTGGTGAACGAGAAGCTCGGCGAGTACCTCGAGAAGAATCCTCCGATCGCGAAGAGGATCGTCGCAAGAACAATCGAAGCACTCACCGCGCGCGAGGCTGCCCGCAAGGCCAAAGACCTGGTGCGGCGCAAGGGAGTGCTTGATTCCGGTTCATTGCCCGGTAATCTTGCCGACTGTTCCGAGCGCGATCCTTCTCTCAGTGAGTTGTTTATCGTAGAGGGTCCGTCGGCGGGCGGCTCTGCGAAGGAGGGCCGAAACCGCAAAACTCAGGCAATCCTTCCCCTGCGCGGAAAAATATTGAATGTCGAGCGTGCGAGAATTGACAAGATGCTCTCGTCTGAGACGCTGCGCATTCTTATAACCGCGCTGGGGATGGGCGTTCACACCGACAAGGACATTTCCAAACTCCGCTATCACAAAATAATCATCATGACCGACGCCGACGTGGACGGATCTCACATTCGCACGTTGCTGCTGACCTTCTTCTTCCGGCAGTTCGTCGAGATCATCGAAAATGGCTACCTCTATGTCGCGCAGCCGCCGCTGTTCCGCGCCAAGAAGGGCAAAAACGAACGCTACGTAAAGGACGAGAACAGTCTCGAGGACTATCTGACCGACCTTGGTAGCGAAGCGCTCACGCTGGAGACCAGCAAGGGCAAGGACGCACACGAGTACAAGGGCGCCGCGCTGAAGACGTTGGTCCGAAAAGCGCTGCACCTCGAACGAATGTACGAGTCACTTGAGCTCCGCTCCAAAGAGCGTGCGATCGCCACCGCACTCGCCGAGCTCGCGTCCAACAAGACGATTACCGATGAGTCTTTCGGATCCGAGAAGGCTGCGAAGCAGATGGTCGAGGCCATTCGCAAACACGTCAACCGCGACAATCTGACTGCGCAGGTGCAGCTCGACGGCGCTAACTGGCGGGCTGTATTTTCGCACACACAGAACGGCACGACGCCCCCGACCGTTGTGGATCTGGCGTTGTTCCACTCGGGAGAGCTTCGCGAGATTCGTCGGCTCGGCCCGGAACTCGACGAGATCAAGGCTCCGTTCAAACTGAAGATTGGCGATAGCGAATCCTCGGTCGACACGCTCAGCGCGATGGCGGAGGCTGTGCTGGCTGCGGGCCAGAAAGGAATCGAAATCCAGCGCTACAAAGGTCTTGGGGAGATGAACGCCGCGCAGCTCTGGGATACAACCATGAATCCCGAAGTTCGTTCACTCCTGCGGGTGCAGATTGGATCGCTGGAAGCTGCGGCCGAGATTTTCACCCGGCTGATGGGCGACCAGGTCGAGCCGCGACGAGCCTTCATCGAGGAGAACGCTCTCAACGTCCGCAACCTCGACATCTGAAGAGCCACGACCTTGATGCGCGAGCCGGATCACGTCGCATGTCATCGACCGAGCGTTTGCACGAAGAGATCCGCATCATGGCGACCAATTGCGCGGTGTGCGAGCGTGATGCGCGTGACGCGGAGCGGAACCTGAGCGTGGCACTGGACCTCGACGGCATTGCGCACCCGGAGGACGCCTTCGCGTACGACCTGATTCCGCATCGCCGCGAATTCCATCGTGGCAAGTTGCTGAAAAAAATTAAGGAATGGGCGATGCTTCGCCAACCATGTTGCTAGCTAAAATTTCATCGCACGATTGCTCGGAACTCGCGGGAGCCCCGGATTAAATGGCTGAAACCAACGGCAACGAACCGCATCGCAACGAACCCGCGCTGGTGAATATCGAAGATGACATGCGTCAGTCCTACGTGGACTACGCGATGTCGGTAAATATCGGGCGCGCGCTGCCGCAAATTCGCGACGGGTTGAAACCGGTCCACCGCCGAATTCTATACGCGATGTTCCAGGGCGGGTTGCTTGCGAATCGCAAGCATGTGAAGTCCGCTCGCGTAGTTGGCGACGTTCTCGGCAAATTCCATCCCCACGGCGACACCGCAGTCTACGACGCCCTCGTACGCATGGCTCAGCCGTGGGCTCTGCGCTACCCGCTGATAGATGGTCAGGGCAATTTTGGATCGATCGATCCCGATGAACCCGCTGCGATGCGATACACTGAGGTTCGCCTGACCCGGCTCGCCGAGCGTCTCCTTGCAGATATCGACAAGGACACCGTCGACTTTTTGCCGAATTTTGACGGCTCAGAGCAGGAGCCGGAGATCTTTCCCGGCCAGGTGCCGAACCTGCTCATCAACGGCTCCGACGGTATCGCGGTCGGCATGGCGACCAACATTCCGCCGCACAACCTTGGCGAAGTGTGCACCGCGCTACTGGCGTTGATCGAAAATCCCGATCTCAGCCTCGAAAAGATTCTCGACATCATTCCCGGTCCCGATTTTCCGACCGGCGGCCAGTTGCTGGGACCCCAGGCGATTCGCCAGGCCTATATGACCGGGCGCGGGACTCTCACCATGCGCGCGCTCGCCGCGATTGAGACTGACAAGCGATCAGGCCGCGCGTCGATCATCGTCCGGGAGATTCCGTACCAGGTGTACAAGGGCCGTATCATCAACCGGATCGGCGAACTGGTCAACGACAAGCGCATTGAGGGCATCAGCGATATCCGCGATGAGTCCGATCGCGACGGGATGCGTATCGTGATCGAGCTCAAGCGCGACGCCGAACCCCGCGTGATCTTAAATCAGCTCTATAAGCTTACCCAGATGCAGCAGGGGTTCGGCATCATCATGCTGGGCATTCACGAAGGCCGCCCCTGCGAAATGAATCTGCGCGAGGCTCTGCTCGCTTTCATTGAACATCGCCGGGTCGTGCTCACTCGCCGTACTCGATTCGAGCTCAAGCAGGCCGAGGCGCGTCTGCACGTCCTCGAAGGCCTGATGATCGCGCTCAAGAATCTCGACGCGGTTATCAAGCTGATTCGCGCCGCCAAGGACGCCGAGACCGCGCGCAATGGACTGATGCAACGGTTCTCGCTCACCTTGATACAGGCCCAGGCCATCCTCGATCTCACTTTGCGGCGCCTGACCTCGCTCGAGCGCGACAAGATCGAAGCGGAACACAAGGAGACCGCGGACATCATCAAGGGCCTCAAGAAAATTCTCGCCGACGAAAAGGAACTGCTCAAGATAATCGCCAAAGAGCTCGAAGACATCAAAAAGGAATTCGGCGATCCGCGTCGTACCCAGATAATCGAAGCCGAGGGCGACTTCTCAATCGAAGATCTCATCGTCGAAGAGGACCAGCTCGTCACCGTCACCCACGGCGGCTATCTCAAGCGTACTCCGCTGTCGCTCTACCGTACCCAAAAGCGCGGCGGCCGCGGCAAAATCGGCGCCACCACCACCGATGAAGACTTCGTCGAGCACCTCGAGCGCGTCTCCACCCACGACCGCCTGATGTTCTTCACCAGTGCCGGAAAAGTCTACGCGCTGAAGGCCTACGAACTGCCCGAGGGCGGGCGCGCCGCCAAGGGACGCTCGATCGCGAACCTGCT